>RRZT011960542.1_pt1 | contig 16265 bp, 19 predicted proteins | sample 2165551 | NCBI WGS metagenome assembly RRZT01 (sample SAMN10456910, study PRJNA506462) | wastewater metagenome | biome: wastewater; feature: sludge; material: wastewater sludge; isolation source: wastewater sludge with Escherichia coli K12::gfp cells carrying plasmid... | place: USA: Moscow, Idaho...
ATGACATGGGATGATGACGGCAATCGTTACATTAACAGTATTGCTGGTGCGGTAATTCCAGTCTTTACCAAGCTATAAGCTGGTATAGCATCAATACACCGGTACACCACTGTCGAAAGACAGCCGGTGTGCCGGTTTTTTTATAAGTAGAGAAACAGAGTAAAATTTTAAGGTATTACAAGAGAATGCGGATAATAGAACTGGAAAAATTAGAGACGCTTACCCAAGAGGAGGATTTGTCGTGGTCAGACAAATAATACAAGCAGGGATTGCAGTCTTTATACTTGTTATGGCACTTTACACAAGTACAGTTGGCGCGCATGGCAAAGTAGCCATGGAAGATGATAATTGTGTGCGTCGGATCGGGGAGAACATGGTTCACCTGAGTGTTTATCAACCTCAAGTCGATAAAGAAGGCCATTATTGTACAGACATACCTAAATCTGGCAATTCCATACTTGTTATAGATTTAGTTGATCCTGAGTTGCGAGATATCCCGATTGGATTAAAGATAATAAAGGGCAGCAATGCAACTGAAGGAGAAGCAATTACCAGCCTGCGGCCTGCGTTATATGAAGACGGTGTTATTAGCACACAAAATATATTGGACCAGGGGAGATATTTGGTATTGATTACAGCCGAAGGCTTACCACCATTGAGCTATGAATATCATTTGCGAGTGGAAATGATCAATTATGAGAATGTATTCAGAGCTGCTATAGGGCCTGCGGTAGGTTTGCTGTTGGCCACGATACTTATATATAAGCTGCTCCGATCAAGGCGTTTCAAGAATTGGTTGGCATCGCGTCGCGCAAAGACAAGCTAAAAACATCGACTAATTTAACATCAAGAGAATTTAGTAACAACCATTTATCGATACAGGGAAATCTTAAATGTTACCAAGATTAATAAAAATGAAACAAGTATTATTGGCAGTATTACTCGCATTGAGCATGCTGTTTGCAGCCCAAGTACAGGCGCATGGTGGACTGGCTTTAGCGGATGATATGTGCATATTAACAGTTGGGCCATACCGGATGCATTTTACGGGCTATCAACCGCTATCGCAGGAAGAGGAGTTTTGTGAAGATATCCCTGAGGTAGGCAAGACTGTGATAGCACTGGATTATATTCAGGATGAATTGCGTCCATTGACGACAGAGGTGAGGATAATAAGGGATACGGGCTCAGAAGAAAATCTAGACGATATTACGGTATATCATTTGCCGCCTAAAGTATATCCGTCGGCATCAATTACAGTAGAGCATGTTTTTCCGGATAAGGGTAAGTTTGTAGGGCTGGTGACGGTAACGGGAGGCGCGGAAGATTATGTGTCAAGATTTCCGTTTTCAGTAGGTGAAGGCCGTCCGATATCGAAGATTACGATCATTGTATCAATCGTATTGCTGATTGCGGGCGCTGCTGCTTTTATGATGATGCGTAAAAGTAAAACTGAAGGGCAAAGTACAGCCTAAAAAAGACTTAACTTTCCTTATCTGCAATAGTCAAAGGCACAAATTAACTTTGTGCCTTTTTATTGAGCTAATAGGAGCTTATTTTAGAGCTTACCCAGAAATTTAGCGCACCATCTGAGCTTCCAAGTTATCATTTCGATGTGAGCTGGATTGACATGAACGAGTAAGCACTATTTTTCTGATTGTCCAGAATTGGTTGACCACATTATAATTTGCGAATAAAGTCCTACTCGCGATGGTATTGACAACTAATGACATCTCCACTTCAAAACAAATTCAGGAAGAATAAATGAAATCAAAGTCATGTATAACCATTTGTGCCGCAATCGCGTTTTTCTTTCCCAGTTACGTTATTGCCAACACGGTCATAGATTTCGAGCAACCGTTGCCCGGTGGTCTTGTGGCGACATCGTATGTGCAGAGCACGATTGTGCCAGCCTCTGCTCGGGTGACAGACCAGTACCTTAATGTTGGCCTAATAATCGATGGAGCGGCATTGGTTGCATTACCCTCCGGGTCTGCTCCTTCGGGCTTTAACGGACTCGCCGGGATCGACGGCAATGGAAGGATAGACTACGACACGCCAGTGTCGTTTTCCTTTTTCGCTGCTGGCAATGGCGGAGTGCTTGGAACTACGGATTTCTTTGGCTACTCCGCTGATTTGTTTGGAAGCAGCGGAAACATCATCACGATCTCGGCCTATGGTCTTGATGGTTCACTCGTTGGGCAGGCGAGCTATACGGAGACTGGCAACTTCACAACACCACTTACTATCAGTGGCGTGGGTCAATTTCACAGCGTAACGGTTGACCAAACTCTCTACAACACATCCAGCGGCGGCATCGCACTGGACCTTGTTCAGTTTGGAAATATTTCTATTGCTGCGATTCCAGAACCCCAAACCTACGCGATGCTTTTAGCTGGATTAAGTCTACTCGGTTTTATGGCGCGTCGAAAGAAACAAAATATTCAATCTGATCACAAAGTATTGTGACGAAATTTGGATTCCTGGAAGTACCTGTATGCTGCCTCAAATAGTGTGAGATGTGCATGCAGTGATACCCCATCACCGTGAAACAATCAAACCGAGAGAAACTCTGAGTAACCCCCATATGTCATTCCGAGCAAAGTGAGGAATCTCTGGCATTCAATATCATAGATTGCTCGCCAGACTCGGAATGACAGTTATTCAGAGTTTCTCTAAAGAAGGAAGTACCTAATAAAATTTCTGAGTATTTGTCACTATGATGCATTACCCACCTCGAATACTTTTTCAGCAGTCTCAGTCTGTTAACCAGCTTCTTTCTGCATTACGCTTTGAAACAATTCAGATTCAAGTAAACGATTCAGCCATTGAATCAGATGATTATATTGTGAAGCATAAAACCAATCCGGGTTGACATTACAAAACTGCCGGATGAAAGGAAAGATGGCCATATCAGCCAATGTATAGCGGCCATACAGCAGGTAGCCGTCCTTACTCAACCGTGCATTCAAGTCAGCCAAAAAAGGTTCTGCCTGTTCTCGATAATAAGCCTCAGAATGCTCCGGAAAGCGGACGGCATATTTATAAAGATCCAACGCCGGTTTAAACGATTCATCATTTTGCTTAATCAAGGACATAAGTTCGTTCGATTTTTCCTGATCGCTCTCCAGCCAGCATTCAGGATCATTGATGGAAAGCGCCCACTGCATGATGTCCAGACTTTGTTCGAGTACATTTCCATTGGCAAACTTTAATACCGGCACAGTGCCTTTGGATGAGCATTCCAGCATTTCTTGCGGTTTGGCGCGCAGACTGACTTCCTGCATCGTCACTTCGACTCCGCTGACTTTAATGGCCATCCGGGCACGCATCGCATAGGGACAACGGCGGAATGTGTACAGCAGTGGTTTCATGATTCAGTTGAGTGATTGAGTCGTTAAGAGGTCCTACCGATTTTGGTCCCGATTCTTTTTAATTAAATCATAGGCAGTCTGGACTTCTTGGGCTTGTTCAGTGGCCATTGCGACCATTTCCTCCGGTACACCCTGCCCCATCAATTTATCTGGATGGTATTGACTCATTAATTTTCGATAAGCCCGTTTGATTTCCTGATCTGTACTATTCTTACCGACGCCCAGCGCTCGGTATGCATCCTCCAGTGCACTGGGTGAGCTTGTCTGTCCGCCGGCAAAGTGCATTTGATTCTTCACCATGTCGATTAGCTGATCGAATGCTACCTGATGATACCCAAGGTGCCCGGCAATCTCGCGCAAAAGCGCCTCTTCGACGGAATTCAATTGTCCGTCCGATAATCCCATAATGATCAAATACACCAGCAACATTTGTTTCAAGTTGCTGGATGCGCCACATACAGAGAGAAATTGATTTATTTGCGGATGAATATCATAGTTAGTCGATGCACCTTGTTTGAATAAAGCAATGGCTTTTAAGCGGTGCTCGTGCGTCATGCCAAGTTTCTGCATGAACAGCTCCACATGCGACACCTCAGTCTCAGAAACACGTCCATCGGATTTAGCCAGCTTTCCCATCAATATGAAAGTGGTTTCCAGAAACAACGACTGGCGGCGCGTAGCGTTAAATGGATTCATCCCACCTGAACCGTACGCGTTAAATCGATCTATAAAGCTTCCAACAAAATAGCCCAGGAAAATGCCCAAAAAGCCAAAGATGAAAAACCCGACGAATGCACCAAGTAATCTAAACAATGAAATTCCAGATCAATAAATAGGGATGGTTATAAATTATTCTTTGATTGAACGATGTCAGCCAAATTGTCAGTGATTTATATGCATCATTGGGAAGCTGCTGTCCATTGTTCAGGTGTCAACGTTTTCATCGATAGTGCATGAATTTCCTGCTTCATTTTATTGCCCAGTGATTTGTAAACTAACTGATGTTGTTGCACCACGTTCTTCCCATTAAATTCAGAACTGACGATCAGTGCATGAAAATGAACCCCGTCGTCTCCCTCCACTTGCACAAGTTCACAGGGTAGTGATGATTCAATATATGTTTTGATTTCCTCTGCGGTAAGCATTTCAATTCTCCTTCATGCGTTATGCATATTAAAGTAAAGCAAAAATTTTTTATTGCCTCAGTTTATATCCGCTTCTGAGCAGATTGATGGTCAGAGCAGATATCGCTATCAGGCACATAGAAACAATCAACAAGCTGATATGAGGCGAAATATCCGATACGCCAAAAAAACCGTAGCGAAATCCATCAATCATATAAAAAAATGGATTAAGGTGAGATAAATACTGCCAACCGGCTGGCAATGAATGAATGGTATAAAAGACGCCTGATAAAAATGTGAGGGGTAAAATTATAAAATTCTGAAAAGCGGCTAATTGATCAAACTTGTCTGCCAGAATTCCTGCAATTAATCCCAGTGCGCCCAGTATCGCACTTCCCAGAATGACAAACAATAGTGCCCAAAGGGGTAATAGTAGCGGAATATCAAAAAATATCAATGTGACCAGATAAACGCCCAGACCCACCAAAAGCCCCCGAACAATGGATGCCAGAATATAAGCACAAAATATGGCACGATACGTGATGGGCGAAAGCAGTACAAATACGATGTTGCCGCTAATTTTGGATTGAATCATGCTGGAAGATGAGTTTGCAAAGGCATTCTGGATCACTGACATCATGATCAATCCCGGAATTAGGAAAACGACATATGCTATTTCCGGATAAACTTCCACCCGCGTCTCTAACACGTGAAAGAAAACCAGTAAATACAGTAAAGTGGAAACCATCGGCGCTATGATGGTTTGAAAACCAACTTTCCAGAAACGTAATAATTCCTTATGTAGCAGGGTAAAAAAACCGGTCATTGTAATTTTTTTCCGCTATTTCTGATGAGACTAACAAAAGCATCCTCCAGATCAGGTTGCTGCAAATACATCTCCTGTATGTGTATATTTTCAGATCTCAAAGCCGACAGAATAAATTCTATGTGCGCATAATTATCTATTCGCAGTTCATACAAACCATTAGTGCAACTTTTCTTCAGCGGTTGGAGCGCCAATGGTAAACGATCAGGCAGCGGCCTTATTCTCACCGAATTGCCTGCAGCCAGTTTTCCAATCAGACTTTGCGTGCTATCCAACGCAATAATCCTACCATCCTTGAGCATCGCCACACGGTTGCACAGGGTTTCCGCCTCTTCCAGGTAATGTGTGGTCAGAACAATCGTATGCCCATCCTGGTTAAGTTGCTTGATAAAATCCCATAAGGTTTGGCGCAATTCAACATCCACACCCGCTGTCGGTTCATCCAGAATAATGACTGGCGGCTTGTGTACCAGTGCTTGCGCAACCAGAACACGCCGCTTCATGCCACCGGATAGGGAGCGCATATTCGCATGGGCCTTGCCGGTTAAATCGAGGCGTTCAATAATTTCGTCCACCCAGCGATTATTGTGTTTTATCCCGTAATAGCCCGATTGGATGAGCAAAACTTCGCGCACGCTGAAAAAAGGATCGTATACCAATTCCTGTGGAACGACCCCCAGATTTCGCCGCGCCTGCTGGTATTGTGTAATAACGTTGTGTCCCATCACATTGACCGAACCACTATCGGCCAAAGACAAGCCGGCAATAATATTGATCAATGTTGTTTTTCCGGCACCATTGGGACCCAACAATGCAAAAAACTCTCCGGGGAGAATCTCCAGATCAATATCTGTTAATGCGCGCACCCCCCCAAAATCTTTACATACGCGTTTGATTTCAATCGCAGATAACATCGTATAGGGAGTTAAATTATAAGAAACTGTCAGAGACAGCAGAATCGTATCAAGATGTGCTTTGGGCTGTGGCTGGGGGTGGCGGAATCGGAATTAATTCCGCCACCCCATATAACTGAATCAGGCTGGTGAGATTTTCAGGCACGTTAATAAACTGCAGCGTATGGGTGTTTTTGCGTGTTGCGCGCAACCATTCAAGCAACATGCTGACAATGGTTGAATCGACTTCAGACACTTTCTCCAGATCAATCGTTAATGGCTGATCATCAAACAGCGCAATTCCTTCTTGCATCAACCGCACAACATTACCAATCGTGACCGGACCTTGCACAATAACTCTGTTGTTATCACGAAAAATCATTGTGGCGTAAGGATCGGCTCGGCTCACTGTCACAACTATCTTTTACCCTCAAGCGACTTGTTTTTATCCGACAAGGCTTTCAAAAGCCCTTCCACGCCGCCTTTGCGAACCTGACTGTTGAAACTTCCACGATAATTTGTCACTAGGCTCACACCAGCCACTGTAACATCATAGACTTTCCAGCCATCGGGTTTCTTCTCCATACTGTAATCAATCGGAACGGGCTCTTTTCCTTTTCCTTGAATCACCATAGTACGCACCTTGGCTTCAGTACGATCACCTAAATCAGGTAATGGATTCACTTTAATCGTTTCATCATGATAACTTGTCAATGCGTTGGAATACGTGCGTACCAGCAATATGCGGAATTCATTCACAATCTTATTTTGCTGCTCCGGCTGGGCTTTGGACCAATGCTGCCCCATTGCAAGTTGCGTCATGCGCGAAAAATTGAAATGTGGCAGAATTTTAGCCTCGATCAAATCGAACATTTTTTCTCTGTCGCCACTTTTCAGCTCTTCATCTTTCTGGATAATCCCGATCACTTCCTTCACTGTTCTATCCACTAGTCTGTCCGGCGCTAGATCTACTGACCAAGCAGACGATGCCACCAAGTTAGCAAACATGAGTATCATTAACCCGAGAAACCTTTTCATTATCACCTCACCAAGTTTTTAATCGTAAATCGTAAATCGTAATATGCAATACTAACCAACCAGAATAAAATTAACAATCCATTGAATTAGAAAGAATCATCTTCCGCCGCTTTATTAAATAAAAAGCGTCCGATTAATTCCTCAAGCACCATGGCAGAATTGGTTTTCATTATTTTATCACCCTCTTTGAGCTTCACTTCATCGCCACCTGCAGCCAATCCAATATACTGTTCTCCCAACAACCCTGACGTCAAAATACTGGCAAACGTATCTTTAGGAAATTCAAATTGGCCATCCATACTCATAGTCACAACCGCATCGTAAGTTTCCGTACTAAACTGAATATTCGTTACACGCCCAACTACGACACCTGCGCTCTTTACTGGTGCACGGATCTTTAAGCCACCAATATTCTCAAAATTCCCGGTGATCACATAACTTTGCGCAGGATTATAAACATTCAGATTGCCAACCTTAAGACTCAGGATCATGAGCGCAATGATACCTGTAATCACAAACACACCCACCCATAAATCCATCGTTGTCCGCTGCATTAACTCACCCCTCTAAACATAAAAGCGGTCAAAATAAAATCGAGTCCTAAAATGACTAATGAAGAAGTGACTACCGTGCGCGTAGTCGCGCCGGATACGCCCTCTGCCGTTGGCGGTGCATCATATCCTTCAAAAACCGCAATTGCGGTAACTGCCACACCAAAAAAACAACTTTTAATGAAACCATTTAATATATCAAACCGGAAATCAACCGCACTTTGCATTTGCGACCAGTAAGAACCTTCATCCACGCCGATGAATAACACAGTAACAAGATATCCACCAAAAACACCCATTACTGAAAACATCGCTGCCAAAAACGGCATGGAAATCACGCCAGCCCAAAACCGCGGAGCGACGACACGGGCAATCGGGTCAACCGCCATCATCCCCATTGCTGCCAATTGTTCGGTTGCTTTCATCAAACCTATTTCTGCAGTAATGGCAGAACCGGCCCGGCTGGCAAACAATAGCGCTGCTACGACTGGGCCCAACTCACGCACCAAAGACAATGCCACCAGCGTGCCAACGGCTGACTCCGAGCCGTATTTCTGCAGTGTCTCATAGCCTTGTAAACCGAGCACCATCCCCACAAACAAGCCTGATACCACGATGATGATCAGTGACAGCACACCGGTAAAATATAATTCCCGTATAACCAGATTAAATCGACGCAGACTGGTGCCGGATTTTAATAACACCAGAATAAAAAAACGACTGGCAACACCCAGTCGCCAGACGCTTTCGATCGCACGATGCCCGATATTCTGAATGCCGGATATAATCTGCTTAAGCAACGATATCCTCCAGATTCAAATCCTTCCGGTAGGCTTGTGCAGGATAATGAAAAGGTACCGGTCCATCTTCTTCTCCGTGGATAAATTGATGCACAAAAGGTGCAATTGATTCGCGCACTTCTTGAGGCGTGCCTTCGGCAGCTATCACGCCATCTGCAATAAAGTAAACATAATCAACAATTTTTAACGATTCATGCACATCGTGCGTCACTACTATCGAAGTCATGCCGAGAGAGTCCGTCAATCGCCGAATCAGATTGCCAATTACGCTTAACGAAATCGGATCCAGCCCGGTAAATGGTTCGTCATACATGATCAACATAGGATCCAGCGCGATTGAGCGCGCTAAAGCCACACGCCGCGCCATCCCGCCGGATAATTCATTGGGCATCAACTGATGTCCGCCGCGCAAACCTACGGCATGCAACTTCATCAATACCAGATCACGAATCATTGATTCTGGCAAGTTGGTATGCTCACGCATCTGGAAAGCCACATTATCAAACACGGACAAATCGGTAAACAGTGCGCCAAACTGAAACAGCATGCCCATTTTGCGTCGCAGCTTGAACAGCGCATCACGATCCAGTTCATGCACCACTTCTCCGGCAAACTTTACGTATCCGGAAGTGGGTTGAATCGCGCCACTGATTAATCGCAATAACGTTGTTTTCCCCGACCCGCTGCCGCCCATCACCGCAATGACCTGGCCGCGCCGCATGGACATATTGATGCCGTTCAGAATCGCGCGCGTAGGATAGGAAAAATTCAGGTCATTGACCTCAATCAAAGTTTCAGATGCCATACTCAATGATTAATTTTTTTGAGAAAAAATGAGCAATAATCGCAGTACTTTTGAAATAATTTAAAATGTTTCTGACACGCCTATGGATAATCGAGGATTACTTGGTGTTGCTTATATCATCAATCGATCAGTCCGATTTAATAGGCGTCAATTTTAATCCACTTTCTTCCAGAAGTTTGGCTTAAATTGCTTTTCGGCGTAGTTTTCTTGTTCCGAAAATATCTGAGTAACTTTCATTTGACATTCCGCACAAAATTATGAATATTTGCAACCAGCACTATCGATTTTTTGTCATGACCAAAATGGCAGAGTTACTCAGAATACCTTCGAAGAAAGAATCGATAGCTTGCTTCTCCACAAGCATTGACAATTACTTGAAAAAAATTGTGGTATAAATCAGTAGCACCGTATATATCTTCCTGGTTAATTGAATAACGATTTAATTGGAGGCAAGAAAAATGAAGAAGTTAAATAATATGCTGAGTTTCGTTCTGCCTATTATTGGAATTTCGATGTCCGGATCAGCATTAGCAGAAATTAACGTATTTGGTTTCAGCAACGATGGCTTAAACACATCCAATGGCCTGAATATCACCACAAACAGCGGAGATTTTTTTGTGCCAATTTCTGACAGCGGTTGGTGGACTAGCTCAAAACATGAAACGCAAAACAAAAATTATATCGCTGGGACGTGTTTTCCTAGCTGTAGTGCCACAGATAATCACAACAATTTCTTTACATTCGATTTTTCAGATATCAGTGAAACTATTACTTCAGCATCACTTAATTTATTTACCTACTCAATCGCCGGTAGATCAGTGGACTATCAGCTATTCGATATCACATCCGCATTATCCGAAGTACGTGCGACGGGAACCAATCCTTCAGTTTATAACGATTTAATGACTGGCGTGTCCTATGGGTCGTTCATTTACAATCCGTCGGATAGATTTCAGTTTCGTTCTATCCTATTGAATGCTGATGGAATCTTAGCGTTAAACAGTGCTATCGGTGGTGAATTTGGCATCGGCGGAACGGTAGCGAGTGGCATAGATGGGATACCACTACCACCGATTCCTGAACCAGAAACCTATGCGATGTGGTTAGCCGGATTAGGGTTGTTAGGCTTTCTGGGATATCGTCGTAGAATCAAAGCAGTAAATCCTCTGTTTGTGAGTAGCATAGCGCACTAGTCACTCAACTTATTTTTCCGCATCTCTTCGCAAAATCATTTTGTGGAGAGATCACGCACGATCATTGACATTGATGTAATTAACTATAGTCAGATATGATGGCATCATGCAGGCCAAGTTTTATCTAACCGGATCGTTAAAAAGCTGTCTACATTGCTGATGCGGCGTTAAAAGCAAGTTCAAAATACTCATTTTATTTGGTACTTTGAACTTGTTTTTACCTTGCATCAGAGGTTTCGGAAACGTTTCCCAACGGCTTGCTGCATCCATTTTTTTGAGATATCGGCTATGTTCTTTAGCAAACAGCATTATTTCATCGGCTACCTAATCCTTAGTTTCGCCACATCCATTGGATTCGCAAGCGAAATCTACCGCAGCGTCGATGACCGGGGCCGGATAACCTATTCAGACGTACCCTCAACTGGCGCCAAAAAACTCGATATTGTCAGTCAACCCGGGCGTCATTTACATTCTGTTGTCAGAGTATACGATGGCGACACCATTATATTGGAAGATAAAAAACAGATTCGCTTGTTAGGCATCAACACCCCTGAAATTGAAAGTCGGCTGCGCGCGGAAGAGCCCGGCGGCGTTGCGGCTAAGAAGTGGTTACAGGCCCAGCTACAGGAAGAGAAAGTCTATCTGGAATATGATCAAACCAAGCGGGATAAGTACAAGCGTCTGCTTGCCCATGTTTTTACGCCTGATGGCAAACATATCAACCAGGCACTATTGGAAAATGGCCTGGCCTTCGTCAGTATCATCCCGCCCAATGTACGTTACAGCGACAAACTGATTCAGGCGCAGCAGCAGGCTGAGAAACAAAAACTCGGCATCTGGTCCATGCCAGATTATCAACCCAAGTTAATCGCGCAAATTGCCAACCACAACAAAGGCTGGCAGCGATTTACCGGAACCCCGGCATCGATTAAGAAAAGCAGGAAATACACGCGCCTAATATTTGATGATAAAATTGATATACGCATCTTGAATACAAACCTCGATCTGTTCCCTGCACTGAGCACTTATGTTGGGAAATCACTAGAGATTCGCGGTTGGGTATCGCGCAACAAGGATCACTACAGCTTGTTAATTCAACATCCCAGCGCATTAATCATACGATAATCACCTGCTGCAGCTTAAAACTTCCGGCCAGCTTTAATATTTTTGGTGAGAGTGAGGCTATGCCTTATTTTCCAGCAACACATAAGCAACGACCTTGCTTTTCCATGCGCTTCCCCAAAGTTTTTTTGCAGCGTCACTCGCTTGATAATAAAACTCATCCCATTGTTCCGGGGGAATGGTTTGGCATCCAAGGCTGGATGTTTTTGTATACCCCCCTCGATGAATGTTAATGCCAAAATTCCCGGTATCCGGGTAGGGTGGATCGCTGTCCCGAATTACCGTAACCGTACCCGCTCGCTGGCAGATAGCTTCATGTGGTTGATTACCATTATGCCGGTCAAAACGGTAAGCCGGCCATAATCCTGTTTTCAGGACTGCCATCCCTTTGGTTTGCTCACTCTTACCGAAGCCGTTGTAAATTCTTGAGGGATCGGTATTGCCATTAAAAGCAGAAAAAATATTGAGGGACGGAACCCGCAGAATGATCGCATCATCGTATACATTGCGGTCATTCTGACCGGAAGGACCAATAGCAGGAAAGAAACCGCGAATCCCCACAATCCATAGCTGAAACTTTTGAAGTTCTTCTTTGTGAGGAGTCAGCCATGCTTCCAGCGTTTCAGGAGAGATATTCGGGCGTCCTGCCTGAGGCAATATTTGTACACTACTAGCCATGTTTATTTTCCTCCTGATTCAGGGTATAGCAGAGCCAATACAGTCGGCTCATCAAATTGGCCGGTTACGGTTCTCCCAGTGATGCGTTGCCATTCGCGGAGCGAATTTCTCAATTCCTCGCTAAATTTTCCATTTATTTTTGCAGCGGGAATTCCCAAGGCTCTTTGCAAACCCTCAATATCATCACCATTTAACCGACTCGCTTCGAAATCGTTCAGTTGGATATCATGCACCGCAGCGACGTTCCCTGGAGATGTAACCACTTGTACTACTGGTACTTCAGATGCTGTAGTAGATTCATCAGGTTTTTTACCGGCCCCGCGAATTGCAAATAGTTTAGAGATAGCATCAAACCAGAATGGCGCACCCAGTGTGGCTGCCAAAGCAGTGAGAAACCAGCCAAGCAAGCTTAAGCCTCGGTTTTGTTGAGCTGGGTAATCAAAAGAATCAAGCCAAGAATCGGGCTGATCTGAAAATGCCCATCCAATAGGTAAAGCCAAATTATTGAAGGATTCGAATTGACTCTTAAGGTCCGCAATTTGTGTTTTGATGATGTTGACATCCACACTTTTATCAACTTCTGAAACAGCGTCTACATTGGCGTTTGATTTCTGATTTCGCTCTTCAATATCTTGAAGTTTAGCTTCTGCCATCTGTACCAGTTTTTCTACTTGCGCTGGGTTTTTTTGTAGTTGTTGCATGATATGAATGCTATCCACGTTAAATAACACGGCCAGTGCCAATCCAATCGTAAACAGTGCAACTTGCGCTCGGCGTTTGTACCACCCGCCCACTCTGTCCATGACTTCATTGAAATGAGCTTCGATTTTGGCTTTGAATTTTTCGACATCTCCATGGGCTTCATCGAGCATAGGGCCGAATAATTTACCCAAGTGGGTGTTTCGGTCATCTAGTTTCTGCCGCAATGCAGCTAATGAGCCATCATTCGACAGCGATTGAACGAGTACCGCTGAGAAAGTGGCCGACGATATATACGAAGGTCTCTTGCTCCCCGCCGGTGACAGCGAGTCAATCAACGGGTGTTTGTATAGATCTTCGGTAAGACTGGCGTCTTTTATGAAAAATGGTTTAAAAATACCCGGCTTATAGGTTTTCTTAGGCAATTCTCCCAGCATCATTGCAATGCCTTCAAATAACACCTTGCCTCGCATTTCAAGCCACTGGATTATCAACTCATTGACGCCGCTGACTAATCCAGAAAAAAGTGCGTATATCAGAAAAACCGCAATCATAATTTCGAGCATATCGAGCCTCTTTTTATCCGTGTTTTATGATGTTTAGAAGAATCAAATCAAGCGGCTATTCAGTGTCTCCCGTCTGATTCTCAAACGCATTCCCGCGATGATTATTATATTTTCACAGAATGAAAAGCAGTGAGTTTTCTCACAACGATTAATATTCTTATGAGTTGCTTACGATTTGACACACAGTTTAGTGGCGACAATTCTATCGCGCCGTCAATTACTAAAAAATCGCTTCAGTACCTTAATCATATATTCATGATCCTGCACCCCTGCGCTTTCGCGAATGCTGTGCATCGCCCACATCGGGCAGCCAATATCGACGCTACGAATACCCAGCTGTGCTGAAGCAATCGGACCGATCGTGCTGCCGCAAGGCAAGTCGCTACGATGCGAGTAGCGTTGATAGGGGACATCCGCTTCTTGACACCAGCGAATAAAATGTGCTGTGGAAATACTTTCAGTGCTATACCGTCGATTCGCATTAGATTTAATCGCCGGGCCTTGGTTGACAATCACACTATGGTCAGCTTCATAGGCTGAAGCAAAGTTGGGATGATAGGCATGCGCCATATCTGCGCTGATCAAAAAGCTATTTGCGGACGCGCATGACATGGCCTCCCGGTCCGGTGAAGTCGCAATACTGACCCGCTGCAACACATCGGTTAAAAAATTACCGGCAGCTCCGATATGGCTTTTGCTGCCAATTTCTTCATGATCGAAGAAGGCGCAGACCAGCGTACTTTCAGCAGTGTTTATAACAGCATCGTCCAGCATGGCTTGCAATCCGGCATGGCAAGACGCCAGGTTATCAATCTGACTGTTAGCATAAAATTCCTGGTTTGCACCCCAGAAGGCGCCTTTTTGCGTATCGTAAACGGCCAGATCCCAGGATAATAACTGTGCAGACTCTATTCCTGCCGCCTGCGCTAATAATGCGACAAAATAAGGCTGCGGTGGCAGTTGATCCGCAGTCAGTTGTGCGAATAACATCGGTAATTCATTTTGCTTATGCAGCTTCAATCCGTCTTCATTGACACCTCGGTTCAAGTGAATCGCCAGATTCGGTAAGCGTAACAAGGATTTATCGAAACGCACCAACTTGTGCGAAAGGCTTCCTACATCATCAACATAGCTAACTCGTCCGGCTAAACTTAAGTCACGGTCGGTAAATGTTGCAAGGATCGGGCCGCCATAAATTTCAACACCAATCCGGGCCATGCCATTGTTTGCGGTTGCGGCGTTCGGTCTGATGCGGAATCCCGGCGAGTCCGTATGCGCACCCACAATTTTGAAACCCGACTCAGCCGGTGCTTTATGTCCCAACACGAACAGCACAATCGAAGAATCATCCCGAATCACGTAATACCGGCCACCTGCTTGTAACTGCCATTTTACCGTCTCATTCAGCCTGACGAACTGAAATGCCTGGATCGCCGATTCGATCGAAGCAGCAGCATGCCAGGGACTCGGACTCTCGTCGATGAAGCTCAGTAAATGCTGTACGTCTTGTTTTGCACTCATTTTGCACATTGTATAAATATCAAGCCTGAGTTGATCATAACGTTCATTCTTCTACTCTCGAATTTTCTTTTAATACTTCCTTGCTCCATAGAATGGAGCAAAGTTGTTTCCAGATGTTCAAGCATCACGGTAACCCCCCATTTGTTTCGGTAATCATTTGCTTACCACCAGTATTAGCAGGAAAGCATTTTATACTTTGTTCAACTATATTATTTTTATGGATTTCACACCATAAATTCATGACAATCACCTCTTGTCATGCACTTACACACCTCACCCGGCTCGCTATCAGCTGTTTCATTGAAAACCATTACTCATTTCTGCAAGAATTCTTTCCTTCTGGATAGCAAATATTACTCACATTGAGACTATTGTGCATTGATTGGGTTCGATTAGCTATTCGGGACATTTTTCCATTTATTCGGGACATCTTATTAATTGAAACGCTCAACCAAATATGTTTTTATACCAAGCGGTGGTCAAGTTCAGACACATGTTGTATGTACTGGTGATTTGCGTTTTAAGCAATGAAATAATCGGTTAATTTCACTGCAAAATAGCAGCTAAAAATTAGGAATCCAGTGTTCATTTATTGCCAATATATTGATTGCATACCAAAATAAATTATCTCATGCGGCCTGCATTTTCATGAAAGAATAAATTTATATAAAATTAAGGAGACACAATGACAACAAAAACAATCAACGGCACCGGCGGCAACGATGCAATTTCGATTGCAGATAATGGTGCAGGCTTCGATGTAACCCTAAACGTAAACACAACCGGTCCATTTGTCGACGATACGATTATCGTGAATGGCGGATCAGGTAATGACAGCATTAATCTATCCGCACTGACTTCCGCTTCAGGGGTCACCAGTGTCAGCATTAAAGGAGGTGCCGGCAATGATATTCTTACCGGAAGTCAATTAAGCGATATCTTCCTGGTCAGTGGCTCCAGCGATGGTCTGGATACAATTGATGGTGGCGCTGATAATGATACCTGGCTGGGCAGTTCCGGCAACGATAGCTTCTATGTCAGTGGAACAACCGGCAATCTGGACAACCTCACGTCC
>RRZT012675409.1_pt1 | contig 16259 bp, 17 predicted proteins | sample 2165551 | NCBI WGS metagenome assembly RRZT01 (sample SAMN10456910, study PRJNA506462) | wastewater metagenome | biome: wastewater; feature: sludge; material: wastewater sludge; isolation source: wastewater sludge with Escherichia coli K12::gfp cells carrying plasmid... | place: USA: Moscow, Idaho...
AGATTTAGTTGATAGAGGAAATGACTCATACAATGTTATTAAATTTATAATTGAGAATAAATATGATTGTGTTAAAGGAAATCATGAAGATATGCTTTTAGAATTTGGTCCAACAAAAGAAGAACCGCTTGTAAATGATGAATCTAGAGACTGGTTGTATAGATGTGGGGGAAATGAAACTTTAAAATCATATAAAACACGAGAAGAATATTTTGAACATTATGATTTTTTAAACTCTTTGCCTTTATATCTTGAATATAAAGATTATAAAACGCATGACAGTAGATATTTAGTTGTTAGTCACTCAAGTATTGGAAGAGTGTGGGAATTAAGAGATAGCCAAGATAAAATTGATAAAGAAATATTTGAAAAACATATAATGTGGAGCAGAAAATCAAGCATTGATATAAAAGAGATATTTAATGTTTATGGACATACTATTTATGCTGAACCAAATATAACAAATTATAGTATGGGAATAGACTTAGGATGCTTTCATAAAAAAGATATTTCAAAAGTTCCAAATCCAAGACTTTGTGCCTTAGAATTCCCAAGTATGAGAATATTTACTCAAGAAAGTTTAGAAAATCCAAAATAATTTTTTTATGGTCAAAAACTAATTTATCAAGAGGTATCTCATCTAATTTATACACGAATACCTCTTTTGCATCATCTTGTGCAATAGGATTTCCATAAGCTTTACAAACATAAACAACCGATGCAGTATGAAATCTCTCATCTCTTTTTGGATCTGAATAAACTCCTAATAATGATTCAATGGAAATATCTAATGCAGTCTCTTCTTTCATTTCTCTTACAACTGTATCTTCAATAGTTTCTCCAATATCAACAAATCCACCAGGAATAGCAATCCCAAAAGGTCTATTTAATCTTTCGATTAAAACAATTCCTTTAAAATTTTCATTCTCATCATATAGCTTTATTATTCCATCTACTGCTAAAAAAGGTGTTTTTATCACTTATTCTCCAATTCTTTTTTTAAGACTTTTTTTGTTTTCTTTCTATTGTACATTTGCTTATCTGTCTCTTTAAAAAAGAACTCTATATTTTCTCCTCTATATTCTTTATACCCTATACTCATACCTATTTTGTAGTTTATAGCAATACTTGAATTTTTAAAGAGCTCTTCAAGTTTCGAAGATATTTTTGAAGCATTATTTTTATTTGGTTCATAAAGTAAAATTATAAACTCATCCCCACCAAATCTAAAAATCTCATCACTTTTTCTAAGATTATCCCTTAAAAAATTAGCAACTTCTTTTAAAGCTTCATCTCCTTTATCATGCCCCATATTGTCATTAACTTGTTTAAAATTATCTAAATCTATAAACATCATACTAAAAGCTTTTTTATTTAAAAAATAATCCTCTACAGCCGTATTAAATTTTTTATCAAAAGCTCTTTTATTATAAAGTTTTGTAAGCTCATCAGTAAACAAATCTTCTTCTAACTGCTCTTTGTGTTCTTGTTCTTTATCGTAATTTTTCCCAATAATAACAAACCCTATAATCTGATTTTGTTCTACTATAGGCGTTATAGTTTGTTTTTCATAATATAACTCACCATAGGCATTTTTATTACAAAAAATTCTGCTAAATGGACTTTTATTTAAAAGATTTTCCCATAATTTTTTATAAAAATTTTCTGTATGATAACCTGATTTTAATATTCTTGGATTATTTCCTATAAGTTCTTGTACACTGTAACCTGTTCTTTGAGCATAGGCTTTATTAACATAAATATAATCTCCATTAGTATTAAAAAGAGCTATAGAAACATTATTTTGGTCTATTGCTGTTTGAAATAATTTAATTTCATTTAAAACAGATATATCTTTTTGAATAGAAAGAAATGCTATAAGTTTTTTATCATTATCATATACAGGCGATATATTCCATTCTACCCAATACTCTTTTCCATCTTTTCTATAATTTATCGCTCTACCTTCAAAATGTTCTTCTTTAATTAGACACTCTTTTAACCTTTGAAGTACATTTCTGTCAGTTTTTTCACCTTGTAATATTCTTGGAGTTTTATTTATAATTTCTTCAACTGAATAACCAGTCATCTTTAAAAAAGCCTGATTAGCATATAAGATTTTAGGATGCTCATCATTTAAATAAGTAGTTGTTATAATAATAGCATTATATGAATGTTCAAATATTGTAAGTTCATATGAGTCAAGTTCTAAAGTATCGTTAATTATTTTCATATAATGCTCGTTTCAAAAAAGAAGAAGAATAGTATCTTCTAAATAATTTTAAAAATCTCCTTCACCATCTTCATTTATAAATATTTCGTCCATTTGTTTTACTGGGAAATTTGGTAATTTAAATTTATCATCTTTTATATCAATATTGAAATTTGCTATTTTTGCTTCTTCCATTTGCATACCACTAGATGATTTACTAATTTGTCTTAAAGGAACACCATTATATGACCAGATTCTATCATCACCAAGTTGCCAAACATCACATTTATAACCTAAAACAACCTCTGTTCCAATAAAAGTAGCTCCCATTTTTTGAAGATTTTCTTTATTTAAAAGAAGTCTACTAGAACCATTTTCATCTGCAGCAACTTTTGATGAGTATATCATTTGATCATCAAAATTAACAATAAACATTGTATCTTTTGATATTTTTACTATTTCTCTCTCTTTTTCTTCTTCTTCAAAAACTTTCTGAATCATAGTTGTATCAGTTATCTCTAAATCACCAAAATCTTTAAAATATAATTTACTGCTTCCTTTTATATAATCTTTTTTATTTTGACTTTCTGCAACTATTGCATATTCTATAATTCCTGATTTTACATCATAAGCTTTACTTTGAGCTGCAAACATTGAGGATGCAAAAAGAATTGAACTAAAAATAAATTTCTTATACATATCTTTTCCTTGAAATTTTATACAATTATACAATATTAAAAATAATTGCCAATATATTTACCACCAAATGAACACCACTTTTTAATAATATAAATAAAAATTTTGGAGGTTTAAAATGTCTTATTCAAAGAAAAGATATTTAATTTATTTTTTTATTACAATATTTGTAATGATTACACCATTTATTACCATAAATGACAATCATCTTTTATTGCTATCATTTGAAAGGTTACAGTTTCATTTTTTAGGAGTTGCATATAACGTAAATGAACTTTATGTAATGCCATTTTTACTAATGTTTTTATTTATAGGAATATTTGCAATGACATCAATTTGGGGTAGAGTTTGGTGTGGATGGGCATGTCCACAAACTATATTTAGAGTAATTTATAGAGACCTAATCGAAAGTACTATTTTAGATTTAAGAAGAATTAAAAATAAACAAAAAGATATAGATTACAAGAAAAAATCAAATCAAATTAAAAAATATGTATCTATATTTTTATGGATTGTTATCTCTTTAATTATATCTTCAAACTTTATACTTTATTTTGTACCACCTAAAGATTTCTTCAAATACTTACAAGATCCATTAAATCATAGTTTTATGATTATATTTATACTCAGTATAGCTTTCTTTCTAGTGTATGATATTGTTTTTATGAAAGAAAATTTTTGTGTATATGTTTGTCCTTATTCAAGAATACAATCTGTTTTATATGATGATAATACAAAACAAGTAACTTATGATTTCAATCGTGGTGGAAAAGTTTATGAAAATGGTGTTCAATCTATTTTTAAAATTAATCAATGGAAAAATAGTGAAGAGTGTACAACTTGTGATGCTTGTGTAAAAATTTGTCCTACACATATTGATATTAGAAAAGGACTTCAAGTTGAATGTATAAATTGTCTTGAATGTAGTGATGCTTGTAGCACAGTTATGGGAAAACTTGGAAAATCTAGTTTAATAAATTGGGGAAGTACAAATAAAGTTTTAACTAATAAAAATATCTCAATATTTACTAAAAAAAATATAACTTATTTTGCTTCACTATTTTTATCTATTTTTCTAGCATTTTTCTTTTCGCTTGAAAAAGAGCAATTTTTAGTAAATGTAAATAAAACAACAGAACTTTACAAAATTAACGAAGATAAAAAAATTGTAAATAATTACATTTTAACTATTCATAATACTCAAGATATACCTTTGACTTTTGACATTAAATTAAAAGATGAAAATAATTTTAGAATAAAAAGATTCGAAGAAGTTTCACTTGAAGCTGGTAAAAAAGCCAAAAAAGTTCTTATAATAGAGAGTTTAAATGATTTAAAAGATATTCAAAATAAAAATATTCCTATTTTTATAGAAGTTTACACAAAAGAGAAAGATTTTAAAGTTATTAAAAAATTAAATTTTTCAAAACCTTAAAATCTCAATTTTTCTAAATAGCTTTTTCAATAAAGATGGAGAATCTAACTCCATCTTTTACATTTAAAACTTGTATTTTCCCACCAAAACTCTCTTCAACTATAATTTTTGATAAATAAAGACCTATTCCGGTTCCTTCTTCTTTAGTTGAGAAATATGGTTCAAATATTTTTTTTAGATTCTTTTGTTTTATTCCTCCACCATTATCTATAATTTCAATTATAACCTCAGCACTTGAAGCAAAAACATTTATAGATATTTTTGGTTTATACCTATTTTTTAAAACATCAATCGAATTTGAAATAAGAGATAATATAACTTGAGAAAGTTCATTTTTTACACCAAAAACTTTTATATCCTCATAAGTTTGAAAATTTAAATCCAAATCAATATTGTGCTTTTTTAAATCTGCACTTAAAATTGTAATAGCATTTTGTATAGATTCTTTTACAGAAAAATTATCTTTTTCTTTTTCTTGTAGATAAAATTCTTTAAAATCATCTATTGTTTTTGATAAAAAAGTTAGCTGTTCGTTTGCTTGATTTATCTTCTTATCAAAAAAAAATTTGTCTAACTTTTCACTTTCAAATCTCTTTTTTAAATTTATTAAAATATATGAAATATTGTTTAGAGGTTGTCTAAATTGATGAGTTATATTTGCTATCATTTCACCTGATTTTGCAAACTTAGATTGTTGTAAAATCATTTTTTCAAACTCTTTATTTTGTTTTTTCAAATCATTATATTTATATGCTATTGAAATTGTAAAAAGCATAGCTTCAATTGCAAATACAACTAAAACTAAATCAAAATACCCCTGCTTTATATAAAAATCTTTAAAATCAAATATAAAAAGAAGTATGCAAAATACTGACCAGCCAATAACATAAATTAGTGTCGGTTTAAATCCTTGTTTCAAATTAAAAATAATAGATATAAATAATATTGCATAAATTATTGTATATGGTAAATATTCAAATAAAATATAATGATAAAAGGCTGTCAAAATAACTACATTTAATAAAAAAGTATTAAAAAATAGCTCTTTATAATTTGAAATTTTCGGTAAAAATTTACCTTCATAATAATTTATTGCAAAAATTAAAGCAAAAATCGAAGCAAAAACCAAAGATAGTTCTTGAATTAAAGAGTTTGTAATATAAATTTTACTGTATAAAATTATGTAAGCTAAAGAGAAAATTTGCATAAAGCAGTAGCTAATATAAAAAATCTCTTTTGAATAAAGATATCTTACAAATGTATAAACTATTGTCATAATCAAAATTCCAAATGTAATTCCATAAAATAGAATTGAAGTTATATCAAATTGCAATTTTATAACCTACATTTGTAAGATTATCAATAATATCTTTTGAGATTTTTATCTTTATATTTTTAACTAATGTCTTTAAAGCATCTTTTGTCATAACACTATCAAACCAAACATAAGACTCTATCTCTTCATAAGTTACATATCGATTTTTGTTTTTAATTAAAAGCTCTAAGAATAAAACCTCTTTTGCTCTTAATTTTATAATTTCATTTTTTACAACAAAAGTCTTATTAAAAATATCAAAATATGAGTCTTCATCAAATTTTACAATATTTGAACTATCTTCTTTTAAAGAGTTTAAACAAAGCATCAAAGCCTCTTCAAAATCTTTTTCATTTACTGGTTTTATTAGATATTTCACAAGTTGTAGTTCAATAGCTTTTAAAAGATACTCTTGATTACAAAAAGCAGTTATTACTATAACTTGTGTTTTTTTATCTTTTTGTCGAATCTGCTTTATAAATTCTAAACCATTGATTTTTGGCATTTGAATATCAGTTATTATAATTTGTGGTTTATATTGTTCATATAATTGTAGAGCTTTTACGGCATTACTAGCTTCAAAAACTTTATCAAAAAAGTTTTCTAAATACTCAACACCATTTTCTCTTGCAACATCGTCATCTTCAACATATAAAACTTTTATATCTTTGTAATCTTTTAACATAAAGATATTATATCTTATATATGGTTATGCTAAAATTCGTACCTGAAAGAATAATAAAAAAGGAAAAATATGAATCTAATATCTTTACAAATAGAAACCTCAAATGATTTTGAAAAAAATCTTGAAAATCTAAAGAATTTAATAATATCTTGTAAAGATAATTCAATAATACTAGCTCCAGAACTTGCTATTATAGGATTTGCATATGATAGAATGGATGAAGCTGCAGCTTTTTCAGAAAAAATAATAGAAGAGTTAAAAAAACTATCTGAAAATAAAGCTATTGCACTTACAACAATAATAAAGGAAAATAATAAATTTTATAATAGACTATTTATTTTTTACAAAAATAAAATTTTACATACTCAAGATAAAATAAAACTATTCCCTCTTGGAGAAGAAGATAAATATTTCACTGCTTCAAAAGAAAATAGTATAAAAATCATAGATATAAATGGTTTAAAAATTGCAACATTAATTTGTTTTGAACTTAGATTTCCAACTCTTTGGGAACAGATAAAAGGTGCTGATGTTATTTTAAATCCTGCTATGTGGGGAATAAAAAGAAAAGATCATTATGAAACTATTAGTAAATCATTAGCTTTAATTAATCAAGCTTTCGTAATTGCATCAAATAGTGCAAATTCTAATATGGGAAAAGGAAGTGCCATTATAAGTCCATTTGGAGAACTTTTAAGAAATGATAGCAAAACTATTTTAGAAGCAAAGTTTAGTAAAGAAGAGATAGAAAAAGTAAGAAGATATATCAATATTGGTTTATCATAATTTATAAGAAATACAATTATTACACAATTTTAAAATACACTCTTTGTCCATAAAATAAATAAACAGGAGAAAAAACGTGAAAATAAGGCTATTTTTACTAGTTTTACTATTTGTTTCAAATATTTTTGCAAATGAAATAGATATTAAGAACTTAACACCTGAGCAAAAAGAGAGATTAAAAGAGATTAAAAAAGAGGGAGATGCTCACGGTCTTGGATATACTTTAATGGCAATAGCTATCAAAGAATCAAAGCTTGGTGAATATATGATAAATTTAGATACAAAAGACTTTGGTTTGTATCAAATAAATATAAAATCTGCTCTAAATAGAAGTAATATGAAAGATACTGCTTGGAATAGAAATATTTTGGCTTCAAAACTTGTTTCTGATTTCAATTTTGCTACGAAAAATGCAATTGATGAATTAGCTTATTGGCAAAAATTCCATAAAAATGATTGGTCAAAAATTTGGGGAAGCTATAATGCTGGATTTAAATTTAATAGTAAAGAGGCTAGAGCTTATTCAAAAGAAATTGCTTTAATTATAGAAAAGTTAAGAAAAATTGACGTATAAATCTGAATATATATATACAACAAAGTTATAAGTAGTATTTTATACTACTTACTTATTGACAAACTTCACAAAGACCATATAATTGCATCGAATGATCAGTTATTTTAAATTTATTTGCTTTCGCAATTTTTTCTTGTCTTTTTTCAATCTCTTCATCAACAAACTCAACTATTTTTCCACATTCTGTACAAATTAAGTGATCATGATGAGATTTTATGTTACTTTCGTACTTTTTACCATCTGTTCCAAAATTTATTGAAGCAATTAAAGCTACCTCTTCTAAGAAACTCAAAGCTCTATAAACTGTAGCAATTCCAACATTTGTATCAGGATAATCTTTTTTTATTTGATTATAAATCTCTTCAGCTGTTAGATGTCCATTTGCTTGAAGTAAAATACTCAGAACAATCTCCCTTTGTTCTGTATATTTTAAACCTTTTTGCTTAACTATTTTTTTTAATTCTTCTATTATCTCATTGTAATTATCTATCATTAAATACGCCTTTAAAAAAATAAACATTTAAGTATAGCTAAAGTTTGTAAAAATTCAAATTATCGTAAAATTCTTGATATTAATTAAGTAAAATTAAATAATATTGTATTATAATAATCATTATTAATTATAAGGTCGTGCTTATGAGTGTAAACGATTTAAAAGTAAATATAAAAGCTGAAATTACAGATATCATTTGTGATGAAATACTTAAAAACAGGCTTTACTCTTTTGGAATAATAAAAGGTTCAACTATTTGTGTAACAGCTAAATCTATGGCTAAAAAAACTGTAGAAATAAAAATAAATCAATCAAAGGTAGCTCTTAGATCTTCTGAAGCATCAAAGATAAAAGTATCTTATGAAGACTAATATTATAAAAATTGCTCTGGTTGGACAACCCAATGTTGGGAAGTCAATGCTTATTAACTCTATTTCTAATTCTAAATTAAAAGTTGGAAATTTTTCAGGTGTTACGGTTGAAAAAAAAGAGGTAAGATTTAAATATAAAAATTATCAAATTCAAATCATAGATTTACCAGGAACTTATTCTTTAACAAACTATTCGATAGAAGAAAAAGTTGTAAAAAAATTCTTAGATAATGAAAAATATGACATCATATTAAATGTTCTTGATTCAACAAATTTACAAAGAAACTTATTGCTAACAAGTGAACTTCTAAATTTGAATAAAAAGATGATTTTAGCTTTAAATATGAGTGATGAAGCAGAAAAAGAGAATATATTTATAGATGAAAAAAAACTCTCAAATTATCTAAAAAAACCTTGTATAAAAGTGAGTGCAGCAAGAAAACAAGGTATACACAAACTTTTAGATGAAATTATAAACACTTTATCAAAAGAACAGGAATCTTTTAACCAATTTTCTGCAATTAAAACTACAACTCAAGATGAAATTTTAACTTTAAAATTTAACTTTGTAAAAAATATAACAAAAGATTGTATGAGTATAATTGAACAAAAACAGAAAACAAAAACAGAAAAAATTGATTCAATTTTAATGCATAAGTTTTTTGGCCTACCAATATTTTTGTTGTTAATGTGGAGTTTATTCCAGCTAACTTTTACACTTGGTGAAATTCCAATGGGATTTATCGAAAATATTTCAAATAGCTTAATAGAACATATAAAAAATCTTTTAGGAGAATCTCAGTTATCAAGTCTAATCGGTGATGGAGTTATTGCTGGAGTTAGTTCTGTAATACTATTTTTACCAAATATCATAATACTATTTCTTGGAATTGCTTTACTTGAAAGTACAGGGTATATGAGTAGAGTATCTTTTCTATTAGATGGAATTCTCCATAAATTTGGTCTTCATGGTAAATCTTTTATTCCTTTAGTTACTGGTTTTGGTTGTTCTGTTCCTGCATATATGGCGGCAAGAACTCTAAAAAATGAAAAAGATAGACTTCTTACACTATTTATAGTAGGATTTATGTCTTGTGGAGCTAGACTTCCTATATATGTTCTTTTTGTTGGGGCATTCTTTGAAAAAGAAAATGCTGGAAATATTTTGTTTTTAATTTATATAAGTGGAGCAATTTTAGGTCTATTTGCTGCAAAATTTTTAAGAGTTGTTGTATTTAAAGGTGCAGATGAGCCATTTGTTATGGAAATGCCAAAATATAGACTGCCTTCAACAAAATTAATATATCACGCAGTTACGAACAAAGCTTTAATGTATTTAAAGAAAGCAGGAACATTTATTCTTGCAGCATCTATTTTAATTTGGTTTATGAGTAACTATCCAAAACATTATGATATTGAAAGTAATTTTGAACAAAAAATAGAACTTACAACTTCAGAAGAAGAAAAAATAAATCTTCAAAATGAATTAAGTCTATATAATTTAGAAAATTCATATTTAGGAAAACTTGGTAAATTTAGTGAACCATTTTTTGCTCCATTAGGATTTGATTGGAGAATGGCTGTAGCACTTGAAACAGGATTAGCAGCAAAAGAGATAGTAGTTTCTACTCTAGCTATTTTATATGGTTTAGGAGAGAATAATGATGAAAACTCTACTACTTTAATAGAAAACATAAAAAACAATATTCCAAAAGAAGCTGCAATTTCATTTATAGTTTTTGTAATGATTTATATACCTTGTATAGCTGCATCAATGGTTTTTGTTAGAGAAGCTGGTGGATGGAAATATTTAGCTTATTTATTTGTTTTTACAACAACAACTGCTTGGATTATGTCTTTTATAGTTTATAATATTTCTAAAGTAGTTCTATCTCTATAGAGAACTACTTTATTTCAAAGTTATTTGAATATTCTTTATCTTTATAAATTATTTTAAAATTCCAAATACCTTTCTCTCTACCATCTAAGTATCTAAAATCATAAGCTGAACTAGATCCAGCAGGAATTACAATATCTCTTGTTCTTGTTATCTCTTGATTTGGATTTATCCATTTTAATGAAATTGTTTGATCTTCAATAGGATCAATAATTACTTCAAATTTACATAAAATAGAGTTTTCATCTTCTAAAACTAAACATTCAACTTTTGGACTATAGCTATTGTCTTCTTGTTGAATTTGCGTTTCTAAAGAGAAAAGAGTTGTTGTAAAAAAAAGAAAAACCATATATTTTAACATTTCATCTCCTTCATTGTTTTTTAATTTTATAAACTATATTCTATAAAAAAATATAAGTATTTAAAATAGATTTTAATCAAGATTTGTACTCTTCCCAAATAGGTTCTTCATCCATATTAGCTCTATTTTTTAATATTTCAAAAGGTTTATATTCCTCTTTATATCCCATAGAATGATGTTTATTTATCCAGTATCCCAAATAGATATAAGGAATATTCAAATCTTTTGCTATTTTTATTTGAGATAAAATAGAATATTTTCCTATAGATAAATAGTCATAATCATGGTCATAAAAGCAATAAATAGCAGAGATAGATTTAGGAAGAACATCAACTAATGCTACGCCTATTAATTTATTATCTCTAACATACAAAAACTCTTTTGCAAATTCTGTATTGCCTTCTACATAAGATTTTATATAATCATCAACATCAATTGGATTATAAGGCCACAACTTTTTATCATGCATAAAACTATGATATTTATCATAAAGTTCCATATGATCTTTTGTTACAGTGGGAGGTCTTATATAAAGTTTAGTTTCCTTATTTTTTGATATTACTCTCTTAGCAGATTTAGAAAATTTAAAATTTTTTACATCAATTCTCATAGAAACACATTTTGTACAATTTTTACATTCTGGTACAAAATGGATTTTTCCAAATCTTCTCCAACCCCGTTCAAGTTTTTTTTGATAATCTTTGATACTACAATTATTTATAAATCTATATCTTATATCCGAAACTTCATTATTAAAATATGAACATGTACGGTTTTCTTCAAAAAATTCTAAATCTTGATTTAAAATATGCATTTATTCATTTATCTTGTTTTTAATCTCTAAAGCCAAGCTTGATATTTTATTTATTTTTTCATGATTACTTAAACTATCATCTAATAGATGTTTAACAAAAGCACTTCCTACAATTACACCATCAACATCTTTTGATTTCTCTTTACATGTTTTCTCATCAACACCAAAACCAATGTACAATGGTGTATTTGTAAATTCTTTAATATTCTTTATAATCTCTGATAAATCTTCACTTTTTCCACTACCTGTTATTCCAGCATAAGCAACCATATAAATAAATTTTTGTGAATTTTCAACAAGCATTTTAATTCTATCTTTAGGCGTTGTTGGAGCTACAAAAGTAATATTTGCTTTTCCATATTCTTCATATAAATCACTATACTTTTTAGCCATTTCAAATGGAAGATCTGGAATTATAGTTCCTGAAATATTATATTCTTGTGCTTTTTTTAAAAAATTTTCTATTCCATAATGATGAAAAGGATTGGCATACCCCATCCATAAAGTATCAATATCTTTTCCGATTTTAGAAGATACTTCAAATAAATCTTGAAGTTTAAAACCACTTTCTAATGCTTTTAAATTTGCTTTTTCTATAACTGGACCATCTGCAACTGGATCTGAAAATGGTACTCCCAATTCTAATATATCAACCCCACTCTCTTTTAGCTTATAAGCTAAATCTACTGTAAAATTGTTATTTGGGAATGATGACGTAATGTAAGCAACAAGTTTTTTCAAAATAAAATCCTATAATAAAATTTATTCATTCTATCCAATTCTAGTTTAAAATTTATATTTAGATATAATCTAAAATATTTTAATAATTTTTAGGATTTTAAAAATGAGTATAATTGTAAATAATTTAGAAAAAATGAATATTACAAAAATCAAACAAGCAAAAAATAAATATAAACTTACAGTAATTACTGCTTATGATGCGCTTTTTGCAAATTTATTTTCAAAAAGTGCTGATATGATTTTAGTTGGTGATAGCCTAAATATGAGCTTTGCTGGTAAAAAAGATACATTAAGTGCATCTTTGGAGCAAATGATTTATCACACAAATGCAGTTTGTAATGGAGCAAAAGATTCCTTTGTAATAACAGATATGCCATTTGGAACTTACATAAATAAGGATGAAGCTTTAAGAAACTGTGCAAAAATTTATCAAGAAACAAATGCCAGTGCTGTAAAAATTGAAGGTGGAGAAGATAGAGCTGATATTATAAAACACCTAACATCTAACTCTATTGCTGTTATGGGACATATTGGTCTTATGCCACAGTATGTAAGAAGTGAAGGCGGATATAAAGTAAGAGGAAAAACTTTAGAAGATGAAGAACAACTAATTCGTGATGCAATTGCTGTTGAAAAAGCTGGTGCATTTGCTATTGTGGTTGAAGGTGTTATGAGTGAAGTTGCAAAAAGAATAACACAAGCAGTAAATATTCCAACAATTGGAATTGGAGCAGGAAATCAAACAGATGGTCAAGTTTTAGTTTGGTCTGATATGTTAGGATTTTTTGAAGAGTTTAAACCAAAATTTGTAAGACACTATTTAAATGGTGCTTCTTTAGTAAAAAATGCAGTTGAGCAATACAGAATTGATGTTCAAACACAAAATTTCCCAAATAAAGAAGAAGAGTATTAATGCAAAGATTAGTGGAAGTTGAACAAATCTCTTTTGAAGAAGAGAGTAATGAACAAAGTCTAAGACCTTCTTCTTGGGAAGATTATATAGGTCAAGAAAAAATCAAAAAAAATTTAAGAGTGTTTATAGATGCTTCGAAAAAAAGAGGTGAAGCTCTAGATCATATTCTATTTTATGGACCTCCAGGACTTGGTAAAACTACCCTTTCATATTTAATTTCAAATGAAATGAAAACAAATATAAAAGTAACAGCTGGTCCAATGATAGAAAAAAGTGGTGACTTAGCAGCAATTTTGACAAATCTTGAAGAAGGCGATATCTTATTTATTGATGAAATTCATCGTCTTTCAGCAGCCGTAGAAGAGATACTTTATCCTGCTATGGAAGATTATAGATTAGATATTATAATAGGCTCTGGACCTGCTGCTCAAACTGTAAAAATAGATCTTCCAAGATTTACTTTAATTGGAGCAACAACTAGAGCTGGAATGCTTTCAAATCCTTTAAGAGAAAGATTTGGAATGCATTTTAGAATGCAATTTTATACAGAAGAAGAGTTAGCAAAAATCATCCAAAAAGCATCTTTAAAATTAGGTATTAAAAGTCTAGATGATGCTGCATTAGAAATGTCAAGAAGAAGCAGAGGAACGCCTAGAGTTGCATTAAGGCTTTTAAGAAGAGTTAGAGATTTCTCACAAGTTGCAAATGACAAAGAGATAAATTTAACAAGATGTAAATATGCTTTAGATGAATTAGGTATAAATGAAAATGGTTTTGATGAGATGGATATAAATCTTCTAGAACTACTTATATCAAATAGAGGAAAACCTATGGGATTATCAACTATTGCAGCAGCACTAAGTGAAGATGAAGGAACTATTGAAGATGCAATAGAGCCTTATTTACTTGCTAATGGTTACATAGAAAGAACAGCTAGAGGAAGAGTTGCTAGTATTAAATCCTATGAAATGTTTAGACTAACTCCACCAAAACAAAAATTTGATGATGAACAAGGAAGCCTATTTTGAAACCTACATATTTTTTAATTGCACTCGCTTTAGTTTTGCTATTCTTCATAGTTGAACTATTTAATCCTTTTTTAAAAGCATTAATTGTTTCTGTTTTACTTACAATTTCAACTAGTTCTTTGACTACAAAACTTGAAAAAAATATAAAAAATAGAATCTTATCAACAACTATAATAACTTTAGGAATGACTGCACTATTTTTCATTCCTATTTTGTATTGTATTTTTTCATTTGCAACATTTTTCAATCAGTTTGATCAAAACCTTCTAATTTCAAATTTAAACCAAATAAAAAATACAGCTCATGGAATAATTATTGAATTTCCATTTTTAAATGATTTTTTCAAAGATTTTATTTCAAAAATTGATATAGGAAAAGGTGTTCAAGAAGCTGTAGCAATTAGCACATTTTTAGGTAAAAATTCTGCAAAATTTGTTATTGATATGATTATGATTTTAGTATTTTTCTTCTTTTTTACATTGTATTCAACACAAATTGCAAAATTCTCAAAAGAGTTATTGCCTATGAAAAATGAAGATTCTACAATACTTTTTAATGAATCTTCAAGTGTAATGAGTGTTGTTTTTTACTCTATTTTAGTAACTGCAATTTTTCAAGGTTTCTTATTTGGATTCTTTTTAAAATTTTTTAGTTATGATGCACTTTTATTTGGAGTTTTATATGGTTTTGCTTCTTTAATTCCTGTAATTGGTGGAGCAATTATGTGGCTTCCTATAGCGATTTATGAAGCAACTACTGGTTCTGTTACAAATGCATTGGTTATTGCTATTTATTCTATTGTAGTAATCTCTTTAATAGCAGATACTTTCATAAAACCACTTATAATAAATTATATAAATAAAAAAGTAATAAAAAGCCCTACAAAAATAAACTCTTTATTAATTTTCTTCTCAATAGTAGCTGGACTTTCAACATTTGGTTTTTGGGGAATGATTATAGGACCTGCATTAGTAAGTTTATTTATTTCTATTATGTATTTATTAAAAAAATATTCTGTCGATTTAAACTAAATTATAATTTTGAGTAAATTAAATATTTTAGAAGCAATTAATTGCTTCTAAAATTTAATTATTTGGATTGTTATCACTATTTTCTGTAACATCTTCTTTAGAATCCTCTAAAGAGTCTACATCTGTTTTATCTTTTGCTTTTTCTTCTACATCTTTACTCAAAGCTTCTGTATGTAAATCTTCATCTTCAAAAATAGTTCCACCATTCTCTTTGATAATTTCTCTTACTCTTTCACCAGTTATTACTTCTATTTCAAGAAGTTCAGCTGTCATTTGCTCAATTGCACTTCTATTTTCTTTTAATGAATTAAGTACGATACTATATCTTTCATTTAAAGTATTCTTAACATGATCATCTAAATCTTTAGCCATTGCATCAGAAAAATCTTTTTGTGTTTGTCCACCTAAAAACTGATTAGTTCGTTTTTCTAATACCATTAGTCCAGCTATATCACTCATTCCATAAACAGTTGCCATAGATTTTATAATATTTGTTGCTCTTTCTAAGTCGTTTCCAGCTCCCGTACTAATTTCCCCGATAAACACTTCTTCTGCAGCACGACCACCAAGAAGCACATCAACTTCCGCTAATAACTCATGTTTTTGCATTAAGTATTTATTCTCTTCTGGTGTATTAAGTGTATACCCTAGAGCAGCTAATCCTCTTGGAACAATAGATACTTTATTTACTTTATTAGCACCCTTTGTAATTTCTGCCATAAGAGCAAGTCCACTTTCATGATATGCAACAATTTTTCTCTCTTTTGGAGATATTCTTCTAGATTTTTTCTCTAAACCTGCTATTTGTCTCTCTACCGCTTCTTTAAAATCACTTGCTTCAACTTGACTTTTATTTGCTCTACCTGCTAAAAGTGCTGCTTCATTTATAATATTTGCTAGATCAGCT
>RRZT012295703.1_pt1 | contig 16257 bp, 13 predicted proteins | sample 2165551 | NCBI WGS metagenome assembly RRZT01 (sample SAMN10456910, study PRJNA506462) | wastewater metagenome | biome: wastewater; feature: sludge; material: wastewater sludge; isolation source: wastewater sludge with Escherichia coli K12::gfp cells carrying plasmid... | place: USA: Moscow, Idaho...
CATCTGCAGCGACCGGGTGCACGCGATGGGTGATTGTTTCGGAAACGGTGTTTCGTTTGGCAACTTCGATCAGTTCCGGCGCCTGAAGCATCTTGTCAGCGAGCTTTTTGATTTCCTCGGAGAAAGTCGCTGAAAACAGCAGGCTTTGCCGTTGCACCGGAAGCAAGTTGATGATGCGCGTTACGTCGGGCATGAAGCCCATGTCCAGCATGCGGTCGGCTTCATCGAGCACGAGGGCTTGCACGCTGTTGAAGTTGAGGCATTTTTGTTCCACCAAGTCGAGCAGGCGCCCCGGCGTAGCGACCAGTACTTCGACGCCGAGCCGGATTTCGGCGATCTGTGGCTTGATGTCGACGCCACCGTAAGCGCACAGGCTGCGAATTGGCACGTATTTGCTATACGACTTGACCGATTCGAAAACCTGTACGGCCAGTTCGCGCGTGGGCGCCAGCATCAGGACGCGCACCGGGTGGCGTGCTGGTGATGGACTTGGACTGGCAAAAGGCAGGATGCGCTGGAGCAACGGCAGAGTGAACGCTGCGGTCTTGCCGGTACCTGTCTGGGCTCCGCCCATCAGATCCTTGCCGGAAAGAACGACTGGAATGGCTTGCGCCTGAATCGGCGTTGGCGTGGTGTAACCCTGTTCGGTGATGGCTCGCAGCAGTTCTGGCGCGAGGCCGAGTTCGTCAAAACGCATCGGCAGCGCCTATAAATAAATGTGGAATCAATGGCATAGGGCGAAGATTATACACCCTTTGTGGTCGAGGTCTTTTTTCGCGGTGTTCGCTTGGAGGTCGATGTTGTCTTAGAACGGTGCGATCTGGCTAAGCGCGCTTTTTGCGGCATCGTCGAAAAGAGCCGACTCAGAGGCGATAAGTGCTTTAGCGTTGCGCAGTTGTTGTTCCAGCATGGCGGGTGCCAGAGCGACGGCAAATCCCCATTCGGTGTTGAACAGAAGGACAGTACCGAACGGAGCGCCTTGCCAGCAGACGCGTCCGCATAGGCGTTCCTCATCGGGGAGTGCGAAACTTATCCAGTCACCGTCTTTCCAAGCGGCGTTTTCAGTGCGCCTTGAAATGTATGCGCCGGTGGCTTGCCCAAGATATTGAACAAGTTTGCCATTTTCTTCGAGGAGATGCGCCTCGGATGGAAGGTTTGTTTTGATGCTCTCTGCGGCGATCGGTTCCGGCGTTTTTGGCTGCTGAGAATCAGGGGCGCCGGGTCGATTGCGCAGGCTGGCGGTTTGCAGTTCGAAGCAGGCGTCGAGAAAGGGCTTTCTTTGCTCACTTGAAACCTTGACCGAGTCGAGTCCAGCGTTGATTCGTTTGAGCAAAGCAGGAATCAAGGCGAGCAGTTTTTTGCGTTCGTCGGGCGTTTGTTTGGGCTCAATGCTCCACAGAAGTTCCTTGACCGTGATCTCATATTCTTTGGCTAGTGCGCCGTCTTTTCCGCTGTCAAAGAAAGCGTCTTGCATGACGCGGACCCAGTAATCGGAAAGAAAGCGCCGGATTTCTGGTTCTGTGGTGGTGCTAAGCGTTTGCTTCAGCCAGTTTTGTGCAGCTGCTTGTGCTGCTTGTTGGGCCTCATGTTTACGCAGCAGTTGCACGTAGAGCTGCGAGCCGGCTTGCAGTCGCTCATTGCGTTCATTGATCAGTGTGTCGAGCTCGCTGAGCAGTTGCGTGAGGTCGCCGTTGCCCGATTCAAGGGTGGTTCGTGCCGTATCAGCCAACTTAAGCAGTTTCGCGCATAGCGGATGATCACGTCCGCACTCCTGAGCCAGTCCCATGGCTGCTTGCGCCAAGCGGTTGATCAGAAGACGGGCCGGGTGTTGCGTGTCGGCAAAGAACGATGCATCAAGCATGGCCAGTTTGAGCAGGGGAATCTGCAGGCGGCCAATGCCCGTTTTGATGACTTCGGGAAGATTGGGTGCGGCAAAAATGGCTTCAAAAATGAGTGACAGGGTATCGAGCGCGATGGAGGCGGGCGTGCCCAAAGGCAGATCAAGGTCTTTCGATTTGAGTACATGCAGCGGCGCTTCGTTGCCCGATTCACTGCCTGTTTCGCCCAGTGAGAAATTCGACAGACCGGTCATTTGTTGCAGTTCGAGTACGCGCAGGCGCTCCATCAGCTGATTCAGCATCACGACAGAGGAGGCATCGAGGGTGAAGTTGGTACCTGCGCCAGCAGGGGCTTGCCGGGAGGTGTTTTCGGCAAAAACGCCTGGGGTGAGCTCCGGTGGAAAAAGCTCATTGGCCGCAAATTGGTTTTTTACGGCTTGTTGCAAGGCTGCGAAGGCATTGTTGCCCGGTGTGCCCGTGTTGGCGACGCTGTTTCTAGTGCTTTGGTTTTCGATTGTGCCGCCCGCGGCTTGACTTATTGGTGTATTGCCCGAGCCTTCACGCTGCACGATTTTTGGGGCTGTCGGCGCGATGTCGTGACGTCTCAGAATTTCGTTCAGTTCTTTGTATACGTCGGGTAAGCATAACTGGAGTTGCTCTTCCAGGCGATCGAGCCGGGCGAAGGTCTTTTCGAGGTTTTCGCCCCCTTCCTTGCAGAGCACCCACAAGCCACGGCGAATGGGCTCCAAGCCGACCGGGCTGTTGTCTACATTCATTTGTGGTCGGTTCAACAAGGTCATGTAGCGTGACTGGGCACGCCAATGCTCGATGTGTTCATTGTCTCTCAGGCGATTGGCAATGTCGTTGATACGGATTTCCAGCTCTAGGTCATCATTGCCAACGAGGGAAATTCGCGATGCCGTAAGGCCGGCGGTCTGTTCAAAACCGTCTTGCCGGGTGGCCGTCGCCAGCTCGTCATAGGCATCTCCTATTTCTCGCGCAAAGGCTTCGATTACGGATGGCGAAGAAATCCCCGTCTGCTTGGCGATATCAACGAGTCGCCCCTCAAAGAATTCGCGGCAGTCGCGCAGGACGAAAAAGGAGTCTTCGCGACCAGTCTGCTCTACGGGTGTGGTGCTGGTTTGTTCAGGCATTGCCTTCGTTCAATCGCCAAAAATGCGTGTTGCGGAAATAATGGAATCAGCCATCGGCGTTGATCTGTGCGATGAGTTCTTTGAGCGTCGCTTCCGCCTGATCGTTGTTTATCTGGCAGGTGCCGGCCGCGTGATGCCCACCTCCGCCGTACTTGAGCATCAGCTCTCCAATGTTGGTCTTGCTGCTCCGGTCAAGTATCGATTTGCCAGTGGCGAAAACGGTGTTCTGCTTCTGTACGCCCCACATCAGATGGATGGAGATATTGGTTTGCGGGAAGAGGGCGTAGATCAGGAAGCGGTTGGTAGCAAAAATGGTTTCTTCGTTGCGCAAATCGAGTACAACGAGATTTTTGTGTACGGTCGAACAGCGCTGAATTTGCTCCTCAGCCAGAATGGCGTGTTCAAGGTACATGTCGACGCGTTCTTTGACATCCGGTAGCTTGAGAATATCGTCAATGCCGTGATTGCGGCAGTATTTGATCAGATCCATCATCAGCGTGTAGTTGCTGACACGAAAATCGCGGAAGCGCCCCAGGCCGGTGCGGGAATCCATCAGGTAGTTGAGCAATACCCAGCCGCTCGGGTTGAGGATTTCATTGCGTGTAAACTGCGCCGAGTCTGCTTTGTCGACGGCGTCCATCATCTCGTCGGAGACGTTCGGGAAGACCTTCTTTCCGCCGTAGTAGTCATAAACCACGCGAGCTGCCGAGGGTGCCTCAGGGTCGATCACCCGGTTGTCATGATCGCCGGCAATGCGGACAGTTTCTGATTGATGGTGATCGAAGGCTAGATGGGCAGCGGCAACGTAGGGCAAGTTGGTCGTGATGTCGCGATCGGTGATTTCGATCTTGCCGTCCTGCATGTCTTTCGGGTGGACAAACTTGATGTCATCGATCAGGTCGAGCTCATTGAGCAGTACCGCACAAACAAGACCATCAAAATCGCTACGCGTAACCAAACGATATTTTTCGTGATTCATGGCGGACTCCTTCTTTAGTGGTCTTTTGTACTGGCGGGTTTTGGTTCTTCTGCGGGCGCTGCTTTTTTTTTGGTGCCGGGTGCTGCAACGGGTGGCAGCTGGGGCTCAACGGTCTCCAGTTTGTTGTCGCGCATATAGGCGTCCATGTCACGCCAGCCTTCGTAAACGGCTGATTTGGGAAGCCAGGAGTAGATCGAATAGCAATCCTCGATAGCACGGCCTGACTGGCGGCAGGCACCGCCGACGGCTTTGCCTTCTGCTTCGGCGCGAGCGGCTTTCTCCAAAGGGTCTTCTATGCCCATTTTTTGCTTGATCATGTCGCAACCTGATACGCCAAGCAAGAGCGCGACGATGCCGACAGAGGCGCGCAATTGCTTCCCTAGATTGAAGGCCACGATGATCCCTGACTATTGATCTGCATACGCGCCATTTTAACCATAACGAATCTCGCCAGTAGCAATATATTAAGCAAAGTGGCCTGTGGCGGTGGGCTTATGGCGTGTGCGGTTTTGGGGTTTTCTGAAAGTCGGCAAGTCGCGTCATACCCACCAGAAGCGCACGATGTGGAAGAAAATCGGCGCCGAAAAGCTGATGGAGTCTACGCGGTCGAGCATACCGCCGTGTCCTTCGATCATCGCGCCCCAATCCTTGATGCCCCGGTCGCGCTTGATGGCCGAGAGGACGAAGCCGCCGAAGAAGCCCATGATATTGATGATCAGCGCGATTAGCCCGGCCTGCCAGAAGGTGAAGGGCGTTATCCACCAGAGCAGTGCACCGACGGCGGTTGAGGTCAGTACGCCGCCAATCAGTCCCTCCAGCGTTTTGGATGGCGAAATGGTCTCGGATATCTTGTGTTTTCCGAGCAGTTTGCCCCACACATACTGAAAGACGTCGCTGGACTGGACGGTCAGAATCAGAAAAACGATGAGCAGCGCGTTTTGTCCTTCATAGCCCGGAATCTTTAGTGCGAGTAGTGCCGGAACGTGCGAGATGCAGTAGACGCAGATCATCAGGCCCCATTGCACTTTGGCAGCACGTTCGAGAAAGCGCGTGGTGTCGCTGCCCAGCGAGGCGGAAATGGGCAGTAGCAAGAAGGCGTAAACCGGAATAAGAATGGAAAACAGGCCGTACCACTCGATGGCGATCAGGTAGTACTGCAACGGCAGAAAGAAAAAGAAACTCCACAGCAGGGCATGATGATCGCCGCGGCGTACGTGCGTCAGCGAAATGAACTCGCGCAGGCTCTGGAAGGAAACAAACAGAAACAGGGTGATGATGCCGCCGTTGCCGATCCAGATGGCGAAGCCGATCAACAAGATCATGGCCCACCAGGCTTTTAGCCGGGCATTGAGGTTGTCGATGACTTTGTGCGGCGCACTAGGGGAGACGCGGAATTTGAGGATTGTCCCGATCAGACTGGCGAGGGCAAGGACGGTGAAAATTCCGCCGAATACGGCGATCAAGGTATCGTTCAGTGGCATGGCGGGCTCAGTCGGCGGGTGGGGCAAGCGAGAGGAGTGCGTCGCGGATGCGTTGCAGGAAGACTTTTTTGCTTTCTTCCGGCTGCACCTTGATCGGCGTCCCAAAACTCAGCGAGCAAAGCAGAGGAACAGGAATCAGTGTTCCCTTGGGCATTACCCGGCCAAGGTTCTCGATCCACACCGGGATCAACTCGATCTCCGGGTGTGCCTTGGCCAGATAGTAGATTCCGGATTTGAAAGGAAGTAAGTCGTCACCCAGGTTGCGTGTGCCTTCCGGAAACATGATCAGCGAATCGCCGGCCTGTAGCGCTGCGCCCATCAGTTCGAACGGGTTGGCAGTTTTCTGCTCCGTGCGTTCAATGAGTACGCCGCGGAATACCCGGGTGATGATGTAGCGGCGGATGGCGCCGGCCAGCCAGTAATCCGCTCCGGCGATCGGGCGGGTCAGGCGGCGCAGTTGCTCCGGCAGTGAAGCCCAGATGAGCACGAAGTCGCCATGGCTGCGGTGGTTGGCAAAATAGATGCGCTGGCGCGACTCGGGCTGGCTGCCGCGCCAGATGGGGCGCACCCCGGTCAGCAGCTTGGCAAAGCCGCTCAAAGCGGCGGCGGTCAGGTTTTCCAAGGCCATGGCGATTTCTCTTGTCCTGGTTTATCCGGCGGGCGGCAGATTCGCTATCGCGGCAAAGACCAGCATTGTTGCAAACTGTACGGAAAAGGCCAGCAGCTGTTTTTTAACTAGTCTCTTTGCCCCGCACAGACGGCTATCCAGATCGCGCGGAGTAATTTCTTGTGCTGGGCGAAGCTTGCAGCGGACGAGTGACTGGTCGAGCCGGGCAAGTTCGTCTTGCGCTGAAGTGTCGTTCCGCGCGGGGGGGCCGGGGCTTGCTGCGGCCCATTGCCTTGCCAGATTACGAAAGAGTTTTTCGTCGAGAGCGACACGCAGGGCGAAGAGCATTTGAACGCCGTTGGCGATTACGGAGACCAGCAGCCCTGTTCTTGGCAGCCACGAAAGCGGCAGGTAGAAAAGGCAGAAAAGCGCCAGGAGGGCAAAGAGCAGGCTCCACCGATTGATATGAGAGCCAAGCGATAGGGCTGCCTGCATGGTGCGGGCAGAATCCGCTGCCTGCTCGAGTGAGCGGATTTCAGACATGCGCGACCTATCTGGCAAGCGCCGCCCGATGTTCCGGGCCGATGACGACAGCCGGGCGTTGTGTGCGCAACAGCGCCTCGGCGGCATCAAGCGTGGTGATACGGCGAGTCAGCAACAGCCAGGCGATGACCGCGCAGGCGCTGCGCGAGCGACCCAGCGCACAGCACACCAGGACGGGGCCGCGCTGCCGCAGGGCTTCGATGTGTTGCGCGGCCAGCGTAAGTTGCCCGGGTTCGGGGGCGATCAGATCGAGCATGGGCAAGCCCGCATAGAGCCAGTTCCCGCGCGGGGCGGCAAGTTCTGCGGTGAGGTCGACGAGTGCGGCAAACGGGGTGTTACGCATTTCGTGAGCGCGAGGAAGCCGGCCAAGCCAGACGCCGTCGGCAATGGCGTCCGGCGCTGGGTGTTTGCGTGTCCATAGGCGCGAGTTGATCCAGGCGCCGAGAAGGTAAGGCGCAAACAGCAGGGTAATGGCGAGCTTGTGCTGTCCGTCGCTCTTCTGGAAGCCGCGTTCGGCGCCGATCCCGGCGTAGATCAGGGCGACCAGCGTAAGTGAAGCGCTTCCCCACAGTAGCCACAGGGCAAAACCGCCGACGGCAAACGCGCCTGCCGCCAGCAACAGGGCGCCAAACAGGTAGTACGCAGCGAGCTTGCGGTGTTGCGCCGTGGCGGCTGCGAATTTCCGTACGAAGTTTTGCGCCAGAGGCGACTGGCCGGAGCTTGGCCACATCCAGACGCAAAGCAGCCCGACCAAAACTCCCGTCGGGACATCGATGAAATGGTGCTGGTAGGTTGTAAGTACCGAAAGCCCGATCAGCACGGCCCAGATGTTGACGGTGATGCGCCAACCTTGCGGAACCCTCGCGTGAAAACGCGCCCAGATGATGACGAGCAGGCTGATATGCAGCGACGGCGCCTGATTGTAGGGTTTGTCGAAATCCATCAGAGCGTCGAACAGGGCGCCAAAGAAGCCCTCGACATGCGGCCGTTCAAAGGCAAAGTGCAGGGGGAAGGCGAGAAAGCAGGCAACCGAGATGATCTGCGTCGTCAATAGGCGCAGCGCATGGCGGTCAAGCTCAAGCCTGTTACAGCAAAGCAGGAATGAGAGGCCGTAGAGCAGGTCGATCGACCAATAGGGGATGATGGTCCAGGGCAGGAACGGGATGTGCCGTTCCCAGTCGAAAAAGATCGACTGATCGACGGCCTTGGCTGCCGCCAGCTGGTTGGAGAAGCCGTAGCTGAGGAAAAACAGTGGCCCGAGAAACATCAGCCAGGCCACGGTGCGTCCCCAGAACGGCGCTTTTGCAGGGCCTTCGGCGCATGGTGCTGTTTGGCTCATCAGGTTTTTTTGCGTGCCAGCGAAACAGTGAAGATGCCCCACTCGTCGATGCGCTGCTCGATTTTCTCGAACCCTGCTTCTTCGACCAATTGATCCATCTCGGCCTGCGTGCGCCGCCGCATGACCCAGGCCTGTCCGCCACGATGACTGGTCAGCGCGCGGGCGATGAGTTCCAGTTGCGGGTGCCAGGGCTGGCCGGTATAGATTAGGTATCCGCCAGCCTCGACGGCCTCCGCCATGCCGGCCAGAGAGCGACGGACCATGTCGTTTTCCGGGAATAATTCATAAAGGCCGGAAACAATTCCAATGCTTGGCCGCGGCTGGACGCCGGCGACGGAGGCGCGGTCGAAAGCATCGCCTTTTTCAAAACGGGCGATTTTCTGCAGGTTCTTTTCCCGGATTAGCGTGGCGCCATCACGCACGTTGATGTCGCTAAAGTCGCGCAGAAGAATGGAGTCCGGGCGGTGCGGGGTGTGGGCCAGGGCCTCGAGAACGTAGCGGCCGTGTCCGGCGGCAATGTCCAGAATGCGTAGCGGTCGTCCCGCTTCGTGCAGGGTATCCATGGCTTTACGCAAAAGCTCTTCAAGATGCACCTTGCGCTGGCGGATGCCGCGCCAGCCGATCGATTCGAGGTATTGTTTGTCGATCATGCGGCCGAGCGGCCCCGTGCCGGCGGGCTTGTTGCGATAAACGTAATCGAGCGTGCTACCCGAATCGAAGCCGGTCTGATGGCCGAGGCGTACCCCTTCTGAAAACAGGCCGCCGATTTTCATGTTCAGACGAGTCGCCGCCCAGAACAGGCCGCGCGGGCTGAGGGCCGGCAAGGGCTTGGCTAGCGTGGCCGATTCTTCGAAGGTCGCGCCGCGCCGATCGGCTTCGCGCAAATCAAGGTGTTGCGGGGCTTCGGCAAAACGGCGCAGGATGAAGTCGCGTGCCTTGGCAACGGCGATTTGGCGATTGGCCTCGCCGAGTGTGTCGTGGAAGAAGCCATCGAGCAGTTGCTTTTCCTTGATTGGCGTTCCCAGGCGCTCGAAAAACTCGTGCTGCGGGCCATGATGTACAACCCAGTCGGCGCCGGAGATGAGCAGCTGTGTCGGGATGGTGATCGCTTGTGCGTCGCTGACCACGCGATTGGCCGCTTCGTAGAGTGCGAGCAGGATGTTGACCGAAATGGCGCGGGTAATCAGCGGGTCGGCATCAAAGGACTTTTGCCGTTCGGCATCGTGCGTCAGGAACTTTGACTTGACGTAGCTATTGACGAAGAAATTGCCGCGCAAAGCCCGCATTAGGCGCAGTCCGGGGCGGGCAAAGGGGACGTAGAGCTTGACCTTGAAGGCCTGTGAAGCGAGGACCAGGCAGCGAATCTTCGGGGCGTAGTCATGCGCCCAGGTCGACACCACGACTGCGCCGACGCTTTGCGCCAGCACTGCCATATCTTGATGGGCGATGCCATAGGTGTCGCGGATATGATCGATAAAGCACTGAACGTCGCGTACCGATGCACCAAAGCTCGGCGAGTCGCCGCGCGGGCCCGGCGAACGGCCATGTCCGCGGGAGTCCCAGGCGAATACGTCAAACTCCGGAAGGTCAAGTTCGTCGGCTAGATGCGCGATGCGTCCGGAATGCTCATGGCCACGGTGGAATATGACGATCGCCCCGCGTGTGGGAGTCTGGCTTGGCCAATGGCGGTAAAAAAGCTCAACGCCGTCATGGGTAACAAAAGTACATTCTTTCGCCTGCCGAGTGCTTTTCATGGGAGTCCTATTGGTTTCCTTGAATGGACGCGATACCACTGCGTATGCGGTTGAAAATGTTGAGAACGATGCTGCATGCGACGACGGGCATCAGCCAGAACAGCCAGTCCGGCAGGGTGGTGCCCAGTCCGACCCAAAGGCCAAGTGCGCCAAAGACGAAAGCGCGGTCGCTTTTTCCCATCGGGCCATCGTAACGTCGTTCGGCGCCGACCATGGGTCCGAGCGCTCCAGCCATTTCCGATACTGCCGACAGAAAAACCACCGTGCCGACGCTGCCCCAGCCGAAAGGCGAAATGGCGACGAAGGGAATATAGAGCGCGGCATCCGAGATGACGTCCGAGAGTTCGTTGAGGTAGGCGCCCAGCGCCGATTTTTGCGCGAATTCGCGCGCCAGCATGCCATCGACGGCGTTGAACGCCATGCGCAGGAACATCCACAGCGGTAGCAGCAGAAACAGGGCGCGCTTTTCGCCGATGAAAAACAGGACGACCCCCAGTGCCAGCGACACCAGCATCGCCGCCAGCGTTACGCCATTGGCGGTGATGCCGGATTTCGCGCATGAACGCACCAGCGGTCGAAGCAGTGATTGGAATGCAGGTTTCAATTGGTAAATGCTAAGCATGCGTTATCCAATGGTCATTTGTACTGTGGCGGTGGCGTTGTCGAATGGCATTTGTGTTGCGCGCAAGGTATGGATGAAAATTTTCGACGATGTGATCGTACTCGTTACGAATCGCTTGTGTTGCGGTGGATTGGCAGGGCGCGGTTTTTGATACCGGGAAGAGCAGGGGGCGCGACGGACACAAGTAACACAAAGAGCAAACAACAGCTTACGTTCCGCTGTGGGTAGCTGCGCTTGGTGAGCGACGAAATGGGCGTGGTGAATGCGAATGCTCTTGGATCGTTTGAGCAACTATAATTGCGCTTCCATAGTTTTCACCAAGGACCTGTAATGCATTTCTCCAGAATTCTCTTGACCGTGGGTGGGCTGATTCTTGCCGCGCCTGTTCTTGCCGCACCGGCACAGATTGAACTGTCTCACCAGCTCGACGAAGAGCGTGCGGCGCGTTTTGAGCCGCTTATCGAGCGCTTTAACGGTCAGCAAAAAGATGTCCAGATTAAGCTGGTACGCCGCGTTGAAGGCGACGCCCCAAAACAACTCAATCTGGTGACGCGCGAAGAGCATTCCCGCTTTTTGGCTAATAAGGCGAAGTTCAAGCCGATTGGTGAGGTGATGCGCGAAGCCAAGCAGACGCTTGACGCGAGCAAATTAGCCCCGGAATTGCGCTTTGGCGTGACCGACGCGAAGGGACAACTTTTGGCTTTGCCTCTGGCCTATTCGACCCCGGTGCTGTTTATCAATAAGGCCGCCTTCCGCAAGGCCGGTCTAAATCCGGACATGCCTCCGAAAACCTGGGCAGAGGCTCAGGAAGCTGCCGGTAAGCTGGTGGACGCTGGTAGCCGTTGTGCCTACACGACATCGTGGCCGGCCTGGGTGCATATCGATAATCTGAGCGCCTGGGATGGTGCGCCTGTGGCCGATGCCAAGGGGAACCTTGAGTTCAACGGGCTGGTTCAGGTCAAGCACGTGGCGATGATGGCAACCTGGGCCAAGAGCAAATACTTCACCTACTTTGGTCGTCGTGATGAGGCAGATCATCGCTTTGCCAATGGCGAGTGCGGTATGCTGACCAGTGCCTCTTCGCTGGTGGCGATTTTGGGTGAAAACAAATCTTTGGATTATGGTGTTTCGTCGTTCCCATATCATGACGATGTGCGGGGTGCTCCGCAAAGTACCTTGGCCGACGGCTCGTCGCTGTGGGTCGGTGGAACCGTGAAGCCGACCGAAGCGAAAGGAGTTGCCGCATTTGTTAACTATCTGCTCAGTCCTGACTTGCAGGTTGAGATGACGGTAGCCGGTGGCTTCTTGCCGATGAGTTCGGCAGCGCGTGCTGCGATGGACAGCAAACTGCTTAAGGCAGATCTGCTCGGTCAGAACGTGGCCGCAGCCCAGTTAAAGGGCAAGATGAGCCCGAGCGTTCGTGTCTCACAGGTCGAACAGGTGCGCATTATTGTTGAAGAAGAGCTGGAGAACGTCTGGTCCAACAAGAAGCCGTCCAAGGAGGCTTTGGATAACGCGGTTCAGCGTGGCAATGCTGTCATGCAGCCGCAGCCGGTAGCAGCAAAAGCCAAGGGCAAGAGCAAGAGCAAGAGTAGCAAGTAATGTATCCGGCACCCAGCTGGCGTTTCCCGAGCGTTTTTGCGCATCGCTGCGGCGGTGCGCTGGCGCCAGAGAATTCGTTGGCCGGGCTGCGCATCAGCGCAGCCTTGGGTGTTCGGGCGGTTGAGTTTGATGTCATGCTGTCGGCCGACGGTTCTCCGTGGGTGATTCATGATGAAACGCTGGAGCGTACGACAAGCGGCACTGGCCGGGTTTGTGATGCAGCTGACGCCATGTTGTATAGACTGGATGTCGGCAAATGTCATCATGGCGCGTTTGCAGGAGAGCCATTGCCAACCTTTGGCGCAGTTGCTGCTCTGTGCCGTGAGCTTGGCCTGATGGCGAATGTCGAGATAAAGCCGGCTAGTGGATTTGATGCGGTGACCGGCGAGGTGGTTGCGCGGCATGTTCTTGATTTGTGGCAAGGTGCGCCATTGCCCCTCGTTTCCTCTTTTTCTGAAGTTGCGTTGGCCGCAGCGCGACGTGTTGCGCCGCAATTGCCGCTTGCGTGTTTGTATGAATCACCGCCTGCCGACTGGCAAGCCAGATTTCATGCGCTAGGGGCGTTCAGTCTGCATTGCGAGGCTAGCGAGCTAGACGATTCGATTCTCGAAGAGGCGTTGGCGAGCAAGATTCCGGTGTTGTGCTATACGGTAAATGAGCGGGAGCTTGCTGCTTCGTTTATTAAACGTGGCGTCAGCGCCGTGTTCAGCGATCGCATTGATCGCTTGGCCGATTTGTAAGAGTCCCGGCCTTCTCAAACGTAGCGATGAATCGGGCATTCCGCCCAGATTCCTTCTGGATTGACGGTAATCAGAATCTGTTTTCGTGGCACTTCGTTTTTTATCTCGCAATGCTCGTTCGACGTGTCGCGGCGCACTGGTTCGCCCAGTGAACGCCTTTGGTGTTGATCTGGCTTAAAACTAGCGGTGTGTTAGTGCCGGAAAATTGGTTAGCGATGAAGAGGCGGGTGGATCTTGGCACAAAAGAGATCAAGCGTTTGCGATAACGCCGCTTCGTCCAACAAGTCTGTGTACTTTCAGTGACTTTCTTTAATCCCGCTGAAAGCGATATGATGGAAGACTAAGCTTGTTGCCACAGGGGACGTCAATGCTTGATCTGTTGCTTAAAAACGCTGCAGTGCCCGACGGGCGCGCTGGGATGGCTATTGCGGTTAGCGCCGGGAAAATTGTCGAGGTCAGTGCAGGGCTGGATGCTCCGGCACATGTGGTCATCGATGCGCAGGGCATGTTGGTTTGTCCGCCGTTTGTCGACGCGCACTTCCATATGGATGCTGCGCTGAGCTATGGGCTGCCACGAGTCAATCAGTCGGGTACTTTGCTTGAGGGCATTGCGCTGTGGGGCGAACTTAAACCGTTGCTGACGCAGGAGGCGCTGATCGAGCGTGCATTGGCGTATTGCGATTGGGCTGTGGGCAAAGGATTGCTGGCGATCCGCAGTCATGTCGATGTATGCGATCCTCGTTTGCTGGCCGTTGAGGCATTGCTCGAAGTCAAGCGCATTGTCGCGCCGTATCTTGATTTGCAACTGGTGGCTTTCCCGCAGGATGGCTTGTTGCGAGGGGGTAACGGCCCGTTCCAGCATCTGGAAAACCTGAAGCGAGCGCTCGATATGGGCGTTGATGTCATTGGTGGCATTCCGCACTTCGAAAGAAGCATGGCTGACGGCAGCCGGAGTATTCGCGTGCTTTGCGAGCTTGCGGCGCAACGGGGATTAGCTGTTGATATGCATTGCGATGAATCGGATGACCCGTACTCACGCCATGTCGAGACGCTGGCGTTTGAGACGCAGCGATTGGGTTTGCATGGGCGTGTGACGGGTTCGCACCTAACGTCGATGCATAGCATGGACAATTATTATGTAAGCAAGCTGCTGCCGCTGATGGTCGAAGCAGGGCTGCACGTGGTCGCCAATCCACTAATCAATATCACTTTGCAAGGCCGCCATGACAGCTACCCCAAGCGGCGCGGGATGACGCGCGTGCCTGAGCTTCTGGCGCACGGGGTTAATGTGGCGTTCGGTCACGATTGCGTGATGGACTCGTGGTATAGCCTGGGATCGGCCGATATGCTGGAAGTCGCTCATATGGGCTTGCACGTGGCGCAGATGACCAGCCAGACTGCCATGCGCCAGTGCTTTGATGCGGTGACATCAAGTCCGGCACGTATTCTTGGTTTGCTGGGCTATGGTCTGGAGAGCGGCTGTAATGCTGATTTTGTACTGCTACAGGCACGTGACCCGATTGAGGCGATTCGCTTGCGTGCGACACGGCTCAAGGTATTTCGACGTGGCCGCTTGGTTGCTGAAGCACCGGAGCACACCAGCCACTTGCATCTGCCTGGGCGTCCGGCGCATACCGCGTTCATGAATGGTTTGATGTAGCGCCGATGATTTTGGGCAAGAAAAAAGCCGGCATGTTTCTGCGCCGGCTTTTTGATTGCTTGCGGAATGCTTGTCAGGCCAGAGTGCCCACGTTGTTGAGGTCAGCAAAGGCTTGTTTCAAGCGTGCCTTGAAAGTTTCTTCGCCAGCACGCAGGAAAGCGCGCGGGTCGTAGTACTTCTTGTTTGGCTTGTCGTCGCCTTCCGGGTTGCCGATCTGACCTTGAAGGTAAGCTTCGTTTTTCTTGTAGTAGTTCTTGACGCCGTCCCAGAAGGCCCATTGCGTATCGGTGTCGATGTTCATCTTGATGACGCCGTAGGAAATGGCTTCGCGGATTTCTTCAAGCGAGGAGCCGGAGCCGCCGTGGAATACGAAGTCAATCGGGTGATCTTTGGTGGCGAATTTCTTCTGGATGTATTCCTGCGAGTTTTTCAGGATGATCGGCTGCAATTTGACGTTGCCCGGTTTGTAGACGCCGTGCACATTGCCGAACGAGGCGGCGATCGTAAACCGGTTGCTGATCTTGGAGAGCTTCTCGTAGGCGTAGGCGACATCCGCTGGCTGGGTATATAGCTTAGCGCTGTCGACATCGCTGTTGTCTACGCCGTCTTCTTCGCCACCGGTAACGCCCAGTTCAATTTCCAGTGTCATACCGATTTTGCTCATGCGCTCAAGATAGCGCGAGCAGATCTCAACGTTTTCTTCTAGAGACTCTTCCGAGAGGTCAAGCATGTGCGAGCTGAATAAAGGCTTGCCATGTGTCTTGAAATAGGCTTCGCCGGCGTCGAGCAGGCCGTCGATCCAAGGCAGCAGCTTCTTGGCCGCGTGATCGGTGTGCAGAATAACCGTAGCGCCGTACATTTCGGCCAAGGCGTGAATATGGTGTGCTGCGGAGACGGCGCCTGCAATACAGGCGCGTTGATCTTCGTTTTTTAGCCCTTTGCCGGCGTAGAACTGAGCGCCGCCATTGGAGAATTGGAGAATGACCGGAGATTTGATTTCGGCAGCGGTTTCCATGACGGCGTTGACCGTGCTGGTATTAATGACGTTGATGGCCGGAAGCGCGAAATTCTTGGATTTGGCCAGCGCGAAGAGGGCTTGCAGATCGTCACCCGAGATGACACCCGGTTTTACCTGTGGAGCATTCATGATTTCAGTTCCAATAGCGGTTGATCAAGCATGTCATCCTAATGCCAAACTATTCCTTCGGTCAATTTCGTGCCGGTGGGTAGCCGGTGAAAGTCTTTGCGCAACAGCCGAGCGGAATGGTGCAAGTCACGATGCGTCGATTTGTCCCCTTGTAGTGCTATGTAATTGGCGCGTTACGCAAAAGCTTAGGATGAGTAGGCGATGACCGGCCCATCGGGGCTATTAGATCAATGTCGAAAGAGTTGAAAATTTCTAATTGTTTTTCGGTTTTTCTTGTGCTACGGTTTGTCCCAGTAACTTTGTGATTTTGCTTGCTGCAGACCGGACGCCTTTGCGTGAGCCGTGCTGAAGAAACCGAAGGGACTTGCAGTAGATGCAACTGAGCTGGCAATTGCGAAGATGAATTTGATTCATGCTTCAACGGGCCTGTAGGTAATGAATCTGAATTCAAATTCATTACCTACTGGCCTTTTTTGTCTGTGCTGTTGGCGGTACGGTTGCTGCAAGATTGTGAAAAACGATTTTTCCGGATAGTGTTACTGGTACGATCAGGACGCAACGACGGTATGAGGAGTTTCATTGAATGCCAAGTAAAAGCCATGATTCTTTTGTTTCTGGTTGCGGGGCACAGATCTTCGTCGTATTCTGAATTTTGTTTCGCATTACTGGGAATTTTCCCCTTTGATGATCAATCATGATATGGCCAAGACAATGACTATACCTAGACTTCAGCTGACCGGTATCACCAAGATTTATCCGGGCGTGGTGGCCAATAGCGATGTGTCGCTGAC
>RRZT011454855.1_pt1 | contig 16246 bp, 13 predicted proteins | sample 2165551 | NCBI WGS metagenome assembly RRZT01 (sample SAMN10456910, study PRJNA506462) | wastewater metagenome | biome: wastewater; feature: sludge; material: wastewater sludge; isolation source: wastewater sludge with Escherichia coli K12::gfp cells carrying plasmid... | place: USA: Moscow, Idaho...
GACCAAGGTGATCGTGTCGCCCTTCTTGCCCGTGCCGGACGCCGGTGACTGCGAGGCCACCTTGCCCTTGGCGACGGTCTTCGAGTTGGTCGCCTTACCCATGACCACGACGAAGCCGGCCTTTTCCAGTGCAGCCTTCGCCTGAGCGACGGGCCTGCCGGTGTAGTTCGTGATCGTGATCGGCTTCGGGCCCTTGGACACGGTCAGGTCGACGGTCGCGCCCTTCTTCAACTGCGCGCCTGCCTTCTGCGAAGCGCCGATGACCGTTCCGGACTTGACCGACTCGCTGTACGCCTGCGTCACGGTCCCGAGCGCCAAATGGGCATTGGTCAGGGCCTTGGCCGCTGCGTCCCTCGACAGTCCCGCCAGTGTCGGAACGGTGTATCGCTCGGGCCCCTTCGACACTGTGGCGGTCACCGTTCCACCGCGCACGATCTGTTCGCCCGCGCCGGGATCGGTGGAGACCACGCTCCCCGAGGGGACCGTCTCGCTGTAGACCTGCTCGAAGGTGATCTCGAGCCCCGCCGCCTGGACGGCTGCCCGCGCATCGGTCTCGGTCTTGTTCACCAGGGACGGTGTCTCGGTGTATCGACCAGCCAGCATCCACCACGCGCCGACCGACACGACCAGGGCCAAAGCACACACGAGGACGAGCAGTGCCGCCCGGCGCCGCCGCCGGTACAACGCCTTGCGTCCGGGCGCCGTTGAGGCCCCGACCGCCTGCATGCGTGCGGTTGGGGGGCCGTTCGGTGACGTCGGCGTGCGACGCGGCGGCGTGGCGACGCTGATGGGCGTGCGCGCTGGCATGACGGCGGTCGTCGGTCCGGGCGACACCGGAGAGGCAGCGGACGCGATGCGCGTCGTCGCGGCCGGGCCCCCGGAGGTCGCCGTCATCGCGTCGATCTCGGCGAACGTGCGGGCGTGCATGCGATCCGTCAGCTGCGGGTCGTTGGTGACGCCTGCTCCGAGTGCCTTGCGAGCCGCCCGGATCTGGGCCAGCATCACGCGGGCATCGTGCGGACGATCATTCAACTCGCGCTCGGTCGCCGTCGTGACGAGCGTGTCGAGGTACGGCGGGATCGCCGAGCGGCTCGTGAGCCAGTTGGACGACAACACCGACGACGGTGGAGGCACTGACTTGTGCACGTGGCTGTACGCCACCTGAATCGGGTTGTCTCCCGTGTGTGGCTTGGTCCCGGTCAGCATCTCGAACAAGACGACGCCAATGGAGTACACGTCTGAGGCCGGCTTGGGGCGGCCCTCGGTGACGAGCTCGGGCGCGATGTACGACACCGTGCCCAGCAGCAGGCCCTTGGTTGCCGTCGCCGTTTGGGCGGTGACGGCCTTCGCCAGTCCGAAGTCGACGACCTTTACCCGGCCTCGATCAGAGATGAGGACGTTCTCGGGCTTGATGTCGCGGTGGATCAACCCAGACGCGTGGGCAGCGGCCACGGCGGCGACGACCGGCTCAATCAGGTCGAGGGCGCGGATGGGGTCCAGTGGCGCCTCGGTGCTGATGATGTTGCGCAGCGTGCGCCCCTCGACGTACTCCATGACGATGTACGGACGGCCGCCATCGAGACCCTGATCGAAGACGGACACGATGTTGGGGTGCGAGAGCTTCGCGGCTGCTCGCGCCTCGCGGTCAAATTTGCGCGCAAACTCCTGGTCATCGCCCAAGCCCTCATGCATGACCTTGAGCGCGACCGTACGCGACAGCCGGCGGTCGGTGGCGAGGTAGACGGTTGCCATGCCGCCGCGCGCAAGGCGTCGGACGATCTCATAGCGACCGTCGAGGACTCGCCCGACCAAATGATCGTGCATGTTCATCGTGGTCAACAGTGCTCCCAACACGGTCGGGGAAGAAGGCCGTGTCAGCCCTGAATGTGAGTTTAGGCACATCGTGGGCCAGCACGGTCGCGGCTCGCCGCCCACTGTGACGCCGGGTTTCGCGCCCGCGGGTGTTCGGCCGAAGAGCCTTTTGCTGTTTACTCTGAGCATGTGACCGTACTGATGGGGCTTGAGGCCCGTCTGCGCATGTCCAGGCTCTTCGTGTCGACGGACACCCGGCAGCAGACTGGTGACCTGGAAGCGCTCGTGGAGGCCGCCTATGCGGGCGGCGCGGACATGATCGCCGTGTCCGAGCCCGACCTTCGTCCCTCACGCATGGTGGCAGCCTTGGAGCTGGCCCGCAGCGTGGCCTTTCATCACCGCCACGGTCTCGTCGTCGCGGATCGATCATTGGCCGTGGCCCGGCAATTCCGCGCTGACGTGTTGGAGATCGACGCCACGATCCCGGCGAGCGAGGCCCGGGCCGCGCTGCACCAGTGGGCACTCGTCGGAACCCGCGCCACAACTCCGGCGGAGGTCGATGCGGCGCTGGCCGATCCCGACATCAGTCACCTGACGGTCGGTCCGGTGTTCCCAGCCGATGCGGGTCCGGACTTGGATCTCGTGCGGTATGCCGCCTCTGTCGCGCGGCCGGGCGACGTGGCAAGCAAGCCGTGGTTCGCCTGCGGCGGAATCACGTTGGACAACGTCGATGACGTCTTCGCGGCGGGCGCTCGACGAGTGCTGGTCTCTCGCGCCGTCGTCGCCGCAGCCGACCCCGGTGCGGCCTGCGGGCAGTTCAAGGACCGGCTTCGCCGATTGTGGAATTCCGACGAGTCCATGCAGGGATACGTGTTCGGGGTGCTGAGCTCGGGCGCCTGACCACCAACCCCACCCCAGGCGGCGCCGTGTTTACGCCTGTCGCGTCGTGGCCAAATCAACGAGGGCCAGCAGTGCCTCGCGGCCCTCTGCCGTCACGGCGGCGTCCGTCATTGCATCGCGGGCTGATTGCGCTGCCGTCGCGATCTCGTCCTCGACAGCGGCTCGCGCCCCGCACTCGGTGATGAGGCCGCGGAGGGCGTCGATTTCTGTGTCACTCAACGTGGGATCGCCCAGGCGCAGATCGAGCCGCTGGCGTTCGGCATCGTCCACCGCCGCGAGGGTGTGGGCAATGAGGACGGTCAACTTCCCCTCGCGCAGGTCGTCGCCAGCGGGTTTGCCGGTGACTGCGGCGTCTCCGAAAACTCCCAACAGATCGTCACGGAACTGGAAGGCCCGTCCGACCGCCGACCCGTAGCGCGCCAACGTGTCTTGCAGCGCATCATCGGCGCCCGCAAAGGCCGCGCCGATCTGCAAAGGCCTCTGCACGGTGTAGCGGGCCGTTTTGTACTCAACGACCCGATAGGCCTCCTCCAGTGCCCACGCTGGGTCCCGTGCCGGGTCTGCCAGCGGTTGCGCGGCCGCAACGATGTCGAGGTACTGACCGCACGCGACCTCGGTGCGCACAGCGTGCACAAATGGTCGTGCTCGCTGGGCTGCCTCTGGGTCAAGGCCAGCCGTCGCCATCATCTCCTCCGACCACACCAGCAGCAGGTCACCGAGCAGAATGGCTCCCGCTGAGCCGAACGTGTCGGCCTGTCCGCGCCAGCCGCGCTCTGCGTGAGCCTTTGCCAGCGCGCGGTGCGCGGCAGGTTCGCCTCGGCGAGTGTCTGACCCGTCCATGAGGTCGTCGTGGACGAGCGCGCTGACATGGAGCAGATCGAGGCTGGAGGCCGCGCGCAGGAGAGGAGCCGGATCGGTCGGGACCCCACCGGCGGCAACGTGACCCCACACACAGAACGCTGGCCTGATCCGCTTGCCGCCGCGCGCCAGAGTGCGGGCGAGTTGCGTCGGCGCGTCCAACTCCGGACCGATCTGGTGGATTTGTGCGCCCTTGCTGGTCAGGAAGTCGTCGATGGCGGTCGCGACCGCAGTGCGGAAGTCCGTGGACAGTGGGTCAGCTGCATGAAACATGGCCACTCTGGGAGCTTACAGAGCGGCGACGAGAGCCCGTTAAGCTTGCCGCCATGCCGACCCGGATCGCGGATGTCCTGCGCGCAGGAACCCCCACCTGCTCCTTCGAGTTTTTTCCACCCAAGGATGACCAGGGGTCGGACATCTTGTGGAAGTCGATCACGGAACTGACCGAGATCCGTCCGGAGTTCGTGTCGGTGACGTATGGCGCCAGCGGGTCTACGCGCGACAGGACGCTGGCCGTGACGCGTGCGATCCAGGCAGACACACCCTTCACGGCCATGGGGCACCTCACCTGCGTCAGTCAGTCCCGGGAGGAGTTGGCCGCAGCCGTTGACGGTTACGCCGAGGCGGGCATCACGAATGTCCTCGCGGTGCGTGGGGATCCTGCCGGTGGGCCGACTGCGCCGTGGGTCACGCATCCCGACGGTCTGGAAAACGCCACAGACCTGGTCCGGTTCGTCAAGGACCACGGCGACTTCTGCGTGGGCGTCGCGGCGTTCCCCGACGCGCACCCCGAGCGTCGTGACCCGGACCTTGATGCGCGACTGCTGCTCGCCAAGCAGGAGGCGGGGGCCGAGTTCGCCATCACACAGTTGTTCTTCAGCGCGGCACGCTACGTCGAGATGGTCGAGCGTGTACGGGCCATCGGCTGCACCTTGCCCATCGTCCCCGGCATCATGCCGGTCACCAATGTCCGACAGATTCAGCGGTTCGCCGACCTGTCAGGTGCAGATCTTCCTGCGCACTTGGTCGCCAGGCTCACGGCGGTCGCCGACGATCCCAACGCCGTGCGCGCGGAAGGAATCGAGGTTGCGACTCAACTCAGCATCGACCTGCTCGCCGCCGGTGCGCCCGGGCTGCACTTCTTTACGCAGAACCGTTCCCGGGCGACTCGAGAGATCGTCGCCAAGATCCCGCCCGACCGATATCGAGGGTGACCAGCAGCTGGGTGGGTCGCGTGAGCGCCACGTAGAGCACCCGCACGCCACCTGGTGACTCGCTGATTACCTCGTCGGGGGATACGACCAGCACGCCGTCGTACTCGAGGCCTTTGGCCTCCAGGGGCGTCACGACCACCACCCGATCCCCGAGAGCCGCCGTCCGTTCGGCGGCGAGGCGGCGGACCGTTGCCAGTCGGCTCGGCGGCACGATGACGCCGACAGTGCCCTCGACCGCTGCGGCGATTTCGCCGATCTGCGCGACGACATCATCTCGCCAGTCACCGGCCGGGGAGATGAGCAGCTGGGGAAACAGCCCGGTGCGGCGGATGGCCGTGGGGAGTTGAGCCTCGGGGTACGCCGCGCGGACGACTTTCGCCGCGAGATTGAACACCTCGGCGGGGGAGCGGTAGTTGGTTGTCAGGGAGAAGTCGCGCCGAGGAGCGCTCCCCACCAACTGCTCGCGGGCCCGGGCGGCCTCGTGCGCATCGGGCCAGGAGCTTTGTGCCTCGTCGCCGACGATCGTCCAACTCGCGCGCCCGCCCCGACGCCGCAGCATCCTCCACTGCATGGGCGTGATGTCCTGCGCCTCGTCGACGAGCACATGCGCATACGTCTCGTACGGCTCCTCGTCCAGACTGGTCGCGGACTCACGGCGCGTGAGCTTGTCTGCCGTCGTCACGATCGCATGCTCGTTGGCCAGGCGATCCAAGAAGAGGGCCGGTTCCTCCTCCGGCACGGGACCGAGGATGTCGGCGAGTTCGTCCAACAGGGCGGTGTCCGCCACAGTCCAGTCGTGATCCAACGGGTTGCCCACGGGCGCGTAGCTGTCGCGAAGGGCCGACACCTGCGCGGATGAGAGGATGCCGTCCAACACCTTGTGCGCGTACTCGCGATCTCGCAAGCGAGCCAGCACCTGACGAGGCTCCAGGGTGGGCCACCAACCCAACAGTGCGGTCGAGAATCGCTCCGAGTCGATGAGATCGGTGAACTCCTCGAGCGTCAGCTCCAGTTCTGGTGGCACGAGGGTGAACAGGGCGTGGACGACAGCCGTTCGAGCTGCGGCGAATCCCTGGTTGTTGCGGTGCTTTGCGAGCACCGAAGTGCGGATCTTGGCCAACTTGTCGGGCGACAGCGTCAGCACCTCGCCCCGCACCGTGACGCGAATCGGTGACGGCTCGGACGGGTCGGTGGCGGCGATTGCCCTCAGCGCCCGCACCATCCGCAGACTGCCCTTGACGGCTGCAGCGGACGGCGAATCCACGCGCACTGCCCGCACGTCAACCACATCACTCGCGACCGCACCCACTGAGCGCAGAGTCACGGAGTCCTCTCCCAGCGAGGGAAGGACGCGGTCGATGTAGTTCATGAACACGGGGCTGGGACCGACGACGAGGATGCCTCCTCGCTCGAACCGGGCCCGGTTCGAGTACAGCAGGTACGCCACGCGATGGAGCGCGACGACCGTCTTGCCGGTACCGGGGCCACCGGAGATGAACGTGAAGCCCCCATACGGCGCGCGGATCGCGACATCTTGTTCGGCCTGGATCGTCGCCACGATGTCTCGCATCTGGTGGCCTCGAGCCCGCCGCAGGGAGGCCATCAAGGCCCCCTCTCCGATGATCTCCAAGTCGTGATCGCTGCTGGCGTCCAGCAGATCGTCCTCGATTCCGATCACCTTGTCGCCGCGGCAGCGCAGGACCCGCCGGCGCACGATGTCCATGGGGTCGGCGCTCGTGGCGCGGTAGAACGGCTCGGCCGCCCGAGCCCGCCAGTCGATGACCAGGGGCTCGTAGTCGTCGTCGCGCACGCCGATGCGTCCGATGTAGCGACTGTCTCCTTCGGCGTCATCCAGACGCCCGAAGACGAGTCCGTCGTGTTCGGCGTCCAATGTGGCCAGACGCTTGGCGGCCTGGAAGCTGAAGGCGTCGCGCTCGAACAGCGCCGTGCCGTCGCCCTCGCGCATGTAATCGGTGCGATCGGACTGGTACAGGGCTCGACCGTGGTTGGCCACGACACGGGCCGACTGTGTCGCCTGACCCAGGTGCCGGTACACCCGGTCCACGTGGGCCTGTTCCAGAGCAATCTCACGCTCGAGTGCGGTCTCAGTCTCTTGACTCATTCACCATCCCTCACACCGACGAACCAGTGTACGTCAGGGATCTCAGGGTTTCCGTGGTGGCGCGGCCCGACGGCGAGCCGTCATGCCTGACCAGGTGGACCGGCCGGAGGGGGTCGACGACGCCGGTGGACCCTGGGGCGGTAGGCCTTGTTCGCCGGGCGGACGTCCTCACCGGTGAGGGACTCATGCACGTCGTAGACCGCGAGCGCGGCGCTCAGTAACTGCGCCCACGGCTCGTTACCGCCAGGCGCCGCCGTCGTGGCCGACCACCAACCGTCTGGTCGCCGAACAGGCGGGCGACGGTGCCACGACCGCGCCCCTTCCCATCGGGCACCCGTCGCGGGGTCCGCCGTCGCGCGGGCGAAGTCGTGCGTGATTTCTTCAGCCGTCCCATCGGACACCACGGTGAAGGTCACGCGGGGGCCGTCAGACGAGTGCGTGATCGCCTCCTCGATACCGCGCCCAGCGGAAGGCGTGGTCCGGCGGCTGATGTGTGGCGACAGCGCCGGCCGCAAGGCAGCGAACCACTTCTGCGGCAACCCGATCGGCGGCGAGTGCCAGGGGTGAGGCGTCGCGACGACCGCCGAAGCCGGCAGTGAACCGGTGGGGACAGCCACGCCCTCGGGCGCCCGCCCAATCGCACTCGTCGCCGTGCATATCTCCACACCGCGGGCTGTGGCTCGGGCCGCGAGCAGGTCCGCGAGATCCACGGCCGGGCGAGGACTGCCGTCGGTCGTCGCCAGGTGCCACCTGCCGAAGCTGCGCTCCACTGCCAACCTCGCCGCCACGAAGGCCGGGGTCCGTGTTGGGCGCGACCCGATTCGCCAGGCCGTCGCCTCCACGATGTGCGCCAGTGGCGTCGGAAGTGACCGAGCGAGGTCGGCGACTGACATGGACCACAAAAGACTGTCACGCTGTGCCCGCGGCGCCCGTCGCGGGGGCAGCGGCGCCTCGAGCCCCAGTTGCCGCACGGCGAGCCAAGTCGGGTCGAGGCTGTCCACGAGATCCCTCCATGCCACTGCTGCACGGGGACCCAGTTGGTCCAGCACCATCTCGTACTGTTCACCGCGGCCCGTCGGCATGTGCAGGCTGGTGCCGTCCGGAAAGTGGTGGATCGCCGGAGGCGCGGGGACCATGGTCAGCCCGCGGGCAGCCAACTCGAGGTCCAAGGTCTTGCCGGTCTTGCGAAAGGCATCCCGCCACGCCGCGGGCAGGGTCAGCACGGGAGACGCGGACTCGGGGCGCTCGCCCCAGCGTCCCCCGAGGGTTGCCGACTCTTCGAGGACGGTGACGCCGTGTCCGAGAGCCGCCAGGCGGGCGGCGGCTGCCAGTCCCGACAGTCCACCACCGACGACGACGACTCCCGCTGGATCGGACATGCAGGCAGGCTAACGGGACCTCTACGGTGTCCCCAAGACACGGCGACGCCGAGCCGTTGTGCTTCATTGGGTTTGCGCCCGCACCTTTGTTGAAGACGGGTGCGCAACACCAGGGAACGACCTACTGTTGGGGGGAAAAGCAACCGGTGGGCTACCGGTGAAAGAAGGGGAGTCATTGTGGACCAAACCAACCGCTACGTCGACTTGACCCTCAGTGAGGACGAACTCATTGCGGGTGGCGACCACATTCTGTGCGCCTACAAGATGAAGCCGAAGGCGGGCGTCGGTTACCTGGAGGCTGCTGCGCACTTTGCTGCCGAGTCGTCGACGGGCACGAACGTGGAGGTGTCCACGACCGACGATTTCACCAAGACGGTGGATGCCCTGGTGTACCAGGTTGACGAGGCCACCGAGGAGATGCGCATCGCGTACCCGCTGGCCCTTTTCGACCGGAACATCATCGATGGCCGGATGATGATGGTGTCGTTCCTGACCCTCACCATCGGAAACAACCAGGGCATGGGCGATATCGCCCACTCGAAGATGTACGACTTCTACGTGCCCCGTCGCGTCATCGAGTTGTTCGATGGCCCCGCGATGAACATCCGTGAACTGTGGCGGATTCTCGGTCGTCCGGTCGAGGACGGTGGGTACATCGCCGGAACGATCATCAAGCCGAAGCTCGGTCTGCGGCCGAAGCAGTTCGCCGATGCGGCCTACGCCTTCTGGCTGGGCGGTGACTTCATCAAGAACGACGAGCCGCAGGGCAACCAGCCCTTCGCGCCGCTGAAGGACACCATTCCTTTGGTCTACGACTCGATGAAGCGCGCGATGGACGAGACCGGTGAGGCGAAGCTGTTCTCGGCCAACATCACCGCCGACGACCACGCCGAGATGATCGCCCGTGGCGAGTTCATCTTGTCGACCTTCGGCCCCGATGCCGACAAGGTCGCGTTCCTCGTTGACGGCTACGTCGGCGGACCTGGCATGGTCACGACGGCTCGTCGCTACTTCTCGCGGCAGTTCCTCCACTACCACCGCGCCGGGCACGGCGCCGTGACGTCGCCGAACTCCAACCGTGGCTACACGGCCTACGTGTTGGCGAAGATGTCCCGCCTGCAGGGCGCTTCGGGCATCCATACCGGCACCATGGGCTACGGCAAGATGGAAGGCGGACGCGATGATCGCGCCATCGCCTACATCATCGAGCGCGAGGAATACCAGGGGCCTGCGTACTTCCAGAAGTGGTACGGGATGAAGGCCACCACGCCGATCATCTCCGGCGGCATGAACGCTTTGCGCCTGCCCGGATTCTTCGAGAACCTCGGACACGCGAATGTGATCAACACCGCCGGTGGCGGTTCCTACGGCCACATCGACGGCCCGGCCGCCGGTGGACAGTCGCTGCGGCAGGCACACGATTGCTGGGAGGCCGGTGCCGATCCGATCGAGTGGGCCAAGACGCACCGCGAGTTCGCCCGGGCATTCGAGTCGTTCCCGAATGACGCCGATTCGATCTTCCCCGGATGGCGCGAGCAACTGCTCTGAGTCTGAGCAATCGGCCCGGTCTTGCGGGCGGCCCCAGTTGGCCGCCCGCAAGACCGGGCCTTTGTGCGCCACGACGTATCGAAGACTGCGTGGCGTTGCCTGTTTCTCGTCACCCAGTGGTAGGAATCGGTGGACTCGCTCGTGGCGCCGGTCCTCGACCGGACCGTCCCGACTAAGGTCAACATCAGCAACAAACCAGTGTGCAGGCGGAAGCCGGTGAGAATCCGGCGCTGACGCGCAACCGTGATCCGGTCTCGGCCGGAAAGTCGGAATGCCGGGCACAGTGGTCGACCAACAATCCGCTGTCGCGTTCGTTCGGACGACTAAGTCCGTTCAGCAGCGAAAGGACGAAAATGACCGCCAACCCCCCGTGTCCGTCACCCCACGCAACGACACAGCCTCCCTTCCGCCTCGACGATCTGGTACATCGGTGGCTCGCCGCTCGATCTTGCACGGTCGCGGCGAAAACCCTGCGAGTCGATCGGGACCTGTTGAGATTGATCCCGTCCACGTACATGTCGCGTGCACCGCAGTCCATCGACGCCGCCGACATCGACGACATTCTTTCGACCATGCGTGACCGGAACCTGTCCGAGCCCTCGATCCGCCGACACCGGGCGAGCCTGTCGCAGTTGTTTTCCTGGTCGGTCGGCACCGGTGTCTTGTCCATCTCGCCGGTCACTTCCACCACTGTGGTAGCAAAGAGCGGGCCGACCGAGATTCGGCCTTTCAGCGGAGAGGAACTCGAATCGGCCTGGCGGCAGTGGCGTGAGCACGACGACGTGCTCGCCGACGTCATGTTGGTGCTTGCCCGGACAGGTGTGCGCTGGAGTGAGGCGCGGGTCTTGACCGTCGCCGACATCGAAGACGGTGCCATCACCGTCGACAAGGCGGCCAGCGAGGGTGGGGGTCCGCGCCGACTGGCATCCGCGCAGCAGCGGCGGGTCCACATCGCCTCCCGGGTGGTGGGCATCGTGACCCGTCTGGCGGCCGAGCGTGAGCGCGGAGACCTTCTCTTGACGACCAGCCGGGGGGCGCAGCTGCACCGCTCTGCCGTCATGCGTGCTTTGGCGTGGCCCGAAACGGGTCGCGGTCGTCGCCTCCATGATCTGCGACACACCGCGGCTCGGCTGTGGCTGGCGGAGGGGGTCGACCCCGCGACGGTGCGGTCGTGGATGGGCCACACGCGCGTGGCCGACGAGCAGCTCGCCAGCTGACACGGCGATCACCGCGGGTCCGGACGCGAACGGGGCGCCGAGAGAAGTCTCGACGCCCCACGCTCGGGTTGGTCAGCGGACGTTCAGCCCGCCGACCAGGACGCAGCGACGCCTACGGCAGAAGTGCCGGGCCGAGGTCAGACCCTCACCGGTCGGACCGGCGATCGTGAAGGTCGTGTAACCCTCCCCGCCGATCCCGAGCCCTGCATAGGACGGTCCGTTCTTCACGAAGACGGTGGTCTGAAGCAGCCGAGCCGCCTTGGTCAGGGCATTCACGTTCGCCGAGTGCATCATCGCCGAGTGCCGATTGCCGTGTTCGAGCTTGATCGCGACGGCGATCGCTTCGTCGACGTCCTTGACGCGCACGACGCCGAGTACCGGCATCATCAACTCGGTGACGACGAAGGGGTGATCCCGAGGTACATCGGCGATCACGAGGCGCGTTCCGACGGGGGCCTGCACGCCGACGGCAGCCAGGATCTGCGCGGCGGGTTTGCCCACCCAATCGGTCACCGGGTGGCGTCCGTTCACCAGCAGTGCCACAAGCTTGTCGATGATCGCCTGATCGGTGACCTGGTAGGCACCGTGCTTGACCATCTCGAACATCAACAGATCGGCGATGCAGTCGACGGCGACGAGTTCCTTCTCGGACGTGCACGGAAGGTTGTTGTCGAAGCTGGAACCGTTGACGATGTGTTCGGCGGCCTTCTCGATGTCCGCTGTCTCGTCGACGATCACCGGGGGATTTCCAGCACCGGCACCGATGGCCTTCTTGCCGCTCGACAGGACGGCCTTCACGATGCCCGGGCCGCCGGTGGCGACGAGCATCCGCACCTGCGGGTGCGCGATCATCGCGTTGGTGTTCTCGATGGACGGCTTCGACACCGTCACGATGAGGTTGCGTGGTGCCCCCGCCGCGACGAGGCCCTTGTTGAGCTTGTCGACCAGCCAGTGGGTGAGGTTCGTTGCGCGAGGGTGTGGGCTGAAGACAACGGCATTGCCTGCGGCCAGCATGCCGATCGAGTTGCAGACGACCGTTTCGGTCGGGTTGGTCGTGGGAGTGATCGCACCGATGACGCCGTACGGGGAGACCTCGACGGTCGTCAGGCCGTCGTCGCCCGACCATGCCTCGGTGACGATGTCCTCCGTCCCGGGGGTGAACAACGCCGCCGCGCGATTCTTCGCGATCTTGTCGGTGACGTTACCCATGCCGGTGGCCGACACGGCCTCGGCCGCCATGTACTCCAGGTGCTCCGGAACGGTGGCGATGTCGCGAATGACCTGCACAAACCGCGCACGGTCCCGCATCGAGTAGCCGAGGTACTGCGCCGATGCGGCGGCGGCTGCTTCGACGGCGGCGTCCATGTCGTCGAAAACTCCGTCGAATCCCGTCGTGGACGAGGATCCGGCGGTACCTTGTGTGACCTCGCGGACGACCTCGCGGACCACCTGCTGGATGAGTTCTGGTGTGATCGTCATTGACGTGTCCTTTGATCGGCTGCCTGCAGTGCGTGGGTGACGATGGCGACGTCCTCGGCGACGGTGCCGCCGGAGACGCCGAGTCCACCGGCGATCGTGCCGTTGACGAACACGGGAATGCCCCCACCGAAGACGACCACGCGTCCGTCGTTGGTGTTTTGGATGCCGTGCAGGTCGCCACTCGGAGTAGAGAGATCCTTGAGTGTGGCCGTCGGCAACTTGAAGGCAGCCGACGTGAATGCCTTGTTGATGGCGATGTCCAAGCTGCCGAGCAGCGAATCGGCCATGCGGTGAAGCAGCATGAGGTTTCCGCCGTCGTCCACGGCCGCGAACACGATGGGCACCCCCATGTCGGCCGCCTTCGCCTCGGCGGCCTCCGACATCGCCTTGACGGTCTCGAGGTCGTATCGGGCCAGGGATCCATCGGCGTTCGCAGCGGGTCGGGACTCTGCCAGCTTGCGTGCGACGATGTCGCGCACCAGCTTCTCGATCCGCTTGGCGTCGTGTCGATGCTCAGTCAGTCGAGCCAGCGCATACAAGGTGTCGGACAGGCGGTTGACGTACTTGATGAGGTCGGGGCGCACGGTGTGCGTCTCTGCCATCGTCAACATGCGTCGCTCGGCCCGCCGCACGACGGTGCGCGCCCGGTGGAGGGCGGCCGATTGTGGGTCACGGCCCGGGACCACGAACGAGCGTTGCGGGCCGGTGACCGCAAGGCACATGTCGATCAGCGATTCGAGACCTGCGATGTCTTCGGCGTTGATCGTGTTGTCGAGGATCGCTCGGCCCTTGTCGTCGCTGGCCAGCTCGGCCGCGAGGACGAACAGGCGCTGCTGGATGTCGTGCAGGGTCGACTTCATCGTCGGGTCGATCGCGTTGGCTTTCGCCTCACCGATGGAGGCATTGGCCTCGTCGACCGTCCCGTACGCCTCGACGGCTGGGTCCTGTTTGAGGACGCGCGAACCGCCGAACAGGCCCGTCTGGCCCTTGTCTCCGGTGCGCGTGTACACGTTCGGCATGGTCAGGAGGCCCCGATCTCCACCGTGTCGACGATTCCCACGATGATCGCGTCAATCGGTGCATCCGGCCGCGCCAGTGCGTGGCGGGCGGAGCTCCCCTTGGTGACGATGACGACCTCGCCGATGCCGGCCCCGACCGAGTCCACCGCGACCTCCGGCATGCCGATGTACGCCTCGTCGGTTCCGAGGCGATGAACGACGAGGAGCTTGAACCCGACGAGCCGATCGTCCTTGCTCGTCGAGACGACAGTTCCTCGAACCTTTGCGATGTACACCTCACGCCTCCCTGATGATGCGTATGGAGCGGCTGGCTGCGAGGTCCCGCGCCATCGCGGTGACCTTCGCCCGTGGACCGATGCGCAATTCGACGCCGTCGGCGACCCGCGCGATGACCGCCTGGCTGATGAGTGGTTGCCCGCATGGCACGACACCGGATGACGCGTCGGCTCCGGCGGGGCGCGGGGCGGTGGCGGAGGGTTGCGCGTCGGCGACTGGCGTGAGGCGGGCGATGATCTCTTGCGGAGCGAGTCCGAAGGCGGCCACGAGTGGGGCGCGCTGTGCGCTCTCACGGCGTTGCCAAGCGGCCAGCGCTGTGCGCGACAAAGCTGGCGCGGCGGCGAGCCGCACGCCGAACGAGTCCAGCGCGGCGAGATTGTTGCGCAGCATGTCCGCGTAGGACTCCGGCATGTTGGGGAACCAGGACTTCTTTTCGGCCCCGTCCGGACCGCATGCGCTGTGGGACGCCACGACGAGTCGATTCGTCATGATGAACTCGCTGAAGAGGTTGCTGGCCAGGCAGTCAGCGATGCCGTGCGCAACTTTCGCCGCGACGTTGGCCGTCAGTGTCGGAGCGATCAGCATCCCGTGCTCCTCGACCAGCTTGTTCTGTGCCTCGCTCATCCCCACGGACGCGATGAGGCCTTGATCGAGGACCCGCTGTGCGCTGGGGGTTTGTACGTAGTCGAGCTCGACCCCGGCGGCTTTGAGGGTTCGCAACTCGGCGATCGCGGACTCAAAGCCGATGAGTCCACCGGTGAACAACACAAGGGCGCGCCGCCGCTGCGGACCCAGGAGCTCGACGAGTGCCTGGCGGACGAGTTCGCGCACCTCCTCCTCACGCATTGCCGGACTCCTTTTGTCGCATGGGGATGCCCAACGGCGTCACGAACAGCGGCTCGATCGGACGCACGACCGGGCGTCCGAGGGTGGCGGCGAACACGTCGGGTGCCGTGGGGAAGGAACTCGATCCGCCCACGAGATACACCATCGGTACGTCCATACCGTTCAGCGCCGCCGCCGCGATCGAGGCCATCTTCTCCAGCGTGGGTCGGATGACCCCCGCGACGTCGTTCTGCCGGATGGGGTCGACCTTCAAGGCCTCGGCCTCGTCGTACGGCAGGCCGTAAGCGCCCGCCAACACCATGGTCATGTGATGGCCGCCTGTCGCCTCGTCCACCGACGACAACACGCGCCCGGCGGAAAGGACGGACACGCCCGTCGTGCCATGACCGATGTCGATGACGCAACCGTCGCCGATGCCTAGGGCGCGCGCGGCGGCGACAGGTTCATCGACGACCTCTGTCACGTCGAGCCCTGCGGCGTTGGCGACATTGCTGAAGACCTTGATGTCGCCGTCGCTGATGCCCGGCGGGATCGACACCGACGCTGCATCGAAGCGGTGCCCGAGCCTCTGCTCGACATCTTGCTTGAGGCGGCGAACGGCCTGCGTCGCGCCCGCCCAGTCCACCACGACACCGTCGCGGACAACACGCGAATGGACCCAGCCACCAGCCACCGGTCGCTCAAGGGAGTCGACGACGGACACGACGATGTTCGCCGTGCCGAGGTCGACCCCCAGGCGCAGGGGACCGGTCGCTTCGTCCGTCTCGCCGGTGCGCACCAACTCGGCGAACCGCCGAAGGGACTCTTCGGAAAGGTGCGCGGGGCTGTCCGGGCGGGTCATGGTGAGAGTCATTCCTTGATCAGTTCTCCCGTGGTGCCTGAGGTCAGGCCGAGGGCGTTGGCCTCGTCGGTGTCGAGGTGGATCTCGGGGATCCAGGAGTCCTTCAACCGGATGATGAAGTTCGACAGGACGCCGCCGCGCTCGCCATCGAAGGACACCTGCACGAGATCCTGGTCAGCCACGCCCAACTGTTCGGCGTGACTGGGGCCCATGTGGATGTGTCGAGCGGCCACCATGGCGCCGTGTTCCAGGTGGATGCGTCCCAGCGGTCCTTCGATGTCGATCGGCGCGGCGTGGTCGAGATGTCCGGACTGTGTGACCGGCGCATCGATACCGAGTGCGACGCAGTCCGTGCGACTGAGCTCGACCTGCGACTTGGCGCGACAAGGACCCATGAGCCGAACCTTGCCGAAGGTGGTGCGCGGTCCGTGAACGGCGACCGTCTCGACCGCGGCGAACTCCCCGGGTTGACGGACAGGGCGCATGACGGTCATCGCGTCGAGCCCGAACAGCTCCTGCAGGTGTTCGGCGCTCAGGTGAGCGTGCTTGTTGGACACCCCCACGACGATGGTGAAGGGATCATCCAGCCCCTGAAGCCTCACCAGGACCCGCCGGGTGACCTCTTCGACCAGCCGCTGATTGGACACGACGCTCTCCCTCAGTCCTTCTTCGGCAACAGCGTTTCGACGTCGGAATGGGGGCGAGGAATGACATGGGTGCTGAGGATCTCCTCAC
>RRZT012368641.1_pt1 | contig 16246 bp, 10 predicted proteins | sample 2165551 | NCBI WGS metagenome assembly RRZT01 (sample SAMN10456910, study PRJNA506462) | wastewater metagenome | biome: wastewater; feature: sludge; material: wastewater sludge; isolation source: wastewater sludge with Escherichia coli K12::gfp cells carrying plasmid... | place: USA: Moscow, Idaho...
CAAACCCAGCTTGCCATTATGGCAGCGTACTTGCGCGCCGATGCCCTAAACGCCATTCGCGAAACCGACCACGCCGCCCAACGCGCCCTTGACGTGGGACTTATCTCAAAAGTAGAGCGGCTCGAAGCCAAAAAAGCCTTGGCAGATGCTGAATACGAAAATAGCAAAGCCCTCAATGACGCTGAGCTTGCCATGACTGCCTTGCAGCGGCTACTGCGCACCCCTTACTATATCAGACCCACCTCCCCATTATTTGTCCTCAGCAAACCGCTGCCCGCGCTGAGTTACTTTCAAGAAAAAGCCAAACAGCATCACCCTGCGTTTCAAAAAATTGCCGCCAAATATGACCAAGCCAAAGCCCTACATGAATTTAGCGAATCTGCCTACAAGCCCAACGTAACCGTTTTTGGTCGCTCAGAAATAGACCGTGACCCCATGGATTGCTGGCGTATCTGCCAGTTGGAAGCTATGGGGCGGTATTGACCGTCAAGCCAGCACCCAATCTAGCCTTGCCAAACTGCACCAAGCCGAATTTAGCCAAATTGACGTCACCGACAACATCATGTTACTGGTCGAAAAAAACTGGCAAACCCTCAACAACGCCCGTAGCAACTTTATCGCGCTCAACACCAACATTGAGCTGGCAACAGAAATGCTGCGATTTCGGCGCCTCGGGTTTAAAGAAGGCGTTAACACCGCAGTTGACGTGATGCAAGCCCAAGCAGGGCTTGAAAAAGCCAAAACCGAACAAGCTCGTGCCGCCAATGATTATGTACAAGCCCTAGCAGACCTCATGCAAAGCTGTGGCACCCCACTGGAATTTAACCAATATATGCAAACGGCAGACATCAAGCTACCTGCCATCTACTTTGAGCATAGCAACAACTGACCCAAAACTTATCAACGCCCAATATCGACCCTTATTCACCCCAATTAACATGCCTAGGTTTACCGTATGACTGACCCACACCATACCTCTCCAGAAAATACTGATGACCTCACCACGACCCCCAGTGACCCTGCTGCCACGCCCGCGGTCTTGGCGCGTGAGGCAGATAGCGATGCTACTACCCGCTACCGCCCACCCAAAAACAGCGCAGGCAAAATTCGTAGTATCGTCATCGGCAGTATCTTGCTTGGACTCATTGGCTTGGTGGTATGGGGGTTGGTCAAAGACAAGCGCGAAACCAAAAGTGCCCCCATCACCCTACAAGGGCATATGGACGTAGCGCAAACACCCGTGGCTGCCAAAGTAGCAGGGCGCATCTCACACATTCATGTAAAAGAAGGAGACATCATCCAAATTGGCACCCCGCTCATTGACATGGACAGTCCCGAGATTAATGCCAAAGTTGAAGAAGCCCAAGCGGGCAGACAAATGGCACAAAGCCAACTTGACAAAGCCAACAATGGCGCCAGACCGCAAGAAATCGACATGGCAAAATACCAATACAATGCCGCCCAATCTGCCGCAGACCTTGCCAAAGTCACTTATGAACGCATCAATCGTCTAGCCAGTGAAGGCTTAATGTCACAGCAAAAACGCGATGAAGCCTACACCAACTACATTGCCAGTGAAGACAAAGCAAAAATCGCCAAAGCCCAATATGACCTTGCCAAAACAGGCGCGCGCAGCGAAGACAAAACCGCCGCCCAAGCGCAGGTTAGCCAAGTAGAGGGAAAACTCAAAGAAGCACTGGTGGCAAAAGAAGAGGCCAACTTAAAAAGCCCGATTGCAGGCATTGTGGACACCGTTATCGCCAAAGCAGGGCAAGTGGTTGGGCAAGGGGTACCGCTTGTAACGATTGTTGACCCCAAAGATCAATGGGTGGTCATCAACGTCACCGAAAACAACCTCGGTCATTTTGCCGTAGGCAGCGAATTTATGGGTAGTGTGCCTGCCCTTGCCAACAACCATCAGCCGTATCAACAACGTTTTAAAGTCTATGCTAGCAGCGTGCTGTCAGATTTTGCCACATGGCGCCCCACCAACAGCAAAGACGGCTTTGATATGCGCACCTTTGAAATACGAGCACGCCCACAAAACGCGGACAGCCGCCTAAGACAGGGCATGACCGTACTGGTAGATATCCCTGCAAAGGCTGGACAATAACGCGATGATGCCCACACAACCGTCTATGCGCGTTCAGCGCTCGTGGCTTGGTCGCTTTTGGCGTGCATTTGGGTACAGTGCGCGCCGTGAGGGGCAGTTTTTGGTGCAGCATCGCTGGGACTTTGCCATGTTATTTTGGATGCCGATTGTGCTGATGTTTTTGGTGTGGTGGGTCTTTAGTAAAGGCATGGCGGTGGATATTCCGATTGCGGTGGTTGATCATGACCAGTCCGCCCAGTCTGCTGCGCTGATGCGCTACATTGATGCTACCCCTGAGGTGACCATTGTGTCACAGCTCTATGACCCGCAAGCGGTGAAGTATGCGATTGAAACCACGCAAGTTTATGCCGTGGTCGAAATACCCGCCAATTTTTCCAAAAATTTATTGGCAGCTGAGCCCACGCGGGTGCTGCTCAATGTCAATGCCCAGTTTGGTAGCCATTCAGGGATGATACAAAAAAGCGTCCAAACGGCAGTTACCACATTTTCGGCAGGGGCAGAAATACAGCGGCGCGTGGCAAAAAGTGAGGATATCAGCTTGGTAAAAAGCCGCTATGCGCCTATTCAGTCGCAAAGTGTAGCACTCTTTAACACCGCTAACAATTATCAGCAATTTTTGGCGGTTACGGTAGTACCTGCCTTATTTCATATTTTGTCCATGGTAATTGGGGCGTCAGCGGTGGGGCGTGAGCTGCGTGACAAGACGCTGGGTGATTGGTACCATTCATTGGGCGATAAGCGGTTTGCTCAACCGTCTAAGCTATCCCCAACCACCGTAAGCCAAGGTGTGACTCATCCCAAGTTGTCGCTGGTGATTGCAGGGCTCAATGGCAAGCTGATTTGGGCGATGGTGGCTTATACGCTTTGGGCGGCGGTTGCGTTGACGTTGATGATGCAGATTTTCCCCATTCGCTTGGCATCGGTGGCTATTACTTATGTAATTTTTTTGTTATTTATGATGGTGTCGTTTTGGATGGGGGTGATTGTGACGGTGGGGACATTTTCTTATCGTCAGGGGTTGTCTTTTACAGGCTTTATCTCAGCGCCATCGTTTGCTTTTTCTGGGGTGACTTTCCCGCTGCTGGCGATGAGCCCCGCCGCCCAATATTGGGCAAATGCGCTACCGCTTACCCATTATTTAAAGGTGCAAACCACCCAGCTACAAATGGCAGCACCGCCTAGTATGGCACAAGCAAGCTTGTTTGGGTTTTTGCTCACAGTGGCGCTGACGTTGTTATTGTCCGCCCTGCTCACCCAAAAAGCGCTACGTACACCACAAAAATGGGGGCAACGCTAATGGCAACTGAGCAAGCTGGTAATGCGTGGCAACGAAGCTTTTTTGGGCAAATTTTGCATGTTTGGCGCAGCGTATTTCAAGACAAGGGTGTGTTCACTATGTTGTTGGTGGCGCCTGTGTTGTACGGTTTTTTTTATCCTTGGCCGTACCAAAATGAGGTGGTGCGTCATGTGCCAGTGGCGATTGTGGATTATGATCATTCAAGCCTGTCTGCCACCATTGTGCGCTATGCTGAGTCTAGTCCCCGCCTGCAAAGCCACGTGGTCAATGATGAAAACAGCGCCAAACAGCTGATGTGGCAAGGCAAAATTGCGGGTTATTTGGTGATTCCCTCTGGGCTGTATCAGCAGGTGCTCAACGGGCAAACTGCCAAAGTGAGTATTTTGGCAAATGGTAATTATTTTTTACTCAATAAACAGGTGCAGACGGGGTTTTTGGAGGTGATTGGTACGGTATCTGCAGGTGCCAAAATCCAAAGAAATATAGCACAGGGTCAAGATGTAACAATGGCGCGTGGCAGTGTGGCGGCGGTCAATTTGACGATTAATCCACTGTATAACCCTACGGAGGGCTATGGCAGTTATATTGTGCCTGCGGTGTCTATTTTGATTTTACAGCAAATGTTTTTGATGGGTACCGCGATGTTGGTTGGCACTTGGGCAGAACAAGATCGGCATCGGGCTAGTATGAAAACGTGGTTGGCGCGTATTGTTGGTTTGTCATGTTTTGGCATGGTGATGGGCTGTTTTTATTATGGTTGGGTATTTTCGATGAATGACTATACCCGTAACCAAAATTTGATGGGTTCTTTGGTGTTGTTGGCGCTATTTTTTCCTGCCACCATTGCCATGGGATGTGTGTTGGGCGTATGGTTTGGTGCGCGAGAACGCGCCATGCAAATCTTGGTAGCAGTCTCAATGCCGATGCTGTTTGTGTCGGGTATTTCTTGGCCCTACCAAATGCTGCCCACCTTGCTGCAGTGGCTGCGCTGGGCGATTCCTAGCACGGCTGGGATGAATGCCTCGGTGATGCTCAACCAAATGGGTGTGCCGTTGTCTTATGTCAAATTTGAACTGCTGGTGTTGGTGCTTATCTTACTGGTATGTGTGGGGCTGTTGTGGCTATTGGCGAGTAAAGATAGTGAGTGGCTCACAAAACCAGTCACACAGGGCTAACAGCGCGCTAATGGTTATTAAAAAAATAGGCAGCTGTCATATCATCAGCTGGTGTCATGCGGTATAGTTACTGATAGCAACCTATCTGTGTGATGATGATGGACAGGTTTTCACAACAACCATAAGGATATGACCCCTTGATTAGCATTTTTGACTTATTTAAAATCGGTATCGGGCCGTCAAGCTCACATACCGTAGGCCCGATGAAGGCAGCTTATCAATTTGTAAAAACATTGCAGCAGCGCCAGCTACTCACCGCGGTGGATGGCGTTAAGGTGGTATTATATGGCTCGCTAGGTGCCACAGGCAAAGGACATGCCAGTGATATTGCGGTGATGCTAGGTTTGATGGGTGAGCAGCCCCATACCACTGACGTCAACACTATCCAAGCAAAAATTGGGCGTGTCTATGACCAACAAACAATTTGCCTCAATCAGCAGCATATCATCAAGTTTGACCCAAACACCGATTTACTGTTAAATGGTTTGGTGGCGTTGCCGCATCACCCCAATGCCTTGACCATCACTGCGTATTGCCAAAATAACCTTGTGTATGAAGACACCTATTATTCCATTGGTGGTGGATTTGTGCAGACACAAGCAGAAGCCACTGCCAATGAGCCTGTGATTGAAAACCTCAAAAAACCTGTCCCTTATCCGTTTAACAATGCCCAAACGCTACTAAATATTTGCCAAACCCACACGCTCTCTATCGCACAGGTGGTACGCGCCAATGAATTGACAAACCTAAGCGAGGCTGAGCTTGAGCAAGGGCTCGATGCCATTTGGCAAGTGATGCAAGATTGTGTCAATGATGGCTGCCATCATGACGGTATATTACCAGGTGGGCTCAACGTGCAGCGCCGTGCCAAGGCAATCTATCAACAGCTTTCTGCCACCGACAGCCGCAAAGCCTTCAATGATGCGTTGGCGGTAATGGATTGGGTCAATCTATATGCACTGGCGGTCAACGAAGAAAATGCCAGTGGTGGGCGAGTGGTGACGGCGCCTACCAACGGTGCAGCAGGGGTAATTCCTGCGGTGCTGCACTATTACCGCGACTTTTGTCCCAGCTGCACCAAGCTAGGTGTCCACAACTTTTTGCTGACCGCAGCGGCGATTGGTATCATTATCAAAGAAAATGCCAGCATCTCAGGGGCGGAAGTAGGCTGCCAAGGCGAGGTGGGGTCGGCTTGTGCGATGGCAGCGGCTGGGCTGACTGATGTGCTAGGGGGTACGCCCTCACAATGTGCCAATGCCGCTGAAATTGGCATTGAGCATCACTTAGGGATGACCTGTGACCCCATTGCAGGGTTAGTGCAAGTGCCTTGTATTGAGCGCAATGCCATGGCGGCAGTCAAAGCCATTAACGCCTCACGCCTTGCCCTCAAAGGCAATGGACAACATGTGGTGTCTTTGGACAAAGCCATCAAAACCATGAAAGAGACAGGCATGGATATGATGTCAAAATATAAAGAAACCGCATTAGGCGGACTTGCCACCAATGTGCTGGATCAAGAGCAGCCGCCACACCTTATTCCAACACTGGATGTTACGGTCAATTATAGCCAGTGCTAACCAAACCAAAAACCGATGACGCCATCATCGGTTTTTTGATTGCAGTGGGTGACATCTGCAAATAGACGCAGCATTAATCAATATTAATCAATGGCTGGGGTATAAGTCCCTGCAGCAATCGACGCTTTGATGGCATCGGCTTGCTCAAGCACTTGCGCCAGTAAGCCTTTGACATCTTCAAGGGTAACAATCGGGCTTAAGGTGGTCATTTTGAGTGACTGTACGTTGTGCTTTGAGTCAATTACCCGAGTGACGCCGATGTTAGCCTCCCCTTTGGCAAATAGCTCATCTGCCACGTTTTGATTCAAACTATCGATAAGCTGTGCGGGGTAGTCTTTTGGCACCACCCGAAACAGCACCGAGGCAAACTGCGGCTCTACCAACAGCTCAAGCCCTTCGGTAGCTTTGATATAGTCCGCGACTTGACGGGTCAAATCCACGCCGTGGTCAATCATCGAGCCATACAAGTCCTCGCCCAAGGCTTCAATGGTGAGCCAAAGCTTGAGGGCATCAAAGCGGCGCGTGGTCTGTAGCGACTTGGATACCAGATTTGGCACACCATGCGCCTCATCATACGCTGAGTTGAGATACTCCGCTTCGTAGTGCATAAAGCGATAATTGGCGGCATCTTTGAGCAAAAACGCACCGCATGAGATACTTTGAAAATAATGCTTGTGAAAGTCCAAGGTAATCGAGTCCGCTTGCTCAATGCCGCTTAGTTTATCGCGGTATTGATTGGATAAAATCAGCGCGCCGCCCCATGCCGCATCGATGTGTAGCCATGCGCCGTAGTCGTCGGTGATTTTGCGAATCTCTAAAATGGGGTCAATCGCCCCTGCATCGGTGGTGCCTGCGGTGGCGACCACACACGCGACAATTTTGCCATCGGCTTTGAGCTGTGCCATGATTTTTTGTAACGCGTCCACATCCATTTGGGCGTTGTCATTGACAGGCACAGTGACGACCGACTGAAAGCCCATGCCCATCATTGCCATATTTTTTTGCACGCTAAAGTGGGCGTTTTCTGAGCACAGCACTTTGATTTTTTGCATGGCGTCGCTTGGGATACCATCATGCTGTACCGACCATTCTGAGCCGTCTGCGTTTTTGTAATGTTTGGCAATGCACCAATCACGCGCCAGTAGCACGCCCATCAGGTTTGACTGGGTACCGCCTGAAGTAAACACCCCTGCCTGTCCGCTACCAAACCCGACTTTTTGGCGTAGCCAGTCAATCAGCTGTACTTCCATCAGTGACCCTGCAGGGCTTTGGTCCCATGAGTCCATCGATTGGTTGGTGGCGTTGATGAACACTTCAGCGATTTGGCTAGTGACCATGGTGGGGCAGTGTAGATGAGCAAGCGAGTGCGGATGATGCACCTTTAGGCTTTTATTCAAAAATAGCTCAACTGCGCGTTTGAGCGCAGCTTCTAAGCCCAAGCCTTGTTTGCTTGGGGCAAAGCTGATGGCAGAACGTAGCTGTTTGATACTGCCACCTGTATACATTTTGTCGTTTTGTAGCCAGTCGCTGACGGCTTGCACGGCGGTGTTCATATTTTTTTGGTAATCGGCAATCGACTGGCTGTCATTGCAAAATAACGCTTGGCGATGCTGCTCAATGTTTGACATGGATTTTCCTTTAATTTTTTAGTTAATGGTAATAATCGTAGGGGCGTATTGCATACGCCCTTTTAGCGATAGTTAACAATTAAAACAATCTTGTTGCCAAGTTAAAGGGTTATTCATGATGTATTCAACGATTATTTGATACGATCTTTCATCTCTGATGATATGTTCATAATAATTACGTTGCCAAACCGCATGACCAATCTGTTGTTTTAGTTGACTGGTGACGGCTGATTTATAACCACGAATCATTGCTCCCACTGTTTGGCTTGGCGATCGAAAAGACGCTTTATTGCTATTGATTGAATTTTGCATATTATTAGTAATATGAATAATACCGTGCATATGATTTGGCATCACCACAAACGCATCAAGTTCAATATTCTGACGTTTATTCGTCGTATTTAGCCATTCGTCTTGAGCAATTAAGCCATTAGCATTTAAAATCATGTGTCCGTTTTCAATCTTTCCAAAACATGGCAGTCGCTGAAAACAGCAAATGGTAATGAAATAATAACCTACCGATGAATAATCAAATCCTTTTAAACGAATACTTTGACGATGATGAATTAATGGGTTGTATGACATAAAAATATCCGCAATCATAATTCAAAGGGGCGTATGCAATACGCCCCTACCAAATCAATCATGATGTAAATAGGCACATTTAACACGCCCTTACAATCATAGCAGAAACATTTAATTACCCACGCACTTTTTGCACCGCTTCGGCAACTGCCTTTTTAAAGCGTTCTAGCACCGTGTTACATTCTGCCTCAGTGATGATCAGCGGACATAATAAGCGAATCACCGTGCCACCACGCCCGCCTTTTTCAAGCAGTAATTTGTTATTAAAACATGCTGTCTGAATTGCCGCTGCCAGTGCTGAATCGGCAGGATAAGCGCCAATACGGTCTTTTGGCTGGCGTTCATCGACAATTTCAATGCCAATCATCAAACCGCGACCCCGCACATTGCCGATACAACCAAACTCTTTGGCAAGTTCGTTAAAAGCGGTTTTTAGCTGTGCGCCACGGGCGTTGACATTATCAAGCAGCCCTTGGTGCTTAATGGCGTTGAGTACAGTGAGCCCTGTCGCCATCGCCATTTGGTTGCCGCGAAAGGTGCCTGTGTGTCCCGCAGGTTGCCATGCGTCAAATTTTTTGTTGACCGCCAAAACCGCAAGCGGCAAACTACCCCCAATGGCTTTACTCATCACCACGATGTCAGGCTCAATCCCCGATTGCTGGAAGGCAAACATATCGCCTGAGCGTCCAATACCTGCTTGCACTTCATCCACAATCAGCACAATATCATGCTTGGCAGTGACTTCACGCACTTTTTGCAGCCACTTGATTGGGGCAGATACCACGCCACCTTCGCCTTGAATCGCCTCTAAGATGACCGCCGCAGGTTTGACCACGCCGCTTTCGACATCTTCAATAAAATTTTCAAAATAGTAGGTGAGCGCGTCAACCCCTGCCTCACCGCCAAGCCCCAAAGGACAGCGATATTCATGCGGATAGGGCATAAACTGCACCCCAGGCATCAAGTTTTGTACCGCAACTTTTGCGCCCAAATTACCCGTCATGGCAAGCGAGCCATGGGTCATGCCATGATAGCCACCTGAGAAGCAAATCACATTGCCACGACCTGTATAGGTCTTTGCAAGTTTAATTGCCGCCTCGGTACCATCTGCTCCCGTGGGGCCACAAAACTGCAGCACATAGCGGTCTTTTGGAAAAAATGATAGCAATTCTTCGGTGAAGGCGTCTTTGAGTGGGGTTGTGATATCCAGGGTATGCAGCGGCAAGCCACTGGTTAATACCGCTTGGATCGCCGCAATCACTTGCGGGTGGTTGTGCCCCAAAGCAAGGGTACCTGCGCCCGCCAAGCAATCAAGGTATTCATTACCTTCAACATCAGTGACAATGCAGCCACTGGCTTTGGCGATGGATAACGGCAGTTTGCGCGGGTAACTACGAACATTAGACTCCATCGTATTTTGACGACTCAAGTAATATTCGTTCGTGGCATTAGAAATTGGCTGAACAGGGGTGGAAATGACAGGGGTTTGAACGCTCATATCGGATTACCATCTCAGATAAGGGTTTAAGAAAATTTGCTTGTGGCTATCTTTCTCGAACAGTGTGAATAAAATATCAGCGGTATTGCTGACACCAAAATAAAAACGTTATACCGCCAAACCCCAAAATGCTGTAAAAAATGCACCCAAGACTCATTGATATAACGCCTTAAAATTATCGGGGGCATCATACCAGTTTTTAAAAAATTTACTACTGATTTTGAGCGGTTTTTGGCAAATATTTTTAGCGATTGACCAAAGTATAGCAGGGCAAAATTTTAGATTAACATATGCCTAGTCCCTCTAGCACACCACCAAAAAAAACCCATTGCATAGGGCGCAATGGGCTGAGGAAAAACAGAAAACCAAGCAAATCACTGATTGAACTCAATAGGACAGACGTGCAGATGATTTTGGGGGTTAGACAATTTTTTAGCCAATCAAAAATTTACATATTTATCATTACATTTGGGCGTGGTTTGGCACACACTATAGCCACGGTAACATAAACCCCATTTTTTTTGACAAACAGGTAAAACTAACTCATTCTTATTGTTATTATTATTTTTGGTCAAGCGCTATCATAGCAATAAAAAAAAGGTACGTTAGCCACACAATTACACCCTGTTACTTTTGAAGTGTTTTTTATACAATGACATATTTGGTAAACAATTTTGTCGATTGATTGCACGGTTGTCTGCCATGGTTTGTCATCATTGTGCCACATGCGGTTACCACATTGGGCAGCCACATGAATTGCACTATGACAGTCACAGCGTACAGGCAGTAAGGGTTTTTTACCTCGGCTGTTTTTTTACGAGGGTTAATGTGACTGTCTTGGTGCCTTGGGCATGCTGCCATCACACCATATCATTTATGCCACTTAATAAAATGTAATACAATTGAAGAGTCCAATGAAAGATCAGCCACCTGCCACCTTGCCGCCAAATCCTGATACCCCTGCCAGCAGTATTTTTAATCTGCCCAATAATTTGACGATTGCGCGTATTGTCATGATTCCGTTATTTGTGGCGATTGCCTATTGGCCCCCTGCCATGGGTATCGGGCAACCTGCTATCAGCGACAATATGATTGCCAATATTGGCATGTACCAATTTAGCGACAGTTTGCTACGGCATTTTTTGTTGACGTTTATTTTTGTGTTGGCAGCGGTGACTGACTGGCTAGATGGCTATTTTGCGCGTAAGCTTAATATGACCTCTGCGTTTGGGCGGTTTTTGGATCCTGTGGCAGACAAGCTGATGGTGGCAGCCGCGCTGATTATTTTGGTACAGTGGCACCCTGATATTATGATGGCAATCTCTGCGATTGTGATTATTTCAAGAGAAATTGCGGTTTCGGCGCTGCGTGAATGGATGGCAGAGCTTGGTAATCGCACCAGTGTGGCGGTGTCATACGTGGGCAAGCTCAAAACCACGTTTCAGATGGTTGCCATTACGGTGCTATTGCTCAATTGGGAGTCACTGGAGACATTGGGCTACGGTTTGATGTTAATTTCGGTAGCACTGACACTGTGGTCAATGATGATTTATCTCAAGGCGGCTTGGCCCTATCTTAAACGACCGTGATAAAGACCGTGGTCGCTATTAGTGGCAATTGGTTGCTGGTTGAATGTGGCAACACAGCAAAAACCCTAGTTTTTTACTAGGGGTTTTTTTTGGTCAACTGTAAAAAATCGATTAGTCAATTAGACAGTGGCTGAGCTAAACAGCGACGAAATGAACGAAGTAAATAGGTTGTCGATTAAAAGGTCACGGCATGATTTTCGCCCATATTGTCCGCAGTTTTGCCCTCTTGCATAGCGGCAGACACCAGTTTAAACATATTGACCACGCTGTTACCGCTCAGCCAATATTGAGCGCCGTTACACGTGACACCAATCACCTGCACGTTGGGGTCTTCTTTGCCTTTTTCATAAAAGGCGTTATAAATTGGCGACCATAGTTCGTCGAGTTTGGTTGTGTCGTCTACCAGTTCTGCCACACCATTGATAGAGACAAAGTCTTTTTGATCCGCCGAGGTGTAAGACAAATTCACTTGAGGATTTTTTGCCAAGTCTTGGACGGTTTCAGACTTTTTGTCGCCAATAAACCAAATTTTGCCATTTTCCAGGTCATTTTTATTGGTGGTCATGGGACAGGCATGGAGGTGTTTTTCATCACTGGTGATGGTGGTCATCATTGCATATTTAACTGAATCAATAACTTTATTAATATTTTCAAGGTGTTGTGCTTTGGTAAGGGTTGTCATGTTATGTCCTTTTTTGTTTTTTATGTGATTGTTGGCGTTAACATATGAGCTGCCAAGGGTTTGCTCAGTGGTTTCTACTATAACCGCGAATGCGATGAGAAATGTATAAAGCGCTTAGTAAAGAGGTAAATATGCGTAACTAATAACTAATGTTGGTAACCAAAATTTTTGGTGGCTCGGTTTCGTGGTCGGCTGCCAAATTAGTCATGCCAGCCAAAGGAATAATGGTATAATGAGACAATTTTTTATTCTTGATTGTTTTTCATTTTGCCCTAACCTCGATACTGTGGAACTTTCTATGACTATCATCGCTGGACACCCGTTTTTAACTGATTTTCAAACTGCCAAACTACTAAAAACCCTAAATCAATGCAGTGATTTTCATTTTACAAAGTTGCAAAGTCAGCAAGTGTATGTATTTTCTAAAGACCTTGGTGAGCAGGATTATCAAAAGGCAATCCAGTTACTCAACCATGGTGACCATCTTGAACTTTCCACCGTCAAGGAAGGCGAGCTTCAAGTGGTTGTTAGCCCCCGTTTTGGTACAATTAGCCCTTGGGCAACCAAAGCCACCGATATTTTTAACAACTGTGATGTGGCGATTGAACGGGTGGAGCGCGTGGTGGTATATACCCTAAAAGCCGATGCAGCGCTACCTACCAAGCTGCCGCATGACTTAGAGCTTTCCTTGTATGACCGCATGACCCAAAGCTTGTGCTATGACCTAGCAAAAACCCAGCACCTATTTGATGATCATGAACCTACGCGCCTAAACCATATTGATGTGATAGGACAGGGGCGTAAGGCACTTGAGCAAGCCAACAGCGAATTTGGCTTTGCGTTGTCTGCCCAAGACATGGATTATTTGGTCAATGCCTATGTCAATGAGCTTAAGCGCAATCCCACCGATGTCGAGCTGATGATGTTTGCCCAAGCCAACAGCGAGCATTGCCGCCACAAAATTTTTAATGCCCAATGGACAATTGATGGGGAAGTACAGCCCAAATCATTGTTTGGCATGATTAAAAACACTTTTCAAAAAAACCCCAACGATATTTTATCGGCTTATAAAGACAATGCCGCCGTGGTCAAAGGCTCTGATGGTCAGCGTTTTTATCCGCTGTTGAACCTAGAAAATAATCACCTTGATTATGATTTTCACCCAGAAGCCATTGATATCTTGATGAAAGTGGAAACCCACAACCACCCCACCGCCATTGCCCCGTACTCGGGCGCAGCGACAGGCTCAGGCGGTGAAATCCGTGACGAAGGCGCAACGGGGCGTGGCGGCAAACCCAAAGCAGGCTTGGCAGGGTTTCATGTGTCGCATTTACATCTACCAGAGATGCCCGAAAAATGGGAACAGTCGGGCAAGGTATCCACCGCGAGCTATGGCAAGCCTGAGCGTATGGCATCTGCCTTGCAAATCATGACCGAAGCGCCACTGGGTTCGGCAGCCTTTAGCAATGAATTTGGTCGCCCCAATTTGGTGGGGTATTTTCGCGCATTTCAGCTAGATACCAGCCCCGAGCAAGACGGTAGCCAAATGCGTGGCTATCATAAGCCCATTATGATTGCAGGCGGTTATGGCAATATCAAACGCAATTTGGTCGAAAAAAATCCGATTCAGCAAGGCGATTTACTCATCGTATTGGGCGGCCCTGCTATGCAAATTGGCTTGGGCGGTGGGGCGGCATCATCGGTAGATAGTGGTGAGCTGGACGCAGGCTTGGACTTTGCCTCGGTGCAGCGCGACAATGCCGAGATGGAGCGCCGCTGCCAAGAAGTGATTGACCGCTGCTGGGCGATGGCAGGAAATTCTGAAGAAGAAGATAACAATCCGATTGTGTCGATTCATGATGTGGGCGCAGGTGGACTATCCAACGCCATGCCTGAGTTGGTCAATGACCACGAGCTAGGCGCTATCCTTAATCTACGCAAAGTGCCATCACTGGAACACGGTATGTCGCCAATGGCGATTTGGTCAAATGAAGCCCAAGAGCGTTATGTCTTGGCGATTCGTCCAGACAGTGCTGACCTGTTTGACAGCATCTGTGAACGTGAACGCTGCCCGTATGCGGTGTTGGGGACTGCCACGGACGTGCGTCAATTGGTGGTCAATGACCCACTTCTCAACCGTGATGGCAGTCAGCAGCCTGTCGATATGCCGCTACAAGTGCTACTGGGTGGTACACCCAAAATGCAGCGTAGTTTTAACCGCTCAGTGCCTAAGTTATTACCGCTTAATCTTGCTAGCGTCAATCTCACCGAAGCGGTCAAAGATGTGCTACGCCACCCAACCGTTGCCAGCAAGTCGTTTTTGATTAGCATTGGCGACCGCTCTATCACGGGTATGATTGTGCGTGACCAATATGTCGGGCGTTACCAAGTGCCTGTGGCGGATTGTGCGGTTACAGCGTCTGCGTTATTGGCACTGGATGGCAAACCAATGACGGGTGAAGCCATGAGTATGGGCGAGCGTACCCCTGTTGCCTTGATTAGCCCTGCGGCATCGGCACGCCTTGCAGTGGGTGAAGCGATTACCAACATTGCAGGCGCAGCGATTGCCAAACTATCAGACATTACCTTGTCTGCCAACTGGATGGCAGCTTGCGGCGAGGATAAAGAAGACCAAGCATTATTTGAAGGTGTCAAAGCGGTGGGCGAAGCGCTTTGCCCTGCATTGGGTATCGCTATTCCTGTGGGTAAAGATAGCCTATCTATGCGTGCCAACTGGCAAGACAAGGGCGGTGACAATGGCTCAGATGAGCAAGGCAATAAATCAGTGGTATCACCGATGTCACTGATTATCACCGCCTTTGCCCCTGTGACAGACGTCACCCAAACCTTAACCCCTGAGCTAAAAGGGGGCGAAACCGCTTTTTATCGCCTTGATTTGTCAAAAGGGCAATTCCGTTTGGGCGGTTCAATCCTTGCCCAAACCATGAGTCAGCTTGGCGATACGTGTCCAGACTTGGATAACCCCCAAGATTTAATCAACTTCTTTAACTTTATCCAAACCGCTAACGCTCAAGGCTTAATCACAGCTTATCACGATATTGGGGATGGTGGTCTGCTTGCCACTGTTGCCGAAATGCAATTCACCAGTCGCCAAGGCGTGAAGTTGGTGCTCAGTGATGATAACCTAGTGGGGCAATTGTTTGCCGAAGAATTGGGCGCGGTGATTCAAGTCAAACCCGAGAACGTCACAGCACTATTAGCCATCGCTGAACAAACAGGCGTCAGCGAGTTATTAAGCCTAATTGGACAAAGCACCGATGAAGATACTTTACTGATTCAAACGCCATCACAGACCTTGCGTTTTGCCCGTGCTGAGCTTGAGCAAGAATGGAGTAAGGTTGGCTACCATATCGCCAAAAACCGTGATAACCCAGCGTGTGTTGAGCAAGCCTTTGACTTGATTTCCGATACTTGTTTTAATGGCAAAGGGCATCAAGGCTTAATCGCCCATGCCAACTATGACCTCAATCAAGCCATTGAAGCGCCGTATATCAATAGCCGCACCGTCCAGCCCAAAGTGGCGATTTTGCGTGAGCAAGGGGTGAATGGTCAGCTTGAGATGGCGGCAGGCTTTGTGCGCGCAGGCTTTGAAGCGGTGGATGTCCACATGAGTGATTTGCTCAAAGGACGGGTCAACTTGCGAGACTTTGATGGTCTGGTAGCGTGTGGCGGCTTTAGCTACGGTGACGTGTTAGGTGCTGGCGCTGGCTGGGCAAAATCGGTGCTATTTCATGATGAGGTGCGTATGCAGTTTGTGCGCTTCTTTACCCGTCCAGAAACCTTTAGCCTTGGCGTGTGTAACGGCTGTCAGATGATGAGCCAGCTCAAAGACCTAATCCCAGGCGCGGAGAATTTCCCCCGTTTTATCGCCAACCGCTCGGCACGTTTTGAGGCGCGTACGGTCAACGTGAAAGTTGAGCGCACCAAGTCGGTATTACTCAAAGGTATGCAAGACAGTATTCTACCGATTGCGGTGGCACATGGCGAGGGTTTTGCCACCTTGTCGGATACGGACATTGCAGGCATGACGGCGCATGGGCAAGTGGCACTGCGGTATGTGGACAGCCACGGCAACCCAACC
>RRZT010808099.1_pt1 | contig 16244 bp, 24 predicted proteins | sample 2165551 | NCBI WGS metagenome assembly RRZT01 (sample SAMN10456910, study PRJNA506462) | wastewater metagenome | biome: wastewater; feature: sludge; material: wastewater sludge; isolation source: wastewater sludge with Escherichia coli K12::gfp cells carrying plasmid... | place: USA: Moscow, Idaho...
GCACGACGGCGCGTCGACGATGGACTGGATGGAGCAGGAGCAGGAGCGCGGCATCACGATCACGTCCGCCGCGACGACCTGCTACTGGAAGAACAACCAGATCAACATCATCGACACCCCCGGGCACGTCGACTTCACGGTCGAGGTCGAGCGTTCGCTCCGTGTCCTCGACGGTGCTGTTGCCGTGTTCGACGGCAAGGAGGGCGTCGAGCCCCAGTCGGAGACCGTCTGGCGCCAGGCCGACAAGTACAACGTCCCGCGCATCTGCTTCGTCAACAAGATGGACAAGCTCGGCGCTGACTTCTACTTCACCGTCGACACGATCATCAACCGTCTCAAGGCGAAGCCCCTCGTCATCCAGCTGCCGATCGGCGCCGAGAACGACTTCATCGGTGTCGTCGATCTGCTCGAGATGAAGGCGCTCGTCTGGCGCGGCGAGACGAAGCTCGGCGAGCACTACGAGACCGAGGAGATCCCGGCCGACCTCCAGGAGAAGGCTGAGCAGTACCGCGCTCAGCTCATCGAGGACATCGCGGAGGCTGACGAGGCTCTCCTCGAGAAGTACCTCGGTGGCGAGGAGCTCTCGATCGCCGAGATCAAATCCGGCATCCGCAAGCTCGTCATCGCCGGCGAGGCCTTCCCGGTCATGTGCGGCTCGGCGTTCAAGAACAAGGGCGTCCAGCCCATGCTCGATGCCGTCATCGACTATCTCCCGTCGCCCCTCGACGTCCCCGCCATCGACGGCACGGACGTCAAGGACGAGGAGAAGGTCATCACCCGCCACCCGGACGCTTCGGAGCCGTTCGCGGCTCTCGCGTTCAAGGTCGCGACGCACCCGTTCTTCGGCAAGCTCACCTATGTCCGCGTGTACTCGGGCAAGGTCGCGCAGGGCGCCCAGGTGCTCAACTCGACCAAGGGCAAGAAGGAGCGCATCGGCAAGCTCTTCCAGATGCACTCCAACAAGGAGAACCCGGTCGAGGAGGCCTCGGCAGGTCACATCTACGCGTTCATCGGCCTGAAGGACGTCACGACCGGTGACACGCTGTGCGCCACCGACGCGCCCGTCATCCTCGAGTCGATGACCTTCCCTGAGCCCGTCATCGACGTCGCGATCGAGCCGAAGACGAAGGCCGACCAGGAGAAGCTCGGCGTCGCGATCCAGAAGCTCGCCGAGGAGGACCCGACGTTCCGAGTCAAGCTCGACGAGGAGACCGGCCAGACCGTCATCGGCGGTATGGGCGAGCTCCACCTCGACATCCTCGTCGACCGCATGCGTCGTGAGTTCAAGGTCGAGGCCAACGTCGGCAAGCCGCAGGTCGCGTACCGCGAGACGATCCGCCGCGCGGCGGAGAAGATCGACTACACGCACAAGAAGCAGACCGGTGGTTCGGGTCAGTTCGCCAAGGTCCAGGTGACCTTCGAGCCGCTCGACACCTCCGAGGGCGAGCTCTACAAGTTCGAGAACGCCGTCACCGGTGGTCGTATCCCGCGTGAGTACATCCCGTCCGTCGACCAGGGCATCCAGGCTGCGATGCAGCTCGGTGTGCTCGCCGGCTTCCCCCTCGTGGGCGTCAAGGCGATCCTGCTCGACGGCGCGTACCACGACGTCGACTCGTCCGAGATGGCGTTCAAGATTGCCGGCTCGATGGTCCTCAAGGAGGGCGTCAAGCGGGCAGACCCGGTTCTTCTCGAGCCGGTCATGGCGGTCGAGGTGCGTACGCCCGAGGAGTACATGGGCGACGTCATCGGCGACATCAACTCTCGTCGTGGCATGATCCAGTCCATGGAGGATGCGACCGGCGTGAAGGTGGTGCGCGCTCAGGTGCCGCTCTCCGAGATGTTCGGGTACATCGGTGACCTTCGGTCGAAGACCCAGGGTCGCGCTGTGTACTCGATGCAGTTCGACAGCTACTCCGAGGTCCCTCGGAACGTTGCCGAAGAGATCATCAAGAAGACCCGGGGCGAGTGAGTCCCCACAGGTCGACCATCCAGTAACAACCATCAACCTGTAGCGACCCGCACGCCCGGCAGATGCTCCGCCCCTCGGGGCGGGCACCTGCATCGTTCGGCACAACTACCCAAGTCCCAGGAGGACCCCAGTGGCGAAGGCCAAGTTCGAGCGGACCAAGCCGCACGTCAACATCGGTACCATCGGTCACGTCGACCACGGTAAGACGACGCTGACGGCGGCCATCTCCAAGGTGCTGCACGACAAGTTCCCGGACGTGAACCCTGAGTTCAAGTTCGACGAGATCGACAAGGCGCCCGAAGAGAAGCAGCGCGGCATCACGATCAACATCGCGCACATCGAGTACGAGACGGGCAAGCGCCACTACGCGCACGTCGACGCTCCCGGTCACGCTGACTACATCAAGAACATGATCACCGGTGCCGCTCAGATGGACGGCGCGATCCTCGTGGTCGCGGCGACCGACGGCCCGATGGCTCAGACCCGTGAGCACGTTCTGCTCGCCCGCCAGGTCGGTGTTCCCTACCTGCTGGTCGCGCTGAACAAGTCCGACATGGTCGACGACGAGGAGATCCTCGAGCTCGTCGAGCTGGAGGTGCGCGAGCTCCTCTCCTCGCAGGGCTTCGACGGCGACGAGGCTCCGGTCGTCCGCGTCTCGGGCCTCAAGGCGCTCGAGGGCGACCCGACCTGGGTCAAGTCCGTCGAGGACCTCATGGAAGCTGTCGACAACAACGTCCCGGACCCGGTCCGTGACCTCGACAAGCCCTTCCTCATGCCGATCGAGGACGTCTTCACGATCACCGGTCGTGGCACCGTCGTCACCGGCAAGGTCGACCGTGGCGCCCTGCAGGTGAACTCCGACGTCGAGATCGTCGGTATCCGCCCCGCGCAGAAGACCACCGTCACGGGCATCGAGACGTTCCACAAGTCGATGGACGAGGCGCAGGCTGGTGACAACACCGGTCTTCTGCTCCGCGGCATCAAGCGCGAGGACGTCGAGCGTGGCCAGGTCGTCGTGAAGCCGGGCTCCATCACCCCGCACACGCACTTCGAGGCTCGCGTCTACATCCTCAGCAAGGACGAGGGCGGGCGTCACAACCCGTTCTACTCGAACTACCGTCCGCAGTTCTACTTCCGTACGACGGACGTCACCGGCGTCATCACGCTGCCCGAGGGCACCGAGATGGTCATGCCCGGCGACAACACCGAGATGTCGGTCGAGCTCATCCAGCCGATCGCCATGGAGGAGGGCCTCGGCTTCGCCATCCGTGAGGGTGGCCGTACCGTCGGCTCCGGCCAGGTCACCAAGATCATCAAGTGACCACAGGTCACCGATGAGCTAGTCGCACAGCTCGCCGGCTCCGCCGGCAGCTGAGCACAGCAAGGCCCGTCTCTCGCGAGGCGGGCCTTGCTGCGTCCGTAGACAGTCGTGCAGACGTCGACGACGCGCCCGAGCGCGTGTGCGTCGCACGTCACTACGACGAGGGTTTGTGCTGGGCGGTGGTCCCGTGGCAAGATGTTCAGGTTGCCTGTCACGGGCGCGCTCATTCATGTATCGAACAGTGTGTTGATCCGCGTGGAATCGCGAGGTGGACTCTCTGTGCGTACAGATCGAGATACTTCGCGATGAGCCCCCGTCAGACAAGAAGACGTTGTGGACGGCGCGCACCCCGCTCTGCGGGATGCGGACCAGCACATCACCAACGGCCCAGCACCCACCCGGGTGATCGGGTTCGGGCGTGGCGCACATGCGACACGCCCGAGCGCGGGGGTCGGACAGTAGCGGTTCGAGAGAGAGAGTCAGACGACGCCATGGCGGGACAGAAGATCCGCATCCGGCTCAAGTCCTACGACCACGAAGTCATCGACAGTTCGGCGCGCAAGATCGTCGACACGGTGATTCGCGCTGGTGCGACGGTCGTGGGCCCGGTGCCGTTGCCGACGGAGAAGAACGTTTTTTGCGTCATCCGGTCGCCTCACAAGTACAAGGACAGCCGCGAGCACTTCGAGATGCGCACGCACAAGCGCCTCATCGACATCATCGATCCCACGCCGAAGGCGGTTGACTCGCTCATGCGTCTCGACCTTCCCGCGGACGTGAACATCGAGATCAAGCTCTGATCGGGGAGGAGAGAAGATGACTACCCCTCAGAACAACAGGCCGGTGACGGCTGTGCTCGGCACGAAGCTCGGGATGACACAGCTCTGGGACGAGGCCGGTCGCCTCGTGCCCGTGACCGTCGTCGCCGTCGGCACCAACGTGGTCACCCAGGTCCGCAGCGCTGAGACGGACGGCTACACCGCCGTCCAGCTCGCCTACGGCCAGGTCGACCCCCGCCGCGTCAGCCAGCCGCTGACCGGTCACTTCGAGAAGGCGGGCGTCACGCCCCGCCGTCACGTCGCCGAGGTCCGCACCTCCGACGCGGCCGAGTACACGCTCGGCCAGGAGATCACCGCTGAGGCGTTCGCCGCCGGCGCTGTGGTCGACGTCGTGGGCACGACCAAGGGCAAGGGCACCGCGGGTGTCATGAAGCGTCACGGCTTCCACGGTGTCGGCGCCTCGCACGGTGCCCACCGCAACCACCGCAAGCCCGGCTCGATCGGTGGCGCTTCCACGCCGTCGCGCGTGTTCAAGGGCATGAAGATGGCTGGTCGCATGGGCAACGCCCGCAAGACCACCCAGAACCTGACGATCCACGCCGTGGACGCCGAGAAGGGTCTGCTGCTCGTCAAGGGCGCGGTTCCCGGCCCCAAGGGCGGCGTCGTCCTCGTGCGCAGCGCCGTGAAGGGAGCCTGACATCATGGCTGACACGCTGACCGTCGACGTCATCGACGCCAAGGGCAAGAAGGCCGGCACCGCCGAGCTTCCTGCCGAGGTGTTCGACGTCCAGACGAACGTCCCGCTGATCCACCAGGTCGTGGTCGCGCAGCTCGCTGCCGCCCGCCAGGGAACGGCTGACACCAAGACTCGGGCCGAGGTCCGTGGTGGTGGCAAGAAGCCGTACAAGCAGAAGGGCACCGGCCGCGCCCGTCAGGGTTCGACCCGCGCCCCGCACTTCGCCGGCGGTGGCGTCGTGCACGGGCCGACGCCGCGTGACTACACGCAGCGCACCCCCAAGAAGATGAAGGCTGCCGCCCTGCGCGGTGCACTCTCCGACCGCGCGCGCAACGGCCGCGTGCACGTCGTCACGGGCTTCGGTATCGACGGCAAGCCGTCGACCAAGGCCGCTGTGGCTGCGCTGGCGAACCTCTCGTCGCGTAAGAACGTGCTCGTCGTGCTCGAGCGTGGCGACGAGCTCACGCTCAAGTCGCTCCGCAACGTCGAGCAGGTGCACCTCCTGGTCGCCGACCAGCTGAACACGTATGACGTGCTCATCTCGGACGACGTCGTCTTCACGCAGGCGGCGCTCGAGGCGTTCGTGGCCGGTCCCGCCAAGGGTCCGTCCGCCACGGCAGTGGCCTCGTCCGCTGAGATCATCGAGGAGGACGCCAAGTGAGCGAGCTTCAGAAGAACCCGCGCGACATCCTGATCGCGCCGGTCGTCTCCGAGAAGAGCTACGGGCTGCTCGACGAGGGTAAGTACACCTTCGTCGTGGACCCCCGTGCCAACAAGACCGAGATCAAGATCGCGGTCGAGAAGGTCTTCGGCGTCAAGGTCGATTCCGTGAACACGATCAACCGCAAGGGCAAGTCGCGGCGGACGAAGTTCGGCATCGGTAAGCGCAAGGACACCAAGCGTGCGATCGTCTCCCTCCGCGAGGGCTCGATCGACATCTTCGGCGGGCCGGTCGGCTGACGCCGGCGATAGCAGATTGAGGACATATCCCCATGGGAATCCGTAAGTACAAGCCGACGACGCCGGGGCGCCGCGGCGCGAGCGTCGCCGACTTCGTCGAGATCACGCGGTCGGAGCCGGAGAAGTCGCTGGTCCGTCCGCTGACGAAGACCGGCGGCCGTAACAACACCGGTCGCATCACGACCCGTCACAAGGGTGGTGGCCACAAGCGTGCCTACCGTGTCATCGACTTCCGTCGTCATGACAAGGACGGCGTGCCGGCCAAGGTCGCTCACATCGAGTACGACCCCAACCGCACCGCCCGCATCGCCCTCCTGCACTACGCGGACGGCGAGAAGCGCTACATCATCGCGCCGAACAAGCTGAAGCAGGGTGACTTTGTCGAGGCTGGTCCCAGCGCCGACATCAAGCCCGGCAACAACCTGCCGCTGCGCAACATCCCGACCGGTACGGTCATCCACGCCATCGAGCTTCGGCCCGGCGGCGGCGCGAAGATCGCGCGTTCGGCTGGCACCTCGGTCCAGCTCGTCGCGAAGGACGGCCCCTACGCCCAGCTGCGTATGCCGTCCGGCGAGATCCGCAACGTCGACGCGCGCTGCCGCGCGACCGTCGGCGAGGTCGGCAACGCCGAGCAGTCGAACATCAACTGGGGCAAGGCCGGCCGCATGCGCTGGAAGGGCGTCCGCCCGACCGTCCGTGGTGTCGTGATGAACCCGATCGACCACCCGCACGGTGGTGGTGAGGGCAAGACGTCCGGTGGTCGTCACCCGGTGAGCCCGTGGGGCAAGCCCGAGGGCCGTACCCGCCGTCCGAACAAGGCGAGCGACAAGCTCATCGTGCGTCGCCGTCGTACTGGCAAGAAGCGCTGATAGGAGCCTGACAGATGCCACGCAGCCTGAAGAAGGGTCCTTTCGTCGACGGACACCTTCAGAAGAAGGTCGACGCACAGAACGAGGCCGGGACCAAGAACGTCATCAAGACGTGGTCCCGTCGGTCGGTCATCACGCCCGACTTCCTCGGACACACTTTTGCCGTGCACGACGGCCGGAAGCACACGCCCGTCTTCGTGACCGAGTCGATGGTGGGCCACAAGCTGGGCGAGTTCGCCCCGACCCGCACTTTCCGCGGTCACGTGAAGGACGACAAGAAGGGTAGAAGGCGATGAGCGCAGGAGCTCAGAAGGAGATCAGCGCCAAGCGCAAGAACCTTCTCGGCGAAGACGTCGCTGGCGACTTCGCGGTCGCACGCTTCGTGCGTGCCACGCCGCAGAAGGTCCGCCGTGTGGCCGACCTGGTCCGTGGGAAGAGCGTCGACGACGCGCTGACCGCGCTCCAGTTCGCGCCGCAGGCAGCGGCCGAGAACGTCTACAAGGTCATCGAGTCGGCTGCGGCTAACGCGGTCAACAACCAGGGCCTCGTCCGCGAGAAGCTCGTCGTGACCAAGCTCATGGTCGACGAGGGTCCGACGCTCAAGCGCTTCCGCCCCCGGGCGCAGGGTCGCGCGAGCCGCATCCTCAAGCGCACGAGCCACATCACCGTGGTCGTTGAGCCGCGCGAAGAGAAGAAGGGGGCCTGACAGTGGGACAGAAGGTTCACCCGCTCGGGTACCGTCTCGGCATCACCACCGACCACCGGTCGCGTTGGTTCGCCGACAGCACCAAGCCCGGCCAGCGTTACCGCGACTACGTCCGCGAGGACGTCGAGATCCGCAAGCTCATGGCCACCGGCCTCGAGCGTGCTGGTATCGCCAAGGTCGAGATCGAGCGCACCCGTGACCGCGTCCGCGTGGACATCCACACGGCTCGCCCGGGTATCGTCATCGGTCGCCGTGGCGCCGAGGCCGACCGCATCCGCGGCGAGCTCGAGAAGCTCACGGGCAAGCAGGTCCAGCTGAACATCCTCGAGGTCAAGAACGCCGAGATCGAGGCACAGCTGGTCGCCCAGGGCATCGCCGAGCAGCTCGCGAGCCGCGTGTCGTTCCGCCGTGCCATGCGCAAGGGCATGCAGTCCGCGCAGCGCGCTGGCGCCAAGGGCATCCGTGTCCAGTGCGCCGGTCGTCTGGGTGGCGCCGAGATGAGCCGTTCGGAGTTCTACCGCGAGGGCCGTGTGCCCCTGCACACGCTCCGTGCGAACATCGACTACGGCTTCTTCGAGGCCCGCACGACCTTCGGCCGCATCGGCGTGAAGGTCTGGATCTACAAGGGCGACATGACGGAGAAGGAGTTTGCTCGCGAGCAGGCTTCCCAGGCTCCGCGTGGCCGCGGTGGACGTGGCGGCAACGACCGTCCCGTTCGCGGCGGTCGTCGCCAGGAGCGTCCGGCCACCGCCGAGGCGCCCGCCCAGGCCGAGGCCCCCGCCCAGGAGGCGCCCGCGGCCGTCGAGACCGGAACGGAGGCCTGAGCATGCTGATCCCGCGCAGGCTCAAGCACCGCAAGCAGCACCACCCGAGCCGCTCGGGTGCTGCCAAGGGCGGTACCCAGATCGCTTTCGGTGAGTACGGCATCCAGGCTCTCGAGCCCGCCTACGTCACCAACCGTCAGATCGAGTCCGCTCGTATCGCCATGACGCGTCACATCAAGCGTGGTGGAAAGGTGTGGATCAACATCTACCCCGACCGTCCGCTGACCAAGAAGCCTGCCGAGACCCGCATGGGTTCCGGTAAGGGATCGCCGGAGTGGTGGATCGCCAACGTCAAGCCGGGCCGCATCGTCTTCGAGCTGGCCGGTGTCGACGAGGCCCTGGCCCGTGAGGCCATGCGCCGTGCGATGCACAAGCTTCCGATGAAGTGCCGTTTCGTGGTGCGCGAGGGTGGTGTGAACTGATGGCTATCGGTAGCAAGGATCTTGCTGTCACCGAGCTCGACGGGTTCGATAACGACCGTCTGGCTGCTGAGCTCGAGAAGGCGAAGCAGGAGCTCTTCAACCTGCGGTTCCAGTCGGCCACAGGCCAGCTGGAGAGCCACGGCCGTCTCAAGGCCGTCCGCCGTGACATCGCGCGGATCTACACGATCCTGCGTGAGCGCGAGCTCGGCATCCGTACCGCCCCGAGCGTGAGTGAGTGAGACTGACATGAGCGACAACACCACCGCAGCGGCGGTCGAGGCAGAGCGCAACCAGCGCAAGACGCGCCGCGGCTACGTCGTGAGCGACAAGATGGACAAGACTGTCGTGGTCGAGGTCGAGGACCGCGTCAAGCACCCGCTCTACGGCAAGGTCATCCGCCGCACGAGCAAGGTCAAGGCACACGACGAGCAGAACTCGGCCGGCATCGGCGACCTGGTCGTTATCATGGAGACGCGGCCGTTGTCTGCCTCCAAGCGCTGGCGCCTCGTCGAGATCGTCGAGAAGGCCAAGTAGCACGTGCTTCGGCGGGGCGGGGTCCATCCACGCGATAGACTTCGCCCTGCCGCAGTTCCAGAAAGTATCCGTTCGGCAAGGCTCGCACGCGCGAGAACCAGCTCGACGACAGGAGTTCAGTAAATGATCCAGCAGGAGTCGCGACTTCGCGTCGCCGACAACACTGGTGCCAAGGAGATCCTTTGCATCCGTGTACTCGGTGGCTCGGGCCGTCGCTACGCCGGAATCGGCGACACCATCGTCGCTACCGTCAAGGATGCAATCCCTGGCGGGAACGTCAAGAAGGGTGACGTGGTCAAGGCCGTCGTCGTCCGCACCGTCAAGGAGCGTCGCCGCCCGGACGGTTCCTACATCAAGTTCGACGAGAACGCCGCCGTCATCCTGAAGAACGATGGGGAGCCGCGCGGCACCCGCATCTTCGGGCCGGTCGGTCGTGAGCTGCGTGACAAGCGCTTCATGAAGATCATCTCGTTGGCTCCGGAGGTGATCTGACATGGCGAAGATCAAGAAGGGTGACCAAGTCCTGGTCATCGCCGGGCGTGACAAGGGCAAGACCGGTCGCGTCCTCGAGGTCCTCAAGGACTCCGACCGCGTCATCGTCGAGGGTGTCCAGCGCGTCACCAAGCACGTCAAGGCCGGCCAGACGCAGCGTGGTTCGCGCACCGGTGGGATCGAGACCGTCGAGGCCCCGATCCACATCAGCAACGTGCAGTACTACGACGCCGAGGCCAAGCGCGGCAAGCGTCTCGGCGCACGCACCGAGACCGTCCAGCGCGACGGTCGCGACCGCACCGCCCGCGTCCGCGTGACCCGCGGCCACGGCGACGCCGAGAAGGACATCTGATGACTGAGACCACCGCGAAGCCGCGTCTGAAGACGCGCTACAACGACGAGATCGTCGCCGCCATGCGCGAGCAGTTCTCGTACGGCAACGTCAACGAGGTCCCGCGCCTGACCAAGATCGTGGTCAACATGGGAGTCGGCGACGCAGCCAAGGACTCGAAGCTGATCGAGGGCGCGATCCGCGACCTCACTGCGATCACGGGTCAGAAGCCGCAGGTCACCAAGGCCCGCAAGTCCATCGCTCAGTTCAAGCTCCGTGAAGGCATGCCGATCGGCGCGCACGTCACGCTGCGCGGCGACCGTATGTGGGAGTTCGCGGACCGTCTGCTGTCGGTCGCGCTTCCCCGCATCCGTGACTTCCGCGGTCTGTCGGGCAAGCAGTTCGACGGCAACGGTAACTACACGTTCGGCCTGAACGAGCAGTCGATGTTCTACGAGATCGACCCCGACAAGATCGACCGGGTTCGCGGCATGGACATCACCGTGGTCACGACCGCGAAGTCCGACGACGAGGGCCGTGCGTTCCTCCGTCTCCTCGGCTTCCCTTTCAAGGAGAACTGACATGGCTAAGAAGGCCCTGATCAACAAGGCTGCCGCAAAGCCCAAGTTCGCGGTTCGCGCCTACACCCGGTGCCAGCGGTGCGGTCGTCCGCACTCCGTGTACCGCAAGTTCGGACTCTGCCGCGTGTGCGTCCGGGAGATGGCTCACCGCGGTGAGCTCCCGGGCGTCACGAAGAGCAGCTGGTAACAACTACGTCGCAGGTCTGCGGCGCCGCTGAGGCGGACGTCGTGGATACCCCGGCGAGGAAGGGCTGAAGCCCACAATGACGATGACCGATCCCATCGCAGACATGCTCACGCGTCTGCGTAATGCGAACTCGGCTCAGCACGACACGGTCTCCATGCCGTTCTCGAAGCTGAAGTCGAACATTGCCGAGATCCTGAAGGCCGAGGGCTACATCGCCGGCTGGTCCGTTGAGGACGCTCAGGTCGGCAAGACCCTCATCCTGGAGCTGAAGTACACCTCCAGCCGCGAGCGCGCCCTCTCGGGCATCCGCCGCATCTCGAAGCCCGGCCTCCGCGTCTACGCGAAGTCCACGAACCTGCCGAAGGTCCTCGGCGGACTTGGCGTGGCGATCCTGTCCACGTCCTCGGGTCTTCTCACGGACAAGCAGGCCGCAAAGAAGGGCGTGGGTGGGGAAGTCCTCGCCTACGTCTGGTAACCGGAAGACGGAGAGGAGAACACCATGTCTCGCATTGGCAAGATTCCCGTCCCGGTTCCCGCTGGAGTGGACGTCACCATCAGCGGCGCTCTCGTGACCGTGAAGGGCCCCAAGGGCACTCTCGAGCACGTCGTGCCCGCCCCCATCGAGATCGCTCGTGACGAGGACGGCGCGCTCGTCGTGACCCGTCCCAACGACGAGCGCGAGTCTCGTGCCCTGCACGGTCTCACCCGCACGCTCCTCGCGAACGTGATCACCGGTGTGACCGAGGGTTACGAGAAGAAGCTCGAGATCGTCGGCACGGGTTACCGCGTCGCCGCGAAGGGCTCGGACCTCGAGTTCGCGCTCGGCTTCAGCCACCCCGTGGTCGTGTCCGCCCCTGAGGGCATCACGTTCGCGGTCGAGAGCCCCACGAAGTTCTCGGTCAGTGGCATCAGCAAGCAGCAGGTCGGCGAGGTCGCCGCGAACATCCGCAAGATCCGCAAGCCTGAGCCCTACAAGGGCAAGGGTGTGCGCTACGCCGGCGAGAACGTCCGCCGCAAGGCCGGAAAGGCTGGTAAGTGACCATGGCGATCAAGATTCTGGGCAAGGGCACTGCCGTTGCTCGCAAGCGCCGTCACCTGCGTCTGCGGAAGAAGGTCGCCGGCACCGCCGTGCGTCCCCGTCTCGTCGTGACGCGGTCCGCCCGTCACATCACGGCTCAGGTCGTGGACGACGCAGTCGGCCGCACGCTCGCGTCCGCCTCGACCCTCGAGGCAGACCTCCGCGCTCTGGAGGGCGACAAGTCCGCCAAGGCGCGCAAGGTCGGCGAGCTCGTCGCCGAGCGTGCGAAGGCCGCTGGCATCGACACCGTCGTCTTCGACCGCGGTGGGAACAAGTACCACGGCCGGGTGGCAGCTGTCGCCGACGGGGCCCGCGAAGGCGGTCTGACCCTGTGACGACGCGATCCATCTCCGCACGGAAGCAAAGGACGAACTGATGGCTGCAGGGCAGCGCAGCAACACCGGCGCCCCCACGGGCGGCGCCAGCAACGAGAACGACCGCCAGGGCGGTCGTCGCAACGACCGTGACGGTCGCCGCGACAACCGTCGCAACGAGGCAGCTGACAAGAACGCGTTCCTCGAGCGCGTCGTCACGATCAACCGTGTCTCCAAGGTCGTCAAGGGCGGCCGCCGCTTCAGCTTCACCGCGCTCGTCGTGGTGGGTGACGGCAACGGCACCGTCGGCGTCGGCTATGGCAAGGCCAAGGAAGTTCCCGCGGCCATCGCCAAGGGCGTCGAGGAGGCGAAGAAGAACTTCTTCTCCGTCCCGCTCATCCAGCGCACGATCCCGCACCCGGTGACGGGTGAGGCTGCTGCCGGCGTGGTGTTCCTGCGTCCGGCGGCTCCGGGTACCGGTGTGATCGCCGGTGGTCCGGTGCGCGCGGTCCTCGAGTGCGCGGGCATCCACGACGTCCTGTCGAAGTCGCTCGGTTCCTCGAACGCGATCAACATCGTGCACGCCACGGTGGCCGGTCTGCGTGCGCTCGAGCGGCCTGAGGCTGTCGCAGCGCGTCGCGGTCTGCCGCTCGAGGAGGTCGCTCCGGCGGCTCTCCTCCGTGCGCAGGCGGCCGGCAAGGCCGCCCAGGCAGCTGAGGTTGGTGCATGATGGCACGTCTCAAGGTGACCCAGAAGAAGTCCGCCATCGGCGGCAAGCAGAACCAGCGCGACACGCTGCGCTCGCTCGGCCTCAAGCGGATCGGTGACACCGCCGTCAAGGAGGACCGTCCCGAGATCCGTGGCATGGTCGCTACGGTGGCGCACCTCGTCACCGTCGAGGAGGTCGACTGATCATGGCTGACGCCGAGAAGAAGGCTCCGGCCAAGAAGCCGGCTGCCAAGAAGACGGCCGCTGCTCCGGCAGTGACCGAGGGTGCCGGCGGCACCCTGAAGGTCCACCACCTTCGTCCCGCCCCGGGCGCCAAGACCGCCAAGACCCGCGTGGGTCGTGGTGAGGCGTCCAAGGGTAAGACGGCCGGTCGTGGAACCAAGGGCACGAAGGCTCGTTACCAGGTCCCGACCCGCTTCGAGGGCGGGCAGATGCCGCTGCACATGCGTCTGCCCAAGCTCCGCGGGTTCAAGAACCCGTTCCGCACCGAGTACCAGGTCGTGAACCTGGAGAAGCTCGGCTCGCTGTACCCCGAGGGTGGCACGGTCACCGTCGAGGACCTCGTGGCCAAGGGCGCGGTTCGTGGCGGGCAGCTCGTCAAGGTGCTCGGCACCGGCGAGATCACCGTGAAGCTCGATGTCACGGTGGACGCCCTCTCCGCGTCGGCGAAGGACAAGATCCTCGCCGCCGGTGGGTCCGTCTCGGACAGCTGACAGCCATCGACGGGGCCGAGTGTGCACTGCACACCCGGCCCCGTCGTGCTTGATGCGTGGTACTTCGCGCACAGCGCCCTGGAGGGACGCTAGAGTGCGCTGGGCGAGCACTCGTGGTCGCCCCCCATCTACGTCGCCGCGTGCGGCGCGACTCACCCGCGGCACGCGGGGCAGGAGGATCTGGTGTTTGGCGCATTCGGACGGGCATTCCGCACTCCCGACCTGCGGAAGAAGATTCTGTTCACCATCATGATGATGGTGCTCTTCCGCGTCGGTTCCTTCATCCCGGCGCCCGGTGTCGACTACGGTGCCGTGCAGAGCTACAGCATGGGTGACAACGACCTGCTCGCCCTCGTGAACCTGTTCAGCGGTGGCGCGCTGCTCCAGCTGTCGATCTTCGCGCTCGGGATCATGCCGTACATCACGGCCAGCATCATCATCCAGCTCCTCCGCGTGGTGATTCCTCGGTTCGAGACCCTGCACCAGGACGGCCAGTCCGGTCAGGCGAAGCTCACCCAGTACACCCGCTACCTGACGATCGCTCTGGGCGTGCTGCAGGCGACCACGATCGTGACGCTCGCCCGGACCGGTCAGCTGCTCCCGGGCGTCGACCCCATCAAGGACGACTCCTGGTGGACCGCAGCCTTGATGATCCTCGTCCTGACCGCCGGTACCGGCGTCATCATGTGGATGGGTGAGCTCATCACCGAGCGGGGCATCGGCAACGGCATGTCGCTCCTCATCTTCACCTCCATCGCGGCCAGCTTCCCGTCCGCGCTCGGCTCGATCGGCGGCTCGAACAACGGCGTCTCCAAGTTGCTCGGCGTGATCGTCATGATCATTCTCGTCGTCGGCCTCATCGTCTTCGTCGAGCAGTCTCAGCGACGCATCCCGGTCCAGTACGCGAAGCGCATGGTCGGCCGGAAGATGTACGGCGGCACGAGCACCTACATCCCGATCAAGATCAACATGGCCGGCGTCATCCCGGTGATCTTCGCGTCGTCGATCCTCGCGATCCCCACGATGCTCGCGCAGTTCGGGGATCAGAGCGCTGACTGGGTCGTCTGGGTCGGCCGGAACCTCGCGACGCAGCAGGCGCCGCTGCACCTCGCCCTGTTCATCGTCATGATCATCTTCTTCTCGTTCTTCTACACGGCGATCACGTTCAACCCGGACGAGGTCGCGGACAACATGAAGAAGTACGGCGGGTTCGTGCCCGGCATCCGCGCCGGTCGGCCGACGGCCGAGTACCTCGATTACGTGATCACACGCATCACGTCCGCAGGGTCGATCTACCTCGCTCTCGTGGCCCTCGTGCCGACGCTGGTGTTCATCGCGCTCAGGGTTGGAAACAACATCCCGTTCGGTGGCACGTCGATCATCATCGTCGTCGGTGTCGGCCTCGAGACGGTCAAGCAGATCGACTCGCAGCTTCAGCAGCGTCACTATGAAGGGTTCCTCCGTTGAGCGCACGTCTCGTCCTTCTCGGCCCGCCCGGAGCGGGCAAGGGCACCCAGGCTGTCCGGCTCGCCGAGCGGTTCGGGGTCCCGGCCATCTCGACCGGCGACATCTTCCGCGCGAACATCAAGGGCGGCACGGAGCTAGGCAAGCTCGCACAGAGCTACACGGACAAGGGCGAGCTTGTCCCTGACTCCGTGACGAACGACATGGTTCGCGACCGCCTCGCTCAGGCCGACGTCGTCGAGGGCTTCCTGCTCGACGGATATCCGCGCAACGTCGCCCAGGTCGCAGAGCTCAAGGCCATCCTCAGCGAGCTCGGCGTCTCCCTGGATGGTGCGGTCGAGATCACGGCTGACGCGGAGGCGGTCGTCGCTCGCCTCCTCAAGCGGGCCGAGATCGAGGGACGCGTGGATGACAACGAGGACGTGATCCGTCACCGCCTCGAGGTCTACGCGGAGCAGACCGCTCCCGTCAGCGCCGCGTACGAGGCGGACGGCGATCTTGTACGCGTCGACGGTCTCGGTGACATCGACGACGTCACGGCCCGCCTGGTCGCGGCCATCGAGCCGATCCTGGCCTGACAAGGGGCGCTGTGTTCGGGTTGGACCGGATCGAGATCAAGTCGATCGACGAGATCCTGCGGATGCGGGAGGCCGGGCTCGTCGTCGCTGACGCGCTCACCGCCGTGCAGGAGGCTGTAGCGATCGGCGTGACGACCGCTGAGCTCGACGCCGTCGCTGCTGAGGTGATCGCGGCTCGCGGGGCGCGCTCCTCGTTCCTCGGCTACCAGGGCTACCCGGCCACGACGTGCATCAGCGTCAACGACGAGGTTGTCCACGGCATCCCGGGTGACCGTGTGATCCAGGACGGCGACGTGGTCTCAGTGGACTGCGGCGCCATCGTCGACGGCTGGCACGGCGACAGCGCCGTCACGGTCCTCGTCGGCGACGTCGACCCAGCAGACGCGAGGCTGTCTGCCGTCACCGAGGAAGCGATGTGGGCGGGCATCGCCGCACTCGCCCGCGCGGAGCGCCTCCACGAGGTCGGTGCTGCCGTCGAGGACAGCGTCGTGGCCGCCTCCGGCCTGCTCGTGCCGTACGGGATCGTCCAGGAGTACGTCGGCCACGGCATCGGCTCCGCCATGCACCAGTCGCCCGACGTCCCCAACTTCCGGGTCCGCGACCGAGGCCCTCGTGTGCGTCCCGGCATGTGCATCGCGATCGAGCCCATGGTGACGA
>RRZT012525578.1_pt1 | contig 16239 bp, 6 predicted proteins | sample 2165551 | NCBI WGS metagenome assembly RRZT01 (sample SAMN10456910, study PRJNA506462) | wastewater metagenome | biome: wastewater; feature: sludge; material: wastewater sludge; isolation source: wastewater sludge with Escherichia coli K12::gfp cells carrying plasmid... | place: USA: Moscow, Idaho ...
CTCATCACGCGAACCATATACATAGACACGCCCATCAGGCATCTGCCTGGCCTCCGGATCGGCAATATACACGCCCGGAGGAGAAATAGGATTAAGCATTCGATGATTAGTCTTAAGTAATTTGGAAACCTTCTTTCCTGTTTGTTCGGTCACAGCCGTATTTACCATGCGATGCTGTGCCGACAATCCCAAACAAAAGGTTAAGAGTATAAAAAACAGTATCTTATTTCTCATAATTCTATATTTTTTCAGTTTTAACTCTAACGTATCATTTGATTATTTTATAAAAAAGTCTTTTTTGATCCGTATATCCTCCACCGAACGACCTATCATCAGGTTGAACTTCCCGGATTCGACAACATATTTCATATCTTCATTCCAAAGTCCCAAATCGGAATAAGGAATGACTATCCGAATATCCTTAGATTCTCCCGGATTCAGACTCACTTTCTCAAAACCTTTTAGGCAGGCAACAGGCGTTACAACACTAGAAACACAATCACGTATAAATACTAAAGCGGTTTCTTTTCCTGCCATATTTCCCGTATTCTTAACAGTAAATGTAAATTCAATATCCTGAGTTTGAGGAATGACACTGTCGATTTTCAATCCTGAATATTCATAACTCGTATAGCTTAATCCATGACCGAAACAAAATGCAGGTTTTTCATCTTCTCTGGAAGAACCCAAACCATAACCCGTCCAATATCTGGAAGGTCTTTGATAATAATACATTGGGATTTGACCGGCATGTTTGGGAATGGTAATTGGCAATTTGCCCGAAGGATTCACTTCTCCAAATAATATTTCAGCTAAAGCTTGTCCACCATACATTCCCGGTTCCCACACATCTACTATGGTTGGGATGTTTTTGGTTATCCATTCGTTATTTAGAGGTTTGCCATTTACAATGACGATAACTACGGGAGTACCAGTGGCATGTATTGCTTGGACCAGCTCCAACTGTCGTCCGTAGAAATCTATTGAAGGACGGTCCGCCGATTCTCCATAAGTTCTTAATCCCCATTCCGAACGTATTCCATATCCTCCAATTGCAACAATTGCCAAATCGGACTGCCGGGCCTTTCGGACAGCATCATCAATACTGTAATCAGAGATGCCGCCGCCTTCGGTTATCAGCTTCTTCTGGATAGCAGGATCGGTAGTATTTACCGACAGATCAGATTTCTTTGCCTTAATCCGTCCGCTATTGCTGTATAAGATCGACTGCTCGGGAGAGGCTGCCGCCTGAATACCCTCCAAAATAGTAGTTACGTGGTCATCCGGTTGAAAGATAGACCAGTCACCCAAAATACTTTGATTGTCAGCATTCGGTCCGGTAACTAAAATCTTCTTGTATTTAGTCCTGTCAAGAGGTAGGATTTGCCGGTCATTTTTAAGCAAGACAATGGCTTCTCTAGCAGCTTCCAAAGCCAATGCTTTGTTCTCTTTGCTACCATAACTATCTTCTTCAGGAGATACATAACGCTTCTCAAACAATCCCAGCTCGAATTTAATCTTCAAGATTCTTCTAACAGCATCATCAATACGCCGGGGAGATACTTTCTTTTCCCTGACTAACTCTACGAGCGGACTTACAAAGCGTGCCGAATCAGCAGAATACATATGCATATCCAAACCGGCATTGACCGACTTGCAAACAGCCTCTTTCTGATTTTCAGCTATCTGATGCAAAGAAGTAGCCAAATTCTCCACATCTCCCATATCACTGATAAAAAAGCCTTTAAAGCCATACTCCTGCTTGATTATATCAGTCAACAACCACTTGGACGCATGCACCGGCACTCCTGCAATATCATTATGTCCGGGCATAATAGTCATACATCCGGCCTCTATGGCTGCCTTGAAGGGAGGCAGAAAATACGAACGGAGTGCCCGTTCAGACAGTTCGGCGCTAGCATGATTACATCCTCCGACAGATGCACCTCCCCCCACCAGATGTTTGACTGAAACAGCCACTTTCTTAAAAGGATTTTCATTGCCCTGGTACCCCCGTATAGCCTCTTTAACCAATTCGCTTGTCAGAAAAGGATCTTCGCCATAGGTTTCACCGGTCCTTCCCCAACGGGCATCCTGAACGATATCTATACAAGGAGCAAATGCCCAATGTATACCGGAGGAACGGATTTCTTCACCGGCCTTCGAAGTCGTGCGATAAATTAATTCCCGGTTGAAAGTAGCGGCCATGCTTATGGAAGTCGGGAAAATCGTTCTGCCCGTAAGCATTGCATATCCATGTGCCGCGTCCATGCCTATAAGATAAGGAATCTTCAGACGGGTTTGTTCGGACAGTTTTTGTAGTTGATTGCATTCTTCAGGCTCCAAATCCGCCAGCCATGCACCGAAATCATAATATCCATTCTTAAATATGGCCTCTTTATCCCATACGGTAACCATATCCATTTGCCCGACCTTTTCCTCCAATGTCATCTGCGCAAGCAATGCTTCCACTCTTTTGTCTACAGGTTGTTTGGCATCCATATAAACGGAGGTGTCTACCTCTTGCGTAGACCGACAAGACATAAGAAATAAAATTAAAGTATATAAAATCAATTTCTTCATGTTTATTCAAATTTTATCGTTTTATAATTTTCGATTGGGTTCAGGCATACATTACCCGGTTCTATTATCGGGATAACTGCTCCGGATAGTTTCACTTTCTTACCTTCATAAATAACTTCACCCATTTCACGACGTTCCAGACCTGTATTTAAAGATATGAAAAAGGGAAATAGATCGTGTCCTGTTGCAAGACTCATGTCCTCTATCATCTCTTCCCAAGTCAGAAGTCGCATCGGATCGTTTTTCCAACGGGTATACTGGATATGTTTCCACCGGGCATACCAAGTATTTCCATATGTGTCGTCCAAACGTTGCCAGATATACCAAAGTTTGTACCAGCCTGCTCCGTAAGAAAATTGCTTGGCATACTCTCCGTCATTTGTATATCTTTTTAAGTCTAGTTTATCAAATTCTGAAGAACGGAAGAAATCTTCGCACTTTTTATTCGCATGTTGCCGGAGTTCCTCATTGTAAAGTGCCTCTACTTTTCCCTGAAACCAACCGGCATGTGCTTCTCCCTGATTTCCAAAAGGTACATCACCAGCCGCTTGTCCTTTCTCGTTGACCGGGCCTGCCAGTGTATGCGCCAGTTCATGTCCATAAATAGAAATCAGACTGGCTGAATCTTGACTAATAATACCATTCTCCTTAGGAAAGAAACTGTTGACAGCCCAGCCTCCTCCACTTCCGGCAGAGAGAACGAGAAACATCGGTTCCTCAGTTTGCCGAGACGGATACCACTGCAACAATGTATCGTTTATCTTAAAGAATTCTTTTTTTATACATTCAAGAAGAGTATGGTTAACAGTAGGCGCATAATAAGTGACCATACCATTAATAACACTTTCCAATTCCGGATAGATAGCTCCGCCACCACCCATTGTTTGGGGCAAACGAGGCTCTCCTCCCACCGGAACTTGTTTCTCACATAACCAGTCCATTATTTGGTCAACAAAAGCACTTCCCGCTTCTCCATTACTTAGAAAATCATCTAAAGCCGTACCGACTGCTATACGTCCCTTACCATATTCACGGTAAGCGCGGATAGGCAAACTGTCACTCCCCATTTCCCAAGGTATCCACTGTTCTGAAAGAGCCAGACCAATATGCCGACGATTCTTATAGTTCTGATAATCTTTGGTATAACTTGCATCAAAACTCTTGAGCAACCGGTTCAGAGACCAATTATCGACCTGTTCTGCTTTTACAGGATCAGCCAGAATAATCAAGCTACCTCCCTCAGATACAAAATCTTTGAGCAAGAGACACTCCTGCTCCGTATAAACCGGAGCAGAAGGGTCATTCTGAAAAGTAATGATTACGTTATATCTAAAATTAGGATACCAGGCAAAAGGATAAATCTTACGTTCCGGATCATATGGAATACGGATACGGGACACCCCCTTCTCATCCAGGACACTACCGAGTGAGGCTTGTGACGATACACTACGAAATCCTTTCTGGTGTAACATATCCGGCAATCCCCACATGAAATTGAACGAACATTGATGCGAAAGATCAATAAGGACATTATATCCTTTATCTATCGTCATGGCAATGGGAGCAGGAGGATATTTCTTCCCGATTTCGACAGGTAGAGTTTCTCCGGAATGCCACGCCTCGGTGATAATTTGTTCTTCATCTTTCAGTGTGCACCCAGTGACGAGCACAGTAATCCAAAGCATTAATAAACATCTGATAATCATTACTTATATACATTTTATTTGGAACGTTCAACAGTTATCAGTTTACCGTCTGCTTGTACGGCTCTGATAGTACATTGGCTGACAGGAAGTTCGTCGGGTAAAGTGAACTTCAGGAAGTTAGAGAAGTATTTTCGTTTTCCGTCTTTCCAGATTTCAAAAGCTACCGCTTCATTACCGTTAATTATGGTTACTTGCTGTCCACTGGCACTATAAGTCGGGGTCTTGGTTATCTTTTGATTCTCTTTAAACTGAGTATAGTGACCTACATCCCCTATTTTACCAGTCAGTCCCAGACTTTCCAAACCTGCATCTCCGTCTTTCCGATCTTCAATATAGTAGAAAGGTTGAGGATTCGGATATTTGGAAGTGTATTCTCTAGTTTCTGCAATCATTGCATTGGTGACAGTATAGCGATTTGACCCATATTGTTCGATAGTTTCGTCTACCGGAGTCATAAATCCCCACATATCAAAGAAATCTGCCAAATTCTTTTGAGCTATGTCACTGGCATATTTCACAAATAGCATTTGGCGCTCTCCTACAGGGATATTATTCAAGTTTCTATTATTACGCAATTTCTTGAATAATTCCGGGTAGAAATCGGATTTGATACCACATCGGTGGAAATAAAGCCATAATTGCCAGTATATACGCATATGAATTTCCGTATCTTCCTTCTTGGGATCGCCAAGGAAATTACAGAAAGGACGGTTATTCAGTTTCCTGTCTGCCAATACGCTCAACGGAGCTCCGTTTGAACATTCTCTCCCTATCTTATAAAGTACATAATTTGAAAAGAGGTTATTGGATGACTCAAAACAACCGGTCCAGGCAATAGCTCCCTGGTGAAGGTGACCGATTTCATGGGCAGGGCCCCAGCAGCGTCGTTCGGTATATAACTTTTCAGTAGGCATAAATTCGTCCAATGCATTAATCCCGAAACCTATTTGTCCGTTACCGGCCCACATATAACTATCATCATTGATCGAAGAACCATTCACATGATTATTGAACAATGCAGGACGAATATCCTCCAAGCCTAATAGTTCGTATTGCCAGTTCACAAAATGATCAAACATAGTGATATACTCAACTATAGAATTCGGCTGCCACTGAAGTAACTTGGTACGATGAAAATTCAGTAACATTTCATTTCCCTTAATAAGAAAATATTCATAGGTCGCCTTTTGAAGAAGTTCTGTGTAAACTGCATCGGTCTTATCCCTTTCCAAATCAAAATAACCGCTAACTGTACCGGAAGTCAATGGTATATGAATCTTTACAGGTTTCGCATTCTCCGAAGTTAGTTCGGTGTTATACATAACAAACAACATACCATCACCCTTCATTTGGAGTTTGTTGATACCTTCATTCAACATGTATTTGTCTCCACTCAAATTGGAGGATCGAATCGCTTGTAAACTAATAGTATTCCCATAAGTTTCTCCTACCATGACTATTAATTCATCACCTGAATTTACATAGATACCAGTAGGATTATCCAAATCAGTGTATGATTTCATATACAGTTTATCAGCCCAATTATTAGGAGTACTATAAGGTTTGTATTCCTGAATTCGGAATTTCTTTTCCCAAGTATCATAAGTGCCGTTTTTCAGTTGCATAGCTATATTGATAAAATAGCCGGGCAATGCTTGAATTTGTTGCATAGTTGCCTCCGGACGCACTTCGCTACAAGTGAGATCTGTAAATACACTTAACAGCTGTTTCTCTTGTTCACTCAAGCCTGATTTCATCTCATAAAATTCGATTTCTTCACAGTTCACATAATCATCTTTTGCGGTATTAATTACAACCTTTAATTTAGTGATCTTTGCTAATGGTTTACCCATAGCAAGTTTAGTTTGCGAAGTTGACTTCTTGAAATCGTATGAACCCAGAAGAATATATTCAGGTGTGTCTTGTGTTGCATAATACAGGTCAAATGTCCCCCAATGACCTCCTCCGGTACTTCGCGGAGTATAAACAAAATAATCCAATGTATGTGTTCCGTCAAAATCAAACTCAAGAATGACAGGGAATTTCGTGGCTCCCGCAGCCCAAGGACTATGATAAAAATTATTTCCACCAAGTCCATCCCAACATTTTTCTATTTCTTGTCCCGGTTGATGCTGACTGGCAGTTCCACCGATAGGTTTGAACATAACATCTCCTCCCGGTTCAACATCATCGGTATTGGGTTCCAACGGTTTTTGTTGAATAACACATTCAGCCGCTACGCCTTCATATTTCTCATTATCAAAATGAATAGAAGCAGAACGCACCTCTCCGTACATCGCATAATTATCAATATGGAAAGTATGTTCTTTACTACTCAGGGCACGTGTATCAGGAACAGTCGTCTCGTTCAACCAATCACAGACTTCTGGTATATTGACCTTATAATCTATATTGGATGTAATTTTAAGTCTTACATCTCCACCGTCGGCAGATAATGTGGTAGCAGTAAGCGGAGTAACCAAAATTGCCGGACCATATCCTAGTTGCCGAACCTTGATAGTATATTCTTTGACTGTCGAAACAACTTTTACTACTGCTTCTCTGACCTCTGGTTCTTCACTGGCAGGAATATACAGACGCACCATGTTTTCGTCAATAACTTTCGTCGCCATACACCAGTTTGGGGCAGAAGATGTAATACGCCATTCATCCTTGGATAAATTGGTAATTACCGGTATTTCGATATCATGTTTTTTGTTATCGAAATCCTGTATTAGAAATTCTTCCGCTATTTCCAATTGAGGTATAGAATGATTTTCATCTTCATCATTGCATCCACAGAAGACTGGCATGCAGCATATAAGCATAACCAAAATTAAGCTTTTGATTCTTTGTATATCTTGTTTATCCATACATTTTTAATTTATAAGTATATTATTTGATTTATTCCGCAACCCATAAATTTAACTCGGCAATAGCTATAGCATTCAGTATTGACTCTTTAGAATGAGTCGATTCAATACGCAGATATCTGAACGAACCAGACATTGGCACCATAAGTTCCGATTCATAAGTAGCTCCCATTTCTGACAATGGCAGATCATCACTTAAAGTTTTCAATAAAGTAAAGTCTATTCCATTCTCACTTGTATAAATATTGAGCTCTTGCGGATTTGCATTACCATTGTTAGAACCATTAGCGGCGGTTCTAGTGATATAGCTAAATTTAAAACCACTATACACATGAGGCAATTCAACCTGTATATATGGGAATTCCGAGAAATCACTAGGATAACCATGAAATGCCCAATACGAATGGAAGGAGGTATTGATATCTCCATCAATGATATTGACAAGTTGCGTACGTGGATCCAATGATTCAAAATCTTCAGTTCTCGCATTGCTGGAGATCATGCTTTCTGTCAGTTTGATCTCTTCTAATTCTGTTATATCAATATGCTTCTGATATACGATACCAGCCAGATAAGTATTTGTCCCTTCTTTAATGTCAAATGTAGGCATACTACATTCGGACAATTCTATCGGTAACATGTATTTACCAAATTTCAAATCATCCGGAATATTAATTTTAACCGTAGCGATACTTGTACTTTTTCCGGAAACGAACGAAACCTTTTCTGCTAAAGTATAACAATTATCCGGTAGTAATTCGAAATCTGCATGATTAGTCTCATTATAAGCAGTCAACAATTCAGGATTAATCTTTAAAGTGCAATCAAAATCCCAATTATTTTCCATCGGCATACTTATAGGTATAGTAATATCGAAACTTGTTTCCCCACCTTCTTCCGCTTTATAAGGCTGATAACCTGATTTTTCAAAATAGAGATAAGGGGTGACAATATCCGGAACAATAAATATTTGCCTTTTATCAATATTGATATCATCACTAGAATTATTCAAGACAAGTGGCAAAATATAGTTGGCCTTATCCAATTCTTTAATTTTATCAATATAGAAAAACGCCTTCACCTTTTTGTGGTTATCGGTATCTTCAAACGCCAATGTTGGTGTTTCCAGCTTGAAACAGTTATCAGGTAACAATTTATAATCCGTTTCATTTTCTGCATTATAAATTTGTATATTAACAGCATCTAAAACAGAAACATCAACTGTTGAATATTTCTTTGAATTATATCCGGCCCTAATAACGGTGAATTCACAACTGGCTTCATTACTTGTATCATAAATAGTAACATGCTGCTCTCCATTATTTTTAAAATAGAGAATAGACTCATATTGATCCAGATAATCCTCACATCCATCATCACAAGCGCCTAATGACACTAATGCGAAAAAAAAGATGATGATTTTAAATATATTGTTTTTCATACAGTTTTCTTTTTGTTGATTTACGAAATTACCACCCATAATTTTGTGTCAGTTGTTTGTTCAAGCTGATTTCTGTCTGAGTAAACGGATACAAGTAATGTTGTTTTTTGAATACACGTTTTTCAAACACTGTTCTTTCCCAAAAACTATCAGGAGTTACATCACCGCTTCCGGTAGTTTCCACATTCATACCCCACATCTTACCCCCGTCACATTCTTCAGCGATTTTCCAAGTACGAGTATCAAAAAAACGATGATTTTCGAAAGCCAGCTCTACACGACGTTCTTTACGGCATAAATCAAGTAATTCATTATCATCAGCATGAGGATAAGATTCAGTAATAGACGGCAGAGCAACTCTTGCTCTCAGCTCTTGCCACACTTCCATTGCTTTGGTATAATAATTAGCCGGGATATTCACCCCTCTAATTTTACATTCTAACACAGCCTCTATAAAATTCAGGTAAATTTCTCCCAACCGGAAAGTCGGAAAAGTAATTTCTCCCCATTGTCCATTTGCCGAATTAGCCGTATGGTCATAAAAGCGATTCACCAAAAAACCAGACTTAGGACGAGCGTCCGAAGTATAACCGTTGGCCCCATGAGCAAAAGAAGTAAGTGTCATTTCATTACCATGATGCCATTTGCTCCCACTAAAGAAAACTGTTACATAAAAACGCGGATCTCTTTCCGTACACATCTTTACAGTATTCAGTTTGTAAGAAGCAGCTCCTCCCCATGCAGGATAGACGAAATCAGTATAAGCCATCTCGTCCATAGGATAACCAGACTCCTGATCAACTATAGGACTACCGTCTGATTCATAACCTGTAATAGGAAACCTACCTGTCTTTGCCATTGGATAGGCATCCACTTGTTGCTGAGTAACCCCGACAAATCCCCAAGAAGAACTACCTGCAACGGAAGTAGGACATGTATGAGCCGACATTATAAAACGGCCTTTCGAACCGGTAGTCCATATTAACTCACTGTTCCACTTTTCTTGTGTTATGCCATAATAATTATCATACGGATCATCATCATCAGAGTGATATAATTGGTAAAGATTGCCATCAATGATCTTGTATGCTGCATCTGCTGCCGTTTTCCACTTTGCCGCATCATAATTCTGCGGAAACAGATTCGTTCCATCAGGATTTTTAACAGAGGCATACATCGTATTTCCATTAAACAAATCACGTGCAGAATAAAGAGTCAAGCGTGAGATTATGGCTTGGCAAGCACCTTTGGTAGCCAAGCCCTTTTCTGTACTGGAAGTCCAGTTAGACTTCATATACGGGCTCTCAATCAACGAATTCAACTCACCTATTACATAATTCACACATTCATCCCATGTATTACGGGGACGTTCCAGTTCAGCAGCACTTTTTGTAAAATCAAGCAGCTCATCATGCAGAATGAATACCGGTCCGTAGATTCTCATCATCAGAAAATAGTAATAACAACGTGCAAAACGAGTTTGTACCTTCCACTGTTCTTTTTCATCATTGCTCAACAACGGGTCAGTACAACGATCAATATTAGCTAAAAATATGTTACACTCACGTATCCCTCTATAATAAGTACTCATACGTTCGTAAGGTACATTTGACGGATTCCAAGCTCCGGAAGTCATAATATGATATTCACGGTTTCGCATTGAAACTGTTACTTCATCAGCTGCCCCGCTCCACGGAGTATATTGGAAATCATTAGCGTCATCCGGTAAGAAACTCATAGTAGTTAACCAATATTTACGTGAATCCGCACGGGTTTCCCACACTTTATCCAAAGTCAGCGCTTCATCTTCCTGTCTATCCAGAAAAGAGTCACATGATGTTTGTGACAGCAGTAAGACACACACAAACAAAGAAGAACAGTATTTAGTTATTTTTTTCATATATCGTTTCATATTATATTAGAATTTAGCGTTCAAACCTATTGTGAAAACTCTTAATGGAGGATAAATACCTCCGTCTGAACTTCCGGTTTCCGGATCCCATAATTTGAATTTACTAAAGGTCAGCAAATTACTCCCTGAGACATAAATACGGGTAGATTTGATAAACGTTTTTTCAAGAATAGACTTGGGAATAGTGTATCCAATTTCAAAATTTTTCAGTCGCAAGAAGCGCCCGTCCCGCATAGTAAGTGTAGATGTCTGGTTATTGTTAGTAGAACCTTCCCCACCGGCTTCACTCAATCTGGGATAGTAAGCAGCCTGGTTCTGTTCCGGTGTATTGGTTGTCTTCCACACATGATCGTAAATATCAGCATTGATTGCACTTTGATTAATATTACCGGTAGAGAAAGGACGCATTGCAGTGCCGCCAATATAGAAAGTACAATGAGCTATTCCCTGGAAGAAAGCATTGATATCCCAGCTTCTCCATTGGGCAGTCAGTCCGAAACCATAAGTAATCTCCGGAATATTTGTATATCCTAAAGCCACTTTATCATATGTATCAACCACTCCGTCTCCATTAACGTCTCTGTATCTGACATCACCCACACGATAAGTTCCAAAATTCTGTTCGGGAGCATTGTCTATTTCTTCCTGGCTTTGAAACAATCCTTCAGCTATAAGTCCGAAAGTATGGTTTCCTCCAGTTCCGAATGTTTTTCCAATACTGTTTTGATATTTATAAAGGTGTTCTACTTCGTCGTTATTCAGTAATTTATTCCGGTTGAATGTAAAATTAGCCCGCCCGGTCAAAAACACCTCTCCGACTTTTTCCTCATATTCGAGTGTTGCATCCACTCCCCGGTTAACAGACGCCCCGATATTGGTTTTCGGTTTTGTTGTCAGTCCGACGATAGCCGGAAGTCCTTGTCGGTTAATAAATACCCCTTCACGTTTTTCATGAAAATAATCAGCTTGTATCTTAATTCTGTCAAACAGTCTCATTTCAAATCCCAAATTGGTTTTATAAGCTTTTTCCCAACTGACATTTAAATTTTCAACATTTCCGACTTGGATACCTCCGCCTCCTTCACTTCCGTTCTCGCCATAATTCCACCCATTGTTGGTGCTGATAGTTGATTGATAAATCCACCGGTCTCCACCAATCGCGTCATTTCCCACACTACCATAGGACGCTTTCAATTTCAATTCACTGACAACCGGAAGAATTGGTTCCCAGAATTTCTCATTAGAAATCATCCAACCGACAGCATAAGCCGGGAAAAATCCGAACCGATGTCCCTTGGCAAAGTTTTCCGAACCGTTATATCCCATATTAAATTCAGCAAAATAAGTATCCTTAAAAGCATAAGTCACACGCCCGGCAAGTCCTTGATATTTATAAGGTAATGAAAGGGTTTTGCTATAAGTCAGTTTCTTGTTTGTAACCTTATGATTGTATAAAAGCATGGCACCTACACGATGTTTTTCGGCAAACAACCGATTATAGTTGATACTACCTTCCAAATAGGTAGTAATGGAACCACTACCACTTTCACTAAGTCCTAATTCGTCTGTTCCGGTCACAATAGGACTACCAAAAATCAAATTCCCGTCTTCATCACGACCCTTAGCATAATATTGATTCGGTGTTTTAGAACGAACAATGGTGTTAGTATTAACCGCATCCCAGGAAAATTTAATAGAAGCTGTCAGCCCTTTGGTGACTAAATCTCCTAAATCCTGATTGATTCCGATAAGTGACTGTGCGGAATTCCAAAATTGTTCGCGATATCCGGAATGAACTAAAAGATTCCAAGGATTCTCGCCACCTTGCATACTCGGATAAGAAAGAGTTCCGTCTGAATATTCTTTAGGATAAACACCGGGAGAAGCTTCGAAAGCTCTCGACCAGATTTTATCTTTCTCTACACCGGGACCATAAAACTTCTCATATATATTGGCCAGATTTACATTCAGAACAGTAGACTTTGTTACATTAAAATCCATATTAGCACGGAAGCTATATTTATTGTAACGAAGAGATGTATCATAGTCATATCGTTGCCCTGCATTTCTAAAAATAGAACCTTCATTATACAGCGAACCGGAAACAAAGTATTTACAAATATCACCTCCACCGGATACATTCAAATTTACCCGCTGGTTAGAGGCCATATTCTTATAAAGTTCATGCATCCAGTCAACATCAGGATACAAATCGGGATCTGTCCCATTCTGGAAATATCCTATTTGCTCTGGAGTATAATATTCATAACCTTTCATCTCATTGTATAATTCAGCCCATTGTGCAGAGTTTACAAATTCCGGCATTTTGGTAGGTTGAGTAAAACCAGCTTCTACTCTGGCATTAATAACAGGTTTACCCTCTGCCCCTTTCTTGGTTGTAATCAAGATTACACCATTAGCTCCTCGCACACCATAAACAGCGGAAGCGGAAGTATCTTTTAATATAGAAAAAGAAGCGATATCCTCTACATCTACTAAGTCCAAATCCCGTTCGATTCCGTCTACCAATACCAATGGAGTGTTACCACCGGTAAAAGAAGATACCCCTCGAATATAGAAATCGGCTGCGCTGGCTTTTCCCGGTTCTCCCGTGCGATTCATCGCTACAACTCCTGCTAGTTGTCCTGCCAGTACACTCGAAATAGAAGAACCCGGAACTTTAACACCTGCCATATCAATAGTGGAAATAGAACCGATGACACTGGCTTTTTTCTGATGACCGTAACCTACGACTACCACTTCGTCGATTTTTTCAGTATCAAACTTTAGAGTCACATTGATAACGTTTTGGTTTCCTATCGCAACTTCCTGAGTACTCATTCCTATATATGAGAATACGAGTACTCCACCTACAACCGAGTTGTCGATAGTAATAGAATATTTACCGTCCAAATCGGTAATAGCTCCCGTCGAGCTGTTTTTAAGCCATACATTGGCTCCGATAATGGGCATATTGTCTCCTTCGGAAATTACCGTACCGGTAATAGTACGCTTTTTAGGAGCTGCCTGGCTGTCCTTTGCAGCGTAAGTTTGGATTGATATTCCGGCTAATAAAATAAGAAAAAACAACCGGAAAAATTGGGTGTGAAATAAATTTGGTTTCATGTATGTTTATTAAAGTTAATCACAATACTAATTTAAGATTCATAATACAGTTTCATTTAATCTCTTTACTTATTAATTTCCTCCTTTCTTTTTAAAGTTCGACCTTTTATCTCTTTGCATTTTGAGTATACGCAAAGAAAGGAACTTTAAAAAAGAGTGTGGGGTGGGATATTTATATTTGAGAGGGGAGGAATTAGAAAGGGGGAGAAAAAAGATAGTTTTTATATAATTTATCCCCCTCCCCCTAGAGAAAGCTATTATTTTTTGTAATCGGAAGGTAATACTCCAAACTCCTTTTTGAAGCATTCTCTAAAATAACGTAAATCACTAAAACCTACCGCATAAGTAACTTCAGAAATACTATACTTTTGTGATAATATCATTTGTGAAGCAACCTTCAACCGAATACTCCGGATAAAAGCATTTGTTGTCTGGTTAGTCAGTTGTTTTATCTTCTTGTTGAGTGTCAATTGGCTCATTCCTATTGTACGGCAAAGTAACGAAACGCTCAATTCTTCATTAGCAATATTATCTTCTACCACCTTTATGATTTTTTGAATAAAATCCCTATCGGTCTTTTCCGGAAAAACAGTAGTAGGATCTTCCTCAGACATTAAGTTATTACTAAACTTTTGGGCCAACATTTGTCGGTTGGTAAGGATAGAATGTACTGTGGAAATTAAAATATCATTATCAAAAGGCTTACTGCAATAAGCATCCGCATAAACAGACAATCCTTCTTGCTGTATCTCTTTAGATGTCTTTGCCGTTAGAAGAATTACAGGAATATGTGAAGTCTCTTTCGTCGATTTAATAGCGGAACAGAGTTCTATTCCATTCATCTCCGGCATATAGATATCTGAGATGACCAATGACGGTATTTGAGACAAACAAAGGTCAAAAGCCTCTTTACCATTGAAAGCAGTCAATATCTTATAATAAGGACAAAACAACTCATCCAATATTTGTACAATACCTTTATTATCATCCACAATAAGCAAAGCCGGTTTATCACTCATATCTCTGTCTCTATCCTCTATTTCCGGATGTATATATTCTGATGCAGTAAAGGGAACAGAATCCTCCTGTGAGAAGGTTGTTGTCTCTGATAATGGTTCTATAAGAGTATTCTTATTTTGGAAGGGAATAAAAACTTGAAAAACAGTCCCTTCCCCCTCAGTACTCTTGAACAGAATTGTTCCTTTATGAAGTTCTACCAGACTTTTAGTCAAAGAAAGTCCGATGCCGACTCCTGATTCCGAATAGAAACGTTCGAAAATATGTTTTTTCACTTCTTCTGTCATTCCCGTACCCGAGTCGGTTATGTGAATAGAAACACCTTTCTCTTGTTCCATGACATCCAATGTGATAGAACCTCCGTCAGGCGTATGCTTGATAGCATTGGAAAGAAGATTATACAGAATTTCTTCCATTTTATATGCATCAAATAACAAAAGAATGTAAGAGGCATTTGTATTAAATGCAAACTGTATCTGCTTGTCATGAGCTATTTGAAGGAATTGTGAGAAACAATTTCTACAAAATTCCACGATATCCCCCTCCCGTAGTTCGATATCCAGTTTGCCTTTGTCTTGCTTAGACAATTTAAGTATCTGATTTATCAAACGTAATAATATAGAACTATTATGTTGTATGTTCATCAGATGACGATACAATTCATCCTTCGAGATATCCGGCGTAGAAAGTAATTTTTGCAGAGGAGAAATAATCAATGTCAACGGAGTACGAAATTCATGTGACAGATTCATAAAGAAATTCATTTTCATCTCTGACAGTTCCCGTATCTGTTGTTTTTCTTTCTGTGCAAGAAAGAGTTCATTCTTCCTTTTCTCACGAATCTTGAAATTCCGGATAATCATATATACAATGAATATACTTATAAGTATATATAATAGTATAAAATACCACCGGAGTAAAAGCGGCTGCAAAACCTGAATTTCCATTTTCAGTGGTTCCGACCAAGTCTCACCATTGCAAGAGGCTTTCACTGAAAAAAGATAATTGCCGGGAGGTATATTAGTATATTTTGCCGAACGATTACCTTGTTCGCTAGTAATCCATTCTTTATCAAACCCTTCCAACTTATACTTATAAATAATTTTATCTGTGGAGGTGAAATGCAAGGCAACGAAGTCGAATGAAAAATTATTGTTACGACTGGATAATGTCAGTTTATCAGTATTAAGAATGGAGCGTTCCAATAGAATCTGCCTGTTCACTTCTTCTCCGACTTTCAGAGTCTTATTATTTATGGAAAGATTGACAAAAGAAAGTTTGGGAAGAATAGTATCCTCCGTAAAAACAGCAGGAGTAAACGAGGTAATACCGTTGATACCTCCAAAATGTAAAGTTCCATTTCCTTTTTCTATATATGCTCTTTCACTAAACTCATTATTTGCAAGTCCGTCATTTAGCTGGTAGATTTTGACGGACAATGTTTGAGGGTCAATCCTGTTCAATCCTTTATTAGTAGCTACCCAAATAAAGCTATTGTTATCCTCTGATATAGCTTTGATACAATTATTGGAAAGCCCCTTCTGAACATTAATCCATTGATAGTTCCAATCATTAGTAGAG
>RRZT010270695.1_pt1 | contig 16238 bp, 12 predicted proteins | sample 2165551 | NCBI WGS metagenome assembly RRZT01 (sample SAMN10456910, study PRJNA506462) | wastewater metagenome | biome: wastewater; feature: sludge; material: wastewater sludge; isolation source: wastewater sludge with Escherichia coli K12::gfp cells carrying plasmid... | place: USA: Moscow, Idaho...
ATTTGCAAGGAAGCCCATGTTCAATCCATCCCGTGACCAGGTCCGACGGTTTTTCTGCGAGGCCTGGCGCAAGCATCGCGCCCGCGAAATCCTCGACGGCGCCGAAGCCGTCGCCGCCGACCTCATCACGCACCACCCGGAGTACCACGCGCTGCTGGAAAACCCGGAAGCCGCCGTCGAAAAGGACTTCACGCCGGAAAGCGGACAGATGAATCCCTTTCTCCACCTCTCGCTGCACCTCGCCGTTGCCGACCAACTCGCCGTCGACCGTCCGCGGGGAATTCGCACCGCCTACGAGAAACTTCGTCAGCGGCTGGAAGTACACGATGCCGAACACGTCCTCATCGACTGCCTCGGAGAAACACTTTGGCGCGCACAGGGCGACGGGAATGCGATGGATGCGGAGCAGTATCTGGAAAACGTTCGGCGCCGCATAAGGTAGGAGAGGAAGCGGCCCGGACTTTGACTGTGGTCACGTCCAGGCAAACGTTGCACTAAGTGGAGTCATTCGTGCTCAAGAAAACCCCGCCTCAAGAAACGACGGGGTTGATTGTTGCTCGTGCCCGGAAGATCAATCACGCCGGAGCAGACTCTGTGAAGCCCGCTCCGGGCTGAGTCGATTTGGCCTACTTTCCGGCCTTACGCCGACGGATACCGAATCCGGCTGCTGCGAGACCAAGTCCAAGCAATGCCAGAGAACCCGGCTCAGGAACCCTGTTCGGCGCAACACCGCCGATAAACCCGAACTCTTCAAACCCGTTTGTGTTGCAGCCCTGGGTTGTGGTCCCAATGCCGTCGGTGACGCCTTGTGGGTTGCAACCCAGATTAACCGTCACCACCCACAGGAAATTCGGGTCATACAAGGACAGATCCATGTCCGGCGCAAACGCCATAAAGTCTGCCTTGCCTGACCCCTTGTTATGGCTTCCTGTGTAGGTCAACTCGCTATCCGTAACACCCGCACATCCCTTACCTGTCAGCGGATCCCATAGAGGTGTGCAATTGTCCGCGCTCGCAAACATTATGTCACCAAAATTGTAGGTCGGTGCATCTTGATCCCAACTGTTATTAGTCATCGAATCGAGTTGCCAGAACCCCTTAATTGAACCGTCTGACGGGTCGATTATTCGCACTTGCGCACTCATGAAAAGAGAATCACCGACACCAGACTGGTTATAGTCAGCATAGAGCAAGGGAATAGTCCAAGTCGGGTCCATCGACTGCAAGGCAGCCAAGAGTTCGCCAACTGTTGAGGTGCTAGATGGAGGTTTTAGGCTCGACGCAACCGTGTCGTACCCCTGTGGACTCTGGCCTACTGTTTGCCAAACCGTTAGCGACTGATTGACATTGCCCCATTCGGCTACCCATCCCGTGACATTGTCACCGGAACCCTGCAAATCAACAGGATTCTGAAGGCCGAACGGATTACTAGCCCCACCGGCGACGGATGTAAGATTTACGAGAATGGTGCCTGTTCCAGTTGAAAAATCGTACGCGCCGAAGGTCGCCTTTGGTATCAAAACTGGATTTACGGTCTGAATGGATTCCAAGATCTTCGCCGAGTAAGACCAGAAGTCATCGTACTTGAACGCGATCGGGATGCCGTCCATTAAGATGGCCTGCCTCGGAGTACCCGTTGCGTCTGGGAACATGCCATAGACGGCAGTACTGTTGTCAGGGGTTGGCAGGACGAAGTCAGCCGCGCTTGCGACACCAGAGGCGGCAACGGAAAGCACGGCTGCAACAACGACCGAATTACGCAATTTCGTTTTCATGATCACCCCCAACACGGAAGATCTATCGAACATACGGAACTACTACCCGCCAATACTCAAGCAATGACTATGCCGAAAGGCATAACGCCCGTAGAACCAATCGTTTCGCGTCACTCGGCCTATTTCATGAGCCAGCACTGTAAAAACATCCGACACTGAATCAACGATTGGATCGTTCGGGTGATTTGACCGGCAAAAATCCGACAACACGATGGAACGAAGCCACGAAGCGTGAAATGACCAAATGAGCGTTTCCCAGCACCAAGAAGGACACAAGAGCCAGTCCTCCCCACGCCGATCCAACTAACGAAGAGCAAGCTTCCGCAGTTCCTCCAGACCGCCTAAACACAGGGCCATCACCGCAATCACGCCCCACACTTCCATCGGAAATGCCTGCGTTCCGAACAGCCAGTTTCCCGGCGGTGTAAAAACAATCGACAGCAAGAGGCCGCATTCAACGGCAATGCCGGTCAGCAACAGGCGATTGCCGGCCAGTGGGAAAGCAAAAGCGGAAACACGGTGATGGCGACAGAGGAAGACGTTGACGACCTGGCAGGCGACGATGGCGGTGAGGCAGGCGGTGGTGGCTTGCAGGTAGAGCGGTGCGTGCGTCGCGAGTGGTTCGCCGTAGCGCCAGCCGCCGGTGTTGAGGACGAAGAAGAACGCGGCGAGCGAGACGGCGGCCTGTAACGGCCCGAGCCAGAGGTAGGCGCGGGCGACGAGCGACCACGAGAGCAGGCGCTCGTCCGGTCGGCGCGGCGGCTGGCGCATCACCTCGGGGTCGGGTCGTTCGGCGCCGAGGGCGAGCGCGGGGAGCATGTCGGTGCCGAGGTCGACGGCGAGGATCTGGATGATGGTCAGCGGCAGCGGGATGCGCAGGAGCACGTACGCGAGATAGGGAATCAGCTCGGGGATATTCGAGGTGAGGATGTAGGTGAGAAATTTGCGGATGTTCTCGAAGACGGCGCGCCCTTCCTCGACGGCGTTGACGATGCTGGCGAAATTGTCGTCGAGCAGGATCATGTCGGCCGCCGAGCGGGCGACGTCGGTCCCTGCGAGCCCCATGGCGATGCCGATGTGCGCGGACTTCAGCGCCGGCGCGTCGTTGACGCCGTCGCCCGTCACCGCGACGATTTCGCCCTTCTTCTTGAGCGCGTTGACGACGATCATCTTCTGTTCGGCGGAAACGCGCGCGAATAGGATCTCCGGACTGTCGAGCGCGGTCTGCAGCTGCGCCGGCGTCATCTTGCGCAACGACGTACCGAGGACGATGCGCGGACTCGCCCCGCGCACCAGCCCGATCTCGCGGGCGATGGCGGCGGCGGTGTGTGGATGGTCGCCGGTGACCATGACGACCTTGATCCCGGCCAGGCGGCAACGCGCGATGGCTTCCGGCACTTCCGGCCGCGGCGGATCGTAGAGGCCGATCAGGCCGGAGAAGACGAGGTTTTCCTCGCTTGCCTCGCCTTGGCCTTCGAGCCGCCGATAGGCGAACGCCAGCACACGCAAGCCGTGATCGGCCATTAGCTGCTGAGCTTCGGTCGCGTGGCGGCGCGAATGTTTGTCGAAGGCCAGCACGCGACCATCGTGCTCGATCGCCGCGCACAGCGGCATCACGACTTCCGGCGCGCCCTTGCAGTACAGCCAACGCCCTCCTTCGTCCTCGACGACGACCGACATGCGGCGGCGGTCGCTGTCGAACGGAATTTCACCGCACACGCGCAGGCCGGCTGCCGGGGCCTGCCCGGCGAACTCGTGGAGCGCCACCTCCATCGGGTCGCCGAGCCAGGCGGCCTTGCCGTCGCGCAGCTCGGCCTTCAGGCTGTGGCATGCGGCCGCGTTGCGCAGCAGGTGGTCGATACCGGGACGGCCGGCGCCAGGCGCAACCGGACCCGGCGCGTCGGCAAAGCGGTCGTTCGAGAAGACCTGGTGGACGCTCATCCGGTTCTGCGTCAGCGTGCCCGTCTTGTCGCTGCAGATCACCGTCGTCGCGCCCAGCGTCTCGACCGTCGGCAGGTGGCGAATCAGTGCGTTGCGCCGGGCCATGCGCTGCGTGGCCATGGCGAGCGAGAGCGTGACGGTGGGCAGCAGACCTTCCGGCACGTTGGCGACGATGATGCCGATAGCGAACATGAGGTTGGCCCAGAACGGCAAGCCGAGAACGGTGCCGAGCGCGAAGAAGACGACACCCAGCAGCGTCGCGAAGACGGCGACCAGGCGCGACAGGCGGGCGATCTCGACCTGCAGGTGCGACGTCGTCTTGTCGGCCGTCTGCGTGAGATGGGCGATCTTGCCGAACTCGGTCGCCATGCCGGTGGCGAAGACGATGGCGCGCCCGTCGCCCGAGACGAGCGAAGTTCCGGCGAGCAGGACGTTCTTCCTTTCGAGTGCCGGTGCATCGTTCGTATGTTCGCTGTCGTCGTCCGCGCTTCGCGCCTTGGGCATGGACTCGCCAGTGACGGTCGACGCATTGACCCGGATGCCGTTCGCCGAGATCAGGCGGCAGTCCGCCGGTACGTTGTCGCCGGCTTCGAGCAGGATGATGTCACCCGGCACGAGCGCCTCGCCGGGCAGCGTCAGCAGTTGCCCGCCGCGCACGACCTTGACCGTCTGCGGCAGGAGCTTGCGCAAGGCGTCGATCGCACGCTCGGCGCGGTACTCCTGCCAGTAGGAGAAGCAGCCGTTGATCAGGATGACGGCGACGATGGCGACGCCGAGCTGCCACATCCCCTCGCCGCGACTCTTCAACTCGGCGTAGAAGGCAAGGCCGGCGGCGATCCACAGGATGATGGCGAAGAAGTGCGTGAATTCGCGCAGCAGGCGGCGCCCGGGTCGCTCGGCGCCGACTTCCTCGAGATGATTATGCCCGTACTCGCCGAGGCGACGCGCCGCTTCGGCCGGCGTCAGCCCGTCTTCGGAGGTGCCGAGGCTCTTGAACGCGTCGGCGAGGGAGAGATTGGCGAGGTGCATTGCGTCGATCGGTAAGAATCCACGTCAGACACCCAGCGTAGATGGCGGAGCGCGTCTTCGCCACGCAAAGCGGGTCGCCAATCGGCATAGGGGGCAGCCCTTCTAGGCTGCGCCCCTGCCACACCACCCGGCATGCGCGTCGCCCAGGACGAACACCGGCAAGATCATGAGGATCGCCGTCCCTGGCCACATAACCGGCCAGAACAACGAACAGAACCATGTGAAAGGAGTAGACAAAGCGGTATTGCAACGTCGCCGCCGGGTTTTCGAGAATCATCAGGCGTTCGATGAAATGACCGAAAAAAACGAAAGTCATGGCGTAAAACCGGGCGATATCGATCATTCCGAACCGCTTTTCCTGCGCAAACAGCTGCATGGTGTTCTCCCTGTAAAGTTATTATCAGAACGGGAGACAGCATCAATGAATGTGCAGCACATCGACTCAACATTAGCGCGCCATTGTGGTCTTTCGCCACCTTGCGCAACGCTCCCGGATCGACTACGAAACACCTGATCGCCGGCCAGGTCAAACCGACCCGATGCCGCCGATGCCATAAGGAGGCCAGAATGAAACATCAGGAAAACAACACGCGCGAGCCGGATGAGGAAGTCGTCGTCGAAGCCACCGCCCCCTTCCGCGGATTGACGCGCTACGAACAGCAATCGCCGATCCGCCAGGTGTCGTACTACCTGTGCGGCGAGATCCTCGAACCGCAGCATTACACCGAGATGTTCTACACGCTGCGCACGGCAAGCCACAGCGACCTGATCTACTTGCACCTCAACTCGTCCGGCGGCGACTTCAACACCGGCCTGCAGATCATCAACAACATCATCGCCTCCGAGGCGCGGGTGATAACCATCCTCGAAGCGCGCGCCTACTCGATGGCGGCACTGATCTTCCTCGCCGGCGACAAGCTGATCGTGCACGACAACTGCCAGCTGATGTTCCATATCTACTCCGGCTACTTCTCCGGCAAGGGCAACGAGCAGCAGGCCGAGGTCATCGCCGTGGGCAAGTGGTTCGAGAAGGTGATGGCGCGCATCTGCATCCCGTTTCTCACGGAAGCCGAGATCGGACGCATCCTCAAGGGCGCCGACCTGTGGATGGATTCGGACGAGATCAGTCATCGCCTGATGCGCATGCAGCGCGCGCAGGAGAAGGAGAGAAGAGCTGACAAATCGCCGCCGAAGGCGAAGAAACCCAAGGCGAAAGAGACCGTCGGCGAGAAGCCGTAGTGCGGCGAGGATCAGGTGCCGGGCGAATACTCGACGACGAGGATCGCCTTGGCGGCCGTTTTCCCGTTATTGGCGATCGCGTGCTGGACGCTGGCGACGTAACGCACCGTCTCGCCGCGCCGCACGGTCTGGCTGCTGCCGGCGACCTGCACGACGAGGCTGCCGGCCTGCACCGAGAGGTGCTCCTTCGCGCCCTCCTCGTGCGCGTCGGACGCCAATTCGCCGCCCGGCTCGATCGTCAGCTCGTACCACTCGACCTTCCCGGCGAGCGCGATCGGCCCGAGAATGCGCAGCTCGCACTTCCCATCGTTACTGCGGATGACCGGCGTCGCCTGCGCCGAAACCAGCGTCAGCGCCGGCGGCGAACTTTCCGCGTCCTTCTCGGCCAGAAAGTCGGTGAGGCTGATGCCGAGCGCGCTGGCCAACCGCCAGAGCACCGCGATCGTCGGATTCGAGCGGTTGCGCTCGACCTCGGAGAGCATCGACTTGGAAACGCCTGAGCGCCGCGAGAGATCGTCGAGCGACAGGTTCTGCGCCCGGCGCAATTCCTGCAGCCGCGTACCGACCGCGGGCGGGCCATCGGCGAGGGTGATCGGATTGGGCGCTTGCGTCATGGAATGATGTTCGATATATTGGAACAGCGTTCTGTTAAAAGAATTTACTTCGGTTTATCGATTCTACACCGCAAACTCGACCGAGCGCGCAGCAAAAAAAAACTCTTCATCGCAACGAACGGATACCGACATGACGGCAGACACTTCCAGCATCCCCGGCTACTACCTGCAATTTGCCAGCGACAACGCCGCCGGCGTCTGCCCCGAAGCGCTCGCCGCGATGAACGATGCCAATTCCGGATTCGCCGCCTCCTACGGCAATGACGACGCGACCAAACTCGTATGCGACCGGCTGCGCGAGCTGTTCGAAACCGACGCCGAAGTCTTCTTCGTCTTCAACGGCACGGCGGCCAACTCGGTCACCCTCGCCGCGCTGTGCCAGCCCTACCAGGCCGTCATCTGCACCGACACCTCGCACGTCGAGACCGACGAGTGCGGCGCGCCCGAGTTCTTCTCCAGCGGCTCCAAGCTGCTGCTCTCGCCGCACCGCCAGGGCAAGCTCACCTCGGCCGGCGTGCTGGAGGTGATCACGCGGCGCACCGACATCCACTATCCGCGCCCGAAGGTCGTCACGCTGACGCAATCGACCGAACTCGGCACGCTCTACCACAAGGGCGAAGTGAGCAGCATCGCGCGCGTGGCGCAGGCGCACGGACTCAAGGTGCACATGGACGGCGCGCGCTTCGCCAACGCCGTTGCCGCGCTCAACTGCGCGCCGGCCGACATCACCTGGCGCGCCGGGGTCGATGCCATCTGTTTCGGCGGCACGAAGATGGGCCTGCCCGTCGGCGAAGCGATCCTCTTCTTCAACCGCGATCTCGGCGAGGAGTTCTCCTACCGCTGCAAGCAGGCCGGCCAGCTCGCCTCCAAGATGCGCTACCTCTCGGCCCCGTGGCTCGCCATGCTCAAGGACGACAACTGGCTGCGCCACGCCCGGCACGCCAACGCCATGGCGCGGCGGCTCGCTGACAAGATTTCGGCGATCGGCGGCGCCGAGATGCTGCTGCCGACCGAGGCCAACGGCGTCTTCGTCAGCCTGCCCGAATCGGCGATCGAACAGGTCCGCGCTGCCGGCTGGAACTTCTATACCTTCATCGGCGGCGGTGCGCGTTTCATGTGCTCGTGGGCGACGACCGAGGAAGCCGTCGACCATCTGGTGGCCGACATCACCCGCGCGCTGGCCGGCTAGTTCGCCAGAAACCCGGGGCATGCTTCGACAAGGTGCGCCAGATCGAAGCAGGTTGGCGGCCCCCCGTCTTGAGCGCCCGCGCACAGCCCCTGCGTCAGCGACGGCCGTTCGTCTCGCAATCGACCCCACCCGAGGCCGCGGAGGCAGGCGGTGTTTCGATGCCCACGGGCAGCGAAAACCGGAAGGTGCTGCCCTGCCCCGGCGTGCTGTCGACGCCCATTTCACCGCCCATGAACTGGACCAGCTTGGCGGCCAGCGCGAGGCCGATACCGGTGCCAGCGTAGCGGCGGGTGATCGAGTTGTCCGACTGTTCGAAGCGATTGAAAATCCGCGCCTTCTGCTCGTCGTCGAGGCCGATGCCGGTATCGCACACGCTGATCTCGAGCAGCGCGTACTCGGGCGAACGCTCGAGACAACGCACGGCGACGACGATCTTGCCGTGCTCGGTGAACTTGACCGCGTTGTCGTAGAGCTGCCTGACCACCTGGCGCACGCGCAAGGCGTCGCCGAGCAGGTAGCGCGGCACGTCGGGGTCAATTTCAAGCGCGACGAGCAGCGCCTTTTGTGCGACGACTTCGCGCAACGGATACATGGCGAGGCGGATCTCCTGCTCGAGGTCGAAGGCGTGCGTCTCCAGGACGAGCTTGGCCGCCTCGAGTTTCGAGTAGTCGATGATGTCGCTGAGCAAGGTCAGGAGATGCTGGCTGGCCTCGAGAATCTTGTTCAGATAGCTGCTCTGCGTGCTCGTCGGCGCCTGCGCCTTCAGAAGATGCGACAGGCCGATCACCGCGTTGAGCGGCGTACGCAGCTCGTGGCTCATGTTCGACAAAAAGGCGCTCTTGGCAACATTGGCGACTTCCGCCGCTTCCTTGGCCTGCGTCAGCTCCCAGGTGCGCTGCGCGACGAGGTCCGCCAACTGGTCGCGGTGGCGCGCCAGTTCCTCAGCCATGCGCCGCTCCTCGGTGACGTCCTGCGCGACGACGACGACGCGTGCCACCCGCCCGTCGTGATCACGGATGACGCTGCCGCGCGAAGCCATGATGCGCTCGCTGCCATCCGCGATCACCATGCGGTATTCAAGCGCGCGCCCCTGCCCCGTCGCCACGGTGTCGATGAAAACCTGGCGGACGCGTTCGCGATCGTCCGGATGCACCTCGGCGAAAGAGTTCGATCCCTGCAGTTCGCGCTCTGACCCGAAGAATCCGACGTACGAAGGGCTGTTGTAGATACGCCTTCCGGCGGGATCAAGGACGGCGATGAAGTCGCCGATATTCTCGGCGATCAGGCGGAAAAACTCCTTCTGCTCGCGCAATTCCTCTTCCGCCGCCCGACGTCGGGTGACGTCGCTCAACAACAAACGACAGCCGCCCGCACCGCCATCGCCAAGCGCCGAGAGATGTCCCCACAGCGGCGCATCGCTACGCGCACCTTCCGCGATCAAGCGCAGCTCGCACGACTGCGGCAACCCGCTGGCGATACAGCGGCGCCGGAATTCGGCAAAGGCCGGTGCGTCCTCGGGGGCGACAAAGCGGACGATCGGCTGCCCGACAAGCGCGCGGTGCGACACGCCAAGCAGCGCGGCGGCCGTATCGTCGGCGTGCATGATCTCGCCCGCCTCGCTCACCGTACAGCAGCCAACCGGCGCCAGATCGTAAAGATCGAAGTCTTGCGCCTGCTCAGTCGCCAGTTCACCCACCTGCTCGCGCACCAGCCCACCGTCCGCCGCATCATCGCCGCTTCGGTGTTCCAACCCGTCGCTTCGCTCAGGTCCGGTGCCCATCGATAAACCTCTGCCTCGGTGCCGTTTTTTTGAGCATAGACCATGCTTCTCGCTTATTCATCGCCGTGGCTGCTTCGCCCTGTCGCCAGCAGGTGCGACTGATACCGCTGCTGCGCGTTATTGCATCCCCAGCCGTTCCTTGTTGCGCGTAAGGAACGCGGCGAAGCGCATGTCCTGCGAGAGGATCTGCTCCTGGAAGAGCTGCATCGGCTGCTCCGTGCAGGCTTCAATCTCCGTCGCATCAACCGTGCGCTGCCGGCAGGCTTCAATGCGCTTGAGAGTTTCCTGGTGCGAGCGTCGATGCTCCTGCGTTTCCGGATAGGCAAAAATCGCCATCACCGACTCTTCGGCATGGAAATGGAACTTCATCTTCTCGTAGATCTGATCGAGCAGACGATGCCAGCGCTCCGGGTCACCAACCGCCTCGCGCAGAGCAAGGCAGTCGCGCTCGATGCCTTCGTGCTGCGCGTCAAGTTCGTCGATCCCGAGGATGTATTTCGCGTCCATGGTGCTCTCCCTTTCGTTGAAATCCCGGTGGTCCGGTTTGCATGCGTTTGGTCTTTGATGCCTGTTCGATCGAACGTCGCGCCAAAAGTTCGCACCGTTAAGTAAAGACTTCGACATAACAACACCTATTGATCCGGCACGAAGAAGTCTCAATTTCCGTTCGGGTTGAGCCTGTCGAAGTCCGCCCTCCCTTCGACAAGCTACTCAGGGCGAACGGACTTCAAACATTACCTCGCCGTATCAATAACTGGCGACGGGACGACAACCCGCGAACAGCGGCAAAAAGCCCTGCGCCATGCCTTCGCACGCAAAAACGCCCATATACTTCTCCATTTACAGGAGACGAGCGTGCAGCAGGCGAAAGAGCGTGCCCAGGCGATGGGTTGTTTGTTGGGGGCCATGGCCCTGTGGGGCAGTTCGTTCATCGCGCTGAAGATCGCCTTCGCCGAACTCTCGCCGATGTGGGTCATCTGCGGCCGCATGGTGCTCGGCAGCCTGGTCTTCATCGCGGCGTGGCGCTGGCGCGGACGGATCGAGTACCGGCGCGGAGACTGGCGTTACCTGCTCGGACTCGCCGTCTGCGAACCCTGCCTGTACTTCATCTTCGAGGCGCTGGCGCTGCAAAACACCAGCGCCTCGCAAGCCGGCATGATCACGGCCCTGCTCCCGCTACTCGTCGCCGTCGGCGCCTACGTCTTCCTGCACGAGCGCATCTCGCGCCTGAGCCTCGCCGGCTTTCTCATCGCCGTTGGCGGCGCCGTCTGGCTGAGCCTGTCGGGAACGGCGGACGCACACGCGCCCAACCCGCTGCTCGGCAACTTTTTCGAATTCCTCGCCATGCTGTGCGCGATGGGCTACATGCTGATTCTCAAGCATCTCTCGCAACGCTATTCGGCGTTTGCAATGACCGCGCTGCAAGCCTTTGTCGGCGCCCCCTTCTTCCTGCTGCTGGCGCTGTTCACGGAACCGGTCCCGGTCGAAATCAGCGCCACAGGCGTAGCCGCTGTCGTTTATCTCGGCGTGCTGGTCACGGTCGGAGCTTACGGACTCTTCAACCATGGCATCAGCCGTCTGCCGGCCAACCAGGCTTCGGCCTTCGTCAACCTGATTCCCCTATTCACTTTGCTGTTTGCCGTACTCGTGCTGGGCGAAACACTGAATGGTGAACAAATCGGCGCGGCGCTTGTCGTGTTCACCGGGGTCGCCCTCAGCCAGTGGCAAAAACCGGCAGAAGCGGCGGTTTCCGGCGTTCTCGACTAATCCTTTGTCTCATTGAAAGCAAGGACAAACCATGTTCAGCGGCCAGAAAAAGCTAACCGAAACTTTCAAGCGATTCCTCGCATCGGAACAATCCAGCGGCATCATCCTGATCGCCTGTACCGTGCTCTCGCTGGCACTCAGCAACTCGCCGATCGGCAGCGGCTACGTTGCCTTCTGGGAGACACCGGTCGGTAGCTTGAGCCTGGCCCACTGGATCAACGACGGTCTGATGGCGATCTTCTTCCTCTACATCGGTCTCGAACTCGAACGCGAGCTCTACATCGGCGAGCTTTCCAGCTTCCGCAGCGCGTTGCTGCCGATGATCGCCGCCGTCGGCGGCATGGTCGCCCCGGCAGCGATTCACTACCTGTTCAACGCCGGCACGCCAACGCAGGCCGGTTTCGGCATCCCGATGGCGACCGACATCGCCTTCGCCATCGGCGTCCTCGCCATCCTTGGCAGCCGCATCCCGGCCGCGCTCAAGGTCTTCGTCGTCGCCTTCGCGGTCATGGACGACCTGGGCGCCATCATCGTCATCGCCGCCTTCTACACGGCCGACCTCTCCATCGCCTACCTGGCCGCCGCGCTCGCCGTCTGGGGCGTGCTTCTCGTACTCAATCGCCGTTTCCGCATCATGGCGATGATGCCCTACCTGATCGGCGGCGTTGCGATGTGGATCTTCATGCTGAAGTCCGGCGTGCATGCAACGCTCGCCGGCGTACTTCTGGCCTTCGCCATCCCGTTCTCGCACAAGGACGAAGACCTGAGATCACCGTCGCACCTGCTCGAGTACATCCTGAACCAACCGGTCGCCTTCGTCATCCTGCCGATCTTCGCGCTGGCGAACACGTGCATCGTCATCGGCGCCGACTGGTTTAGCGAACTCGGCAGCGCCAACAGCCTCGGCATCCTCGCCGGCCTCACGCTCGGCAAACCGCTCGGCGTCACGCTGGCGATGGCGATTGCCGTGGCCGTCGGCATGACGGCGCTCCCCGCCGCCCTGCGCTGGGCGCACATCATCGGCGCCGGCTTTCTCGGCGGCATCGGCTTTACCATGTCCATCTTCATCACCAACCTCGCCTTTCCCGATTCGCCGGCAACGATCAACGCTGCGAAAATCGCCATCCTGCTCGCCTCGCTGGTCGCAGGGGTCGGCGGCATGCTCTGGCTCGGGCTGTTCGGAAAGACGCAACAAGAAAAAACAGGAATAACGCAATGATTGAAAACGGCTTTGAAGTCGCACCCGAAACCCTCTACGAACTGATCGGCACCATCTACCGCAGCAGCGACGCCTTCGTCTCCAACTTCGACGAAAACTACCCGACGATCGCCGAACTCGCCGACCACATCGTCACCCTCGCCCGCAAGCCCGGCAGCGTGCTGCTCGTCGACTCGATCGGCAAGAAGAAGCTCGGCTTCCTCCATATCGAACCGCGCGGCCCGCGCAAGCTGCGCCATACCGCCGAACTGACCATGGGCGTGAGCCCCGAAGCCCGCGGCCTCGGCATCGGCCGCGAACTCCTCGACGCCGCGCTCAGCAAACTGCGAGCCGACGGAGTGATCGAGATCCTCTACCTGACGGTGCGCGCCGACAACATCGCCGCCATCCGCCTGTACGAGCGCTGCGGCTTCGAAAAGCTGGCCCTGCTCGAACGCGACACGCAGATCGGCGACCGCTACTACGACGGGGTGTTGATGCGGCGGTTCATCGAGAAGGAGGGGACGGCCGCCGAATAGACCACCTTATTGATCCGGCACGAAGAAGTCTCAACTCCCGTTCGGGCTGAGCCTGTCGAAGCCCGCCCCCCCTTCGACAAGTTCAGGGCGAACGGACTTCAACCATTACCGCACCGGATCAATAGTGTCGGAGCCACCCAAAAACCGCCCAGGGAACGCCGAAATGGCCGCCAAGGAAGCCAAAGCCCGCATCAAGATCAACAAGCTGCTCGAAGAATCCGGCTGGCGCTTCTTCGACGGTGCGAACGGCAAAGCCAACATCGCGCTCGAATCCAACGTCAAGCTGAGCAAGACCGCGATTGACGAACTCGGCGAAAACTTCGAGAAAACCAGCAACGGCTTCACCGACTTCCTGCTGCTCGACGCCAGCAGCAAACCGCTGCTCGTGCTCGAAGCCAAGTCGGAGGACAAAAACCCGCTGGTCGGCAAGGAACAGGCGCGGCAGTACGCCAAATCCGAGAAATGCCGCTTCGTCATCCTCTCCAACGGCAACCTGCATTACTTCTGGGATCTCGAACAGGGCAACCCGCACCTGATCACGCGCTACCCGACGCCGGAATCGCTCAAGGGTTACCACGCTTTCCAGCCCAACCCGCAACGGCTGATCACCGAAACGGTCGGCCGCGACTACATCGCGCTGACGCAGAGGCCGAACTACGCGGCGGAAGCGGGCTGGAACAGGCACAGCGAAAGCGACGACTTCATCCGCAAGAACAAGCTGCGCTTCCTTCGCGACTACCAGAAGCGCGCCGTCTCGGCGATCCAGGACGCCGTCGCCGAAGGCCACAGCCGCTTTCTGTTCGAGATGGCGACCGGCACCGGCAAGACGCTGACGGCCGCCGCCGTCATCAAGCTCTTTTTGCGCACCGGCAACGCCCGGCGCGTGCTCTTTCTCGTCGATCGCCTCGAACTCGAAGACCAGGCCTGGAAAGCCTTTGTCGCCTATCTCAAGAACGACTACACCGCGGTCATCTACAAGGAGCGGCGTGACGACTGGCGCAAGGCCGACATCGTCGTCACCACCGTGCAGTCGCTGCTGTTCAACGACGAATACCGCCGCCACTTCTCGCCGACCGACTTTGATCTGGTGATTTCCGACGAAGCGCACCGCTCGATTGGCGGCAACGCCCGCGCCGTCTTCGAGTATTTCGTCGGCTACAAGCTCGGGCTGACCGCCACGCCACGCGACTACGTGAAGAAATTCGACGCGCAGAAGTCCAGCACCCGCGACCCGCGGGAAGCCGAACGCCGCCTGCTGCTCGACACCTACCGCACCTTCGGCTGCGAATCCGGCCAGCCGACCTTTCGCTATTCGCTGCTCGACGGCGTGAACGACGGCTTTCTGATCAACCCGCGCGTCGTCGATGCGCGCACCGACATCACCACGCAGCTTTTGTCCGACAAGGGCTACGCCGTCGCCGCCACTTCCGAAAACGACGGCGAAAGCTTCTTCCAGAAGGATTTCGAGAAGACATTCTTCTCCGACGCCACCAACCGCCTGTTCTGCCAGACCTTCCTCGCCAACGGCCTGCGCGACCCGATCAGTCACGAGTTCGGCAAGGCCATCGTCTTCGGCGTCAGCCAGAACCACGCCGCCAAGCTCACGCAGATCCTCAACGAACAGGCCGACATCCTCTGGCCCGGCCGCTACCAGTCCGACTTTGCCGTGCAGGTCACCTCGCAGATTGCCGACGCCCAGCAATACACGATCAACTTCACCAACAACAACCTGCTCGGCAGCGCCAACTTCCTCGACGCCTACAAGACCAGCAAGGCGCGCGTCTGCGTCACCGTCGGCATGATGACCACCGGCTACGACTGCCCGGACATCCTCAACCTCGCCCTGATGCGCCCGGTGTTCTCGCCGTCCGACTTCGTGCAGATCAAGGGGCGCGGCACGCGCAAGCATGAGTTCGGCGAACAGCTTTTCGACAAGGTGCTGAAAGCCCAGACCGGCAAGCAGGACAAAACCCGCTTCAAGTTCTTCGACTTCTTCGCCAACTGCGAATACTTCGAGGAGAAATTCGACTACGACGAAGTCCTGAAACTGCCGCGCGTAACGAACGGAGAAGGCGCCGGCAACGGCGGCGGCACAACCATCGGCGCCAATGGCGAATACATCCACGCCGGCGACGATGCCCTGCGGCACCTTGCCGAACAGCCCGTCGGCCCGCAGGGCATGAAGATCGACCGCATGTTCTTCGAATCCTTCGAAGCCACCGCCAAGGCCGACGCCGACCTGCAAACCTTTGTCGGCAACGAGCAATGGGACCAGGCCGTCGACCACGTCGCGCGCCACCTGCTCGACAAACCCGCCGAGTTCTACACCCTCGACAAACTGCGCCGCGCCGCCGGTGTCGACCGCCGCCTCACCCTGCGCGAAATCCTCGAGAAGATTTTCGGCCTCATTCCCGGCTTCAAGAGCAAGGACGAACTGCTCGACGACGAATTCCAGAAATTCCTGCTCGACCAGCCGCCGGAGACCCTGAGCCAGCACGCCGACACCATCGTCGCCCTGCACTACTTCTTCAAGGCCTACGCCACCAATCCGACCCTGCGTGACAGCATCGACAATCGCCGCTACAGCGACCTCAACACCAACTCTGCGTTCAGCATGGCCGACTTCAAAGCCGTGCCCAAAGAATGGCGGGAAAGGCTGCCTGAGTACATTCGGGATTACGTCGAACTCAAATTATTCATGTAGGTAAGCGCCGATTTGGCAGACAAACATAGCCAAAACAACTACAATCGTAGCAACTAAGGCTACGCAGTGATCGCCATGTTACTTGACCTTCTTTTCGGCACCTACCGCCAGCGCGCACTCACGCAGTTGCTGCTCCACCCGGACAGCAGCTATCACGTGCGCGAACTGGCGCGGCTCACCGGCACCACGCCCGGCACGCTGCACAAGGAATTGGCGCGGCTGGCCGCCAGCGGGCTGCTGCTGCGTGAGCAGCAGGGCAATCAGGTGCGTTACCGCGCCAACCGCGAATGCCCGGTTTTCCCCGAGCTGGCGGGGCTGTTCCGCAAGACCAGCGGTACCGTCAGCGTGTTGGCCGACGCCTTGCACACACTCGCCCCGGAGCCTCAATTGGCGCTGATCTTCGGCTCGCTGGCGCGTGGCGAGGAAAACGCGCGCAGCGATGTTGATCTGCTCCTCATCGGCG
>RRZT011674881.1_pt1 | contig 16229 bp, 16 predicted proteins | sample 2165551 | NCBI WGS metagenome assembly RRZT01 (sample SAMN10456910, study PRJNA506462) | wastewater metagenome | biome: wastewater; feature: sludge; material: wastewater sludge; isolation source: wastewater sludge with Escherichia coli K12::gfp cells carrying plasmid... | place: USA: Moscow, Idaho...
CTTCGCCTCGTAGCGTCTTCATGACGCGAGCTAGTCGCTGGGTCAGGTTATCGAGCATTTGATTTCCGGCTTGGTGTAAACTCAAAAAATGTCGGACATTTTACTGCACCTTCTCCCCCACATCGCCTCATCGCTGCTCTACGCGGGACTTGGTCTGCATTTCTGGCATACGCGCTGGCACCACAAGGGGCAGCCGGCGCATATTCTCACGATGCAAAGCTGGGAGCGTACCGGCATCCTTGTCGCTGTAATTCTGCAAGGAATCGGGCTGTACGACGGCCTTTTCAGCGCGGAGGGAATGCGCTTTTCCTTCAGTTTTGCCCTCTCATTGATGCTCTGGCTTGCCGTAATCATCTACTGGCTGGAGAGCTTTCGTTCGCGCATGGACGGCTTGCAACCACTGGTACTCCCTCTGGCCGCAGTGTGCGCGGCACTTCCGACGCTGTTCCCGCAAGTTCACCTTATCGGCCACGCCGCCGCGTGGGGCTTCAAGCTCCACTTCCTTACCGCGATGCTCGCCTATGGTGTGTTTACGCTATCCGCCATGCATGCGGTCTTCATGGGTATTGTCGAGAGGAGCCTTCATCAACGCGCCGACATTGGCTTGAAGTTTGCCAACCTGCCGCCGCTACTGGCCATGGAATCACTGCTATTCAGGATGATTAGCGTCGCGTTCTCTCTCCTGACTGTCGCTCTTGCAAGCGGCGTGATGTTTTCGGAAGAAATCTTCAACAAACCGGTAGTACTCGATCACAAAACTCTTTTTGCGTTTTTTTCCTGGGGCATCTTTGCCGCATTGCTGATCGGTCGCAGCGCTTATGGCTGGCGCGGGCGAATCGCACTGCGATGGACGCTAGCGGGTTTTCTCGTCCTCATGCTGGCCTATGTCGGCAGCCGATTCGTCTCTGAATTCATTCTCGGGCGCATCTAGCGACACTACTTTTCTCGGTCGAGGTGAACAAACGCCAGTGACGGCCCATGCTGGCAGCCGCTATTTACAAAGCCCCCGACTCCATGCATCATCGATCTGGCATGGTCGGTGGGCACGTTTTGCAGCCCTGAGTCATTGGCGCCAACAGGCGTCCGTCCTTTACAAAATATGGCAGCCAATCCGCAACAATCAACGCTCAGCGGCCTTGCCCGCGCACTTGTTCAAGCCGGCCGAATCAAAGAAGCCGAAGCTGAGGCGTTGCTGACGCAATCCGCCTCCACAAGAACATCGTTCATCGAGCAACTGGTTGGCGCCAAGAAGGCAAGTTCGGGAGAAATCGCACGTTTTGCCTCTGACACTTTCGGCTATCCGCTTCTTGATCTTACGGCATTTGACGATGCCCACATCCTGAAGACCGCAATTGACCGAAAGCTGATCGCCACGCATCGTGTCGTCCCTCTGCACAAACGAGGCAACCGGCTCTCGGTAGCAATCGCAGACCCAACCAACCTGAGGGCTCTCGACGAGATCCGGTTCCAGACCGGCATGGCGGTAGACCCGGTTATCGTCGATGAAGGGCAGTTATCACCGCTGGTCACAAAACTTTCCGAGTCAGCGGAAGAAACCCTCAAGAGCCTGGCCAACGAAGACATCAACCTCGAGTTCACCGACGAAGAATCAGCCGAAAAAGCAGACGACCCCGCGGCGCTTGACGTTGACGACGCGCCGGTCGTCAAATTCATCCAGAAGATGCTTCTGGACGCCATCAACGATGGCGCATCCGACATCCACTTCGAGCCGTACGAAAAGAACTACCGCATCCGATTCCGCACCGATGGCGTGCTGCGAGAAGTGGCGTCGCCACCGCTCGTCATCAAGGAAAAGATCGCCTCCCGCATCAAGGTCATTTCCCGACTGAATATTGCCGAAAAACGTGTCCCACAGGATGGACGCATGCGCCTCGTGTTGTCGAAGAGTCGGGCCATAGATTTTCGTGTGAGCACCTTGCCGACAATGTACGGCGAAAAGATTGTGCTGCGTATCCTGGACCCGAGCAGCGCAACCTTGGGAATTGATGCACTTGGTTACGAGCCGGATCAGAAGGCGATACTGCTCGACGCGATTCAGCGCCCCTACGGCATGGTGCTGGTAACGGGCCCGACGGGTTCCGGAAAAACCGTCTCGCTTTACACCTGCCTCAATATTCTGAACAAACCGGGAATAAATATCTCCACCGCGGAAGATCCAGCGGAAATCCCCTTGCCCGGCATCAACCAGGTCAACGTCGACGACAGGCAGGGCCTTACATTTCCTGTTGCATTGAAGGCGTTCTTGCGCCAAGACCCTGACATCATCATGGTCGGCGAAATCCGGGATCTCGAAACCGCAGAAATCGCAATCAAGGCGGCGCAAACCGGCCACATGGTCTTGTCAACGCTGCACACGAACGATGCACCATCGACACTGACCCGCTTGATGAACATGGGCATTCCCACGTTCAACATTGCGTCGAGCGTCCTCCTCATTACCGCGCAGCGACTTGTGCGTCGGCTATGTACTTGCAAGAAGACGCTCGATACACCGATTGAAACCTTGCTGGATGCCGGCTTTACAGAGTCGGATATCGACGGGAGTTGGCATCTTTACGGACCGGCCGGCTGCGATCGCTGCAAGGGGACCGGCTACAAGGGACGGGTGGGCTTGTACCAGGTAATGCCTGTCACCGAAGCGATTCAGCGCCTGATCATGGCAAATGGTACTGCACTCGACATCGCAGAACAGGCAAGAAGAGAGGGCGTTGATGATCTGCGCCGCTCAGGCCTTCTGAAAGTCAAGCGGGGACTGACTTCACTTGATGAAGTTCTAGGCAGCACTAACGTATAGACGAGATGACAAAGGGCTCAGCATGGCAACAGCAGTGAAACCAGCAAAGCGCTCTCAGGAGGCCAAGGAGTTCACATTTCTGTGGACCGGAAAAAACAAGTCCGGAAAAATCGTACGCGGAGAGCTGCGAGCACCGAGCGAAGCTGTAGTAAATGCGACCTTAAGGCGCCAGGGCATACTGGTAGAAAAGGTCTCAAAGCAACGCTTTAGGAGTGGCGGAAAAGTATCAGAAAAGGATGTGGCGCTATTCACAAGACAATTGGCGACGATGATGAAGTCTGGCGTACCGCTGCTCCAGACCTTCGATATCGTTGGACGCGGCCACGACAATCCTGCGGTTGGCAAGCTGCTTCTTGATATCAAATCGGACGTCGAAACAGGCAGCTCGCTATCACAGGCTTTTAGAAAGTATCCGCTCCACTTTGATCAGCTCTATTGCAACCTGGTTGCAGCAGGAGAGCAAGCCGGGATTCTGGAAACGCTGCTGGATCGCTTGGCGACATACAAGGAGAAAATGCTTGCCATCAGGTCGAAGATCAAGTCGGCATTGTTCTATCCCGTGGCAGTCATCGTGGTGGCGTTCGTAATTACCGCAGTAATCATGATCTTCGTCATTCCCGCGTTCAAGCAAGTATTTACGAGCTTTGGAGCAGACCTGCCGGCACCGACACTGCTCGTAATCGCAATTTCGGACTATTTCGTCGCTTATTGGTGGGCGATCTTCGGATCGATCGGGCTCAGCCTTTACGCCTTCTTCTATTCTTGGAAGCGCTCAGAAACAGTCCAGTTTGCAATGGACCGTTTGTTACTACGCCTACCGCTGTTTGGAATCATCGTCCGAAAATCGGTAATGGCACGATGGACCCGGACTTTGGCAACCATGTTCGCGGCGGGGGTTCCCTTGGTGGAATCCCTCGATTCGGTAGGGGGGGCCGCCGGAAACGTTGTTTACAAATTTGGCACCAAGCAAATTCAAGGGGAAGTAAGTACCGGAACAAGCCTGACTTCGTCGATGCAGAACACTCAACTTTTCCCGAACATGGTCATCCAAATGGTTGCTATTGGCGAAGAGTCTGGTGCGCTGGACTCCATGCTGGCAAAAGTGGCCGATTTCTTCGAAGCAGAAGTTGATGATGCGGTCGAAGCGCTCTCCAGCCTTATGGAGCCGATAATCATGGTCGTACTGGGAACGCTGATCGGTGGCATGGTCATAGCAATGTATTTGCCGATTTTCAAGCTGGGCGCTGTTGTTTAATGGGTGCGGCGTGGGCCATGCTGGAGCAGTCGCAGGTGTTAGCCGTACTTTCACTGGGAATTCTTGGTCTTCTGATTGGCAGTTTTCTCAACGTCGTGATCCATCGACTGCCAAAGATGATGGAGCATGACTGGCTCCTCCAGTGCGCAGAATTGCGCGAGGAAGACAATCCTTCACAAGAACCGCTCTCGCTCTCAAAACCAAGGTCGCGCTGTCCGGCATGCGGACATCAGATTACCGCGCTTGAAAACATCCCGATCTTTAGCTGGATTGCACTGCGTGGGCGCTGCTCGGCCTGCCATGCGCCGATCTCACCACGATATCCGATCATCGAAGCACTTACCGGGGCGCTGTTCGCCTTCGCGGCCGTAGAATTCGGCTATGGCTGGGCTGCAGCGGGAGCCACCTTGTTGATAAGTGCGCTTGTGGCACTGACCTTCATCGATATCGACACACAGCTGCTGCCAGACTCGATCACGTTACCGCTGGTATGGGCGGGGCTTCTCTTCAACTTATCGGCTATCTACACCGATCTTCACTCCGCGGTCATCGGCGCGATCGCTGGATATCTGTCACTCTGGATCGTTTACTGGGGATTCAAGCTGGCGACCGGCAAAGAGGGGATGGGCTACGGTGATTTCAAACTGCTGGCGGCCCTTGGTGCCTGGCTCGGCTGGCAAATCCTGCCTTTGATCATCCTGCTCTCGTCGCTGGTCGGCGCAATCGTGGGCATCGTCCTGATCGTCGTAACCAAGCGAGGGCGGAACATCCCTATTCCATTCGGCCCCTACCTTGCAGCCGCGGGGCTACTTGCCCTCTTCTGGGGCAATGATCTGACCCAAGCTTATCTTCGCTTGATGTAATTACTTGAAAACAGAGCCTTTGCCTCAATTTCAGAATCCGGGTTGGCAGATCCGACCATACCCGTTCGAGTATAATTTCTGACTTCGTGCTTCTGTGAAGGTAAGCCCATGCCGATTTACGTCTATCGATGCAATGCCTGCGGTTTTGAAAAGGACCATCTGCAAAAACTCAGCGACCCTGTGCTGAACACCTGCCCGGAATGCAACCAGGAGAGTTACCTGAAACAGGTAACGGCGGCCGGCTTCCAGCTTAAGGGCAATGGTTGGTACGCGACCGACTTCAAAGGGGGGAAAACCAGCGTGCCCCCACCCAAATCCGAAAGCACCTCGCCGTGCCAAGGTTGTGCCGGAGTGGAAGCGTGCGCAAGCAGCTGATCAAGCGCTACTTCATCACCGGACTACTGATCTGGGTGCCGCTGGCGATTACCGCGTGGGTGCTGACGTTGATTGCCGGTGCGGCGGACCAATCCTTGCGGTTTCTTCCCGAGTCGGCGCGCCCCAGCAGTATCCTTGGCTACGACATCCCGGGCGCCGGAATCGCCGTATCCCTGCTCATCATCCTGATTACGGGGATACTGGCCGCCAACTTCATCGGCCAGAGGCTCGTTCAATGGTGGGAGCGCCTGCTGGCTCGCATTCCCGTTGTCAGCTCGATCTACAACAGCGTAAAACAGGTCTCCGACACCCTTTTTTCCTCATCAGGCAATGCCTTTCGCAAGGCACTGCTTGTCCAGTACCCTCGCCGGGGATCGTGGACCATTGCCCTGCTCACGGGCATACCGGGTGGCGATGTGCAAAATCATCTCAAGGGAGACTACGTCAGCGTCTATGTTCCGACCACACCGAACCCAACGTCCGGATTCTTCCTGATGATGCCGAAGAACGAAGTCATTGAGCTCGATATGGCCGTCGACGAAGCACTCAAGTACATCATTTCGATGGGCGTTGTCGCGCCGCCGAGCAAAACCAAGTACTAGATGGGCCCTAACCAAAAACCAAACTCGTAACCCGGAAACAGCATGCGAACTCATTATTGCGGACTAATCAACTCCCAACTCATCGGCCAGGAGGTCACGTTGTGTGGCTGGGCCCACCGCCGCCGCGACCATGGTGGCGTGATCTTCATCGACCTGCGTGATCGCGAAGGCATTGCACAGATCGTGTGCGACCCAGATCGTCCTGAGATGTTCTCGATCGCCGAATCGGTTCGCAACGAGTTTTGCCTGCGCGTCACCGGCAAAATACGAGCGCGCCCTGCGGGCACGGTCAATCCCAACATGCCGAGCGGCGAAGTAGAAATCCTGTGCCATGAAATCGAGGTACTGAATCCGTCGGTCACACCGCCATTCCAACTGGACGAGGAAAATTTGTCGGAGAACGTTCGCCTGACGCATCGCGTCATTGATCTGCGCCGCCCGCAGATGCAAAAGAACATGATGCTGCGCTACAAGACTGCGCGCGCGTTCCGCCGTTTCCTCGATGACGCAGGCTTCATCGACATCGAAACCCCCATGCTCACCAAGAGCACCCCGGAGGGCGCCCGCGACTATCTGGTGCCATCGCGCGTCAATGCCGGCCAATTCTTCGCGCTCCCGCAGTCGCCGCAGCTGTTCAAGCAGTTGCTGATGGTCGCGGGGTTCGACCGCTATTACCAGATCACGAAGTGCTTCCGCGACGAGGATCTGCGCGCCGACCGTCAACCGGAATTCACTCAAGTCGATATCGAGACCTCCTTCCTGAACGAAACCGAGATCACATCGATCATGGAGGATCTTCTTCGCTACGTGTTCAAGGAGGCCATCGGCGCAGACCTGCCCTGTCCTTTCCCTCGCCTCACCTATGATGAAGCCATGCATCGCTTCGGCTCGGACAAGCCTGATCTGCGCGTCACGCTGGAGTTGACCGAGATTACCGACGCAGTCAAGGATGTATCGTTCAAGGTATTCGCCAACGTGGCCAACAGCGAGAATGGCCGCGTCGCAGCGCTTCGCATTCCGGGTGGCGCCAGCCTGACGCGAGGCGAAATCGACGCATACGGAACGTTTGTAGCAATCTATGGAGCCAAGGGGCTCGCCTACATCAAGGTCAATGACGCGTCCCTGCTCAACGAAAGCGGCCTGCAGTCGCCAATTGTCAAGAATCTGCACGAAGCAGCGCTAACCGCGATTGTGGAACGAACCGGCGCGCAATCGGGCGACCTCATCTTCTTCTGCGCCGACAAGGCAAAGGTGGTCAACGATGCCCTTGGTGCCTTGCGCGTCAAGATCGGCCACGAGAAGGGTTTTGTTAATGGCAACACCTGGGAGCCGCTCTGGGTCGTCGACTTCCCGATGTTCGACTACGACGAGGAAAGCAAGCGTTGGGTCGCCTGTCACCACCCATTCACCAGCCCGAAAGACGAGCACCTCGAACTACTGGCCAGCAACCCCGGCAAGTGCCTCGCGAAAGCTTACGATTTGGCGCTCAACGGATGGGAACTTGGCGGCGGATCGGTACGTATCCACCGCGCCGACGTTCAGGAGCTCGTGTTCAAGGCGCTCGGAATTGGCGATGAAGAGGCGCAGCTCAAGTTCGGTTTCCTGCTTGATGCGCTCAAGTACGGCGCGCCACCGCACGGAGGTCTGGCCTTTGGTCTCGACCGAATCGTGACAATGATGACCGGCGCCGAGTCGATCCGCGACGTCATCGCTTTCCCGAAGACGCAGCGAGCACAATGCCTGCTCACCGACGCGCCCAGCGAGGTCGACGAAAAGCAATTGCGTGAGTTGCACATCCGGCTGCGCCAAAAGGCGGACGTCCAAAGCGTAGCGACACCGGCCTAAGTCCTGCCATGGCGCGACTCGCCGCACTCTTCCGACTGGCGCTTTTTCTGGCGCTGGCTGGAGTGTGCGGATTGTCGCCAACGCTGGCGCGAGACCAGGCGCACAGCGCATCTATTGCAGCGGTCGCGATCTCGTCCCTCCCCGCAGAAGCGAAACAGACGCTCCAGTTGATTCGGCAAGGCGGTCCCTTTCCTTACCCGCACAAGGACGGCAGCGTCTTCGGAAATTTCGAGCGACGCTTGCCACCCCAAGCCCGAGGTTACTATCGCGAATACACCGTCCCGACACCAGGGCGCACCGACCGTGGCGCACGACGTATCGTCGCCGGCAAAGGAAGTAACAATTCGGTCGCCACATCAGGCGAGTACTACTACACAGCCGATCACTACCGCACATTTCGCAGGATTAGAGAAGAATGACGCCCGTCCCGACGCCGTCAGCACCGGACTCAAGAATACATAAGCCTGCAACGGCCGGCATCTTCAAGCTGGCTCGTACCGACCTCGACGGTATGCTGAAGGCGGCTGACGAACTCAAGCTCGCCTGTTTTCATGTCGACTTGAAAGACGCTCGCAACGTCCCCGGCTTCATCCGAGCCATGAAACGGGATTTGAAGCTCCCTGAGTGGTTCGGCAACAACCTCGACGCCCTCAACGACTGCCTTACAGATTTTTCCTGGCATCCGGCACCGGGATACGTCATTCTGCTTGACGGCCTTTCGTCCTTAAGCGCGACCCCGACGAGTTTCGCCGCATTCAACCAGGTTCTCGCAAGCGCCGTGGAAGAGTGGAAGTCGCGTGACGTGCCATTCTGGATTTTTTACCTGACCGACACCCCGGATAACGCCACTTCGGCACAACCCCAACTCTTCGCATGACCCAGTTCAAACGGCCTATCTCCGTACTCGTTGTGATTCACACATACAACTTGAAGATACTGCTGCTTGAGCGAGCACTGCATCCCGGCTACTGGCAATCAGTCACCGGCAGCCAGGAAGAAGGCGAAACCCTCATCGAAACCGCCACGCGCGAAGTTCGTGAAGAAACCGGGATAGCCACAACCGCCGCAAGCATGGCTGACTGGAACAGGACAAACACCTTCGAGATCTTCGAGGAATGGCGCCATCGCTACGCACCAGACGTTCGATACAACACGGAACATGTCTTTTCGCTCGCCGTGGAAGAAAACACGCCCGTAATCACGGCGCCTGGAGAACATACTGGCTATTGCTGGCTGGACTACGAAGTGGCTGCTGCCAAAGTATTCTCCTGGAGCAATCGCGACGCCATACTGGAACTTCCCGATCGACTCGCCGCACAACGAAGTCTGACCAGAGAAACCGGGGCCTCCTCGCAGTGAGCGAAGCCCCCGAGGCGAAGCAACACGTAAAAGCGCTTGGACTTTCGACGACTCTTTGTTTATAATACTGGGCTCAGCAGTAATCTGACGACTTTTGAAATTAGGATAGAGTTAATGCCTGCCATTCGCCTGAAGGAAAACGAACCGTTCGAAGTAGCGATCCGCCGTTTCAAGCGTACCGTCGAAAAGACTGGTTTGCTGACTGAATTGCGCGCCCGCGAGTTCTACGAAAAGCCCACCGCCGAGCGCAAGCGCAAGCTCGCCGCCGCAGTCAAGCGCCACCACAAGCGCATGCGCAGCCAGACGCTGCCGCCAAAACTCTACTAAACCGTACCGCTGCCTGTCAGATAGCCGCCCGTTGGTTCAACTTGGCGGCTTTTCTTGTTTGTGCCGTTCGGCGCGCTGCTTGACTGACGCGGGAAGCCTCCTCGCCAAGGAACCTTTCAATGACACTGAAAGATCGTATCACTGAAGACATGAAAGCGGCGATGCGCGCCAGGGAGCCCGCACGACTCGGCGCAATTCGCCTTCTGCTCGCAGCAATCAAGCAAAAAGAAGTCGACGAGCGCACCGAACTCGACGATGCCGCGATCGTCACGGTTATCGACAAGATGCTGAAGCAGCGCCGGGATTCGATCAGCCAGTACGAGTCTGCAGGGCGCCAGGACTTGGCCGACGCAGAGAAGTTCGAGGCATCGCTGCTCAGCGACTACATGCCAGCGGGACTTTCCAGCGCGGAAGTTGACACGGCGGTAAACGCTGCGATTGCCGAGACAGACGCGATAGGCCCTGGCGATATGGGCAAGGTCATGGGCATACTCAAAGCACGACTCGCCGGCCGCGCCGACATGACTGAAGTCTCCAGGCGCGTCAAGGGCGCACTCGCGCCCAAGGCTTAACCCTTACCGCGACGGGGCTCCACCCCAACCGCAACACCGGCAGTCCGAACCATTCACCACGCGCCACGTCGATGATTCCCGAGTCTTTCATTCAGGAATTGCTGCACCGGACCGACTTGGTCGACCTGATCGACGGATTCGTCCCCCTAAAGAAAGCTGGCGCCAATTTCGCAGCGTGCTGCCCGTTTCACAGCGAGAAGTCGCCGTCCTTCACGGTCAGCCCGACAAAGCAGTTCTACCACTGCTTCGGTTGCGGAGCGCACGGGACGGCCATCGGATTTCTCATGGAATACTCGGGCCTTGGCTTCATCGATGCCGTAAAGGATCTTGCCGGGCGCACTGGCATGCAACTCCCCGAGCAGGATGGGCGCAACACCCCGAGTGGCCCGAAGCTGTCCAGCCTGACGGAAGTGATGGACATCGCGGCAAGGTACTACTACGAACAGCTGAAGCGATCCGAAAAGGCCATTGACTACCTAAGAAATCGCGGCGTCAGCGGCGCGATTGCGCAGAAGTTCGGAATCGGTTATGCACCCAACGGCTCACAAAACCTTGGCACAGCATTCGAGGACTACACCCGCACGGACTTGCAACAGACAGGCATGGTGATCAAACACGAAACAGGCCGCCTGTACGATCGTTTTCGCGACCGGATCATGTTCCCGATCAAGAACCAGAAGGGAGAAACTATCGCATTTGGCGGCCGCGTACTTGGTGCGGGCGAACCCAAGTATCTGAATTCGCCGGAGACCCCCCTATTCGAGAAGGGGCGCGAACTTTTCGGCTTGCCGCAAGCACGAAGCGCCCTGCGCGACACAAACACAGCGGTCGTCGTCGAAGGCTACATGGACGTCGTCGCGCTCGCCCAGCACGGCATCGGCAACGCCGTCGCCACGCTCGGAACGGCGACCACCGCGACGCACGTGCAAAAACTGCTGCGCCAGGTCGACCGCATCGTCTATTGCTTCGACGGGGACTCGGCAGGGAAAAAGGCCGCTTGGCGCGCACTCGAAAACAGCCTTGAAGCCTTGCCCGAACAAAAAAGCATCGGCTTCGTCTTCTTGCCGGAACGCGACGACCCGGACAGTTTCGTGCGCAGCCAAGGCAAGGATGCGTTTGAGCGTATGGTCGCGCAAGCACTACCGCTTTCCGAATTCCTTCTGAGAGAGCTGTCAACGCGCTGCGACATGACCAGCGCAGAAGGTCGCGCCAAGCTCGTTGCCGAAGCCAAGCCACTTCTGGCGCGCTTGCAAACGCCCTTATTGCGACTACAGTTGGTCAAGAGGCTTGCGGAAGCTAGCGGGTTCTCGCAAAGCGAAGTGGAACGGCTGTGCGATCTGCGCCCGGTGGCACGAGCAGCACCGGCAGTCGCACCACGCAAGGCTCCCTCCTTGTTCAGGCCGTTGCTTAGACTCTTGCTGCAGAAACCCGAACTGGCGAAGCGAGTGCCGCATGCAGCGTTGCCAGACAATCACGCGGAGGCGTTTGCGGTAAAGCGATTGTGCGAAACGATACAGGACTGCGAAGAATCGCCGCCAACCTACACAGTCCTGCTAGAGCAATTGCGGGGTGGTGAGCAAGATAGCGTGTTGAACGAATCTGCCGCCGAACTAATGCTGCACCCGTTTGCCGAAGAGGGCATTGACGACGAGTTTGAAGGAATCATTCAGAGACTACGTGAAGCGGAAAACAAGCGCGCCTTCGAGCAACTGCAGGAGAAAGTCATCAAGCTTGGGCTTCCCGGCCTTTCCAGCGAGGAAAAGGAGCAATACCGCCAGCTCCTGCGCTCGAATGCGGACGCTGATCTCGCACGTAAGTTGTGATAAAATCTAGGGTTTTTCCAGTTTAACGCTAACCGGGACTTGGTCATGGCAAAGGAAAAGGCAGCAAGCAGCAAGACAGCAAAAGCAAAGGCCGCGGAGCTTTTGGCACAGATCGGCAACCAGCCGTCGCCAACGGACGACGAAACACGCAGGACGCGGCTCAAGACGCTGATCAAACTCGGGAAAGAGCGCGGCTTTTTAACGTACGCGGAAGTCAATGACCACCTGCCGGACGACGTTGTCGATGCCGAGCAGATTGAGAGCATCATCAGCACGTTCAACGACATGGGCATCCAGGTCTACGACGAGGCGCCCGATGCTGAAACCCTCCTCATGTCGGACAACGCACCGACCGTCGCTGCCGACGATGCCGACGTTGAAGAACAGGCCGAACAGGCGCTATCGACCGTCGACTCCGAATTCGGCCGCACCACCGATCCGGTACGCATGTACATGCGCGAGATGGGCTCGGTGGAGTTGCTCACGCGCGAAGGCGAAATCGAGATCGCCAAGCGGATCGAAGACGGCCTGAAGCACATGATCCAGGCCATTTCGGCCTGCCCGACGACGATTGCCGAACTCGTTGATTGTGCTGAGAAGATCGAACGCGACGAAATGCGCATCGACGAGTTGATCGACGGACTCATCGATCCCGACGCCGAAGAAGAGATCGAGGAACTCGCCGAAGACGAGGAAGCAGAAGTTGAAGAAGACGAAAGCGAAGACGACGGCGAAGCTGTCGAAGGAGCCGCTGCCGCTGCCTCACTGCTCAAGCTGAAAGAAGAAGGTCTCGCACGCCTGGCGATCATCAAGGCGCATTACGCCAAGGCGCACAATGCCCTGATCAAGAAGGGATCGCAGGACAAAACTTATCTGAAGCTGCAGGAGAAAATCTCCGAAGAGATGATGGGTATCCGCTTCACCTCGAAGGCAATCGAACGCCTTTGCGACTCTGTTCGCGCAATGGTTGAAGAAGTCCGCGCCTGCGAGCGGAAGATCCAGCGCATCTGCGTCGATACCGTACGTATGCCGCGCCCGCACTTCATCAAGGTTTTCCCCGGCAACGAACTCAATCTGGAATGGGTCGACGGCGAACTCGCGTCGAGCAGCAGCAGGGCCTATGCCGCTATCCTCACGCGCAATGCACCCAACATTCAGGAAGAGCAGAAGAAGTTACTCGCCCTCCAGGATCGAATCGGCATTCCGATCAAGGAACTGAAGGACATCAACAAGCAGATGTCGACCGGCGAAGCGAAGGCTCGGCGCGCCAAGCGCGAGATGACCGAAGCCAACCTCCGCCTCGTCATCTCGATCGCCAAGAAGTACACCAACCGCGGCCTGCAGTTCCTCGACCTCATCCAGGAAGGCAACATCGGCCTGATGAAAGCCGTCGACAAGTTCGAATACCGCCGTGGCTACAAGTTCTCGACCTACGCGACGTGGTGGATTCGCCAGGCGATCACTCGCTCGATCGCCGATCAGGCACGCACGATTCGCATCCCGGTGCACATGATCGAAACGATCAACAAGATGAACCGCATCTCACGCCAGATTCTCCAGGAAACGGGTATGGAAGCCGACCCGGCGACGCTGGCCAAGAAGATGGAGATGCCGGACGAAAAGACCCGCAAGATCCTCAAGATCAGCAAGGAACCGATCTCGATGGAAACGCCGATCGGCGACGACGACGACTCGCACCTTGGTGACTTCATCGAAGACTCGGCGACGCTTGCACCGACCGACGCTGCCCTGTTCTCCAGCCTGCGCTTCATCACCAAGGACGTACTGGATACACTGACGCCGCGCGAGGCCAAGGTCCTGCGCATGCGCTTCGGCATCGAGATGAACACCGACCATACGCTCGAGGAAGTCGGCAAGCAGTTCGACGTCACACGCGAGCGTATCCGTCAGATCGAGGCCAAGGCACTGCGCAAGCTGCGCCACCCGTCGCGTTCGGACAAGCTGCGCAGCTTTCTCGACAGTGGGAATAACTGATGGCAGAACGATTTACCGATACCGTCCGAATTCTTCGTCAAAGCCGGCGAAGTCCCGGTAGAATCGCGGTTTCGGGCCTCTAGCTCATGCTTGGTTAGAGCAGCGGACTCATAAAATTTGTGCCATACGTTTGGAAACTGCGTATGGGATGGTGTCAAATTCGGCGAAACCTAAGCGCAGCGATGCGGATGGCAACGCCGAGCCAAGCTTCAGCACGAAAGTGCTGTTGAAGGTGTAGAGACTAGACGGCACCCACCTAAGGCGAAAGCGATGGTGAAGGCATAGTCCGGGGAGTGGCGAAAGCCACACAAACCAGAATCCGTTGGTGCCGTGTTCGACTCACGGGAGGCCCACCAATTCGAAGAAGCCAGCCTTGCGCTGGCTTTTTCTTTATCCGCCCATAACGCTATTCAGACGCGCCAGAATGCGCAGGTCGCTGCCGACCATGCGCGCGTCGCGAATGGCCAAACATTTCTTTTCTTCGAGCGACGCCAGCGCCGGCAGGCTGAACATCCCGCGAGCAACATCGCCGATCAGGCAGGGCGCCAGGTAAAGCAGCAGTTCGTCGATCAAACCGGCATCAACCAGGGTTCCGTTGAGTCGCCCGCCCCCTTCGACGTGCAATTCGTTGACGCCGCGCCGTCCGAGTTCCTTTAGCAACGCCGATAGATCGACCTTTCCATTGGCGTCCGGCAAATGCAGGATATCCGCGCCGACGCCGCGCAGCGCGTCCATTCTTGCCCGATCCTCGCAGGCCGTCGCGACAATCACTTCGCCAGCATCCAGCAACTTCGCATTGAGGCTCAAGGCAAGCCGGCTGTCGACGATGACCTTGACCGGTTGGCGAGAGGTCTGAACGCCGCGCACATTGAGTCGAGGATCATCGTCACGCACCGTTCCGATACCGCTCAGGATGGCGCAAGCGCGGGCACGCCAGCGATGGCCGTCCTGGCGCGCCGCCGGCCCGGTGATCCATTGGCTGACGCCGTTCTCGAGCGCCGTCTTTCCGTCCAGGCTGGCCGCCACCTTCAGGCGCAGCCACGGCCGTCCGCGCGTCATGCGCGCGACGAAACCGATGTTGAGTTCGCGCGCTTCGGCCTCAAGAAGACCGCATTCGGCGACGACACCCGCCGCCTGCAGGCGCGTGATTCCTCGTCCGGCAACCTGGGGATTGGGGTCTTGCATGGCTGCGACGACGCGCGCCACGCCGGCAGCGACCAACGCATCGGCACAGGGCGGCGTGCGGCCATGGTGGCTACAGGGTTCGAGCGTCACGTAGACTGTCGCGCCCCGTGCGCCCTCACCGGCGGCGCGCAGCGCGTGGACCTCGGCGTGTGCTTCGCCCGCTTTTTGATGCCAGCCTTCGCCGACAACCTTGCCATCTTTGACGATGACGCAGCCGACGCGCGGATTCGGGGTGGTGGTATACAGCCCGCGCTCGGCAAGGCGTAGCGCCTGCGCCATGAACTCGTGATCGGCGGCGCTGAACACTTGAAAACTAGCGGCCGCGCCGCGGGGCCGGAAGCGAGACTTCGCGCACCAGATCGGAAAACGCGTCCACGTCTTCGAAATTGCGATAGACCGAGGCGAAGCGCACGTACGCCACCTTGTCGATCTTCTTCAGTTCCTGCATGACCATCTCGCCGATCTTTTCCGAGGGAATTTCGCGCTCGCCGAGCGTCAGCAACTTCTCTTCAATCCGTGCGACCGAGGCATCGACCGCCTCCACCGTTACCGGCCGTTTGCGCAATGCCAACCAGAGACTGGCGGAAAGTTTTTCGCGGTCGAACTCAACGCGCAGACCGTTCTTCTTGACCACCTGCGGCAAGCGGATCTCTGCACGCTCATAGGTCGAAAACCGCTTGTCGCAGGTCATGCAACGACGACGACGGCGAACGATGTCTCCGTCGTCGTTGATTCGCGTATCAGCGACCGTCGTTTCGGACGCGCCGCAGAACGGGCATTTCATTGCAGCTTAGGCACCGTAAACGGGGAACTTCTTGCAGAGTACGGAAACCTGCTTGCGCACGCGCTCAAGCACGGCTTCGTCGTTCGGTGCGTCGAGCACGTCTGCGATCAGGTGCGCGACTTCCTCGGCTTCGATCTCGGTGAAGCCGCGCGTCGTCATCGCCGGCGTGCCGATGCGGATGCCGGAGGTAACCATCGGCTTCTGAGGATCGTTCGGGATGCCGTTCTTGTTCACCGTGATGTGCGCACGGCCGAGCGCTGCTTCGGCTTCCTTGCCGGTGATGTTCTTGGCGCGCAGATCGATCAGGAAGACGTGCGATTCGGTACGGCCCGAAACGATGCGCAGGCCACGCTCTTCCGACAGCACGCGCGAGAGCACGCGGGCGTTGGCGACGACCTGTTCCTGGTAGGCGCGGAACTCGGGCGACGC
>RRZT010922043.1_pt1 | contig 16226 bp, 15 predicted proteins | sample 2165551 | NCBI WGS metagenome assembly RRZT01 (sample SAMN10456910, study PRJNA506462) | wastewater metagenome | biome: wastewater; feature: sludge; material: wastewater sludge; isolation source: wastewater sludge with Escherichia coli K12::gfp cells carrying plasmid... | place: USA: Moscow, Idaho...
ACATCGCACGCAGACCAACTGCGTTGTACTCTGGTCCCATCACTTCGGTGAAGGTTTTGATCACAGACATATCGCCCGTGGTTGCCTTGCCTTCCTTCAAATATTGCTCACCAAGTGCAGCAGCGGCAAGACCTGCTTCTTTCGGGAATTGGGTAAAGGCACCCGCACCTGCTGTAATCCCATACTGTGGGTTAACCTCAACGTGATTTCGCGCATTATCCTTGAATACGACAGGAATACCCAGCCTACTACCCTCAGCCATGGACTGGATTGTATTTGTAAATACAGCCAACTGCTGCGGCGTTACCTTGCTGCCGCTCGGGCATGCATCACTAGCAGTAATTAAATTAGGAGCAGTGGCCACCGTCCGGAGAATAAATCGCTTCATCCTCTGCGTGTTAAGATAATCAATTGCCGTTGATGTAACTGTACCTTCGCATCCCGGCCCCAAGGTATCAATCATCATCAAGCCGGCTTTTTCATCAAGCGTCATCTTCGAGATCAGATCGTCAGCCCGCTCTTCTGCGGTAAGCTGCCAATTCTCATAAGAATCAAGCTTCCCGTTAGAATTCAAATCTTTATATTGCTTGCCGTCGACCGTAATAATTCCCTTAGTCCGCGCGGAAATTACTGGTTGGCCATTATCATTAGAGCTGTCATCACCGCCACACCCTACCAGTCCGACCGTCAGCGCCAGGCTGATCGCCGAGGCTACTGTCTTTTTAGTAAATACCTGCTGCATTGGTCCTTCTCCTCATGCAAAATGTGATTGGGTGGTGCTGAGCGCAGATCCGGCTTAGCCGGGAAAACTATGACAGGAAGAAAAAATAAACCAAGCCTGCAACATGAACCCTCACCCAGCACCACAGCATGCATTTTTCAGCAGTCGCACGAAGTTAATCCAATACCTTTTTTGCCCGGCCAGCTATACTTTTTTTGGGGCGATAAGCTCACAGCAAATAACTTTGATATCATCTTAGAAATCTGACAGCCATTTAAAAATTATCTATATTTAAAACAAGCCAAGCCCATGAATGTAAAATCGCTTACTTTTTTTATCGCATTAGCAAAAGAAAAAAACATTACGTCGATTGCCTACAATTTTGGCGTCACCGCAAAAACATTGATTAGAAATATTCACGAGTTGGAATCAGAAATAGGCGTTGAATTATTCATAAAAAATCAAGCAACTTTTGAGCTCACACAGTCAGGCACCCATTTTATTTCTCATGCAGAACAAATTGTCAAATCTATCAATGCAGCAGAAAAAGATATACGTATTATCGGCCAAAACCAAGAAAGACGAATTGATATCGGAGCCCATGGCTCGGCGATGATAAGCACTATCCCAGAAATTTATAATGAACTCTTCAACCAAAATCATGACATTGAAATAGTCATGCACGGCCTATCACCGGAAGAGCAAATAAAAGCATTGCAAAAAAATATTGTCCAGCTAGTTTTTGAACGATACTTCCCCCCAATACAAGATATACAAATAGAATTGGTCACATCAGAGCCCCTATGCGCCGCCCTGCCTGCCAAGCACGAATTGGCAAAACTAAAAATCATCCACATAGAAGAATTGCAAAAGTACCCAATAATAGGTTGTGCCAATAAAGATTTCGAGAAAATATTAATATCCTGGTTCAAGCCTCATGGCTTTAGACCAATCATGACCCAACAAAAAGCCGACAGTATGATGTCAGCCATGGCACTTACATCGCTAGGGTTAGGCATTAGCCTAATGCCATCTTCCATGCAAATGACAAAATTCAAAAATGTGGTTTACATACCGATAGCTCCAGAAAAAAACTCTTCGATAAATATGTATTGTGCATACAAAGTTGGGGCGCAATCTCCACAATTAAGAAAAATACTACAAACAATAAGAGAATATAGAAAATCAAAAACCACAAATTAAATATTAATCCACAAATGACACATTCAAGGCAAACATGACAACAAAACAACATCAATTAATAAAAATAAACCACCACCTAATCTGCTTTATTTCACTGACATTAATAACCTCCAGCTATTCTTTTTCATCCTTCCATGACGCAGAAATTTTCCATCAAAAACAGGACCACATCAAGGCAATAAATGAATTAAAGCCTTTGGCGGAAATAGGCGATGCTAAGGCACAGAACCTCCTAGGCAAGATGTACTATCTGGGACAGGGAACGCCCAAAAATATACCTAAAGGTGTGGCATTGCTTAGAGAAGCTGCAAAGAAGGGGATTCCAGAAGCCCAAGGGGCAATTGGATATATGCATCTCATAGGTGAAAGCGGAGCTTTGCTTGACATAAAATTAGCACAAGACTGGATGACCAAAGCTGCCAATCAAGGGGATGTAAACTCGCAATACAACCTAGCCGTAATGTACGGAGGAAAGGGAATAAAAGAGGATCCAGCCAAATCATCACACTGGATGCGCAAAGCCGCCGAACAGGGACATAAATATGCACTAAACAACCTCGCCTTTATGCATCAAGAAGGCAAGGGAGTCGCTAAAGATTTAGTACTCGCTCACATGATGTATGGGATTTCTTACAGAGAGGGCAATATCGCGGGACTTAAAAGTCAAAAGAAGATCGCTGAAAAAATGTCCAAAACACAGATTAAAAAGTCTACCGAACTTATAAAAAAATGGCAAAAATACAATCAACTTCCGCTCATATCAAAAACATCAACAACACGCAAGAATTAATTAAATAATTAACCACCAAACGATTGATTCAGCATCGGCCACCCCAGTCGTTTTCTTGGCCAATCATTGAGCTTTCAAATATCATAACCATTGCTTCACAAAGTAAATGAACCACGTTCTTAGAACGTGGTTTTGCCTCACGCTTCCCATAGGGGAGCACACTCAACGCGCCATCTGAAAAGGCGCTGCTTTCCTCGGTTCCAATTCCAATTGCTCCTGTCACAACTCTTCGCGTTCCTGATACCGCACATACTTCTGAATCATCTCAGAATTCAGACCCACCGTATCAACACAGTAGCCCTTCACCCAGAAATGATTGCCCCAGTAGGGGCGCTTCTTCAGAAACGGAAATTGGCTAAACAACCGTATCACCGTCCTTCCCTTCAGCGTGCCCATCAATTCAGAGATTGATATTCTCGGCTGCACCTTTACCAGCAAGTGCACATGATCCGACTGCACATTGAGTTCCAGCACTTCGCAACCAAGCTGCTGGCTGAAAATCATCAGGCACTTGGCCTTGTCCGATGCCGGAAGAAAGAACTACGAGAGCTTGTTTCGCGAGGTGGCAAAGAGGAAGTTGACCGCATGAAGGCCGTTTTACGCGACCAAGCCGCTTGGAATCTCCTCTACCTTGTCGAGCGGAGCGAGGTGGAAACTGGCACCTGCGCCCTGCGTTTACTGCAGAGCAGAAGGAGCGTAGGCGTTCGCTGCTCAATAGTCTAGTTACTGCCAGCGGGGTCGCGGACCTTATCGTGGACAACAAGTTGATCCGCTAACCAGGAAGAACCCTGTAGCTTTTCAGCTTGGTGGGCGTGGTGGTGGGCGTGGTCTGAAAAACAAAATGGGTTACAACGCAAAAACGCTGTAACCCGTTGATTTTATTGGCGCGCCCAGCAGGAATCGAACCTGCGACCTTCAGCTTCGGAAACTGACACTCTATCCAACTGAGCTATGGGCGCTTAGGGAGGCGAATCATAACGCGTTTCCTGCCGTCCGTCCATGCCGCCAATGATCACCGTAGGAAAGCGCACCAAGTGCTTGGGTTTAACAGCGATGGGGCAGGACGAGACAGGGCCATTCAACAAAATAATCAATAAAATCAAAATGTTACACTAAACTCTATCCAAGCCAGCATTCCGGCAGTCAAGCACCGCTCATGGCGGCGAATCGAGCAGGCGGAACATCCGATCGGTAAAATCCTCGAACTCACTGCGCCCGACACCCAGATGGCGCAGAAAAACCGGCTCGATCAGGCGCCAGTCACGCACCGCAGGTTGTTCACCGTATTTTCTGACGACTTGCCCGGCAAGGCCCGCCAGTGCGATCAGGTTGCAGACTTGCTGCCACACCCCGTCTTCCGGCGACTCGAAAATAGCGACGTTCTGATGGTTCAAAATCGCCAGTCCGATCGACTCTGGCAGATACCAAGTGCGCGCCAACAGGTAGCCCACCACCGCATGCTGCGTTTGGTGGTGCGATACTTCGATCTCAAGCATTTTTGCGAGCGTTTGCGCTTCGCACTTTTCGAGCGTGCTCCAATAGGAAGGAAAACGCGCCTGCATCAGCGGCATGCCGCAATCCTGGAACAGGCCGTAAGTATAGGCTTCGTCGACGGCAACCCCTGACGCCATTTCCGCAAGACGAGCCGATACTTGGGCAACCCGCAGCGAGTTTAGCCAGAAACGCTCCATCTTTTGCTCACCTTCCGGACTCAGCGCCTGGCGCAGCAGCACCCCGCGCACGATATTGCCAAGGTTGCGCAAACCGAGCAGTTGCAACGCCTGATAGACTGACGAGACACGGTTGTTCAGACTGAAAAACGGTGAGTTGACGGTTTTCATGACCGATGCCGACAAGGTCAGGTCGCTCGAGATCAGTTGCACGATGCGGTCAAAATCCGGTTCCGGGCGCAATTGCTCTTGTTCAAGTTGCAACAGGATGGCGGGGCATGGCGGGATCACCATGCTTTTGAGCATATTTTCGGCCTGGAGCGGGTCGATTTCCTTGAGCATGAGTGAGCACGGCTCGTTTAATTAGTAAACGCTGATTCTACTTCAAAAACCCGATGGCACAACAAGACGTGCCGACAGACTCTGGCTATCTGCAGGACTCGTTGTCACGGATCTCACCAGCAGCAGCTTTCCCTCTTATAATGAGACATGGCTTATAAACAACCCATATCCGTTCTGGTCGTCATCCACACGCCGCAACTGAAAATCCTGTTGCTCGAACGCGCGGATTTTCCCGGGGCATGGCAATCGGTGACCGGCAGCCGCGAAGATGACGAAACGCTCGCGCAGACCGCGCGACGCGAAGTGGGCGAAGAAACCGGCATCAACGCGCATGACTACCCATTGAGCGACTGGCGATACAGTTCGGATTTCGAAATATACGAAGTTTGGCGACATCGCTACGCGCCGGGTGTCACGCACAACACGGAACACGTGTTCAGCCTTGAGGTGCCCGAAGCATTGCCGGTCAAACTCGCCGAACACGAGCACCTGCAGCATCGCTGGGTGGACTGGCAAGAAGCCGCAGACATCGTGTTCTCACCATCAAATGCCGAGGCGATACGCCAGCTGCCGGAATACCTCGCCAACAGGTGAAGTCATCATGGACCGCCGTTTAAGAGTTGCGTCGTACAATATCCACAAGGGCGTTTCGACCTTTAATCAGCGCCTCGTGCTGCACGAAGTCCAGCGCGAGTTGTACCGCCTGGATCCGGATATCGTTTTTTTGCAGGAGGTTCAAGGAGAGCACCAGAGCCGCGCGCAGCGCTTCGCTGCGTGGCCGGATTCGCCGCAGCATGAATTCCTCGCCGGCGAGCATCTTTCCTGCGCTTACGGCCGCAATGCAAACCACAGCGAGGGCCACCACGGCAACGCACTGCTGTCGCGCTATCCGATCCGGTGCAGCGACAATATCGATCTGACACTGCATCGCCTTGAGCAGCGCGGACTCCTGCACTGCGAACTCGAAATCAACGGCTGGGATGCGCCGCTGCATGCGCTGTGCGTGCACCTGAACCTGCGGTCGCGCGACCGCCGCCGCCAGTTGACCTTGCTTGCCGAATATATCCGCGAAAAAATCCCCCCCCACGACCCGCTGTTGCTGGCCGTCGACTTCAATGACTGGCGCCGTGAGGCGACCCATGTGCTTAAACAGGAACTCGGCCTGCACGAAGCCTTCGAGACCCTGCACGGTGCGCCGGCGCGCAGTTTTCCAGCCCGCATGCCGCTACTGCAGCTCGACCGCATCTACCTGCGCGGTTTCAGCGTCGAAGTCGCAGAAGTGCTTGCCGATACGCCTTGGGTCGGCTTGTCCGACCATGCGCCGCTGTTCACCGTACTGCACAGGCGAAAGGCCGGCTGATGCGCGACTTCGTTCGGGGCAACCAGCTACGTCTGCTGCGCAACGGCCAGGGTTACTTCCCTGCCCTGCTGGCGGCCATCCACGCCGCACGACAGGAGGTGTTCCTCGAAACTTATATCTTCGAACTCGACGAGGTCGGCGCCGAAGTCGCACGCGCGCTGATGGATGCGGCGCAGCGCGGACTCGACGTCAAGGTACAAATCGACGGCTTTGGCGCACGCGAATTCCCGCGCATCTGGCAGGAAAAAATGTCGCAGGCCGGCGTGAAACTATTGTTCTTCCGCCCGGAAATCGGTCGTTTTCTGTTCGACCGCACACGACTGCGCCGCCTGCACCGCAAGCTCGTGGTCATCGACGGCGAAATTGGCTTCATTGGCGGCATCAACATCATTTCCGACCACACCCAGCAACCGCCAGAATTGCCACCGCGCTATGACTATGCGGTCGAGGTTCGCGGTCCGGTCGTGCGCCGGATGCATGCGACCGTGGATCATATGTGGCGGCAGACCGCCTGGGTCCGGATCAAGCCGGAATGGCGCAAGAGAAGCCGCCTGCACCCTTCGGGGAAAAGCGCAGGAATGACCTTGGCCCGTTTTGTGACTCGCGACAACCTGCGCCACCGCCACAGCATCGAAACCGAATATCTCGATGCCATCGAGAACGCGCGCCACGAAATCATCATCGCCAATGCATATTTCTTGCCCGGCCTGCGGTTTCGTCATGCATTGATGCGCGCAGCCGCACGCGGCGTGCGCGTCACGCTGATCCTGCAAGGGCTAATCGACCACGCGATCCTGCACTTTGCCACGCGCGGCTATTACCACCAGTTCCTGGATGCCGGGATCGAAATCCACGAATACCGCGAAGGCTTCATGCACGCAAAGGTCGCCGTCATCGACGGCCGCTGGAGCACGGTCGGATCGAGCAATATCGACCCGTTCAGCCTGCTGCTCGCACGCGAGGCCAACCTGTTCGTGCATGACATCGCTTTTGCCGCGATCCTGCGCGCCGATCTGTGCCGCGTGCGGCAAGAGTGCGCGACCCAGATCCGGCTCGCAGACATCGACCACGCCAGACCCATCCAGCGCCTGCTGCCATGGGCCTGTTTCGGCATCGTTCGCCTGCTGATGGGCATTTTCGGCTACGGCAGGGATCGTTACCTGGAATGAAATTATTAAAAAATCAATATAAATCAATAACTTACAATGAATTCATCCCTCTGCGATTCACCCATTCACAGCGATCCTCCTGCCTGCGCCTTCCGCCATGCACGGATGTTCGCCCTGCCAGTCATCCTGGTCGCCGCCGGAGAAGCCCGCCTGCCCTGTCAGATCGACGCTGAAACCGTCCTGCAACTGATGCGCGAGCATGGCCTGCTTGCGCCGGATGCACTTATCGGCCTCTCCTCGGCGCTGATCGACAGCGACGCGCTCGATTCGCTTGCTTCGTCACAATCGTCCAGCCCATCCGCCCCGGCAGAATCGGCTGGCGACGATCCGTTCGGACTATCGCCAGCCCCGGTCGTCATCAAAGAAGAATCAGCCTGGCTGCGTTTCATGGTCGGCTCGGTTCCGCTTCAGACAACTATGCCCGAAGCCGGCGACACGATCGAAAAATGGGCGATGCCGCTTTCCCAGTCACTGGGCAAGATGCTCGCCAGGGACGGCGCGTCCGTACTGACCCTGCCGCGCGCGCCTCAAGACCTGACAGCCGCACGGACAACAGGCCGCGCAGCCCTGCTGGAAACCCGGCTGCAATTGTTCGCCAGCAACGCCATCCGCGCGATCCGCAGCACAAACCGCACGCCGGTCGCCGTGATCGCCCACCATGAAGATCATGAAGTTCGCATCACGATTTCCTCCGCGGAAGACACCGAGCGCTGGCATGGCTTCGTCTGGCCACTCGAGGCCGGCGAAACCTGCGCTGCCGTTTTTCGCTTTGCCAGCGAGCTATTCCATGACTGCCGACTCGCCGACATCCGCCTCATCGACGCGCTCCAGCCCGACCTCTCTGACGACCTGCCGTTTTTCATCACCGCCCACATTCCGCCCAGGAGGACGCTATGAGCTACTACCAGCATCATGTCTTTTTCTGCCTGAACCAGCGCGAAGGCGGCGAACCCTGCTGTAACAATCACGGCGCAACCGAACTGCAGGAATACGCGAAGACGCGCATCAAGTCGCTGAAATTGAGCGGACCGGGCAAGATTCGCATCAACCGCGCCGGCTGCATGGACCGTTGCGGCCAGGGGCCGGTACTCGTGATCTATCCTGAGGCGGTCTGGTATCGCTACCAGGATAAAAACGATCTCGATGAAATCATCGACGAGCACCTCATCAATGGCCGCATCGTAGAACGGCTGAAAATATGAACCTGCCCCGCAAAGCACCAAGCTTCGAATCGATCGAAATTCCGGGCCCGGTCGGGTCGCTCGAATGCCTGCGGCTCGCTGCCGCGACCGACTATCCGCACGGCATCGCACTCGTCGCGCACCCGAATCCGCTCGAAGGCGGCACCTTCACCAACAAAATCGTCCACACCCTGGCCAAGACGCTGTCCCGGCGCGGCTATGTCGCGTATTGCCCGAACCTGCGCGGTGTCGGCCATTCGGCAGGGGTGCACGACCGCGGCGCAGGGGAAGTCGATGACATGGCTGCGGTGCTTGCCTTGGCCCGCAGGGAAAATCCGCATCTGCACCGCCTGCTGCTGGCGGGATTCTCGTTCGGCACCTATGTGCAGGCGCAGCTGCGCGAACGACTTACCGAGGATGAGGTCCACGGCATGATCCTGGTCGGCCCGGCAGTCTCGCGCCATGACTTCCCCACAGTCCCGGCCGACACGCTCGTGATCCACGGCGAGGAGGACGAGGTGATCCCGCTGGCCGCAGTCATGGACTGGGCGCGCCCGCACCATTTGCCGATCGTCGTCGTTCCCGGAACCGGGCATTTTTTTCACGGCCGGCTGACCCGGCTCGCAGAAATCGTGGACCGCAACCTGAACGACTGATCCGCAAACTATTCACAGCCCGGCCCTACTGTCTATTGGTAAAGTTGGCAGCGGCATTTACGTTGACAAAGCCAAGTCTGCGTAATACTGTACTGTACAGTCTAAAACCCTGACAGCACGATGGAACCACAACATCCCAGTAGCCTGTGTGCCCACCGCGTACTCGAGGCGGCAATGGAAGTCTTCTGCAAGGAAGGCTACCGTGCAAGCATCGACGCCGTATCACAACGGGCAGGCGTTGCCCGGCAGACCATCTACAATAATTTTGGCAACAAGCAGCAGCTGTTTGGCGAAGCACTGCGCTATTCGGTCATCAACCTGTTTTCGGTTCTCGTCTCTACGGAAGGTCCGCTCGAAACCAGGCTGCTCCAGTTCGGACTCAAATTCCGTGAGGTCGTACTGTCGGAAAAAAGCCTGCAGATGCAAAGACTGATGATCAGCGAAGCGCCGCGCTCTCCTGAGCTTGCGGCAGGCTTTCATAAAATCTTCATGATTCATGGCCACCATCAGATCGCCGATATCCTTGAAAAGTTCATGCAAGCCGGTCAGTTGCGCCAGGAGGATCCGACCGAAACCGCTCAAGCCTTTCTCGACATGCTGGTCAGCGCCGAAAAGTCGCGCTACATGTTTGGCTACGAGCTGCCACGAACCACGCCGGAAGCCGAACTACAGCGCACCCGCCATGTCGTCGCCGCGTTTCTGCGCGCGTATGCGACCCACTCACAGACTACCCAACCAGTTTCCTCACCAGAGGATTGCCCCATATCATGAAAGGATATGCCATGCATCACATCCCCGTTCGCAAACTGGCCGCGCTGATTGGCGCGGCTTTCCTGCTTTCTGCCTGCGGGCAGGAAAAACCGGCGGCTGGCGGCCCCGGCATGGGCGGCCCGGCCGAGGTTGGCGTTGAAGTCGTCAAGGAAGAAGCCGTTTCGATCACGACGCTGTTGCCAGGTCGCACTTCTGCCTACACGGTCGCCGAGATTCGCCCGCAGGTCGGCGGCATCATCCAGAAGCGCACATTCACCGAAGGCGCCGATGTGAAGGCCGGCGAAGTACTCTACCAGATCGATTCGGCGACCTTCCAAGCCGCTTATGACAGCGCCAAAGCTGCGCTCGCGCGCAGCGAAGCCTCGTTGGCCACCACGCAAGCCAAGGCCAAGCGTTACCGCGAACTGATCGAGATCAATGCGATCAGCCGGCAGGATCTCGATGACATCAACTCGCTCGAGAAGCAAAACATCGCCGAAGTCGCCGCGAACAAGGCCAACCTTGAAACCGCCCGCATCAATCTCGGCTATACCCGCGTCGTCTCGCCGATCAGCGGCCGCATCGGCAAGTCGTCGGTCACCCAAGGTGCGCTGGTTACCGCGAACCAGACCGCCGCGCTCGCGACCGTCCAGCACCTGGACAAGATCTACGTCGACGTCACGCAATCGAGTGTTGAACTGTTGCGCCTGAAAAACGAACTTGCCAGCGGCAAGCTGCAAAAATCCGGCGACAACGGCGCCAAGGTCAAGCTGAAGCTTGAAGATGGTTCAATGTATCCGGAAACCGGCGTGCTGCAGTTCTCCGACGTCACGGTTGACCAGAACACCGGCTCGGTCACGTTGCGCGCGGTGTTCCCGAACCCGAAGCGCGTACTGTTGCCGGGCATGTATGTGCGCGCGGTGCTCGAGGAAGGCGTGAACAACAAGGCGATCCTGGCTTCGCAACAGGGCGTCAGCCGCGATGCCAAGGGCAATGCAACCGCGCTGGTTGTTGGCAAGGATGACAAGGTCGAACCACGCGGACTCAAGACCAGTCATACGCACGGCGAAAACTGGGTCGTCAGCGAAGGACTGCAAGCCGGGGATCGCCTGATCGTTTCCGGCCTGCAGAAAATCCGTCCTGGCATGCAGGTCAAGGTAGCTTCCACAGTCGCCACATCCGCTACGGCATCGGCCGCAGCAAGCAAGTAAGGGGATATTGATGGCTCGCTTTTTTATTCATCGTCCGATTTTTGCCTGGGTGATCGCGATCGTGATCATGCTGGCAGGCGGACTGTCGATCCTGTCGCTGCCAATTGCGCAATACCCAAGCATCGCACCGCCTTCGGTCAGTATTTCCGCGATGTATCCGGGCGCATCGGCCAAGACGCTCGAAGACACCGTCACACAGGTGATCGAGCAGAAGATGCAGGGTCTTGACCACTTGCTCTATATGTCGGCGGCCAGCGATTCGTCAGGCAGTGTCGAAATTACGCTGACTTTCGATGCCGGCACCAATCCGGACATTGCCCAGGTTCAGGTACAGAACAAGCTCGCGCTCGCAACCCCGCTGCTGCCGCAGGAAGTCCAGCAGCAGGGCGTAAGGGTCATGAAATCGGAGGAGAACTTCCTGAACGTCGTCGCTTTCGTTTCCGAAGACGGCAGACTCAACAATAGCGACCTGGCTGACTATGCTGCCGCCAACATTCAGGAACCGCTGAGCCGTGTGAACGGAGTCGGTGAAGTTACCCTATTCGGCGGCCAGTACGCGATGCGGATCTGGATTGACCCGGCCAAGCTCGACAAGTACAAGGTTACGACCAGCGATATCAAAAACGCGGTCAAGGCGCAGAACGCCCAGGTTTCCGCAGGTCAGATCGGCGGCCTGCCCGCGATCAAGGGCCAAACGCTGAACGCTACAATCACCGCGCAGACTCGCCTGCAGACACCGGAACAGTTTGGCAACATCCTGCTGCGCGTCGCAGGCAACGGCGCAGAAGTGCGCCTGAGCGACGTCGCCCGCATCGAACTCGGCGCGGAACAGTATGACGTAACCGCCCGCTTCAATGGCAAACCAGCCGCAGCTATCGCGATCAAGATGGCAACCGGCGCTAATGCACTCAACACCGCCAAGGCCGTCGAAGCCAAACTCAAGGAACTCGAGCCCTATTTCCCGGCGGGTGTGAAGGCGTTCAGCGCATATGACACCACACCGTTCGTAAAGGTCTCGATCAAGGCCGTTGTCCAGACGCTGTTTGAAGCGATCGTACTGGTATTCCTCGTGATGTACCTGTTCCTGCAGAACTTCCGCGCAACGCTGATCCCGACGATCGCTGTGCCTGTGGTTCTGCTCGGCACGTTTGGTGTGCTCGCAGCTTTTGGTTATTCGATCAATACGCTGACAATGTTCGCGATGGTGCTTGCGATCGGTCTGCTCGTCGACGATGCGATCGTTGTCGTTGAAAACGTCGAGCGGGTGATGAGCGAAGATGGCCTGCCGCCCAAAGAAGCGACCAGCAAATCAATGGGCCAGATCACTGGCGCGCTGGTCGGTATTGCACTGGTGCTCTCGGCCGTATTCGTGCCGATGGCCTTTTTCGGCGGCTCGACCGGGGTCATCTATCGTCAGTTCTCGATCACACTGGTTTCGTCGATGATCCTGTCCGTCGTGGTCGCCATCGTCCTGACTCCGGCGCTGTGCGCGACGATCATGAAACCGATCGCCAAGGGGCATCATGCTTCGGACCGCGGCTTCTTCGGCTGGTTCAACAAGGTTTTTGACAGCAATACGCAACGCTACCAGGGCATCGTCGGCCGCATGCTCGGTAAGACGACGCGCTATCTCGTCATTTACGGCGCAATCATCGTCGTGATGGCCGTGCTGTTCGTGCGCTTGCCGACTGCGTTCCTGCCGGACGAAGACCAAGGCATCATGTTCACGCAAATCCAGCTTCCCGCCGGCACCTCGCAGGAAAAAACACTGGAAGTCGTGACGAAGGTCGAAAAGCACTTTCTTGAAAATGAAAAAGACTCGGTCCAATCGTTGATGACCGTTAGCGGCTTTAGTTTCGCCGGCCGTGGCCAAAACATGGCCATGGGCTTCGTCCGGCTGAAGGACTGGAGCGAACGCAAAGACCCGGCCAAGCGCGTAAAAGCAATCGCTGGCCGCGCGATGGGCGCTTTTTCACAAATCAAGGAAGCGATGGCATTCGCGTTCTCGCCACCGGCAGTGACTGAACTCGGCAACGCGACCGGCTTCGACCTGCAACTGCAGGACAAGGGCGGCCTTGGCCACGAAAAGCTGATCGAGGCGCGCAATATGCTGCTCGGCATGGCATCCCAGAACCCGAATCTGGTTCGCGTGCGTCCGAACGGCCTCGACGACATGCCGCAGTTTGAAGTCAAGATCGACCAGGCCAAGGCCAGCGCATTGGGGCTCTCGATCTCCGACATCAACACGACGCTGTCTTCGGCCTGGGGCTCGTCCTATGTCGATGACTTTATCGACCGTGGCCGCGTGAAGAAAGTTTACTTACAAGCCGACGCTCCGTTCCGCATGCAGCCGGAACATATCGACAGTTGGTATGTGCGCAACAATCAGGGAACGATGGTTCCATTCTCAGCGTTCGCCGAAACCAAGTGGACTTACGGTTCGCCGAAACTCGAACGCTACAACGGCGTTCCGTCGGTCAACATCCTCGGCGAACCAGCGCCGGGCAAGAGCTCCGGCGATGCAATGGCCGCGATCGAGGAAATGGCCAAGCAACTGCCGCCGGGAATCGGCTACGAATGGAGCGGGCTTTCCTATCAAGAACGCCTGACCGGCTCGCAAGCACCGGCGCTGTATGCAATATCGTTGATCGTCGTGTTCCTGTGCTTGGCTGCGCTGTATGAAAGCTGGTCGATTCCGTTCTCGGTCATGCTCGTCGTACCGCTCGGCGTGATCGGCGCAATTCTCGCCACCAGCATGCGCGGGCTTGCCAACGACGTGTACTTTCAGGTCGGTCTGCTGACGACTGTCGGTCTTTCCGCAAAGAATGCGATTCTGATCGTCGAATTCGCCAAGGATCTGCAGTCGACCGGCATGGGCTTGATCGAATCCACGCTGGAAGCAGTCCGCCTGCGCCTGCGCCCGATCATCATGACCTCGCTCGCCTTCATTCTCGGCGTGCTGCCGCTCGCCCTGACAACCGGCGCTGGCGCTGGTAGCCAGAACGCAATTGGTACCGGAGTGATCGGCGGCATGATCACAGGCACGGTACTGGCGATCTTCTTCGTCCCCATATTCTTCGTGGTGGTCCGCAAGATCTTCCCGGTCAAGGAAGTTCGTGAGGAACTGCGCGCTGATGACCACCGCTAAGGAGAAACCCATGCATAAAGTCATACCTCTGTTGATCGCCGCTGCACTGGCCGGCTGCTCGATGGCGCCGAAATACGAACGCCCGGCAACCCCGATCCCGCAACAGATTGGCGCGGCACAAACCGGCGAGCTGAACATGCCGGAATGGAAGACCTATTTCGGCAATGCCGATCTGCAAGCCGTCATCGATCGCGCGCTCAAAAACAACCGCGACCTGCGTGTTGCCGTCGGCCGCGTCGAAGAAGCACGCGCCCAGTATGGCATCACGCGCGCCGACAGGCTGCCGTCGTTCAACGCGGCGGGCGGCGGCAGTATCAACCGCACTCCGGAGTCGCTGAGCCAGACCGGCCAGAGCACGATTTCGCGCCGCTACGACGCAAACCTGAGCCTGCTCTCGTATGAGCTCGACTTCTGGGGCCGGGTCAAAAACCTGTCCGACGCGGCACTGTCGAGTTATCTCGGCACTGTCGAAGCCGAGCGTTCCGCTCGCCTGTCGCTGATCGCGGGGGTCGCAAGCAGCTATTACAGCGCTCGCGCACTGGCCGAACAGGCTGACTTCTCCCGCAAGACCCAGATTTCCCGGGAGGAAAACCTGAAGCTCGTCAAGGGGAAAGTCGCGGCAGGTTCGGCAAATCGCCTTGATCTGCTACAGGCCGAGTCCCTGGTCGACAGCGCACGGGTCAGCACAGCCGACCTCGAACGCCAAGCAGAAACCGCGCGCAATGCGCTGGATCTGCTGGTCGGCGAACCAGTCAAACTGCCGGAAGTCAGCGGTAAAGGTTTGAAAGAATTGCCGGTCGCGCCGCACCTGCCGGCAGGCATCGATTCAAGCGTGCTGCTAAACCGCCCCGATGTGCTCTCGGCGGAAGCCTCGCTGCGCGCGGCAAATGCGAACATCGGCGCGGCCCGCGCAGCGTTCTTCCCGAGGATCACGCTCGCAGGCAGCGCAGGCACGGCCAGTAACGAACTCGGCGACTTGTTCAGCAACGGCACCCGCGCATGGAGCTTCGTTCCGAGCATTTCGCTGCCGATCTTCAATGGCGGCCGGAACATTGCGAACCTGGATCTCGCCAACGTGCGCAAAAACATCGCCGTCGCCCAGTACGAAAAAACGATCCAGCAAGCATTCCAGGACGTCGCTAACGTGCTCGCCGACCAGCGCTGGTTGACGGAACAACTGACCCATCAGGAACAGTTGGCAGCCCGCCAGGCCGAGCGTCTGAAGCTTGCCGAGGCACGCTACAAGTCCGGCATCGCTGGCTATCTTGACGTGCTCGATGCCCAGCGCGAACACTACGCGGCCGAGCAGGCGCTGATCGGCACCCGCCGCGCCCAGCTCTCCGCCGCCGCGCAAGCCTACAAGGTGCTGGGCGGCATCTAAGCGCGGCTCTTCTTGCCCCCAAACAACTCCCGGCCATTGGCCGGGAGTTTGTCGTTTCTATGCAACCGGATCGGCAGGTATTTATGCCGGACTTGTGGCCGGCCGCAATAAATCCTAGAGTGAACATACCTCTCGGGCCATCTCCATGAACAGCATACGCCGCCGCCTGATCCTTTTCTTTGTTGTTACCGTCACACTGGTGCTCGGCGTATCCGGCGGCTATTCCTATTGGCGCAGCCAGTCCGAACTCGCCACCGACCTGAAGCAAAGCGGCGAAATCCTGCGAAACCGTCTAGAAACCTCGCTGGGCGGGCCGCTGTGGAACTTTGACGACTACCAGATCGACCGCACCCTCGACTCTGAGATGCTTTCGCCCCAAATTCAGCGGATCGTGATCGAAAACAACGATCGACTCGTTGCCGGGCGTGATAGAAATGATGCCGGACGGGTCGAACGACTGGCGAAGCTGCCTCCCAAAGCGCAAAACGAGAAGGAATTCGATCCGCGGATTCAGGGAGTAAGTGCAACTGAGGAACTGGTCGAAGAAATGGGGTGAGATGAGGTAAATTCCCCGGCTTTTTGACCGGCAAGTCAGGAGCATGGGAATGGGATACCGTCATCTCACCGAAGGCGAAAGATACCAG
>RRZT010299524.1_pt1 | contig 16224 bp, 14 predicted proteins | sample 2165551 | NCBI WGS metagenome assembly RRZT01 (sample SAMN10456910, study PRJNA506462) | wastewater metagenome | biome: wastewater; feature: sludge; material: wastewater sludge; isolation source: wastewater sludge with Escherichia coli K12::gfp cells carrying plasmid... | place: USA: Moscow, Idaho...
CCCCGAATGTCATCCAGCCCCGCCATGCGCGACGGCCGCAGCCGGGTCTTGGCCAGCGCGCCGGCCGGCTCCAGGATCGGGTAGGCGATCGAGCAGATGTGCGAGTTGATGCGCTTCAGGTCGCTGATCAGGTCCAGATGCAGCGAGCTGGTCTCGATGCTGTCGGCGGTGTTCTCCTTCAGCCGGTCAAGGTGCTTGCCGGCATAGGCATGCTCGAGTTCGCGAAAGCGCGCCTTCTCCTCGAGCAGGCGCTGCGCGTCGCGCGGATGACCATCGAGGAACACGCTCATGCCCAGGCGCAGATTGGCCATCAGCCGCTCGTGCAGATGGATGATCTCGGCCATGCCGGCCTCGGAGAAGCGGCGCTGCTTGCGGATCTTCTTGTCCTCCACGTCCTGCAGCACCCGCTCGATGATGTCGCCGATCTGCTCCATGTTGATGGTGAACGAGACGATCTCGGTCCAGCGCTGGCTCTCGCGCTCGGACAGCGGCTGGCGCGAGATCTGGGTCAGGTAGAGCTTGATGGCGCTGTAGAGCGCGTCGACCACGTCGTCCATGTCGCGCAGCCGCTCGGCCTCGCCGAGATCGTTGCCGCGGATGACCGGCACGATGCCGCGCAGCATCGTCTCGACCGCGTCGGCCTGGCGCAGCGCCTCGCGCGCGGCGCAGCTCAGCGCCAGCGAGGGCGTGTCCAGCGCCAGCCGGTCGAGGTGGCGCGGCGTGCGCTCGTCGACCTGCGGCGGCGGCGCCATCCAGCGCTCGAGCGCCTGCGCCAGCGGCTTCACCACCGGCACGAACAGCAGCGCCTGCGCCAGGTTGAACAGCAGGTTGAAGACGACGATCTGCTGCAGCACCTGCGGCACGCCCTCCTGCAGCCAGACATGGAACAGGCCCATGAAGGGCGCGGCCAGCGCGCAGGCGGCGACCTTGAACACCAGCGTGCCCATCGGCAGCCGCCGCGTCGCCACATCCGAGCGCAGCACCGACAGCACCGCCACCAGCGCCCGGCCCAGATTGGCCCCCAGCACCAGCCCGAGCGCGGTCGGCACCGGCACCAGCCCCTGGTCGGCCAGCGTCGCCACCAGCAGCACCACCGCCAGACTGGAATACGACAGGATCGCCAGCACCGCGCCCACCGCCAGCTCGATGCCCAGATCGTTGGGGATCGACACCAGCAGCGTGCGCACCAGCGGCGCCTCGACCAGCGGCCGGGTGCTGCCGACGATCAGCTGCAGCGCCAGCGTGATCAGCCCCAGACCGATGCCGATCTGGCCGAGCTGGCCGGTGCTGCTCTTCTCGCGCGAGAGGTGCGCGACCACGCCGGCGAAGATCAGCAGCGGCGACAGCCACGACAGGTCGAAGGAGTAGACCAGCGCCATCACGCTGGTGCCGATGTCGGCGCCGAGCATCACCATCAGCGCCGGCGCGGTCGCCACCAGCCCCTTGCCGACGAAGGACGACACGATCAGCGAGGTCGCGGTGCTCGACTGCACGATGCAGGTCACCACCATCCCGGAGAACATCGCCTTGGGCCAGGCGCCCATGCTGGCGGCCAGCATCCGGCGCAGGCTCTCGCCGAACAGGCGCAGCACGCCGGTGCGCACCAGCTGGGTGGCCCAGATCAGCAGCGCGATCGCGGCGAACAGGTTCAGCAGATGCAGCATGATCCCCCCTTCGGAGCCAGCCCGGCCACCGCGCCCGATGTCCCGGTCCTCGGGAATGCGCCGATGGCGTGCACATGCACCAACTGTATACAGTCGAATGCACAGTTTTCGGGAGTTCCTGAAAACCGGGTCGTGAAGTGCTGCGACAGACTGGCCTCCGTATTGCGTATGTCACCGGCATGTTCCGGTGGATCTTTCGGAACCGATTTTTTCATCATGAGTCGTTCATGAGTCGTGCCAGCTCCCTGATGCCCAAGGCCCTGCAGGCCGATGCCAGCCCTCCGGCCGAGGGCGACAGCGCCGACCCCGGCGCCACCATGACCCGGCGCATCGCCGAGGCGATCACCGCCGCGATCGTCGAGCGCCGGCTGATGCCCGGCACCAAGCTGGCCGAGCAGCCGATCGCCGACATCTTCAAGGTCTCGCGCACCATCGTGCGCCAGGCGCTGATGCAGCTCAGCCGCGACCGGCTGATCACGCTGGAGCCCGCACGCGGCGCCTTCGTCTCCCGCCCGAGCGTCGAGGAGGCGCGTCAGGTCTTCGGCGTGCGCCTGATGCTCGAGACGGCGATGGTGCGCCAGCTCGCCCGCGACATCACGCCGGAACAGGTCGAGGAACTGCGCGCACATCTGCGCGCGGAAGCCTCGGCGGTGCAGCGCACCGACGTGCCCGGGCGCACCCGGCTGCTGGCGGACTTCCACATCATCCTGGCGCGCCAGCTCGGCAACGAGGTGCTCGCGCAGCTGCTGGCCGACCTGCTGTCGCGCTCCTCGCTGATCTCGCTGATGTACCAGTCCTCGCATTCGGCAGAGCACTCGCAGGCCGGCCATGTGCAGATCGTCGACGCACTGGCCCGCGGCGATGCCGACGAGGCGGTGCGGCTGATGGAGGCGCACATCGCCGAGGTCGAGAGCAATCTGCGCCTGCATCCGCGCATCGACGATCTCGCCACGGCGCTGGCCTCGGCCGCCAGCCCCTGAATCCCGGATCGACGCGCCCACCGGCTCGCGGGGGCGTCGGCGGCAGGCCCGGACCGGACCCGCGCGGTTCATCCGGGTGTGCATGGATATTGCAAGCCAGGTTCCCCGCAAACTGTATACACCTCGGAGCCCATGACGATGTCCGTTCTCTCGCCGATCCGACGCACCGCGATGGTGCTTGCCGCCGCCTCGACGCTGGGCCTGCTCGCCAGTCCGGCGCACAGCCAGGAGACCCCGGTCAAGTTCCAGCTCGACTGGCGCTTCGAGGGACCGGCCGCGCTGTTCCTCGCGCCGGTGGCCAAGGGCCACTTCAAGGCCGAGAAGCTCGATGTGACGATCGATGCCGGCAACGGCTCGGGCGGCACCGTCACCCGCGTGGCCTCGGGCACCTACGACATGGGCTTCGCAGACCTGGCCGCGCTGATGGAGTTCCACGCCAACAACCCGACAGCGCCGAACAAGCCGGTCGCGGTGATGATGGTCTACAACAACACGCCGGCGGCGGTGCTGGCGCTGAAGAAATCGGGCATCAAGACGCCGGCCGACCTGAACGGCAAGAAGCTGGGCGCGCCGGTCTTCGACGCGGGCCGCAAGGCCTGGCCGATCTTCGCCAAGGCCAACGGCATCGGCAACGTGGCCTGGACCGCGATGGACCCGCCGCTGCGCGAGACCATGCTGGTGCGCGGCGACATCGACGCGATCACCGGCTTCTCGTTCACCTCGCTGCTGAACCTGGAGGCGCGCGGCGTCAAGACCGAGGATGTGGTCGTGCTGCCCTATCCCGCGCACGGCGTGAAGCTCTACGGCAACGCGATCATCGTCGGCGAGGCCTTCCTGAAGAAGAACCCGGAGGCGGTGAAGGCCTTCCTGCGCGGCTTCACCAAGGGCGTGAAGGACGTGATCGCGGATCCGAAGGCCGGCGTGGCGCTGGTCAAGGCGCGCGACGGCATCATCAACGCCGACCTGGAGCTGCGCCGGCTGAAGCTGGCGCTCGACGCCTCGGTGCTGACGCCGGATGCCCGGGCCGAGGGCTTCGGCGCGGTCAGCGGCCCGCGCCTGAGCCTGATGGCCAGCCAGGTGGCCGACGCCTTCGCCACCAAGGAGCGCATCAACCCGGACGCGGTCTGGAACGGCACGTTCCTGCCCCCGGCCACCGAGCGCAACATCTTCGCCACCGCGAAGAAATGAACGCAATGCCCGCCATGACCGCACAGGACTGATGCGATGACCGCCTTCGTCGATTTCAAGGATGTCTGGCTGGCCTACAACGACGAGCTGCTGGCCAAGCAGCAGTTCGCCGTCGAGGACATCAACCTGCAGGTCGGCGAGGGCGAGTTCATCGCCATCGTCGGGCCCTCGGGCTGCGGCAAGTCCACCTTCATGAAGCTGGCCACCGGCCTGAAGCGCCCGAGCCGCGGCACCGTCACCATCGGCGGCCAGGCGGTGAACGGCCCGCTGAAGATCACCGGCATGGCCTTCCAGGCGCCGAGCCTGCTGCCCTGGCGCACCACGATCGACAATGTGCTGCTGCCGCTGGAGATCGTCGAGCCCTACCGCTCGAGCTTCAAGCAGAAGCGGGCCGAGTACCGCGAGAAGGCGCGCCGGCTGCTGGCCAGCGTCGGTCTGGCCGGCATGGAAGACAAGTTCCCCTGGCAGCTCTCGGGCGGCATGCAGCAGCGCGCCAGCATCTGCCGCGCGCTGATCCACGAGCCGAAGATGCTGCTGCTCGACGAGCCCTTCGGCGCGCTCGATGCCTTCACCCGCGAGGAACTCTGGTGCGCGCTGCGCGACCTGCAGGCCGCGCAGAAGTTCAATGTCATCCTGGTCACGCACGACCTGCGCGAAAGCGTGTTCCTGGCCGACACGGTCTATGTGATGAGCAAGAGCCCGGGCCGCTTCGTCGTCAGGCGCGAGATCGACCTGCCGCGCCCGCGCGACCTGGAGATCACCTACACGCCCGAGTTCACCGCCATCGTGCATGAGCTGCGCGGCCACATCGGCGCGATGCGCAAGCCCGTCGCCGGCCTCGCCCCCACCTCGGAGATCGCCCAATGAACGCCCGCCAGATGGAACGCTGGTCGCCCTGGATCCTGCTGGTCGCGGTGCTGCTGCTGTGGCAGGCGCTGTGCTCGGCCTTCGGCATCTCGGAATTCATCTTCCCGAGCCCGGCGGCGATCGGCGCGGCGCTGGCCGAGCATGCCGCCACCATCGCCGGCCACGCCTGGCGCACCTTCTGGGTGACGATGGCCGGCTTCGGCCTGTCGATCGTCGTCGGCGTGCTGCTGGGCTTCCTGATCGGCAGCTCGCGCGCGGCCTACGCCGCGGTCTATCCGCTGATGACCGCCTTCAACGCGCTGCCCAAGGCCGCCTTCGTGCCGATCCTGGTGGTGTGGTTCGGCATCGGCATCGGCCCGGCCATCCTGACCGCCTTCCTGATCAGCTTCTTCCCGATCATGGTCAACATCGCCACCGGCCTGGCCACGCTCGAGCCCGAGCTGGAGGATGTGCTGCGGGTGCTGGGCGCGCGGCGCTGGGACGTGCTGGTCAAGGTCGGGCTGCCGCGCTCGCTGCCCTACTTCTACGGCTCGCTGAAGGTGGCGATCACGCTGGCCTTCGTCGGCACGACGGTGTCGGAAATGACGGCCGCCAACGAGGGCATCGGCTACCTGCTGATCTCGGCCGGCAGCTCGATGCAGATGGGGCTGGCGTTTGCCGGGCTGGTGGTGGTCGGCGCGATGGCGATGGTGATGTACGAGCTGTTCTCGGTGGTGGAGAAGCGCACGACCGGCTGGGCCCATCGCGGCTCGAACGCGCACTGAAGCGGCAAAAAGGCGCATGATCGGCCCATGCACGCCTTCACCACGCCCGACCCGACGATGGAGCAGATGCTGCTGCACCTGCGCCAGGCCAGCGACATCGCACGCGCCGCGATGGAGCAGGGCCATCACCCCTTCGGCGCGCTGCTGGTCGGCCCGGACCATGAGACGGTGCTGCTGATCCAGGGCAATGTCGACAGCGTCAACCATGCCGAGGCGGTGCTCGCGCGCCAGGCCGCGGCCAAGTTCGACGCCGAGCTGCTGTGGAACTGCACGCTCTACACCACCGTCGAGCCCTGCTGCATGTGCTCCGGCACCCAGTACTGGGCCGGCATCGGGCGGCTGGTCTACGGCATGAGCGAGACGCGGCTGCGCGCCACCACCGGCCGCCATCCGGAGAACCCGACGCTGGACGTGCCCTGCCGCGAGGTCTTCTCGCGCGGCCAGAAGCCGATCCGCGTCTGGGGCCCGATTCCCGCGATCGAGGACGAACTCGCTGCAGTGCACGCGCGCTTCTGGCTCGGCCGCTGAGCGGCCCATCTGCCCGCGATCGGTGCATCGCGCGCGCAAGCGGCTGGCATGGCTCGTGCGATTCTTCGTGACGAATATCTCATTTTTCGCCATCAGGAGCGCCCCATGCCGGACAGCCCGCTGCCGGTGATCGATCTGGCCCCCAGCTTCGGTCACGACCCCCAGGCCCTGCACGCCATCGCCGCACGCATCGATGCGGCCTGCCGGCGCGACGGCTTCTTCCATGTCACCGGCCACGGCGTGCCGCTGGCGCTCAGCCACCATCTCTTCATGCTGTCGCGCCGGCTGTTCGCGCTGCCCGAGGAGGTCAAGCGACGCTGGCATGTCGAGCTGTCGGGCGGGCTGTGCCGGGGCTACGACCCGGTGGGCTGGCAGGCGCTGGAATCGGGCCGCCCCGCCGACCTGAAGGAGAGCTTCTACCTCGGCGTCGACCGCGGCCCCTGGGACGCGCTGGTGCGCGCCGGCACGCCCAACCACGGCCCGAACCAGTGGCCCGACGAGGCGCTGGTGCCCGGATTCCAGGCCACCGTCGAGGCCTACCAGGCGACGATGACCCGCCTCGGCCGCCACCTGATGGGCCTGATCGCGCTGGCGCTGAAGCTGCCGCGCGAGCATTTCGAGCCCTTCCAGCGCAATCCGATGCCGGTGCTGCGGCTGCTGCACTATCCGCCGCAGTCGGCCAGCCGGCTCGACGGCCAGATCGGCTCGGGCGCGCACACCGACTGGGGCGGCCTGACGCTGCTGGCCCAGGACGAGTCCGGCGGCCTGCAGGTCCGGCGCGAGGGCGAATGGATCGACGTGCCGCCGATGCCCGGCACGCTGGTGGTCAACCTCGGCGACCTGATGCAGCGCTGGACCAACGACCGCTACCGCTCCTCGCTGCACCGGGTCGTCAACCGCCACAGCGGGCGCGAGCGCTTCTCGATCGCCTGGTTCCACGACATCGACTACCACGCCCAGGTGGCCGCCCTGCCCGGCTGCCACGACGCCAGCGATCCGCCGCGCTATGCGCCGATCACCGCCGGCGAGCACATCATCGAGATGTACCGTCGCACCACGCTGCCCGAGGCGGCCTGACCCGGTCCGATGCAGGACCACTGCGCCAGGCCGGCCCGCTACACTCCCGCCCTTTCGCCTCTGCCACCCGCCCTTTCCTCGACACGCCCATGAGCTGGCCCGGCCGCCTGAACCTGCACTACACCCGCGATGGCGAGCGCACGATCGCGCTGGACCGCCACCATGGTCCGCTGCGCGTGCTGCAGCGCCTGTACCCGGAAGGGCCGGGCATCTGCCACCATGTGCTGGTGCATCCGCCCGGCGGCATCGTCGGCGGCGACACGCTCGAGATCGAGGCGAAGCTCGAGGAAGGCACCCATGCGCTGATCACCACGCCCGGCGCGACCCGCTACTACCGCAGCGCCGGTGCGCCCGGCATGCAGCAGGTGAAGGCCCGGCTGGCCGACCATGCCCGGCTGGAATGGCTGCCGCTGGAGACGATCGCCTACCGCGACTGCCATGCGATCAACCGGATGCGCTTCGACCTGGCGCCGAAGGCCGAGATGATCGGCTGGGATCTGCTGGCGCTCGGTCTGCCTGCCGCCGGGGAAGCCTGGAGCCGGGGGCGCTACCAGCAGCACCTGGAACTGCCCGGTGTCTGGCTGGAGCAGGCCCGCATCGACGCCAGCGACACGCTGCTGCTTGACGGCCCGCTCGGCTGGGCGGGCCGACGGGTGCTGGGCACGATGTGGTTCGGCAGCGGCGAGGCGATCGGCCGGGAGCGCACCGCGCGACTGCTGGAACTCGCTCGCGATCGGCTGTCAGCCTCGCCGCTGGCGGACAGCGCCGGAGTCAGCGCGGTCCATGACCGGGTGATCGTGCTGCGCGCGCTGGCCGAACGGGTCGAGCCGCTGATGCAGCTGCTGGTGGCCGTGCGGGCAGCCTGGCGCCAGGACGGCTGGTCGCTGGCCGAATCTGCGCCCCGGATCTGGCGGACATGACATGAACAGCTGCACACCATTTGATCAGGGTTTCCACTGATCAGATCGTGATTCCCTGCATAGAATGGGGCCGTACCGTCCCAGGCGTGACATCCGATCGATGCCGGGACGTCACCTCGATTCGGCTGCAACGCCAGGGAAGCCCGACATGTTCTCTCTCACTTTCTGCGCATCGCCACGCCTGTCGCATCGGTCGCTGAGACGGACCGCGGCGGGATCGGCGCTGAGCCTGCTGGCTTGCACCGCTGCCTGGGCGGTGCCGTCCCATCAGGCTGCACATCAGGTCGCACATCCGACGCTGCCCGCACAGCCGACGGTCGCCGCTTCGGCCAGCACCGGTGCGCTGTCGGACGGCGAATCCCATCCGGCGGCGCTGGCAGCCGCGGGCCTGCTCTCGATCGCGCTGCTGCAGCGCCGGCTGATGCGCCGCCAGCGTCATCACCACGACTGACAGCACCAGCTTGCGTCAGCAGCACGCAAGCGCAAGCCACCGCCCCAGGCGGGGGACTGGCCCCGGAGTCGGGCGGTTTTCGGCCGACCTCCAGACAGGCTGCCGATAGACTGAGGGGCATGGACAAGGCCATCTCGCTGCCGGCGATGAGCTCGCCGCCTCCCGCACGGTCTCAGCCGCGCACCGGGCTGCTGCTGACCGGCGGCGGGGCGCGTGCGGCCTATCAGGTGGGCGTGCTGCGGGCCATCGCCGACATTGCCCGCGAGGTCGGCGCGCCGACGCACAGCCCCTACCAGATCATCGCCGGCACCTCGGCCGGCGCGATCAACGCCACCGCCCTGGCCTGCCAGGCCGACCGCCATGATGCAGCGGTGCGCGAGATCGCCGATGTCTGGGCTCAGTTCCGCTCCGAGCAGGTCTACCGCACCGACTCGCTGGGCGTGCTGCGCACCGGCGCACCATGGCTGACGATGATGTCCTTCGGCTGGCTGCTGCACCGCTGGCGGCGACTGCGCCCGCGCTCGCTGCTGGACAACAGCCCGCTGGAATCGCTGCTGCTGCGCATGGTGCGCTTCGACCGACTGCAGCGGCTGATGAACGACGGCCATCTGGATGCGCTGGCGGTGACGGCCTCCAGCTACACCAGCGGCGAGCACGTCACCTTCTACGAGAGCCGCGAGAACATCGCCCCCTGGAACCGCTCGCAGCGCCTCGCGGTGCCGGCCCGGCTCGGAGTACGCCACCTGCTGGCCTCGGCAGCGATTCCCTTCGTCTTTCCGGCGGTCGAGCTGCCTTGCGGCGAGCGCACCGGCTGGTTCGGCGATGGCTCGATGCGCCAGGCTGCACCGATCTCGCCCGCGGTGCATCTGGGCGCGGAGCGCATCCTGATCATCGGCGCCGGCCGCATGCACGAGCCGCCGGGCGCCCATCTGGAAATCAGCGGCTACCCGACGATCGCGCAGATCGCCGGCCATGCGATGTCGAACATCTTTCTCGACGCGCTGGCGGTCGATGTCGAGCGGCTGCAGCGCATCAACTCGACGCTGGCGCTGCTGCCGCCGCAGGCCAGGGCACAGACCACGCTGAGACCGATCGATGCGCTGGTGATCGCGCCCAGCCAGCGTCTGGACGAGATCGCCGGACGCCATCTCGACAGCCTGCCGCTGACCGTGCGCAGCCTGCTGCGCGGCGTCGGTGTCAGTGGCCGGGGCACCTCGGCACGCGGCGCAGCGCTGGCCAGCTACCTGCTGTTCGAGTCGGGCTACACCCGAGAGCTGATCGCACTGGGCGAGGCCGACGCGATGGCGCGGCGCGCCGACGTGCTGAGCTTCTTCGGCTGGCAGCCGGACGCCGGACAGCGCCCGCCGCCGACCCGTGCCCGGCTCGCCGATGGCCATGGCCATGCAGTGCGACCCGCGCTGCCGGCCTGCGTCGACAGCGGCACACCGGCGCAGCCGCTCACGGTCAGGGCTTCTTCACCGGCGTGAGCGCCGTCGTCGCGGGGCCCGCCGCAGCGACAGGCGTGGTGGCTGGCGCGGCGGGCAGGACAAAGGCACTCCCGTTGACCGTCAGCCCGCCGCCGGAGAAGCGGGTCGCGGAGGCCTGCTTGATGCCCTTGACGCGCTCCATCACATCGGCCCAGTCCCGGAACGGACCCTTCTTGCGCTCCTCGAGAATGCGGCCGGACATCGCAGGGCCGATGCCCTTGATCGACTCCAGCTCGGCCTGAGAAGCCTTGTTGATGTCGGTGGCCAGACAGGTCACCGAGGCCAGAGCCAGCGCCAGGCCAGCCAGCAGATTGCGGATCGTCATCATCGTGATGCTCCCGGACCCCGTGCGGGGGTGGTTCGCGGACAGGGATGATCCGCTCGCAGCGGGGCGGATCGGTGGCGCCGGCGGCACGGATGCCGGCGTGGGTCCACGATAGGAGCGCGGTCAGCCGCGGCGCATCCCCATCAGGAGGGCCCTCTTCCGGGGGCCCTCCGATGGGGGACAGCGATCCTCGAGGTCAGTGATCCTCGAGACGGCGCGGCGGGAAGGTCTCCCAGCCCTGGCAGCCGGGACACTGCCAGAAATACTGCTGCGCCTCGAAGCCGCAGGCCGCACAGCGGTAGCGCTGCAGCGGTCGCAGCGCCTGCGCGACGCTGCCCTGCACCGCCTGATGCTCCTCGACCGACAGCGCAGCGCCTTCGGGCTCGCGCAGCAGCCTCAGCACCGGACCGAGGCCGGGCTGGACCTTCATGTGATCGAGCAGCCGCCGGCGACGCGAGGCCGGATCGGCATCGAGTGCAAGCAGCGCGGCCAGCAGGTCGGAGGTCGGCACCTGGCGATGCAGCTCGGACAGCGCGACACGGGCCTCGTCCGCGCGACCGCAGGCCTGCGCACTGGCCGCGAAGTCCGCCGCGATGACCGACAGGGCACCCGGCGACAGCGCGACCAGCGGCAGCCAGGCCTGCAGCGCCTGCTCATGCGCACCGGCACGCGCCGCACGCTGACCGGCCAGCACCAGGGGACGGGCCGCCTGCGGCGCGGCCTGGCGTGCCTTGTCGAGCGCAGCACGCGCATCGTCACCCTGGCCTCGGGCATCGGCCTCGAGCGCCAGCTCGCACCAGTAATGGGCGAGGCGAGGCGCAAACGATCCGGCCGCCACCGCCTCGAGCTGGCGTGCCACCTCGATCGCGGCCTTCCAGTCGCGCGAGCGCTCATGCAGCGTCAGCAGCGCCATGCGGGCATCGGTCGCGAAGGCGGAGCCCTCCAGAGCCCGGTAGGCCGCCTCGGCCCGGTCGAACAGGCCGGCCTTCAGGAAATCCTGCGCCAGCGCGTACTGGGCGCGGTCGCGTTCGGAGGTGGGCAGGTCGGCACGTGCCAGCAGATGCTGGTGCACGCGCACCGCCCGCTCGTACTCGCCTCGGCGCCGGAACAGGTTGCCGAGCGCGAAGTGCAGGTCCGAGCTGCCCGGGTCATGCTGGACCGCCTCGATGAAGGCATCGATGGCCTTGTCCTGCTGCTCGTTGAGCAGCAGGTTCAGGCCCTTGAAATAGGCGCGCGGAGACGACTCGATGTCGCGTTTCCACTGGCGCATGTCCAGGCGCGAGGCCAGCCAGCCCAGCCCGAAGGCCAGCGGCAGGGCCAGCAGCAGCCACTGCAGGTCAAAGTCCATCGCGGGGGGGAGCGCCCAGGGGTACGTCAGGCAGGACAGGAGTGACGCCGGACAGCACCGGCACGGCCGCGGTGGTGGTGGTCACCGGGGTCTGCGGCTCGGTCGAGGCCCGGGCGCGACGGCGCTGGCGCCACCAGTTCGGCATCATCGCCAGGACCCCGAAAAGCGCACCGGCGGCAAAGACCACGAGCACCATCAGCACCATCGGTGCACGGAACTCGAAGCCGAAGAACCAGCGGATCCGGGCCTCGTGCTGATTGTTCAGCGCGAAGGCGAACAGCACGAAGAAGATGGCGGCTCGAAATAGCCAGGAGAAGAATCGCATCGCACCGGGATTCTAGTGCGTGTCGTGCGGGATGCGCCGCGCGGAGTGCGCGGCCGTCCGGGCGGACGGTCAGGCCTTCTCGCCGGAGGCGGAGGCAGGCGTGGGAGTGGAAGCAGCGGCGGTGCGGTCGACGGCTTCGCGCAGGGCCTTGCCCGGCTTGAAGTGCGGCACCAGCTTCTCGGGAATGACGACCGGCTCGCCGGAACGGGGATTGCGCCCCATGCGCGGCGGCCGGCGATTGACGGCAAAGCTGCCGAAGCCACGGATCTCGATGCGGTGGCCCCGCCCCAGGGCCTCGGTCATCGTGTCGAGCATCGTCTTGACGGCGAACTCGGCATCACGATGGGTCAGCTGGCCGAAGCGTGCGGCCAGCAGATTGACGAGGTCGGAGCGGGTCATGCAGACAGCGGTTCCGTGGCGTCCGGCATCAGGATCAGTTGCCCTGATCCAGCTTGGCCTTCAGCAGGGCGCCCAGGCTGGTGGTGCCAGCATTCTCGCGGCTGCTGTCGGCCGACAGACGCTGCATGGCTTCCTGGTTCTCGGCGTTGTCCTTGGCCTTGATCGACAGCTGGATCGAGCGCGTCTTGCGATCGATGTTGATGATCAGGGCGGTGACTTCGTCGCCTTCCTTCAGCACGTTGCGGGCATCTTCCACGCGCTCGCGGGCGATTTCCGAAGCACGCAGGTAGCCGGTGACATCGTCGTTCAGCTGGATCTCGGCGCCACGCGGGTCGACCGACTTGACCTTGCCGGTCACCGTCATGCCGCGGTCGTTGACCGAGGTGTAGTTGGTGAACGGATCGGCGTCGAGCTGCTTGATGCCCAGCGAGATGCGCTCGCGCTCGACATCGATGCCCAGGACCACGGCCTCGACGTCCTGACCCTTCTTGTAGTTGCGGACCGCGGCTTCGCCCGGCTCGTTCCACGACAGGTCGGACAGGTGCACCAGGCCGTCGATGCCAGCGGCCAGTCCGACGAACACGCCGAAGTCGGTGATCGACTTGACCGGGCCCTTGACCTTGTCGCCGCGCTTGAAGTTCTGCGCGAACTCGTCCCACGGGTTGGCACGGCACTGCTTCATGCCCAGCGAGATGCGACGCTTGTCTTCGTCGATCTCCAGGACCATGACTTCGACTTCGTCGCCCAGCGAGACGACCTTGGACGGAGCGACGTTCTTGTTCGTCCAGTCCATTTCCGAGACGTGGACCAGGCCTTCGATGCCCGGCTCGATCTCGACGAACGCGCCGTAGTCGGCGATGTTCGTGACCTTGCCGAACAGGCGGGTGCCCGACGGGTAGCGGCGCGAGACGCCGAACCACGGATCGTCGCCCATCTGCTTCAGGCCCAGCGAGACGCGGTTCTTCTCGGCGTCGAACTTCAGGACCTTGGCGGTCAGTTCCTGACCCACCGTCACCACTTCGCTCGGGTGACGGACACGGCGCCAGGCCATGTCGGTGATGTGCAGCAGGCCGTCGATGCCGCCCAGGTCGACGAACGCACCGTATTCGGTGATGTTCTTGACCACGCCGTTGACGATGGCGCCTTCACGCAGCGTCTCGAGCAGCTTGGCGCGCTCTTCGCCCATCGAGGCCTCGACCACCGCGCGACGCGACAGCACAACGTTGTTGCGCTTGCGGTCGAGCTTGATGACCTTGAACTCCATGGTCTTGCCCTCGAACGGGCTCATGTCCTTGACCGGACGGGTGTCCAGCAGGGAACCCGGCAGGAAGGCGCGGATGCCGTTGACCAGAACGGTCAGGCCGCCCTTGACCTTGCCGTTGACGGTGCCGGTGACGAAGTCGCCCGACTCCAGGGCATTTTCCAGCGACAGCCACGAGGCCAGACGCTTGGCCTTGTCGCGCGACAGGATGGTGTCGCCGTAGCCGTTCTCGATGGCGTCGATCGCGACCGACACGAAGTCGCCGACCTGGACTTCCACTTCGCCCTGGTCGTTCTTGAACTCTTCCAGCGGAACGTAGGCTTCGGACTTGAGGCCGGCGTTGACGACGACGAAGCTGTGCTCGACGCGGACGACTTCAGCGGAGATCACTTCGCCGGCGCGCATGTTGGCGCGCTGGAGCGACTCCTCGAACATCGCGGCAAAGGATTCCATGCCGAGATCGGCCATAGATGCTTGGGACATTGGGGACTTTCTGCACCGGCGACGGGCCGGCGGCGGGTGCCACTTCCGTGGCGGGGTTGAGTTGACGATCCGGGGCTCCGTCGGTGCATCGCGCACTCGGCCGGAACTCCGGGCCAGAAGGCAGGAAAGGTGGCGGTCGATCCGGCTCGCTCAGGGCGCGTCGAAGGGCTGCCGTGCGTTCCACCAGGCCACCACCTGCTGCACCGAAGCCTCGATGCCGAGCTGGGAGTTGTCGAGCCGGAGCGCGTCCTCGGCCGGTCTCAAGGGGGCGGTCTCACGGGTGCGGTCCCGCTCGTCGCGCGCCTCCAGATCGGCACGAAGGTCGTCGAGGCTAGCAGAAATTCCCTTTGCGATCAATTGATTGAGCCGGCGCTCGGCGCGCGCGGCTGCGGTCGCGGTCAGGAAGATCTTCAGGCCGGCGTCGGGGAAGATGACGGTGCCCATGTCACGGCCGTCCGCCACCAGGCCGGGCAGCTGGCGGAAGCCGCACTGCAGGTCGTAGAGCGCGGCACGCACCGCCGGCCAGGCCGAGATGCGCGAGGCCATCATGCCCACCGCCTCGTCGCGCAGCTCGTCGCTGACATCCTCGCCGGCGAGCAGCACCCGCACGCCCTCGAAGCGCAGCTGCATCGCCCGTGCGGTGGCAGCCAGGCCCTGCTCGTCGTCGGCCGAGACGCCGGTGCGGCGCGCCGCCAGCGCGGTCACCCGGTACAGCGAGCCCGAGTCCAGCGTGTGCCAGCCCAGGCCGGCGGCCACGCTGGCCGACAGCGTGCCCTTGCCGGAGGCGGTCGGGCCGTCGATGGTGATCACCGGAATGTCGGCCGCGCGGGCCTCGACCACCGAGAACAGCGCCTCGAAGTAGTCGGGAAAGGTCTTGGCGACGCACTTCGGGTCGAGGATGCGCACCGGCACCGCACGCTCGCCGTCGCCGGCCGGATTCAGCCGGTTGAAGGCGGCCAGCGACAGGCACATCGCCATGCGGTGGTCGTCGTAGGTGTGGATCGCGGCGGGCTGGAAGCGCGCCAGCGGCTCGACGCGCAGGAAGTCCTCGCCCTCCTCGACGGTGGCGCCGAGCTTGCGCAGCTCGCAGGCCATCGCGGCGATGCGGTCGGTCTCCTTGACGCGCCAGCTGGCGATGTTGCGCAGCGTCGAGGGGCCGTCGGCGTAGAGCGCCATCACCGCCAGCGTCATCGCCGCGTCGGGAATGTGGTTGCAGTCGAGGTCGATCGCCTTCAGCGGCCAGGCGCCGCGGCGGATCTCCAGCGCATTGGGCTCGGCATGCACCACCGCGCCCATGGCCTCGGCGGCCTCCTTAAATCGGATGTCGCCCTGGATGGAGGCCGCGCCGACGCCCTCGATGCGCACCGGCGCGTCGACGCCGGCGATCGCGCCCAGCGCGATGAAGTAGGAGGCCGACGAGGCATCGCCCTCGACATGCACCTCGCCCGGCGTGACATAGCGGCTGCCGGCCGGAATGACGAAGCGCTCCCAGCCCTGGCGCTCGACCGCGATGCCGAAGCGCGCCAGCAGGTTCAGCGTGATCTCGATGTAGGGCTTGGAGATCAGCTCGCCGACCACCTCGATGGTCACCGCGCGGTCGCTGGCGGCCAGCGGCAGCGCCAGCAGCAGCGCGGTCAGGAACTGGCTCGACACGTCGCCGCGCACCTTGACGGGCGCGGCCAGGTCCAGCGTGCCGCCGGCCACCCGCAGCGGCGGATAGCCTTCGGTGCCCAGGCAGTCGACCGTGCAGCCCAGGCCGCGCAGCGCGTCGACCAGATCGCCGATCGGCCGCTCGTGCATGCGCTTGACGCCGCCCAGCGTGTAGGCCGCCCCGCCCTGCTGCGTGGCCAGCACCGCCAGCGCGGCGGTCAGCGGGCGCATCGCGGTGCCGGCATTGCCCAGGAAGAGTTCGGCCGAGGCCACCCGGGGTCGGCCGGCGAAGCCGGTGATGCGGGTGAAGCGGCCGTCCTGGACGATGGCGCAGCCCAGCGTGCGCAGCGCCGCCAGCATCACCCGGGTGTCGTCGGAGTCGAGCAGGTCGACCAGCGTCGTCGTGCCCTCGCTCAGGCCCGCCAGCAGCAGCAGCCGGTTCGAGATGCTCTTGGAGCCGGGCAGCTGCACGGTGCCGGCGGCGTGACCGAGCGGCGGAAGGTCGAG
>RRZT010754764.1_pt1 | contig 16224 bp, 14 predicted proteins | sample 2165551 | NCBI WGS metagenome assembly RRZT01 (sample SAMN10456910, study PRJNA506462) | wastewater metagenome | biome: wastewater; feature: sludge; material: wastewater sludge; isolation source: wastewater sludge with Escherichia coli K12::gfp cells carrying plasmid... | place: USA: Moscow, Idaho...
CTGCTCGGCCTGAACCGGCTGTGGAATCTGGGGCTGGACCGCCGCGCGCTGCTGGAGCTGGGCGTGAAACTGGGGGCCGACGTGCCCTTCTTCATCGGCGGGCGCGACGCCTGGGTCGAGGGCATCGGCGAGATCCTGACGCCGATCGCGCTGCCGCCAGCCAGCTATCTGGTCCTCAAACCCCCGGTGGCGATTCCCACCGCCGCGATTTTTTCGAGCCCCCTCTTGCGCAGGGACACGAAACCCGCCACAATGGCAGTCTTTCTCGCAGAGCCCGAGTTCGGGAAAAACGATCTGCAAGCCGGCGCCGAAGCGTACAGCAAGCAAGTAGTTGACGGACTAGAAATTCTGAAGCAGAATTTAGGGCTCAGCAGGATGAGCGGATCAGGAAGCGCAGTGTTTGCGCAGTATCCGGAAGTCCTGAGAGAATGCAGTGCGAAGCACGGCGAGCTGACAGAAAAGATTCTTCGGAGTTTGGCGACACCGAATAAATCCTGGATAGCAAGAACGTGCAGAAGTCTGGAAATACATCCGATGCAGCATTGGGTGAAAGACTGAAAAGCACAGAGTTTTCGGGCGCGTCGACAGACGAGTCCAGTGTAGGGGAGTCGCCAAGTTGGTCAAGGCATCGGATTTTGATTCCGACATGCGAGGGTTCGAGTCCTTCCTCCCCTGCCAAACCATCCACATCAAGCGCCTGCCGGTCACACGGCGAGGCGCTTGTTTCTTGATGGCCTGAAAAGTCCGCGCCCTGCGGGCAGCACGCACATGCTCTCCGACACCCTTCTCTTCACTGGCAACGCCAACCCGGCCCTGGCCCGCGAGATCGCCGCCGATCTGGGCCTCGAACTCGGCAAGGCCGCCGTCGGCCACTTCTCCGACGGCGAAGTCACCGTCGAGATCCAGCAGAACGTCCGCGCCCGCGACGTCTTCATTGTCCAGCCGACCTGCGCGCCGACCAACGAGCATCTGATGGAGCTGCTGCTGATGGTCGATGCGCTCAAGCGCGCTTCGGCCCGTCGCATCACCGCGGTCATTCCCTACTACGGCTATGCCCGCCAGGATCGCCGTCCGCGCTCGACCCGCGTGCCGATCAGCGCCAAGGTCGTCGCCAACATGCTGGAAGCCGCCGGCGTCAACCGCGTGCTGACGATGGATCTGCACGCCGACCAGATCCAGGGCTTCTTCGACATCCCGGTCGACAACATCTACGCCTCGCCGATGCTGCTGAGCGACCTGAAGGGCAAGGACTACGAGAACCTCGTGGTCGTCTCGCCCGACGTCGGTGGCGTGGTGCGCGCGCGGGCCCTGGCCAAGCAGCTCGGCTGTGATCTGGCCATCATCGACAAGCGCCGCCCGAAGGCGAATGTCTCCGAAGTGATGCATGTCATCGGCGACATCGACAAGCGCAACTGCGTGATCATGGACGACATGATCGACACCGCCGGCACGCTGGTGAAGGCGGCCGAGGTCCTGAAGGACCGCGGCGCCCGCAGCGTCTACGCCTACTGCACGCACCCGATCCTGTCGGGTCCGGCGGTCGAGCGCATCGCCGGCTCCAAGCTGGATGAAGTGGTGATCACCAACACCATTCCGCTGCAGAGTCCGGCACGCGAGTGCAAGAAGATCCGCCAGCTGTCGGTGGCCTTCCTGTTTGCCGAGACGATCCGCCGCATCTCGGACGGCGCCTCGGTGACCGATCTTTTCGCGGAACAGAACAACAACTTCTGATCCGTCTCACCCGGGTGACCTGGTCGCGGGCACCCTTCCTTTTTCTGGAGAAATCACATGAAATTCGTCGCATTCTCGCGCGAAGTGCAGGGGACCGGAGCGAGCCGCCGCCTGCGCAATGCCGGCAAGGTTCCGGGCATCGTCTACGGCGTCAAGGAGCCGGCCCAGATCGAGCTGGACCACAACGCGCTGTACCACGCGCTGAAGAAGGAAGCCTTCCACTCGTCCGTCCTCGAGATGGAACTGGGCGGCGAGACCACCAAGGTCGTGCTGCGTGACCTGCAGATGCACCCGTACAAGCCGCTGGTGCTGCATGTCGACTTCCAGCGCGTCGACTCGACCACCCGCATCCACAAGCGCGTGCCGCTGCACTTCATCAACGAGGCCGAGTCGCCGGCCGTCAAGCTCGAGAAGTGCACGATCAACCATGTCGTGGCCGAGCTGGACATCGAGTGCCTGGCCGAGCAGCTGCCGGAATTCCTGACGGTCGACCTGAAGGGCATGACCAAGGGCAAGTCGCTGCATGTCGACGATCTGGTGCTCGACCCGAGCATCAAGGTCCTCACGCACGGCCGCAAGAACCCGGTCATTGCCACCCCGGTGGAGATCGTCGAGGAAGTCATCGTCGTCGCTGCCGCTCCGGCCGCCGACAAGGGCAAGAAGGGCAAGGGCAAGAAGTAATTCCTGCCCGGCAACCTGCTGTTGCTCCGACACGAAGCCCCGCCCTGCGGGGCTTTTTTGCGTGGGAAGAAGAACATCATGATCCGACTGCTGGTCGGCCTGGGCAATCCGGGCCCCGAATACGAGGCGACCCGCCACAACGCGGGCTTCTGGTGGATCGACACCGTGGCACGGCGCCTGGGCGCGCATCTGAGCGCCGACAAGGCCTATCACGGTCTGGTCGCGCGGGTGAACCGTCCGGCCGGCCCGATCTGGCTGATCGAGCCGCAGACCTACATGAACCTGTCGGGCAAGTCGGTGGCACCGCTCGCGCGCTTCTTCCGCATCGCGCCGGAGGAAATCCTGGTGGTGCACGACGAGCTCGACGTGCTGCCCGGCCAGATGAAGCTCAAGCAGGGCGGCAGCGCCGCCGGCCACAACGGCCTGAAGGACATCCAGGCCCAGCTCGGCTCGCCGGCCTTCTGGCGGCTGCGCCTCGGGATCGGGCATCCGGGCGACCGCGCCGAGGTCGCGGGCTATGTGCTGCGCAAGCCGCCGGCGTCGGAGCGCGAGCTGATCGAGGGCTGCATCGACCGCTCGATGGAGGCGCTCGACCTGTTGCTGGCCGGCGACATGCCCAAGGCCACCGCGCTGCTGCATGCCGGGCCGCAGCGCCCGAAGCCACCGCGCCCGCCCAGGCCGCCAGCGGCGCCGGCCGAAGGCGGCTGAACCGCCCTGCGCTGCAAAGTGCTCAGCGGATTCCGCCGACTTCGGCGGACTTCAGCTGATCGGGGTGCGGGGCAGCGCCTGCAGCTGCAGGCGCTCGTACTTGGCCTGCAGCTGCTCGCGCGTCTCGACATGCTCCGGATCGACCGGAATGCACTCGACCGGGCAGACCTGCACGCATTGCGGCTCGCCGAAGTGGCCGACGCACTCGGTGCAGCGTGCCGGGTCGATGACGTAGAACTCCTCGCCCATCGAGATGGCCTGGTTGGGGCACTCGGGCTCGCAGACGTCGCAGTTGATGCACTCGCTGGTGATGGTCAGCGCCATGGTCGCCTCTCCTGCCGTCGGCTCAGTCGCGCGGGCCGGCCGCGACCCGCTGCTGCAGGCGCGCCAGCACCGACGGCGCGACGAACTTCGACACATCGCCGCCGAGCATCGCGATCTCGCGCACGAAGGTGCCGCTGACGAACTGGTACTGGTCGCTCGGCGTCAGGAACAGCGTCTCGACCTCGGGCATGAGCTGGCGGTTCATGCCGGCCATCTGGAACTCGTACTCGAAGTCGCTGACCGCGCGCAGGCCGCGCACCACCACCTTGCCGCCGTTCTCGACGACGAAGTTGCGCAGCAGGCCGCGGAAGGCGACCACCTCGACATTGCCGTAGGGCTGGGCCAGCTCCTGGGCGATCTCCAGGCGCTCCTCGAGCGTGAACATCGTGCGCTTGTGGTGGCCGGCGGCGACCGCCACGATCAGACGGCTGAACAGCCGGCTGGCGCGACGCATCAGGTCCTGGTGACCCAGGGTCATCGGGTCGAAGGTGCCGGGATAGATCGCGGTGAGTTGCTGGATCGCGGGGGTCAAGACAGGCTCCGGAGCGGACGCTTCAGGGGTGCAGTTTCAGAAGATGATAATGCACCATGCCGGCGCGGCCATGACGGTGCAGCGTCAGCCCCAGGGCCGCGCAGGCGGACTCGTCGAAGGGCCGATCGGCCTCCAGATAGATCCAGCCGCCCTCGCCCAGCAGCCGCAGCGCGGCCTGCAGCGCGCGATCGAACAGGTCGGCGCCGAAGGGCGGATCGAGCAGCACCAGATCGAAATGCCCGGCGGGAGCTCCCGCCATCCAGGCCAGCGCATCGGTGCGCCGCACCTCGACCATCGTCGCGCCGAGCCGCACGGCGGCCTGCTGCAGCTGCGCGGCCGCACGCGGCGCCTGCTCCAGCAGCACCACCTCGACCGCGCCGCGCGAGGCCGCCTCGAAGCCGAGCGCGCCGGTGCCGGCGAAGGCATCGAGCACCCGCCAGCCCGACAGATCCTGGCCGAGCCAGTTGAACAGCGTTTCGCGCACCCGGTCGGGCGTCGGGCGCAGACCGGGCTCGGCCAGCACCGGCAGCCGGGTGCGCTTCCAGCGGCCGCCGATCAGACGGATCTCGCCAGGCGCGCCACTGTCGGCACGGGGAGCGCGGGGAGCGTGCGGCGAGGCCGGCGCACGGCGGTCGGGATGATTTCTGGACACGGGCGGCATTCTAGTCAGGCGGGCTGCCTACAATCGGACCATCATCCTGCGGCCGTCTGCTGCCCGCCTCGCGCGGCGCCGGCACCGGCCCCGCCCGACTCCCTGCCGGCCCCTCAACCGGCCTCCGCCCGCATGTTCAGTTTCCTCCGTCGCAAGCTCTTCTCGTCGTCTCCGGCTCCGGAACCCGCACCGGAGCTTGCGCAGGACAGCCCGACCGCCGAGTCGCCCGCTGCCCTGCCCTCACCTGCACCGGCATTGGCCAGCCTGCCGGCACCTGTCGCAGCGCCCGAGCCCGCACCGGCCCCGGCCGCACGCGGCTCCTGGCTGCAGAAGCTCAAGGCCGGGCTGCAGCGCACCGGCTCCAGCATCGCCCAGGTCTTCACCGGCACGAAGATCGACGACGCGCTCTACGAAGAACTCGAGGCCGCGCTGCTGATGGCCGACGCCGGCGTGGGCGCGACCGAATACCTGCTCGAGGAGCTGAAGAAGCGCGTCAAGGACACACGCTGCACCGATCCGGCCGGCGTCAAAGCCTTGTTGGCCGAGGTGCTGGCCGAGCTGCTCGCGCCGCTGGAAGGCTCGCTGCAGATCGGCGCGACCCAGCCTACCGTGATGATGGTCGCCGGCGTCAACGGCGCGGGCAAGACCACCAGCATCGGCAAGCTCACCCGCCATCTGGCCGAGCAGGACGGCAAGGTGCTGCTGGCGGCGGCCGACACCTTCCGCGCCGCCGCGCGCGAGCAGCTGGCGGTCTGGGCGGACCGCAACCGCGTCGAGATCGTCAGCCAGGAAGGCGGCGATCCGGCCGCCGTCTGCTTCGACGCGGTCTCGGCCGGCAAGGCGCGCGGCTGCGACGTGGTCATCGCCGACACCGCCGGCCGGCTGGCCACGCAGCTGCATCTGATGGACGAGCTGCGCAAGATCCGCCGCACGCTGGGCCGCGCGATGGAGGGCGCGCCGCACGAGGTGCTGCTGGTGGTCGACGGCAACACCGGCCAGAACGCCTTCACCCAGGTCAAGGCCTTCGACGAGGCGATCGGCCTGACCGGCCTGATCGTCACCAAGCTCGACGGCACCGCCAAGGGCGGCGTGCTGGCGGCCATCGCGCTGTGGGTACGCGAGCGCGTCGCGCAGGGCAAGCCGGCGGTGCCGGTCTACTTCATCGGCGTCGGAGAGAAGCTGGAGGATCTGCAGACCTTCAGCGCCCGCGAGTTCGCGCAGGCGCTGCTGAGCTGAGCCGGCAGGCCCGGCCGCCTCAGGCGGCCGGCTGCAGCGGTCCGTCGCGATCCGACATCAGCCGGTCGATCCAGGCCTGCAGATGGCTGGCGATCTCGACCGAGGCGCCGGAAGCGCTCACCGGCTCGACCGGTCCGGCCGGCTGCGTGATGCGGCCATCCAGCCCCAGCAGGGCCGACAAGGCGGCGGCCTCCAGCGGCGACTCGGATGCGGGGCCGTCCGGCATCGCACCCAGCAGCACGCCGCGCGACAGGTCGACCCCGGCCAGCGAGATGCCCAGCTGCGCGGCCGCATCGGCCAGCACATGGCCCTCCTCGACCAGCGTGGCGCTGGCACCGCACAGCAGGCCGAGCTGCTCGGTCAGCGAGCCGATCTCGCAGCACAGCAGCCGCGCCGCATCGATGCGCTCGCGCAGGCCGGCCGGGCGCGGTCCGCTGGAGGGCATCAGCAGCACCGGACCGTCGAGCGTGGCGTCCTGCGCCAGCAGCGTCTGGAGGGCCTCGCGGGTCGGCGCGTCGATCAGCCACAGCTGGCGCATCGAGCCGCCGGCGCCCAGCAGCGCATCGACCAGACGGCGCGCCGCCTCGGCCGGATGACCCAGCAGCGAGACCACCACCAGCATGAAGGACTCGCCTTCGACGCCGTTGACCGACCAGGTCGGCCCGAAATACATCGGCAGGCCGTTGCGCAGACAGGCCCCGGACGGCGCCGGCACCTCCGGCCACAGCCGCGCCAGCGCATCGGCCTCGAGCCGGTCGGGCACGCAGAACAGCCGGTCCGGCTGCAGGCCCTGACGGCGCAGCTGACCCATCGGGGCGGCCTCGCCCGGCACGAACAGCACGTCGGACGCCTGCTCGATCATCGTCGCGTTCCAGGCCTGCGGGCCGGTGGCGCGAATGCCCGCCTCCAGCCGCAGCAGCGGCAGGCCACGCTGGTGCGCGGCCAGGCAGCAGGCGGTCATCGCATCGCTCGAGCCCAGGCTCAGCACCGCCATCGGCTCGAATTCCTCGATGAACTGACCCAGGCCCTCGACCATGCGCGACAGGCTCTGCTCGATGTCGCCCGGCACCCATTCGAGATCCAGACCGACCTCGAGCGCGGGCAGCACCCGGCCCATGCCCTGCCACGGCCAGACCAGCGGCAGCGGCCCCAGACTGACCAGCACCATGCGCGGCGCGCGACCGATCTCGGCCATCGCCTCGGCCAGCGCGGCGAACTTCAGCGCGGCGCTGGTGCTGTCGGCCAGGCAGAGCATGACGTCGCGGCTGGCGCGGCGCGCCAGCAGGCCGTCGGCATGGCTGCGTGCGGCGCGGATCGCGGAGGTGAGCGCCTGCAGACGGGCCGCCGGCAGCGCCATGCGGGGCAGCGGCTCGCGCTCGAGCGAGTCGCGTGCGCGCTCGTCGAGCTCGATCGCGGCGGATGCGGGCGCCTCAGCTGTCGGTGCAGGCTCGGGCATCGGCGCCGGGCTCGGCACTGGAACCGGAGCCGGCGGCGCGATGAACTGCAGCACCGGCGCCGGCGGGGGCGGCGCCACCGGTTCGGCGACCGGAACGGGGGCCGGCGCAGGCGCGGCGCCCGTCGACGGAGCCGCCAGCGGCTCGACCGGCGCCAGATCGCCCTCGCCGATCTCGCTGCGCAGCTCGGCGGCGGTGCGCTCGACCAGATCGGCATCGAGGGTGTCGGCGCCGTCGAGGAAGGCCGCCAGCAGCGAGCGGTTGGCCAGGCGGTTCAGGCGCCGCGGCACGCCGCCGGACCAGCGGAACAGGCTGTCGAAGGCGGAGTCGGCGAAGGCCGGACGGCGGCCGTCCCAGCCGACATGGCGCAGCCGGTGCTCGACATAGTCGCGCGCCTCCGCGAGCGTCAGCGGCCCGAGGTGGCAGGACGCGGTCACGCGCTGGCGCAGCTGCTCCATCGTCGGCGACTCGAGCAGGCGGCGCAGCTCCGGCTGGCCGACCAGGAAGCTCTGCAGCAGCGCATGGTTGCCGAGCTGGAAGTTCGACAGCATGCGCAGTTCCTCGACCGCGCGCGGGTCGAGGTTCTGCGCCTCGTCGACGATCAGCAGCGCATGGCGCCCCTGCGCCGCCAGCGCGGTCAGGAAGGCCTCCAGCGTCGCGATCAGGTGGGCCTTGGAGCTGCTGGCCTGCGACGGAATGCCGAAGGCGGTGATGATCGACTGCAGCAGCTCGCCCGACTCCAGCTGGGTGCTGACGATCTGCGCCGGCAGCACCTTCTGGCGGTCCAGCCCGTCGAGCAGCATGCGCACCAGCGTGGTCTTGCCCGCGCCGATCTCGCCGGTGATGACGACGAAGCCCTCGGCCTGCGCGACGCCGTACTGCAGGTAGGCCAGCGCGCGGCCGTGGCCGCGGCTGTTGAAGTAGAACGCCGGATCCGGGTTGAGCTGGAAGGGCGGGCCGCTGAAACCGAAGTGGGATTCGTACATCGTGGAGCTGGCCGTCGTCCGGCCGTCAGAAGCGGTGCAGCACGCCGGCCGACAGGCCGGTCTCGCTGGCGTCGTTGCCGACGAGGGAGGTCGAGCCGTTCTGGTGTCTCAGTGCGCCGGTGACCGTCGTGCGGGGTGACAGGGCATGAGAGAGACCGAGCCGGAGGATGGTTCCGCTGCGGGTGCCCAGCGAGGCGTTCGCGCCGATGCCCTCCGCGCGCGCCCGGGTCAGCGTGACCGTGGCGGTGGTGTCCGGATCGAGACGCCGCCCCAGGCTGATCGTCATGCCGCGCTGGATGGAGTCGCTGGCCAGGCCGAGCACGCTGTTGGCATCCTCGGTGGCGCCGCGGTAGTCCTCGAGCTTCGTCTGGTAGATCCGCATCGTCACGGTGTGGCGCACGCCCACCAGCGCGAGCGTCACGTTCAGGCCCTGCTGGATCTGCACCGTGCGCGAGTACAGGTCGACCGGTCCGCCCAGCGAGCTGCTCAGGCCGCGCTTGGCGATCAGGTCCTGCACCGCCGCCTGGCGGGTGGCCTCGTCGAGAATGCGGGTCTGCAGCATCGCATCGATCATCGAGGCGACATCGCCGCCGGCCTGCAGCGTGCCCAGCCGCGACGCGAAGGTCGAGGCCTGGCGCGTCGCCGCCACCGACAGCGCCATGAAGGGCGAACGGTGGGTCAGCGCGGCATTCCAGCCGGTGCCGAAGAAGCGCTTCTCGACCAGCGAGTCGAACACGGTGCGCTCCGAGGGTGCCCAGCGCAGCGCCACGCCACGCAGCGTCTCGCTGACCTGGTTGGTGCCGTAGTTGGCCGAATCCGTGCCGCCGGTCAGGCCGAGCGTCAGCACCGGATCGGGTGCATACAGCAGCGACAGCCGGCCGGTCGCCAGCACCAGACCGCTGCCGCCGTCGCGGTAGCGGGTGGCCTGGCGGTTGTATTCGGCCCGCATGCCCGCCGGAAGCGGGCGCTCGTCGAAGCGGACCGTGTCGGTGCGCACATGCGCATCGGCGTCCGCCCCTTGCGCGGCCGCCGTGCCGGTGCCGTTGCCCTGCGACCAGGTGTTGTCGCTGCGCGCGAGCAGCCGCGAGGTCGGCGACAGCTCCCGGTCGATGTAGGGACTCAGGCGCTGGCGGGTGACGGTGTTGCTGCCGGTGTAGACGGTCGTGCCATCGCCGATCAGGTCGAAGGGCGTCGACGAGGTGGTGTCGGCCCCCAGCTCGGCGTCGACGAAGAACAGCCGGTCGACCAGCCGGGTGTTGAGCGTGAGCTGTCCGCGCGGGAAGATGCGGTCGGTGCCGATCCGGCCGAGATAGGTGACCAGATCGGCCGCGAGGTTGCCGTTCAGGCGGTAGTCCGGACCGGTGCCCAGCAGCTGCAGCTGCGGCGTGACCGTCGTGACGATGCCGTAGGCACGGTCGCTCGACTGCAGCCCGACATTGTTGGTCGCGTTGACCACCGCCTTGACCGCCGGCGCGACGCGCCAGCCGCGCGCCGGCGCGGAGGCGGCCGCCGGCATCGGCGCCGCGCCCGGCCCGGCCAGGCCCTGCAGCGGATCGGGTGTGGTGATCTGGGTGGCCCGCGAGGCAGGAACCGCCCCAGCGCCCCCGGCGGCAGCGGCAGCCGCCGCATCGACCGGCTGGGCCTGCAGCGGCAGGGCCATGCCCAGCAGCGCGGTCGCCAGCAGCGCGACCGGCGCCGGTCGAAGGAGCTTCAGCCGCTCACGAGGCGTAGTAATAGCCATAAGCCTCGCCCGAGTTGCCGCTGGCGCGGTTCAGCACCGAAAGCACCACCGGGCATTGCTCGACCGCGGCATAGGCCTGGGTCACCTGCGCATGGGTGGTCTTGCCGGCCTCGACCACCATCACCACCTGGCCGACCCGCGAGGCCAGCACGCGCGACTCGGTGGTCGGGATCAGCGGCGGCGCATCGAAGACGATGATGCGATCCGGGAAGCGCGAGGCCAGCTCGTCGAGCAGCCGCTCCATCGCCGTGCTGGCCAGCAGCTCGGTCGACTGGGAGTTGGCGGTGCCGGCCGGCAGCAGGGTCAGCTTGGGCACATTGGTGCGCAGCATCACGTCGGCCAGATCGAGCGAGGGCGTCTTCAGCACGTCCATCAGGCCGCGCGAAGGCTCGACGCCGCAGCGCGCCAGCACCGAGGGGCGCAGCACGTCGGCATCGACCAGCAGCACCGACAGGTCGACCTCCATCGCGATGCTCATCGCGAGGTTGACCGCGAAGAAGGTCTTGCCTTCGCCCGGCATCGCGCTGACCACCTGGATCAGGTTGGCGCGCGAGATCTGCTGCGCCGACTCGCCGCGGGCGTTGGCCAGCAGCGGGCGCTTGATGATGCGCATCTGCTCGGCCAGCTGCGAGCGGGCCTGCGAGGGCACCAGGTAGCCTTCGCGCTCGAGCCGCTCCAGATCCAGGCGGACCTCGCGGGAGCGCCGGCCGGCGGTGGGCAGCATCTCGACCTGGGCACTGCGCACCGTCGGCAGCGTGGCGGCCGACACCGGTGCAGGTGCAGAGGCAGGCGCGGGGACCGGAGCCACCGCAGCCGGTGCGACCGGAGCCGCCGACGGCACCGCAGCCGCGGCAGGCGCCGGCTGCGCCGCCGCCGTGCCCGGGACATCGGGCACCGGCACGTCGTAGCCGGCACGCTTGAGTTCAGCGAGCCGCTTGGCGGCCTGCTCGATCGTGTTCATCTGGGGACTCCTCAGCTCGCGGTGCGTGTCGAGATCCAGGCCATCCAGCCGACATTGGCCAGCAGGAACAGGCCCATCACGCCGGCCAGCTTCATGCGGTCCTGGCGCTGCAGGTCACGATCGCGCGGATCCTCGATCTTGGTCAGGCTGCCGAGCACCGGCCGCTTGGTGAACTCGCGCAGCTCGCGCTCGCTCGAGAAGGTCGGATTGAGCAGCGTCATCGCATAGGCCACCGCCCCACCGGCCAGCAGGGCCAGCAGCATCACGCCAGCGGCCATCTGCAGCTTGCCGGGGAAGACCGGCGAGGGCAGGATGCGCGGCGGCTCGATCAGGCGGAAGTCGGCCATCGACGAGGTCTGGTCGATCTTCACGCCCAGCGAGGCGGCCTCGCGGCGCTGCACCAGCTGATCGTAGTTGCGACGCATGATCTCGTAGTCGCGGTTGAGCTGGGCCAGCTCGGCCTCGGCCTGCGGCACCTGGTTGGCCTGCGAACGGATCTCCTCGAGGCGGGCGACCTGGGCCTCGAGCTGGCCGCGCAGCGACGCCACGCTGGCCTCGGCATCCGACAGGTTGTTGCGCAGGCGCTGGTAGACCGGGTTGGTCGCGGCGGCACGGCGCTTCGGATTCTCGGCCTGCAGGCGGGCCAGCTCGTCGCGGCGGCTCTGCTCGAGCTCGCCGATCATGCGGCGGGTGGTGCGCACATCCGGATGGTTGTCGGTGAAGCGACGCTCCATGTCGTCGAGCTGGCGCTTCAGGGTGCGGATGCGCTCGTCGAGGTCCGGCGTCAGCGAGACCGCCGAGGCTGCGCCCATCGGCAGCTGCGGCTCCTCGGACTCCAGATCGCGCCGGATCGCGTCGCGAGAGCGCTCGGCGGCGCTGAGCTGCACCTTCAGGCGGTTGACCTCGTCGGTCATCGACTGGATGCGGCCGAAGAAGTCCTGCGTCTGCGTGGCCGCGACGTTCATGTTCTTCAGCTTGAATTCCTTCAGCCGGTTCTCGGCCTCGGTCAGCTTGGATTCGTAGGCGGTGATCTGCTCGTCGATGAAGCGGCTGGCCTCGGCGGAGTCCTTGCGCTTGGAGTCGACGCCGCTCTCCATGAACAGCGCCACCAGCCCCTCGACCAGACGCCGGGCACGCTCGCCGTCGACATCGCGGTAGCTGATCGCGTAGAGGTTGTTGCCCCCGGTCTGGACCACCTTGATGGTCTTCATCAGGGTCTCGATCTGCGAGTCGACCTGCGAGGGATCGACCTTCTCGAGACCGATCGTGGGGTTGTTGACCAGACGCTCGACGTTCGGGCGCGAGATCAGCGTGCGGCCCAGCATGCGGACCTGCTGGTCGATGTCGGGCTGGAAGGCCAGACCGACCATCATCGGCCGCAGCACCGTCTGGGTGTCGACATAGATGCTGGCGCGGGCCTCGCGGCGCTCGGGCACCACCATGACCACCAGCGCGCCCAGGATGGCCACCAGCCATGCCACGGCCACGGCGGTCCAGCGGTGTCGCCAGACGCTCGCGGCCAGGATCGCAGCCTGTCGGGTGAAATCGTTCATACCGGCTGTCTACCTGTAATCGTCAGTTCTGACCGGTCCGGGCCCCCGCAGCAGGCGGGCGGCGCGACGGACACGGCCACGTGCTTGGCAGGCGTGCTCAGAACCAGCTCTGCGGCACGATGATGATGTCGCCGGGCTTCACATCGACGTTGGCCGAGATGTCGCCGCGCTTGAGCAGATCCTTCAGGCGGATGCTGTACTGCTTGCCCCCCTCGGCGCCACGCACCAGCACCGCGGCATTGCCGTCGGCGAAGTCGGTCAGTCCGCCGGACTGGATCATCACGTCGAGCAGGCTCATGTTCTGGCGGAAGGCGACGCTCTGCGGACGAGCGGCCTCGCCAACGATGCGGATCTGCTCGCTGTAGACGCCCTGGAAGGAGCCGACCACCACCGTGACCACCGGGTCGCGGATGACCTTGCTCAGCTCCTTCTCGATCTCGCGCGACAGGTCGTACGGGTTCTTGCCCGAGGCCTGCAGATCCTCGACCAGCGGCGTCGAGATGCGGCCGTCCGGGCGCACCGTGACCGTCGCCGACAGCTCGGGGTTGCGCCAGACGACGATGTTGAGCGTGTCCAGCGGACCGATCTTGTAGCGGTGATCCGGCGTCTCCGCCGACTTCGGCGCCGGCGGATGGCGACCGATGCTGCCGCAGCCCGACAGGGTGCCGACCGCCATCACCGACGCCAGCAGCAAGGCGGCCGCACGCGACAGACGGCTCGTTTCGATCCTCATGCGAAATCCTCTCTTGATCATTCCAGCACCCTGCGGTCTCCGCGCGGCACGCAACCCGATCGTACCGCTGCAGCGCAAGAATTCCTTACAAGTTCATCATCATGAACAGCATTCATGACCCGCGCATTCACGCGCATCGGGCAGATCATGAAAATGATAAAAATGAACACGCCTTGAAGCACGAACAGCGCACGAAAGCATTCCGTGCGCTGTCCTCTGGTCTGGAGCTTCTGTCGTCCCGCAGGCCCTCAGGCCAGGCCCGGCGACTGTGGCATGCACGACATGCTCGATGTGCTCAGTGCGCCCCCTCGCGGAACAGCACCACGCTCACCGTCTCGATCAGCACCTGCAGATCCAGCAGCAGCGAGTTGTTCTTGACGTAGTACAGGTCGAACTGATGCTTCTTGCGGGCGTCCTCGAGCGAGGCGCCGTAGGCATAGCGGACCTGGGCCCAGCCGGTCAGACCCGGCTTCACCGTGTGGCGCAGGTCGTAGTAGGGAATCTGCTCGCGCAGCTGGGCGACGAAGGACGGGCGCTCCGGACGCGGGCCCACCATGCTCATCTCGCCGCGCAGCACGCTGAAGAGCTGCGGCAGTTCGTCGATGCGGGTCTTGCGGATGAAGGCGCCGACGCGGGTGATGCGCGAGTCGTTCTTGGAGGCCCAGCGAGCGACGCCATCCTTCTCGGCATCGGTGCGCATGCTGCGGAACTTGATGCACATGAAGCCCTTGCCGCCCAGGCCGACACGCTCCTGCCTGTAGAGGATCGGGCCAGGACTGTCGAGCTTGATCATCAGCGCGGTCATCAGCATGACCGGCGCGCCCAGGATCAGCAGCACCGAGGAGCTGACGATGTCGAACAGGCGCTTGGTCAGCTCGCGGGCATGGCCCTGGACGAAGCCGTCGCCATAGACCAGCCAGCTGGCCTTCAGGCTGTCGACCGGCACCTCGGCCTTGGTGCGCTCGTAGAAGTAGGCCAGATCCATGATCGGCACGCCGCCGATGCGGCACTCGAGCAGATCGTTCATCGGCACGCCGCCGCCGCGCTGCTCGCGCACCGCCACGATGATCTCGTTGATGCGGTGCTCGCGCACCAGATCGACCAGCTTCTGGCGGGCGTCGAACACATGGGCGGCACCACGCAGCGCGGCGCGGTCGGTCTGTTCGGTGGTCGGGTAGAAGCCGACCACGTCATAGCCGGCCCACTGGCCGCCGGCGCGCAGGTCGGTGCACACCTGACGGGCATCCGGGCCGGTGCCGACGATCAGCACGCGGCGGGTGCCCACGGCCTGGCGGACCACCCACGCCACGCCCCGGTAGAGCATCAGGCCGACCAGCAGGTACACCAGCGAATATCCGACCAGGCTGCCGGCATAACCGTCATAGCTGATGTATTTCAGCGTCAGGTAAGTGATGTACCCCCCGACGAGAAACGCAAAACCGATGCGCACGACCATCGGAACCAGACCGAGATTGCGGTGCCGATAGAGTCCGACGAAGGAATAGAGCAGCGCCATCACCAGCGCAAAGGAAAAGGCGACCAGCAGGATGGTCGGCGTGATGATCTGGGTCAGCGGACTGACGCCGGGCAGCGGACTGGCCAGCGTGGCCGCCGACAGCAGCGCGGCAATGAAGCACAGCAGACCGTCAGCGAACAGCTCGACGAAGTGCGTTCCCGACGATCGGTGCTGGAAAACTCGAAACATTCTGACAGCCCCCTTGGCAAAACACTGGCAATGCGTCTCGCGTCACTTGCGCAGGACTGGAGGCCATCATTGCTGACCCCCTGATTTTCGACCCTGACTCCCTGGCGCCTGATGCACGGGCACCCTCATTCCCCCAAGCAGGGGAGACTGGAGCACGATTGTGTGACGTATTGACGTGAGAGTGAAGACTTGTACCAACTGCGTAAACAGATGCGTACAAATCAGCGTGTGTCTTCAGTTTGCAGGAATGCCCCGATATGGCAAAAGAAGTAATTCCGCAAGCCGTGTCCGATACATGCCGTCACGCAAAGATGTGATTTGCGCACTTCAGGCACCCCCTCGGCCGGAGGTCAGCACTTCAGCCCGACATGCAGGGCCACCACCCCGCCGGTCAGGTTGTGCACATCGACATGACCGAAGCCGGCGGTCTTCATCATCGCCTTCAGCTCGGCCTGGCCGGGATGCATGCGGATCGACTCGGCCAGATAGCGGTAGCTCTCGGCGTCGCCGGCCACCATCTGGCCCAGCCTGGGCAGCACGCTGAAGGAGTACCAGTCATAGACCTTCTCGAGCGGCGCGGCCACCTTGGAGAACTCCAGCACCATCAGCTTGCCGCCCGGCTTGAGCACGCGGCACATCTCGGCCAGCGCCGCATCCTTGTGCGTCATGTTGCGCAGGCCGAAGGCGACCGAGACGATGTCGAAGCGCGCCTCGGGAAAGGGCAGCTTCTCGGCGTCGCACAGCACCGTCGGCAGGGACAGGCCCTCGTCGACCAGGCGATCGCGGCCACGGCTCAGCATCGCCTCGTTGATGTCGGTGTGCACCACGCAGCCGCTGCGGCCGACCTTGCGCGCAAAGGCGCGGCTCAGGTCGCCGGTGCCTCCGGCGATGTCGAGCACCTGGTGGCCTTCGCGGGCGCCCGACACCGCCAGGGTGTAGGCCTTCCAGAGCCGGTGCATGCCGCCCGACATCAGGTCGTTCATCAGGTCGTAGCGGGCCGCGACCGAGTCGAACACGCCGCGCACCATGCGTGCCTTGCTCTGCTCGTCGACGGTCTTGAAGCCGAAGTGGGTATCGCTCATGGGCAGGAAAATGTCGGGGCGGAAATGGAGCAGCTTGCGTGCCCGGCCGGACGCACCGGAAACTCAGTGGCCATGGGAGGCGCAGGCACCGCCCGTGGGCGCACCGCTCTGCATCGGTGCATCGCGGTCGACGCCAGCAGCGTTC
>RRZT012999509.1_pt1 | contig 16221 bp, 13 predicted proteins | sample 2165551 | NCBI WGS metagenome assembly RRZT01 (sample SAMN10456910, study PRJNA506462) | wastewater metagenome | biome: wastewater; feature: sludge; material: wastewater sludge; isolation source: wastewater sludge with Escherichia coli K12::gfp cells carrying plasmid... | place: USA: Moscow, Idaho...
ACCTACGGCGAGCGCCGGATGCGAGCCGCCCTGTCCGGCATGCCCGACGGCACCTGGCGCTTCGACGACGTCCTCGACTCGTTCGGCCCTGCCGACGAGCAGCAGGTGCCCACCCCCGTGGTCGTGACCCTCACGGTGGCGGGCGACGAGGTCACCTTCGACTTCACCGGGACGGGGCCACAACGCCGCGGCAACGTGAACGCCGTCGAAGCGGTGACGGTGTCGGCGGTGGCGTTCGCCCTGCGCTCCGCCACCGACCCCACTCTCCCCGCCAACGGCGGCGCCCTCCGCCCGGTCACGGTCGTGGCCCCACCCGGCACCGTGGTGGCGGCCCGCCCACCGGCGGCCGTGGGCGCCGGCAACGTCGAGGTGAGCCAACGGGTGGCCGACGTCTGCCTCGGGGCCCTGGCCCAAGCCGTCCCGGACCGCGTGGGGGCGGCCTCCCAGGGGACCATGAACAACGTGCTCATCGGCGGCGTCGGCGGACCGGCGTCCGGCACCGACGGCGGCGCCTGGGTGTACTACGAGACCGTCGGCGGCGGCCAGGGCGCCCGCCCCGGCCGCGACGGCATGAGCGGCGTCCACACGGCAATGACCAATACAGATCAAGTTGACTACCGGTCTGCGGCGCCGATTCCGGGTCAATCCGGAATTCATACGAACATGACAAACACGAAAAATACGCCCATCGAGGCGTTGGAGCGGGCGTTCCCGCTGCGGGTACTGCGGTATCGGTTGCGGCAGGGGAGCGGCGGCGCTGGACTGGCTTCAGGTGGGGAGGGCGTCGAGCGGGATCTCCAGGTCCTTGTCGACGCCACCGTGTCGCTTATCACCGAGCGCCGGGAATCGCAGCCGTGGGGGCTGGGCGGCGGCGAGCCCGGCGCGGTAGGGGAGAACTGGCTCCTGCCGGGCGGCGACGAGTCTCGTGCCGAGCGCCTGCCGGACAAGTGCACGATCCGACTGACGGCCGGTGATGTCCTCCGGATGCTGACTCCCGGCGGTGGCGGCTGGGGACCGCCAGCGCACTGAACGGCACGTACCCTGTCCTCATGTCCGAGCGGGCGGGACTCGCTTCCGCCATGCGGGAGCTCTCACAGAGCGCCTCGAGGCGGGTGATGTCCTGAGGATGCTGACGCCGAGTGGCGGCGGTTGGGGGCAACTCCTCTTCTCGTGAGTACCGCGGTTGGTCTTGGTGCCGCCGGAGCCCGGCTTCCGTTCCGCAGAGCTCGAATCGTTCGAAGGCCGATGCGGTCGAGATAGGGATCTTCATGTGGTCCTGATAGGGAGTGGAAGGTGGTCCTGTTAAGGAAGAGGCACTGGTCCAGAGTGGTATTGTGCACGATGTGGCCACCTCCTACGTCCGACGATTGGTCGACGACGATTTGCCACGGCTCCTCGCGGCGCACCCCGCCGTTCTCCTCCTCGGTCCGCGGGCAGCCGGGAAGACGACAACGGCACGCCGGTACGCAGCGAGCGTCGTCCGCCTCGATCGACCGGCGGAGGCCGCGGCATTCGCTGCGGATCCGGATGCAGCCTTGGCCCGGGTGGTCGAGCCTGTGCTGCTCGACGAATGGCAGGCGGTGCCGGAGGTTCTCGGGGCCGTCAAGCGTGCCGTCGATGACGACCCCCGACCTGGACGTTTCCTGCTGACCGGCAGTGTGAGAGCCGACCTCCATGCGCAGACCTGGCCGGGAACCGGGCGCCTCGTCCGAATGAGCATCCACAGTCTGAACGAGCGCGAGATCGCTGTCGGCACCCGCGCTCCGAACCCGATCGATGTGCTGGCCGACGGGGATGCGATGTCCCTTGGCCAACCTGATCCAGCACCAGACCTTCCGGGTTACATCAGTCTCGCCCTCAGCGGCGGCTTCCCCGACGCTCGGTTGCGTCTCCATGGTCGCGAACGTGATCGATGGCTCGAGAGCTATCTCGAACAGACCCTCACCCGAGACGCGGTCGAGCTCTCCGGCCGGGACCCGGCGCGGATGGCGCGCTACTTCGAGGTCTTGGCGCTCAACTCTGCAGGGATCGTGGCGGACTCGACGATCTATGCCGCCGCCGGCATCGACCGGAAGACCGCCCTCGCGTACGAGCGCCTCCTCACGAACCTCTTCGTCCTCGACGTCGTCCCGGCCTGGTTGACGAATCGTCTCTCGCGCTTGGTGAAGACGCCCAAGCGATACCTGACCGACGCATCGCTCGTCGGAGCGGCATTGCGCCTCGACGAAGCCTCCGTGATGCGGGACGGCGACCTCATGGGCCGCGTGCTCGACACATTCGTCGCTGCACAGCTCAGATCCGAGATCGAAGTGAGCGCTCGGCGTCCCCGGCTGTTTCACCTGAGAGAGAAGAACGGTCGCCACGAGATCGATCTCCTTGCCGAGCTCGGCGGCGATCGCGTCGTAGCCGTCGAGGTGAAGGCCTCGGCCTCGCCCACCCGTCGAGACGCGGCGCATCTCGAATGGCTACGAGACCGTCTGGGTGAGCGGTTTCTCTCGGGAGCGGTGCTGCACACAGGACCGAGAGCCTTCCCGCTCGGTGATCGCATCGCCGCCGTGCCCATCGCTGCGCTGTGGAGTGCGAACCCCTAGTGCGACGGAGTGTCCAGCGAGAACCTCGGCGGCGTGCACACGGTTGACCAACACGAACAACACACCCATCGAGGCGCTGGAGCGGGCCTGCCTGCTGCGGGTGCGCGCCCTCCGCCTGCGTCCGGGTACCGGGGGCGCCGGCCGGTGGCGGGGTGGCGACGGCATCGAGCGCGACCTCGAGGTGCTGGTCGACGCCACGGTGTCCCTCATCACCGAGCGTCGGGGCTCCGCGCCGTGGGGACTCGCCGGCGGCGAGTCGGGGGCGGTGGGGGAGAACTGGCTCCTCCCCGGCGGTAAGGAGGGCGCCGCCATCCGCCTCCCCGACAAGTGCACGGTGCACCTCAAGGCCGGCGACGTCGTCCGGACCCGGACGCCCGGCGGCGGCGGTTGGGGTCACGCTCCGACTTCCAACAACCTCTGATGGATCCAACGCTCTCCAACAGATCCAATGACCTCTGACCAGGCCCTCGGCTTCCTGAGACGGGCCGATCGACACTGACCGCGCGGTGGCCGGGTCCTTGCCTCCACGACCCGGGTTTCGGGTGGGGACGCAGAGGTCGCCGATCCGCGGTCCGGCCGCACCCTGAGCGGGCAGGGTCCTCGGTACTGTGCGCAGATGGTCGACGGGGCGAGACGGCGCCGGCGCCGCTGGTGGGCCACGGTCCCCTTCGCCGTCGGTCTGGGGCTCCTCGTCGTCGTGGGCGGCCCGGTCCTCGCGCTGGTGGCCGTCGGGCTCGCCCTCCAGGTCGTGGTGGCCGTTCGACGCTCGCCGGACGTGGCGGTGACGGTGGGCCGCTGGTGGCAGGACGCCGGAGGCGCCACCAGATGGGTGGTGCTGCGCGGCGTGCCGACGCTCGTGGGCGCGGTGGCCCTGCTCATGGCGCTCGATTGGGGCCTCGGCGTGATGATCGGTGGACGCCACGCCTCCGTCGAGCGTGGTTCGGGCGTGGCGGTCCTCGATCTCGCGTCGGTCGAGCTCCCACCGACCGGGGACCCACGGGTCGACGCGGAAGCGCTCGCCGACGCACCGTGGGCCGACCGCTACTTCGCGGAGTTGGAGGCGCTCGACTTCGTCTACGAGCCGTTCATCGGGGCTCGGGAGCGGCCCGTGCGCGGCCGGTACATCGCCACGAGCGACGGCGTGCGGGAGTCCTACCAGCCGCCCGGGGCTGAGGGCGACGACGCCCTCGAGGTGTGGTTCTTCGGCGGCTCGACGATGTGGGGGGAGGGCCAGCGCGACGAGCACACCATCCCCTCTGAGGTCGCTCGGATAGCCGAAGCGGCGGGGACGACCATCCGGGCGGTGAACTTCGGGGAACGTGGGTACACCGCGTTCCAGGAGTTCCTGGTCTTCGAACAGGCGCTCGCCGGGCGGGAACCGCCGGATGTCGCCGTCTTCTGCCACGGCATCAACGAGTTCTTCTCCCAGGTCGAGTCACCGGACAACCTCAGCCCCCAGCCGTCGGTGTTCCAGCTCAGCGTGCTCCGTGACGCCTTCGCGCTGGCTCCATCGCTTCCCGGGCAACGGCCACCTCACGAGCCCACGGTGGCCTTGGACTACGCGGAGACCAGCGCGGTGAACAAGCTCCTCCGCGGCATCCAGGGTCTCGTCGCCGATCGACCGGCTTCGGCCGACGACGAGTACTACGCCCCGCCGCCGGACGTCGTGGCCCAGGCGCTCGACAACGCCGAGCAGATCTACCGCCGCTCGCTCGATCTGATCCGGTTCATGGCCCGGGAGCACGACGTGCCGGCGCTGGTGTTCTGGCAGCCCCACACGCCGAGAGCGGTGGCCGATCCGTACTACGAGCTCGGAGAGCGTGTGGCCGACGAGGGGATCGACATCTCCGACGCGTTCGAGGACGTCGCCGAACCGATCTTCATCGACGGCGCACACACCAACGAGCTGGGTGCCCGACTGGCCGCGGGCGCCATCTGGGACCACCTCGGTCCCGCTTTGCGGGAGGTGCAGCGGTGAGGCCTCAGTGGGCCGAGGTCGTCGAGCCCGATCCGCCGCACGCCCGAGCCGGCTCGACGTGGGCGGCCTGGTCGGCGCCGTTCGTCGCGGCTGTCGTGCTCGGACTGGTGGGTTTCGCGACGTTGGCCGCCGCTGTCTTCCTCACGGCGGTCGCTCTCGCCGTGCTCCGTGTGCTGTGGCCCGGCGGGGCGCACACGATCGACCGTGGGTTCGCGGTCGTGGGCCGGGTGGTGGGCGCGGCCCTGAGGGTGGGCCTGCTGGCGGTGGTCGAGCTCTTCGTGCTCGCGCCGTTGGCGCTGCTGGCGTTCCTGGTCCGCCACGACCCCCTCACCGTGGGCGCGCGGTCCCGCGCGGGTCGTTGGCAGGTGCACTCCACGCCTCCACCGGTGTTGCGTCGGAGGACCTACCTCGCCGAGTCGCCGGAGAACCGGACGAGGGGCGCGGTGTCGCGTGTGGCCACCCCGGCACTCCGGGTGGTGGGCCTTGCATTGCTGCTCCTCGTGGCGAACTACGCCGCCGGCTGGACGTGGGACGAGCTCGCCGGAACCCACGACACCCCGCTGGGCGTGGCGGCCGCGTCGTCGATCGACGAGTTGCGGGTCGCGCCGGCCATGGCCCACCACGACTGGTCGAGCGACTACTGGCTGGAGTTCGAGGAGCTCGAGTACGAGTTCCGGCCTTTCATCATGAGTCGGATCGTCGATGTCGACGGTCGCTACATCACCTCGGAGGCCGGCATCCGCCGCTCCTTCGAGCCCGCCGGTCTCACCGAGTCGTCACCCGAGGTCTGGTTCTTCGGTGGGGCTGCCCTGTGGGGGCAGGGCCAGCGCGACCTCCACACGGTTCCCTCGCAGATCGCCCGTCTCGCCGAGGCCGCGGGCACGCCGATCCGGGTCGTCAACTTCGGCCAGCCCGGTTACACGAGCTGGCAGTCGGCCCTGTTGCTGGAGCAGGAGCTCGCCGTACGAGAGCCGCCCGACGCGGTCGTCTTCTACGAAGGCGCCGACGACGTCGCGGTCCAGCTCGAAGCACCCAGCGAGGATCCGACCCACTACAACGTTCCCGGCGCGCAGCCGGCGCTCCTCGGTCGGGACAGTGCCCAGGACCAGCTGCGGGAGTGGTGGCAGGAGTACCGGGACGCGAGTCTCGTCAACGCCGTGCTCGAGGGCGTCCCGAACGTCTTCGGGGCGCAGGCCGCCGTCGCCGATCGATCAGGTCTGGAGGAGCGGGTGCTCGACCTGCGCGCCCGCAGCGTCGATCTCGCCGCGTTCGTGGCCGAGCGTCACGGGGTCGAGGCCGTGTTCGCCTGGCAGGCCGCCGAAGGTGTCCCGTCCGACGAGGGCGCCTACCGCCGGGTCGCCGCGATCGGCACCGCCGGCGCCGGCGATCCGGTGGATCTCAGCGGGGTGCTGGACGACGCCGACACGCCGGTGTTCCTCGACGGGGTGCTCGTGAACGAGCAGGGCGCGAGTCTCGTCGCGCCGGCGGTGTGGGCCCTCATCGAGCCACTGATCGGGTGACCGGGCCGCGGGGAGACGGGCGTAGTCTCTCGTCGCCCGCCGTACCTCGTGACCAGTAGACGAAAGGGAGGCGAGTGGCCACCTGTCACGTGCTCGTCGCCGACCTCGAGTACCACGCGGTCAACAGCGCGATCCTCCGGATGCTCCCCTGGCTGGACCGGGCGGGTGAGCAGGACGTACGGGTGCTCTCGCTCCTCGACGGGGGGATCCGGCGCGAGTTCAGGGCCCTGGCGCCCGTCGTGGCGGTGAACGAGTACCGGCCTCGACGACCGTCGACCGCCCTGCGCGAGCTCGGCTTGGCCCGACCTGCAGAGATGGCCCGCTCGGCCGGCCTGCGCCGGCGACTCTCTGCCGGCTCGGTGTACCTGGCCGATGTGCGGGCTGCCCGGCTGCTGCACTGGGCGGCCCCGTCCGTGGTCGTGGTCGGGCATCTGCGGCGAGGCGACGACGCCCGGTGCGAGGACCTCGGGTCGCTCGATCGGGTGGGGCTGAATCGGGTCGACCATTGGGTGGTCGACGACGAGGCGGGGGCCGACGTGGTCCTGGCGTTGGGCATCGACGCCGCCCGGATCACCCGGTTTCGGGAGGACGTCGACCTCGACCGGCTCTGGCCCGACGTTCGGGCCTCGAGTCGCGCCGAACGTCGGACCCTGCTCGAAGCGGCGCATGGGATCCCGGCGGACGTCCCCCTCGTGTGCTCCGGGGGCCACATCGACTTCTGGCATCAGACGGACGTGTTCCTGCAGCTGTGCTGGTCGGTCCGCCTCGCCCGCCCCGGGGCGGACATCCACTTCGCCTGGCTGGCGGAAGACAGCACCGAGCGGATGCTATGGCCGCTGCGCCACGACATCGCCCACGCCGGGCTCGACCACTGCGTCCACGTGGTGGACCGGGAGCCACCCCCGCTCCTGGAGGGCGCCGCCGCGGCAGACGTCTTCGTCCGCACCAACCGACACGGCCAGGACAAGGCGGAGCTCGAGGCGATGGACACCGTCGGCGTGCCGACGGTCGAGTTCGAACGAACCGGGGCGATGGCGCGATCGGTCACCGTGCCGTGGATCGACGTCCCCGGGATGCGAGAGGCGGTGCTGACCTTCCTCGACGACGACCCGCCGGTGGTGGGCCTCGGCCCTTTGCCTTTGGATTCTCCGTCCGTGTGGGACCGTCGCGTCGGCGCCGGCGTGCTCGCCGGACTGCTGGAAACGGCCGGCCCGCGATGAGTGTGCCGCGCCGCGTCCTGTTCCTCGGACACGCCGCGGAACGCACCGGGCCGCCGCTCATCCTCTTGGACCTGTTGCGTTGGATCGACGAGCACACCGACATCGAGCCCGGGGTGGTGCTGGTGGAGGGCGGCCCGCTGCTGGCCGAATTCGAAGCACTGGCGCCCACCTGGATCGTGTCGGACTGGCTCGGGCCCGGGCCGACGCGGTTCGCCGAGCGGATCCTCCAGAAGGTCCGCCTCCCTGGTCTGGCCGATCGGCTGGTCTCCGCCCGGCGGCGATGGCCGGCTCGACGGGTGGGGGAGTGGCCCACCGTGTACGTGAACTGTGCGGGGACCGCCCGGCTGCTCCCGCTGTTGGCGAACCCACCGCAGCGGGTGATCGCGCACATCCACGAGCTCGCCACCGGGCTCGACTACCACCTCGACGGGCGCACGCGCGCTGAGCTGTTCGACGCGGCGGATCGCATCATCACCGTGTCCCAGGCGGTCAGCGAGCAGCTGGCGGCGATGGGGATCGCCGATGACGGACGGGTGACCTGCATCCACGGCTGCATCGACCCCGACCCGCCCCGCAGCCCGACCCCACCGACACGCCGCGACCTGGGCATCCCCGACGACGCTTTCGTCGTGGGTTCCGCAGGCCTGATGCACTGGCGCAAGGCACCGGACCTGTTCGTGTCGGTCGCCCTGCGGTCGCTCCGCAGCCACGCCGACACCCACTTCGTCTGGCTCGGCGGTCGCGGGGACGATCCCGCAGCGCGTGCGGCGCGGGCCGACGTCGAGGCTGCCGGCATCGGTGATCGTGTCCACTTCCTCGCGCACCAGGACCACCCGCGGGACTGGTTCCGCCTGTTCGACATCTTCTTCCTGCCCGCCCGGGAGGACGCCTACCCGCTCGTCTGCCTCGAGGCGGCGTCCGTCGGCCTGCCGGTGGTGTGCTTCACGAGCGGCGGCGCCCCCGAGTTCGTGCGCGACGACGCAGGGATCGTGGTCCCGTACCCGGATCTCGACGCGGCCGCGGCCGCGCTGTCGGCGCTGCGCTCGGACCCGGAGCGACGCCGGCGCCTCGGCGCCGTGGGGCGTCGCCGTGTGGTCGACGAGCACGCCGTCTCGGTGATCGCCCCCCGCCTCGTGGCAGAGATCGAGGCGGTCGCGCACGCGTGAGCAGATCGAGCGACCGCGAGCGCTTGACCATCCTGTGCCGTGACCTGTGGCCGAGCGGGTCGCTCGCATCGGCACTCGCGCTGGCGCGCTGGCTCACCAGTGGTGGTCCGGGCAACTCGGTCGCGGTCGACGTCGAGGTGGTGAGCCTGTGGGACGGGCCCTGGCGGGCCGCGTTCGAAGCGACCGCGGACGTCCACGTGGTCAACGGCGAGGACGGCGAACGTCGACTCGGCGGCACTCCGTGGGAGGAGTCGTTCGACCTGGATGGTGTGGCCCGCCCGTCGACCGGACCACGGCGGTCCCGCCGACGGCGTGTGTCCGAGGTCGTGCCGGACCTGCTGCGGGACCTCGACCTGCGGCGAGCAGCGGACGGCGCCCGTGGGACGCTGTTGCGGCGGCGGCTCGCCCGCGACGACTCGCCGATCTGGCTGGCCGGTGCCTCGGGGGCCCGCCTCCTCCACTACGTGCCCGCGAACCGGCCCGTGGTGGTCCACCACGGCGAGTACGCCGATCGGCCTGACCATCTTCCCGACCTCACGCCGGAGGACCTGGCCCTGCTGCTCGAACGGCCCGACGGTTGGATCGCGGGCGGCGAACGCGCCGGCGACGACCTCCGCTCGTGGGGGGCGAGCGCCCCGGTGGCGGTGGTCCCGGACCTGTTGCTGCTCGACGAGACCCAACCGGACTGCGCGGAGGTGCGCACCCGTCTCGCCGCCGAACACGGCATCGACCCCGGTTCGCCGCTCGTGGTCTCGTCGGGGTCCATCGACTGGTGGGACACTCCCGATGCGTTCGTGCAGGTGGCCTGGGAGGTCCACCGCCGGCCCGGCCACGAGGACGTCCGGTTCCTGTGGCTCGGCGAGCACAGCGACCGCCGGATGCTCTGGCCCCTTCGCCACGACATCGCCCACGCCGGCCTGGGTGAGGTGGTCCACGTCGCGTGCACCAGCACGGCGACATCGCCGGTCTTGACCTGCGCCGACGTGGTCGTGTTGTCGCGCCGGGGGACCTTGACGCCGACGGATCTGCGTGGGCTGGAAGCGATCGCCGCCTCGCTGGTCCGATGGCCCTTGAACGGCGAGGCGCCGGGTCGGCGGGGTGCGACCACCGTGGTCCCCGCGCTCGACGACCGTGCGATGGCCGAGGCCGTCATCGATCGGCTGCACGAGGAGCAGGATCCCGGGTCGGCGGGGGATGCGACCGGTGTCCGCAACCGGCACACCGCTCGCCGGGTCGGGCCGGCGCTGCTGGACGTCCTGCGCTCGACGAGATGCCGCGCCTGACGAACCGGCGGGGGCCCACAGGGTCGCCCGAGCGGCTCGCCTACGCTTCCTCCGTGGACCGCCGGCGCACGCCCCGCTGCGCACGACCCGCGAGGGATGCGCCGTGAAGCGCCTCCGGGTCCGGTCCACGACAGCACCGCCAACTCCGCCGACGGCCTGCTGGGCGCCGTCGACCTCGATGTACCTCGATCAGTTCGGCGATGTGCGGGCGTGCTGCATGAACATCCACCACCCGCTCGGCAACGTCACCCGCTCGAACCTGCTCGACATCTGGCACGGCCCGCGCGCTGCTGCGCTCCGCGCCGCCTTGGCCGAGGACGACTTCTCGCTCGGGTGCGAGTGGTGCGAGTGGCCGGTGGCGGACGGTCGACGCGACCTCGCCTTCGCCCGGTGGTTCGATCGGTATGCGCCGGCGGGGGGCGAGACGCCGTGGCCCCGCCAGATCGAGTTCTCGATCTCGAACACGTGCAACCTGCAGTGCGTGATGTGCAACGGGGACTGGTCCTCGTCGATACGGGCCCAGCGGGAGGGCCGCGATCCGCTGCCGACCGTGTACACCGACGAGTTCTTCGAGCAGCTCGAGGCGTTCCTGCCTCACGTCGAAGCGGTGAAATTCCTCGGCGGAGAGCCCTTTCTCGCCGCTGAGACCTTGCGGATCCTGGACCGCCTGATCGCGCTCGATCTCCGGCCCCGGTGCCACATCACCACCAACGGCACCCAGTGGACGCCACGGGTCGAGCGCATCCTCGAGATGCTGCCCGTCGACATCGCCCTGTCGCTCGATGCCGCCACCGCCGAGACCTACGAGGCCATCCGGGTGGGGTCCCGGTGGGAGACCGTGATGGCGAACCTCGACCGGTTCCTCGACCGCGCCGCGGGCACCGGGACGAAGGTGGACCTCACCTTCTGCCTCATGGAGGGCAACTGGCACGAGTTCGGGCGGTTCTGCGCCATGGCCGACGAGCGGGACCTGCTGGTCACCGTCAACACCGTGACCCACCCGGCGCACCTCTCCCTCTACCATGCGCGCAGGGAGCACCTGGCTGAGGTCGTCGCGGCGCTCGAGGCCGAGGGTGACGAGCGTGGGGACCGTCTCACCAAGAATGCCGACACGTGGGATGCGGAGCTGGCCCGTCTGCGAGGCCGCCTCGACGAGTTGGTGCAGGAAGAGGCCGATCGAGACAACGCCCGTATGCCCCTCGACGTCCGCCTCGGCAGTGAGGCGGTGCGCTACCGGCGCCCTGCGGGGGCCGACGCCGAACTGGCCGAGTGGCGCCGGCAACACGTCGCGCCCGACGCCGCGTGCATCCGCCTGTCGGTGACGTCACGGGTCACCGAGTTCGTGCCGGGGGGACCGCTTGTCGAGTTGGACCGCGCGGCATTGGCCGGACAGGGGTCGGGTGACCTCCAGGACCTGCTGCGACGGGCCGTCCCCGGCCTGGGCGAGCCCCGTTTGGTGGACGAGCTGCACGACTGCCTGGCCTTCCGGGTACCGGTCGCGGGCCAGCCCGAGTGGGCGGTGCTCGCCGAACCCGTCGTCGATGCCGAGGGATACGAGCGGGGCACCACGATCTCCTTCAGCCTCACGACCGCCTTGGCGCCGTGAGCACCGTGAGCGCCGGCCCGGGCGTCCCGCGTCTCGCCGAGTTCGACGGTCCCGACCGCATCGTCGATGCCGTCGCCGCGCTCGTGGGGCACCCCGACCTCGATCTCGTCGTGGTGCGCGGGCTCCTCCGACCGCGCGCCATCCGGCGGCTGCATCCGGGCGACCCCGGTCGCCGCGAGGTCTTGTGGGCGGCCGTGCCCCGCCTCCGTGAGGTGACGGGTCTGCTGGCCGCCTGGTGGTCGGAGAACGGCTACCGCGACTACCGGTTCGTCCCACCCGGCTTCGCGCCGGGCAACCACCGTCGCGGCGGTCTCGTCGCCCACCTCGACCCGGGCGAGGAGGACTCGTACCTCTACGGGCCGGTGACCATGAGCCTGGTGAGCAGCCGTGAGGGCGGGACCTACCTCGCCGAGCGCACCTCCGCGGTGCTGTGCGACGACGACCGGACCTTCGACGCGGCAGCGTTCGAGGAACTGGAACGCGCGGCGTCGAGCCCATCGGTGACCGCCCGGCGCCTGCGCACCGAGGTGGAGCAGCGACGGGGCGATGCGGTCCTGATCATGAACCACCCCACGCCGACGCTGCACGCCGTGGAGGCCGAGGACGGACGCGAGGCACACATCTTCGAGTGTCTCGTCGAGCCGGTCGGCGTCGAGGCGTAGGACCCCCGGCGTGCGGCTGGCTACCGGGCCGTCATCGACCACAGCCGAGCGGTGTGGTCGGCACTCGTGGTCGCCAGCAACGTGCCGTCGGGGCTGAACGCGCAGCCCGTCACCCAGCTCTCGTGACCTTCCAACCGGCGCAGCAGCCTGCCCTCGACCGGGTCCCACACGCACGCCGAGCCGTCGCCGCTCGCGGTGGCGACGAGGGCACCGTCCGGGCTGAAGCAACAGCCGTGCACCCACGCCCGGTGGCCGGCGAGGACCTTGACCACCTCGCCGGTCCGGTTGTCGAGCACCCGTGCCGTGGCGTCCCACCCTCCTCCGGTCACGACCACCAGCGAACGATCGGGGCTCACGCTGTACCCGCGCTCCGGGTGCGGGAGCGCCGTGCGTCGCGCCGCCCGTCCGAGCCGTCGGCGCTCCTTGCCGGTCGCTGGGTCCCAGGCCCGGATGGTCCACTGCCCGCTCCAGGTGACCAGGGTGGCGCCGTCGGGCGAGAACGCGCAGCCCGTCACCCAGTCGGCGTGCGGCTCGATGCGGCGGACGAGGTCCGCAGTGACGGGGTCCCAGAGTCGCACCGACTTGTCCCAGTCGCCGCTGGTGGTGGCCAGGAGGGTGCCCGAGGGGTGGAAGGCGCAGGAGGTCACGGTGCCGGTGTGCCCCTCAAGGACCCGGGCGCCGCGTCGGGTCGTCGCGCCGGTCAGTGTGCAGCCTTCGGCGACGGGGAGATCGAGACGGGCACCCCGACCGAGCGGTGGTCGTCACGTCGCGCCTCCGCGAGCCAGGATGCGAGTTGGCCGTCGACGAACCGGCGGAAGACCTCGATGTTGTTGCGGCGGATGTCGTCCTCCGGTCCCGGTCCGGCCTCTGGCAACTCTTCGGCGAGCAGGGTCGACCGGATGTGCTCGAGGTCGGCGGCGGGCAGGTTGTGGAGCGCGAGGTGCTCGGGGTAGCGGATCGTGTTGAACCAGAGGTGCACGTTGCGGTCGTTGCACCAGCGGACGTAGGTGGCCATCTCGTCCCAGTTCACGCGCATCGGGTTGACCATCACGCACAGGTTGCGGTCGCCCTCCCGGCAGTACCGGTGGTACACCTCGAAGTTGTCGAGCACGTCGCGCAGGTCGCCGTTGACCCGGATCTCGGCGTACCGCTCCGGGATCAGCGAGTCGATCGAGATGTTGATGTGGACGTTGCACCGGGCGAGGAGCTCGTGCACGTGCCGGTTGAGCACGGTGCCGTTCGTGGCGATGGTCACCTTCAGGTCGGGACGGTCACGAGCGATGCGATCGGTGATCTGGCGCACGATCGGCTGGAGGAGTGGCTCGCCGCCGTTGAACCGGATCTCGTGCAGGTGGGGAAGGAGCGCTGCCACCTGGTCGACGAACGACTCGTCGTACGGGCTCTCGATCGGGGGCTTGTGCTCGCGGTACTTGCGGATGCGCGACGAGAGCTGGCCGCTGCACATCACGCACTCGAGGTTGCACAGGTTGGAGAGCTCGAGCTCGAGCATGGTCGGCCAGTCGCCGATGGGGTGCTCGTTGTCGTACGCCGCGGCCAAGGGCAGACGGCCCGCGTCGATGTCCACCTCGCACGCCTTGCACGGGCGGGGGAAGCGGCCCGCCGCCAGCGCCTTGCGGGGTCGGCTGAACTCGGGCCCGAACCAGATGTCCTCGATCGACCGCTTGTTCGACCACTTGGGGGGCTTCAGCCCGAAGTGCAGCCAGCAGGGCGACACGGTGCCGTTGACCGAGAAGTACATGTTCGTCGCCAGGGCGTTGCACACCCGGGTCGTGTCCGCGGCGACCCGCTCGCGCTGGTAGCGGCGTCGGTTCCTCGACTCGCGCACGGACCGAAGGATCGCCATCGGGTGACAGACTAGGCGCCGCATGGGCTCTTCTCTCGGGTGCGACGCGGCCGGCGATCGCCTCCCCGCGACCATCTGCGCCCTGCCGTGGGTCAACCTCTCACTCGACGTCGACGGCAGTTCGCGACCGTGCTGCAAGTTCGCCCACCTCGATGCCGACTCGCCCTACCAGATGGCGAACCTGCGCGACGAGGGCCTGCCCGGCGTGTGGAACAGCGACGCCATGCAGCGTCTCCGGCGAGACTTCCGGTCCGGCGTGGCACCCGCCGAGTGCCGAACGTGCTGGGACGAGGAAGCGGCGGGCGTGGCCAGCTGGCGTCAGACCTTCCTGGCCGACCGCAACCTCACCGTCGACATCGACTTCGACGACCCGATGCCGGGCCAGCCCGTGGCGCTCGACCTGAAGCTCTCCAACACCTGCAACCTCCGGTGTCGCATCTGCGGTCCGGTGGCGTCGTCGTCCTGGTTGGCCGAGGAGCTGGCGGCCCGTGGGCCCGATGCGGACCCGTACCTCGTCGAGAACCGGGCGTACTTCAAGGCCGCCAAGCTGGTCGGCGGCTCCTCCGAGCCAGGCGCGCTCGAGCGCTGGGCCCCGGGGATCCAGCACATCGAGATGACGGGTGGCGAGCCGATGCTGTCGCTCGAGAACCGTCGTCTGGTCGCGCTGATCGTCGACGAGGGGCGGCCCGAGGACGTCACTCTCCACGTCACCACCAACGCCACGGTGATCGACGACGACCTGGTCGCGAGGTTCCCCCGGTTCCGCCACGTGGAGGTCGTCTTGAGCATCGACGACATCGGCGAGCGGCTCACCTACCAGCGTGCGCCGGCGGACTGGGACACCGTGCGCGAGACGATCACCCGCTGGGCCGAGCTGCCCGGCGTCGGCGGCCTGGGGGTGAACTGCTCGGTCAGCATCTTCAACGTGTGGGACCTGGCGGAGGTCCTCGACTGGTTCACCGAGCACCACCCCGGCCTCGAGGTGCATCTGAACCTGGTGCACAACCCGCCGCATCTGTCCGTGCGGGCCTTGCCTGCGCCGGTGGTCCCCGCCGTGGTCGCGCGCCTCCGCCGCTACGGCGACGATCTCGCGAAGCCGGTGGATCTGCGCCTCCAGATGGCCGAGCTCGCCACCTTCATGGAGCAGGGAGAGGGCGGTGCTTCCCTCTGGGGCGACGCAGTGGCCGAGATCCGCCACCGGGACCAGGTGCGGGGCGAGTCGTTCGCGGTGGTCGCCCCGTCGTTCTGTGCGGAGCTCGACCGCCTGGGCGTCGGTCTCGACGCCACCGTCGACCGCGGGGTGTCCGGGGCGGCCGGCGTCCTCGTCCGCCTCCGTCGCCGTGCCGCTGCGGGGCTCCGGCGATGACCGTTGGCAACGAACGTCGGTCCCAAGCCGAGCTCATCGCCAGGCTGTCGCGCCTGGGTCTCACCTTCCGGACCGTCACGGTCCAGACCGAGGGCGACTACCAGGTCGAAGACGCCGACTGGAACTTCAAAGACGTTCCCCACCTCAACCACGTGCACGGCCTCGCCGACAACGTGAACGGCCTCACGGACCGAGATGCCGTGGCGTCCGTCACGCTGCAGCGCGTGCTCGGCGTACCGCTGCCCTTGGTGCTCAGCCACTACGAGAACGCACCCGACTGCCAGACCCACCTGTTCACGCTCTTCACCTACGTCGTCGTGACCGAGATCACCTTCGAGGCGCTGACCCCGACCCGGACGCGGGTGGTGACGACCTACGCCGTGGGCTCGTCGCGCTTCTGGATGCGCTTGTTCCCCCTCGTGCGCCGGTTGCTCGAACGCAACTACCGCACGTTGATGTCCGAGGACCTGCCCATGCGTGAGCGCAAGGGACGTCTTCGATCCTGGGGCTACTCCTTCCGCGGTGACGGCCGCCGCCGGGAGTTCACCGAGTCGCTGGACATCGAGCGCGACCACGTGATCCCACCGCCTCGCGGCCCGGTCCTCGAGCTCCAGCGCATCGACGTGTCGTCGCTGGCAGAGGGGGTCCCTCGTCTCGTCGGGCGAAGCGATCACCTGGGTCTGCGCATCGAGCGGGCGGGGCGTGAACTGCGCGTCTTCCCACGCATGTGCTCGCACGAAGGTGCCGAGCTCGACGGGGTCGCCACCGACCGGTGTGGCCTCCGGTGCCCTTGGCACGGCCGACGGGTCGCGCCGATCGGCGTTATCGACCTCGACGGGGCGACACCGGTGCTCGAGGTCGAGAACGGTCGCCTCCGGGTCGATGGCGGCGTGTTGCTCGTGGAGCCGGAACCCGCGGGCTGAGGCGCGAAGCAGGCCCGGCAGCGAGCACTGGCCCGGCATCGG
>RRZT010140626.1_pt1 | contig 16218 bp, 15 predicted proteins | sample 2165551 | NCBI WGS metagenome assembly RRZT01 (sample SAMN10456910, study PRJNA506462) | wastewater metagenome | biome: wastewater; feature: sludge; material: wastewater sludge; isolation source: wastewater sludge with Escherichia coli K12::gfp cells carrying plasmid... | place: USA: Moscow, Idaho...
ACCCCATTAGCGGGAGGCCACGATACCCGTTTGAGAAGTGAACAGGAAAGCCAACAGAATCAACGATCTACCAACACCACCCCCGCGCCAGTGCTGGGTTTGCGTACCGCCAGTTATTGCACTGAAAACGAGGGGACCCCGCATCAGGTCTTTGACGATGGGATGGAAGGCGCGGCACGTCTCGCACGCGGGATCAAAGAACTCCACGATGGTGACCGGCGCTTCGCGAGGACCCAGGACCGGTGAGTGCATCCGCACAAGGTGCTCGGACTGGCTGATGGCGATTGCTTGCTGATCCGCCTGTGCGTTGCGCTGGTATACGTATGCACCAACAGCGAAGGCACCTGCTGAAACGATCAGCACAAGGGCGACGATTGCTTTTCTAGAGATCATGACGGGTTCCGCGCAGGTAGACGAAGAGGAGCGCTGCTATGGCAGCGAAGGATGCGAACGAGAGCCAAGGCAGCTCCAGACCCCAAAAGATGCTGAGCTTCTGGTTGGCGCAAGACACTCCTGCGGAGCATGGGATCCACGCCTGAGGAACCAGCCCTGCCACCAGGAGGCTGTGATAGCCAGCGATCACCAAGCCAGTGAGTGCCATCGGCAACGCGTAGACAGCTCCTCGGCGGTCTTCTGCGTACAGTGACATGCCAAGGACCAGAGCGATGGGGAACATGGCGATGCGCTGGTACCAGCACAGCACGCACGGTGTCATGCCCATGACTTCGCCGATGAACACGGCACTGCCGGTGGCCACGATCGAGACCAGCCAGGCGCACAGGAGTGGTAGCCAAGGCCTGCTCATGGGCACCAGCCCTGCGTGCGAGATTTGAAAGCGCGCACCCGTGTGGTGCTACGCGCCCATGAGATCAGTAGGCCGCACGAAACGTCGGCAAAGACCATGGGAACTCCCTGAAACGAACGGACAGGCCAGCTACAGCACGGCGGGCTGGCTCGCGAGTTGGCAGCGGTTTCAGTGAGGAACCGATGCCCTGGTCAGGCCAGGGCGCGCCACTGCGGGCGTTCAGGGCGGAGAGGCGCGGGAGGAGGTTTCAGTGCAAACGCGATTGCACCAAAAAATTCATGGGCCGCCGCGATAGAGGCAATGAGGCTGGGCTGTGGTGCGGCCGGGTTGTGCGAATGACAGACGCCACAGTCCAGGTCGGCCCCGGAGGCATCCGTTTGCTGCGAAGAATCGAGAGCGATCTCGTACACCGGACCCACGTCAAAAGGGTTCTCCTGCGATTGCAAGATCTCAAGACCATGCACGCCGGCAATATGCGCGGCACCGCGTGCATCTTTGTGCGCGTAAGGAGCCACTGCAGCCCAGCACAGTTGCAAAGGCAACAGTGCGATGAGCAGAGCGAGCAGTTTGGAACGCATTTGAAAATTGTAGTGGCCCCGCCTGAGAACCTCCACTGCGAATGGCTGTGCCCCATGCAAAACATGGGAAGAATTGGCCCCGCGAAGATGCCCGGATAACGCTGATTTTTCGCGCAGATTACATCTCTGTAAGGTAGGCCCTTGTCAGTCGAAATTCGTTGACCTTGAAGCCACTACAAGCTTTCAAATAGCCCCATCACGACATGCACAGGAGGATGTGATGGGTTTCTTCAACAAGCTTTTCAGCGGACATCACGGCGGCGGCCGTGGCCACCATGGTGGCCATTACCGAGACAGCGACCACAATCGCGGCTATGGCAATGGATCCAACACTCAGCAACCAACGAACCTCATCGCGTGCGCGAGCTGCGGTTGCGCGAACCAGCCAGGAGCAAGGTTCTGCCAACAATGTGGCACCAGCATGGTCGCAACGCAGTGCACCAAGTGCTCTACGGTACTTGCACCTTCCGCACGATTTTGCGGATCCTGCGGTCAGGCCAGAGGGTGACCGAAATCTACGTGCCGGCATGCCGAGCACTTGAATCGGACCTAGGGCGGGCCAACAGTGCCATGGGTGGCGGCATCCAAGCCGGGACGGCGGACAGGCCGCGAGACATATACACGATGCAAGGGAAGCAGCATGCCATTGGAGTTTCTTCGAGAGATCGAGACTGGCACGTTGCCAAGGCAGGTAACGGAGACTGGGGACATCGACCTGCTCCGTCTGCTCTCCGCAGCAGGGATGGTTGAAGCAGACCTACCAGACGTAGAAGGCTCGGGCACGGCGACGGTTCGCCGGATCACTGGTCTTGGTCGTGCATGGCTCGCCGCGGGTAGGAGCAGTGCAGCAACTTCGGCACCTTCGTCAGGCCCTCTGGCTTGAGTTCAATGCGCATCAACGTGCCTGCTTGGCTCCTGGGTGCTGCGAAAACATGACGAACTTGTAATCTCTCGGTGCGCAACTTGTCGGCATACGGTCAGCAGACTGTCACACGTGCAATGTAGAGCGTCCAACGGTTGGCGCGGTCTACAGGGCACGTCGATTCCAACCAAGGAGATATCTCATGGCAGTCCGTACCGTCCTCACCGCTCTTTCTTTCGTAGCCCTTGCAGCGCCCGCGATGGCGAGTAGCGTCATCCATTCTGCGCCGACCGAGCTGGGTTACACCACCCATCCAGAACATGCTGAGCCTGGCAAGTCGCGCGAACAGGTCCTCGCCGAGATGGACCAGTCCAAGAAGGACGGCACGTGGCAATACCATCGCTTCGGTGCACCCGTTCCAGTGAAAGGCAAGGCCGTAACCCGCGAAGAAGTGCTGGCAGACCTGGAACGCTCTCAGAAGCACCCCAGCTGGGCTGCACGCCGCGTTGGTGCACCGGTCCCGGCCGTTCCCGCACCCTGATCCAAGACTGCCTTTAGCGCCCGTCAAATCCTCGTTGTCGGGGTTTGACTGGCAACGTTGAGCAGTGTCCCTGAACCTATGCCACCGTCTTGACCAGTACAAGGCCGATCTCGGTCTTGCCATTGACACTGGCTGCGGTCGTACGGCCTCCGTGCATGCGGGCAATTGCCGAGGTGATGGCCAAACCTAGCCCATGGTTCTTCTGCCCGTGCTCGCGGGAAGCAGAAGCGCGAAAGAACCGATCGAAGATACGCCCCAGGATCTCAGGTGAGACCGTTTCGCCCTGGTTCGCGACGACCAGGCTCACCTCTGTGTCTGACACCACGCCTATGCTCACCTCAACCTCCGTACCAGGTTTGGCGTACTGGGTGGCGTTGCCGATCAGGTTGGAAACGGCACGCCGGAGCAGCGGTTCATCAAAATGGCCTGTACCGTCTCCTGACACCTTCAGGCGCAGATCGGCATCCGCCAAGGCTGCCTCGTGGTACTCAGCAACCCGCTCGACAACTGCTGCAAGACTGGGAACAAAGGAACGCCTGGCAGTCGCGCCTCTGTCCGCCTTCGACAGAAAAAGCATGTCGTTGATGATGCCTGCGAGGCGGTGGAGCTCCTCAAGGTTGGAGGACAGCACTTCCTCCATGTCGAAGTTCCCAGGGTGACGCAACGCAAGCTCATTGCTGGCGACGAGGGTTGCCAAAGGAGTGCGAAGCTCATGTGACACGTCTGCGTTGAATCCTTCGAGCTGGGTATATGCAAGGTCCAGTCGGCCGAGCAGGCCGTTGAACTGCTCGACCAGAGGAACGAGTTCTGCGGGCTGACCTGCACCATCCAAGCGCGGGCGCAAGTTGTCAGCAGACAGATAATTCAGCTGGTGCGCAAGCCGTCTTACGGGGGCCAGACCGTAGCTCACGATGGACATGCCTCCGAGCGAAATGACGAAAGTGCCCACCACAGCAGCGATGGCCAGTGTGATGGCCAGCCGATTCAGATGCTGGGCGTCGGAAGAGATGTCCATTGATAGGTTGACGTTGAAGGTCTGGCTCCTGTCATCTGTGGGCTGCACTGCGAACACCCGGGATACCCGCCGCGCGCTGTCAGGATTCGGGGCGGCTTTCGGGAAGACCAGGTCACCATCCTGGGTGCGCACGATCAAGCGAAAATCTTCGTGCCCAATCAGGAAATCGCTCAACGGATGCTCCTGCGAGCTTTCCTTGGCGTGCTCGCCGATGTTGCTCAACAGGTGCCTGACGATGGCTTCCTTCTGAGCGAGCGTTTCGACCTGGCGCTCGCTGAGGTTGTGCGCCGTGACCAAGTAGACGACAAGGCAGACCACGCCCAGGCCCACAAAGCTCTGCACGGCAAGCCAAAGCGACAGGCGCGCGCGCAGAGAGTGCGCGCGTGGCAATGCGTTCATGACTCTCGCTCTTCCATTACATAGCCCATGCCTCGCACCGTGTGCAGCAAGGTCTTGTCAAAGGGCAAGTCCATCTTCGTGCGCAAACGTCGTATCGCCACCTCCACCACATTGGTGTCGCTGTCGAAGTTCATGTCCCAGACCTGTTCTGCAATCTCGGTGCGAGAAAGAACTTCGCCCTTTCGTCGCATGAACAATGCGAGCAGCAAGAACTCCTTTGCCGTGAGTTCAAGCCTCTGACCTCCACGCGTAGCCTTGCGGCGTATCAGATCGAGTTCAAGGTCCGCGATGCCCAGCACGGTCGGCTCACCGGCATCCTTGGCGCCGTGCGCCCGGCGAAGCAGCACCTGCACGCGGGCGGATAGCTCTGAGAAGGCAAAGGGTTTGACCAAGTAGTCGTCAGCACCCGTTTGCAAGCCGCGCACCCGATCCTCAACGCTGATCCGTGCGGTAAGCATCAGGACCGGGGTCTGCTTTGTCTTGCGAAACGCCGTCAAAAGCGTGAACCCGTCAATGCCAGGCAGCATGCCGTCGAGGATCAGAAGATCGTACCCGCCCTCCAGAGCCATGTGCAGTCCATCGACACCGTTGTGAACGATGTCGACGTTGCGCCCAGCTTCGCCAAGCCCTTTCTTCAGGTATTCGGCGAGCTTGACCTCATCTTCAATGACCAAGATTTTCATTCGGTGATTCTCCTGGAGATCGTCCCAATGCCCGATTACAAATTCGTAATCTGAGTGTCCGCTATCTGTCCCCTTCGGGTTTCTAGAGTTCGCTTCAAGGTCCACGCAATTGGCTAGGGCCCTAGACAACTGGTGAACACCATGAAAAAGCAGGCAGCTCAAATTCTCTCGCTAACCGCAGCGATCTTCTTGGTCCCCATCGTAGCTACCGCGTCGTCGCTGTATCACGAGGTAGGCGGCGAACTTGGCGCCACGACCAATCCGAGCCATGTCTCAAATGACGTGCTTCGTGGCGATGTCCAGAGAACGGTAGATGCTGCCCGAAAGGATGGCTCGCTCGCTATTTTGTCGCGCGGCGGAGTGGTGCCGCCCAAGGCAACAGAGCCGGCGAAAACCAGAGAAGAAGTTCGCGCAGAGTTTCTCAGTATGACTCCCGAAGAAAGGATGCGGCTGCGGGAACGTGGAGGCCGCTGAGCGGACACACGCAGCATGAAGGGTGATGACCGCCTGATTGCCCCGAGCTAGTTCCATCGCATCGCGGCAGACCTGCCGTGATTGCCAATTTCATCTTCAGTACATGCGGACCCATTGTGGGTTGATTCACCGTACTGATCAATGCTCTCGATGTCAGATGAGTTTCAGACAACGCGGCTTCGTGGAGCCTGGGCGTTTGCCCGCTCGTTGGGGGCAGTGGTTCCGGCGGCGCCCTTCAATGGCATCAGAAGGGTTGGTGCTGTGGGTCAGTGTGTATGTTGCTCTGGTCTACAACAGTGCGTTCCTACGGGCGAGCACCGCGGGTCGCAGTTGGTCGGCATTAGACACATGGGTGTTTGCGGGTGCACTTGTGGTTGCGTTGGTAGCGCTGCATGGGCTGATCTTCAGCGCTGCCGTCGCCAGGTGGAGTGTGCGTCCGCTGCTCACAGCATCTGTGCTGGTTGCAGCCTTTGCGACCTTCTACATGCAACGCTACGGCGTCTATTACGATCCAAGCATGCTGCGCAATGTGTTGCGGACAGACACTGCGGAAGCCAGTGAGTTGATCACCTGGAGCTTGATTGCCCATGTATCGCTTTACTCTGCCGTGCCCTTGTGGGCGATATGGCGTATTCGCCTCACCAAGAATTCTTTTTGGCGAGCGACGCTGCGACGCCTGGTCTTTGTCGCCGCATGCGCGGCGGCAGTAGTGGCGACTGTGCTGCTCATCTTCCAGGACTTCTCGGCGTTGATGAGAAACCAGAAGGAGCTGCGGTACCTCATCACTCCCGCCAACGTGATCTACTCGACAGCTCGCGTCCTGTCGGCCGATGTCGAGAAGCCAAAGGTCAGGCGGCCCGTAGGCATGGATGCTCGCCTGGCAGCCCCAATGTCGCCCCAGAAGCCAAAGCTGGTCTTCATCGTCGTGGGAGAGACGGTTCGTGCTGGCAATTGGGGACTTAACGGCTATGAGCGGCAGACGTCCCCGAACCTCCAGGCGCTTAACGCAGTCAACTTTGACAACGTCACGGCCTGCGGTACAGACACAGAGACATCACTCCCATGCATGTTCTCTGCGATTGGAAGGCGAGACTATGATGAAGCTCGAATTCGCTCATCTGAATCTCTACTACACGTTCTTTCACGGGCCGGAGTTTCGGTGCATTGGAAGGACAACCAGTCAGGATGCAAGGGCGTCTGCGATGGGCTCAATGAGATCCCTGTTGAGCCGTCTGCTGCCGCAGGAATGTGCTCTGAAGGTAGGTGCCTTGACGAGGTGCTTCTCCAAGGGCTGGAGTCAGTCGTCGACGCTTCTGACACTACAACGGTAGTGGTCCTGCACATGCTCGGCAACCATGGGCCTGCCTATTTCAAGCGCTACCCCCCATCTTTCAGGCGCTTTGAACCCACCTGTGACACGGGCGAGCTGCGCAAGTGCGATCGCCAGAGCATCGTGAATGCCTATGACAATGCGATTCTCTACACCGACCATGTCCTGAGCCAGGCCGTGGCCTTTCTCAAGCACCAGGAGAGCCGCTTCGATACAGCGATGCTCTATGTGTCCGACCACGGTGAGTCGCTGGGCGAGAAAGGACTGTTTCTTCACGGATTGCCCAGGGCGATCGCACCTGAAGAACAGACCAAGGTGCCCATGGTCTGGTGGCTGTCGGAAGGCTTCATGAAAAGTCGCATGATCAACAGCGATTGCTTGAAAGAGAAGTCGTCGGACGCCTTGTCGCATGACAACCTGTTCCACTCGGTGCTCGGACTGCTGGACGTCTCGACCCAGGCCTATGAGCAGGAGCTGGACATCTCGGCGGCCTGCAGGCGCATTGGTTGAGGGATCAACGTGCGCCGCACCTGGGCATCAGGCGTCAATGGCGAGCACGTCGATCCGAGCCCATTCGTCGCTGGGAACGCAATTGCGCCAGCCGTCGGTCTCGCATGCGCTTGGCAAGGCGCTGGCTGTATTTGAGGTTCTTGTTGCGCTCCGGGTGGCGCTTCAGCCAAATGTGACGCACCCGCCAGAAGGTCAGCACAGTCACGATCAGGCTGATCCATATCCAAATCAGCTTAGCCGCTAGTCCGTGACCCATGGGCTAAGCCTCTTTCCAAATTGCTGTTGTCTGCATTGAACGAGACGCCTGCAGCGATGCGATGACATGCAAGCGCCTCGTCGCACCATGGTCTACTTGAGAGAAAAGCGAACGGAGGCGACGGACTTGCCGCCTTTGGTGACCGCAGCAACGGCCTTCGTGCCCGCTGCTACCTTGAAGCTGCCCGACGCTTCCAGCTTTCCATCGACCGGCAGCAGTTGAACATCCTGCTTCTCAGTGCCGGTCAACAGCGTGACCTTGGCAGCCATTCCAGCAACGTCTGCCGGCTTTCCGTGGTCACGGACGTACAGCTGCAGCTTGTCGGCACCGGAAACAAGCTCGTAGTCAACATCCTTTGCCTGGGCTACGACTCCCCCATGCAGCGGCTTGGTGTCGTGGTTGTCCGCAGCGATTGCCGCGCCAGAGATGAGAACGGCGAACGCGAGAAGGATCTTGGTTGCTTTCATTGAATTTCCTTTGCTGAACGGAATAAAAAATGGGCCCCGCAAGCTGCGGGGCCCGAAGGCCCATTACTGGGCGGAGGGAACTGGGTGTACGGGTTCTGCAGTCACGTCCTCAGCCTGCTCGTCAGGCTTGTGAGCGAGGCGATAGAGGATGGGCAGGACCAGGAGCGTCAGCAGCGTCGAGGACAGAATGCCGCCGATCACAACGGTGGCCAGTGGGCGTTGCACCTCGGCGCCGGTCCCCGTAGCGATGGCCATCGGGATGAAGCCAAGGGACGCGACGAGCGCGGTCATGAGCACGGGACGCAGACGCGTCAGCGCGCCTTCGCGGATTGCATCGTCCAGCGGTACGCCTTCCTCTCTCAACGTCCGGATGTATGAAATCATGACAAGTCCGTTGAGAACAGCAACGCCTGAAAGAGCGATGAAGCCAACTGCTGCAGATATCGACATTGGTATGTCGCGCAGCCACAGAGCCAAGATGCCCCCTGTCAGCGCAAATGGAATTCCGGTGAAGACCAGCAGCCCGTCCTTGGCATTTCCGAACATTGCGAACAGCAGCACGAAGACCAGCAACAGCGAGACGGGTACGACGATCTGCAGGCGCTTGGAGGCGGACTGAAGGTTCTCGAATGTGCCGCCCCAGCTTGTCCAGTAGCCCGTCGGGATCTTGATCTGCGCCAGGCCTTGCTCGGCTTCGGCAACGAAGGAGCCCACGTCGCGGCCACGCACGTTGGCGCTGACCACGATGCGACGCTTGCCGTTCTCGCGGCTGACCTGGTTGGGGCCAGGGGCGAGCTCGAACGAAGCGACTTCGGCAAGCGGGATGAAATTGGTCCGCGCTTCCGCAGTGCCCGCTGAGCGAGGCAGCGGGATGGGCAGTCGCTTCATTCCTTCCATGTCGTTGCGGATCACTTCGGGCAGGCGCACCAGGATGTCAAATCGCCGATCACCCTCGAACATCGTTCCGGCTTCACGTCCACCGATGGCTGTGGCCACGGTGTCCTGGATGTCGGCCACGTTCAGGCCATAGCGAGCCGCCTTCTGGCGGTCGATATTCACCGTGAGCATCGGCAGCCCGGTAGTCTGCTCGACCTTCACCTCCGATGCCCCTTGGATCTTCTGCAGCATCGAAGAGATCTCTTCTGCCGACTTGTTCAGGACGTCCATGTCGTCCCCGAAGATCTTGACTGCGACGTCGCTGCGCACGCCGGAGATGAGTTCGTTGAAGCGCAACTGGATCGGCTGCGAGAACTCGTAGTTGTTGCCGGGAATCTTGCCGACCACTTCCTGGATAGCGGTAAGCAGTTCGTCGCGGGTCTTTCGCGGCTCGGGCCATTGGTCCATGGGCTTGAGCATGATGTACCCGTCCGAGATGTTCGGCGGCATGGGGTCCGAGGCAATTTCTGCAGTGCCGGTTCTGGCAAATACCCGGTCGATTTCAGGGAACTTCTCTTTCAGCGTCCCTTCGATCTGGCGCTGCATGGCGATAGATTGCGAGAGGCTGGTACCGGGGATTCGCAGCGCCTGGATGGCAAGGTCACCCTCATTGAGTTGGGGAACGAACTCGCTGCCCATTCGGGTCGCGATCAATCCGCAGAGCACCACGGCCACTGCGGCAATGGAGAGCACCACTGCCTTGGCGGACATTACGCGATCCAGGAGGGGCGCATAGATTCGCTTCGCATGGCCGAGCAGGAAGTTTTCCTTCTCGCTGACCCGGTTGCCTATGAACAGTGCGACTGCGGCGGGGATGAAAGTCACCGACAGGATCATTGCGCCGACAAGTGCTGCGACCACGGTAAACGCCATCGGGTGGAACATCTTTCCTTCGACGCCAGTGAGGGCGAAGATCGGCAGGTACACCACCATGATGATGAGCTGACCAAACAGAAGGGCGCGGCGAGACTCTTTCGATGCCAGAAACACTTCATGGAAGCGCTCGGCCCGTGTCAGTGGTCGACCATGGTGGGCTTGGGCGTGCGCCAGGCGGCGAACGCAGTTCTCCACGATCACAACCGCGCCGTCAATGATGATGCCGAAGTCCAGCGCTCCAAGGCTCATCAGGTTGGCACTGACCTTGTAGTTCACCATGCCAGTGAACGTGAAAAGCATCGACAGCGGAATCACCGTTGCCGTGATCACCGCAGCCCGGATATTGCCCAGGAACAGGAAGAGGATCACGATCACCAGGATCGCGCCTTCCATAAGGTTCTTCTTCACCGTGCTGATGGCCTTGTCCACCAGGACAGTGCGGTCATAGACGGTGACCGCGTGCACGCCTTCTGGCAAGTTGCGGTTGATCTCCACCATCTTCTTGTCCACGGCTTGCGACACGGTACGGCTGTTCTCGCCGATGAGCATGAAGACGGTACCGAGCACGACTTCACGTCCGTTGTCCGTGGCGGCGCCAGTGCGCAGTTCTCGGCCGATCGATACGTCGGCGACATCCCGCACACGCACGGGGACACCGTTGGCACTGCTCAAGATCACATTGCCGATGTCTTCCATCGACTTGACCTGGCCAGGGGCGCGAACCAGGTACTGTTCGCCGCGCTTCTCGATGTAGCCCGCGCCAACGTTGCCGTTGTTGCGGTCCAGAGCAGTGACGATGTCTTGCAGCGTCACGCCGAGGGATGCCAGGCGTTCGGGGACTGGCGCAATCTGGTATTCCTTCGCAAATCCGCCGATGGAGTTGATTTCGGTGACGCCTGGAACATTGCGCAGCTGCGGCTTGATGATCCAGTCCTGGATTTCACGCAGGTCTGTCGGGGTGTAGGGGTTGCCGTCTGGCTTCTTGGCTCCATCCTTGGTTTCAACCGTCCACAGGTAGATTTCGCCCAGGCCGGTCGAGATAGGTCCCAGCGCAGGGGTAATGCCTGCCGGCAACTTATCCCGGGCCTCCTGGATGCGTTCATTCACCAGTTGGCGCGCGAAGTAGATGTCCGTGCCGTCCTTGAAGATCACCGTGACCTGGGAAAGGCCATAGCGGGACAACGACCGGGTCTGCTCCAGATTGGGCAGGCCGGCCATGACCGTCTCGATGGGATAGGTCACGCGCTGCTCTGTTTCCAGCGGCGAGTAGCCGGCGGCTTGCGTGTTGATCTGCACCTGCACGTTGGTGATGTCCGGAACGGCATCAATCGGCAGCTTTTGGTAGTTGAAGACGCCCAGTGCGCCCATTGCGAGAGCTGCGAGCAGCACCAGCCATCGCTGCTCGATCGAAAATCGGATCAGTTTTTCAAACATGTGTGCGGCTCCGTGGTCAGTGCGTGTGCTCGGCCGAGGCCTTGCCCAGTTCGGACTTCACGACGAAGCTGCCGGAGGCTGCGTATGGCGTGCCTTGCTTGATTCCTTGAAGCACTTCTATCCGCTTGCCATCACTGCGCCCCAGCTGCACTGGTTGCGCGATGAATCCTCCATTGACCTTGAGGAAAACGACGGGCTTGTCTGCCAAGGTCTGCACTGCATCTGCTGCGATCGTCACAGGGGCCAAAGCTTCTTCGGCCACTACCTCGATGTTCACGAACAGGCCAGGACGCCAAGCGCCTTTGGGGTTGTCCAAAACTACGCGAGCCTTGGCCGTGCGGGTCTGCTCCCCGATCAGTGCACCTACGAAAGCAACGGTGCCCGTCGCTGAAGCGTCAAAGGCCGTGGCCTTGATGGTGACTTTTTCGCCGACTCGCACCAGTGGCAGATCCTTGGCTGGTACGTTGATCTCAGCCCACACCTGGCTCAGGTCCGAAATGGTGAACACCGCAGCGTCTTCCTTGACGGCTTCACCAAGGCTCAGATGCTTCTCGATGACGATTCCATCAAAGGGCGCACGCAGTTCGAGCCGGTTCAAGCCCGACGCGGACGAGGACGACAGGCCCAGTGCGCCCAGCTTCTGGTTGGCGTTGGCGACGGCCACTTCGGCCTCGTTGAGTGCCTGCTTGGCCTGCAGGTAATCCTGCTCCGCCGAAACCTTCTGCTCCCACAGCTTCTTCTCGCGCTCGAAGGTCGTCTTGGCCAGAGCCATGCGTTTCTGAGCCGTCTGCAGTTCGCTGCGTTGCTCCGATGCTGTCGGACTGGCGATCGCGGCGAGAACCTGCCCCTTCTTCACCACCTGCCCTAGGCTTGCGCTGACGCTCTCCACCACACCGGCCAAGCGCGGCACGACGTGGGAGGTACGGTCTTCGTTCAGGCGGATCTCTCCTGGAAGCAGCAGCGCGGACTTGATGTTCGCTGCGGACGCCGTATCAACTCCAATGGCTGCCGCCTTGATCTGGGCGTCGGTCAACTCGACCTTTCCCTCTTCCTTGCTCATCACGAACATGAAGGGCTCATTGCCCTTTTGCGCGATGATCTCAACATCGAAGGCGTGGGGTTCAGCTACCGTCTCGCGGCTCACCCAGCCATCCTTGTCCTGAACGAATGTCAGCGTCTGCTTGTCCCCTGTTGGGCGCGCGACCGTTGCCGCAACGGTGGCAGCGCTCTGAGGCAGCGCTTTGTCTTTGTCGAACATCCAGATGCGCAGCCGTGGCTCACCTCCATCTTCAGAGAGCAGCGCTTCCAAACTGAAGTCGCCTTCTTTGAAAAGACTGCCGCCGTTGGCGCCCTTAGATGCACTCTTTTCGTGGTGCTCACCATCAGCGTGGCCCTTGTCATCATCATGGCCTTTGCCGTCTGCTTTTCCGTGGTGCTCGCCGTCACCGTGGCCCTTGGCCTCCGTATGCGTTCCGTGTCCGTGGCCGTCTCCCTCGGCTGCAGCTGCGGCCTTAGGCTTGCCGCTTTGCATGACGAAAACGCCGGCTCCTACTCCCAGCGCAATTACGACTGCGATGGCGATCAGGTGCTTCTTGCTGATGCTTGGTTTGATGTTGTTCATGGTCGATCTCAGTTTTGCTTGGTGGTCGAGGTGAGGGGCGTGCTGCCACCCAGCAGCCGGTCAATCTCGGCTGCTGCGCGATGGGATTCGGCCAAGGCTTTCAGGTATTGCGACTTGGCGGTGAAGTAGGTGCGTTGCGCATCCAAGACTTCGAGAAAGTTGAACTTGCCGTTCTCGAAGCCGATGGTGGCTGCGTCGTATGCCGACTTGGAACCGGGAAGCACGTCGGCGCGCAACGCCTGAACCTCCGTAGTAATCGTGGCCAGACGGTCGTGAGCCTGCGTGACCTCACTGTGCAGACGAACTGTGGTGGCCTGGAGTTCGTCCCGCGCCTTGTCTTCCAACTTCAGGGCCTCAAGGAGGTTGCCTTGGTTGCGATCGAACACTTGGAGTGGGACTGAGATCCCAAGGAGCAGCATGTTGCGCTGGGTTTCATTGCTGCGCTGTACGCCAGCGCTGACAGTCACATCGGGAACGCGCTTGCTCTGCTCCACTTCGGTCAAGGCTTTGCGGCGGTCGACTTCAACCTTGGCAAGCACCACGGCCGGAGCAGACACCACCAGTGACTGCAGGTCGGCCAGTCCTGGCAAAGCCGGCAATGCCTCGGCCTCGCCTTCCAAAGACAACGTGATCGGGCTGGTCCTTCCCAGCAAAGCGTACAGCCGCGTCAACGCGTTACGCTCCTCGCTTGAGGCCTGTGTCAACTCCAGACGAATTCCCGCTTCTGCCACCCTCGCCTTGGTCTCCTCGACCGGCGAAACTTTACCCGCCGCTACGCGCTTAGATACGGTATCCGTAGATGACTTCGCCAAGCTGGCGCTGTCCTTGGCTAGCGACAGCCGCTCTTGCGCTGTGAGGACATCGAAGTACGCTGCCACAACGTTGGCACGGACGGTGGACTTGACCTCGGCGAGTTGAGCTTGGGCTTGCTCTCGCGCTTTCTCTGCAGCTTTGGTGCGCGCTGCGCGTTTCCCCCCGAGCTCGATGGGCAGATTGAGCTGCCAGCTCTGAGTTCGTGTTGCCGAGCGCGTGTCTTCCAGCGAATACGCCAGCTCAGGATTGGGCCGCGCGCGGCCTTGGATGATCTGCCCCTCGGTGGCTTCTACTTGACGGGTTGCTGCGGCCACGTCCGCATTGCCCTCCAATGCGATCTCGATGGCGCGAGCCAGTGACAGCGAAGCTTCGGAGCCTGCAGCCGCACTGTGGACTGGCGCTACGCTCCCCTGAATGCTCTGGGTCATGCCCTGAGCTACTGCAACCGTGGAGGTCGCAAACAATATGGCGGCCGCACCTGAAGTGGCCGCGAGCCGAGCCCGGTCGAGCGAAGCGCCCGAACCTTTTTGAAAGTGAAATCCCTTGAACATCCGATTCTCCAGTGACCTTGAAACACGAAGAAATCGACGGGGATGGCAGCCGTGTGGTGCCTAGCAACCAGCATCCGTTCTCGCAGCAGCACGCGCGGCGAAGCCCGCCAGACGATGGCGGACCTTGGAAAGGATGGGTAAGGAAGCCCCGCCGATTAGGCGAGGAGCGACCACTGAGGGCGGTCGGGAGGTATTGGGCTGACGCCTGCAAGCGCTGATAGCGCAGGAGCGTTCATTTCATTGCCGCGAAACAGAGGCAGCTTTGAATCTGGCAAATAGAGTGCGCCCAGACCGAGGCCATGGCACGAGCTGCAGTCGGGGTCGAATTTGTCGAGATTTTTCTCGGCAACGACGGACTTACCTGCTGCCCCATCTGCCTTGTGCTGATGCTCGTGATGACCCACGTGCTGCACAGAGGTCGTGGATGTCGAGCGTTCATGCTGACAGTACGAAGCTACCGCAGCCCAGCTGAACTGGAGCGGTAGCAGTACCAGCATCAAAGCGACGATCCAGCGACTCATTTTTTCAGTCTAGCATGGCAATTTGAATTCTGAGCACTGGGTCTCGAAGAACAAGGCCGCAGCTTCACAGGCCTCGGGCGCTGCCCGTGTAGCCGCGTTCCGCCGCTACGTCCGCAGCGTGGCTGCCACGGTACATGCCTGGGAAAACGTCCTTGAGCATGCGCCCATCTTCACCGTTGGCGATGATCTCGCCGTGAAAAATTGCCTCGGCCAGTTCATGTTTGACTTCGTCGCGCGACTTTGGCGAAACAGCCGCCACCGCCTGCGAAGGATAGTTCCCTGGCGCGATCTCATTCAACTTGGCACCAGATTCGCCAGCGGCCATCATCTCTCCAGACTTGATCGCTTGGCCCAGTTCCTGCTGCACTTGCTCACGCGTCTTCTTGGGCCCGGTTGCTGCTTGCGCAGGATAGGCGCGAGGGTTCATTTGGCGCAGCGTCATGCTCGACTCACCGCTACCCATGATGTCGCCGCTGCGAATGGCTTGGAATAGTTCAGCGCGAACCTGTTCACGGGTGAGTGGAGCCGATTGCGCAGAGGCGAGCAGAGGTGCGGCGCCCAGAGCGGCGAGAAGGAGTGCGGTCTTGAATTTCATGGTGTGGTCCTTTGAGTAAATGTTGATTGAAAAAGTGAAGGGCGGATTACGGCAGCTGTTGGGCGTTGACCCACCCAGCTTCGCCGCCCATGTCGCGCATGCCATCTGCTGTGATCGGGTTGCGCTTGGCGTATTCGAGCTCCTGCAGCACCTGGTCCCGGCTCTTGGTGAGGGTCGGCGCTTTGACGAGCGGGTAGGTGGCGGGATAGCCACGGCTGATCCATTCGAGCGAGCCGTCTTGCTGGGCTACAAGCACGGTGTTGCGAACGGAGTCCCGGCTCACGGTGTTACCCAGGTGGTCGGGAGTAAACACAGCTCCCTGCTCCTGCACTGGGCTGGCGTGATAGGCCGACGCGGCGAACGAAGTCGTAGCGACGGTGGCCAGGCCAACGATGATGAGTGCGTTGCGAACTTCATGAGGATCTCCTGTTGCACCGGCTACCTCTTGGTAACCGGGTGATGCTTTTTCTGCACCACGGAGAGAAGTCTAAAAATTGCGCCCCATCGAGGCAGTGACCGCGAGATTACGTTTTTGACAGCTTTGGAAAGAACGGTGCAATGTGTGCCGATTCGCGAGCGGCTGGCCTAGCAGGCTGCTGAAATACTCCCCAGCGTCCGAACCTGTTCAGCGGCTGTAGCCGCATTTTTCCGTATCCTGAAAGTCAACCCCTCAAAATCGCCTGCTTTCAGTCGCAAAGCACGGTTTTCTGATCCTTTTTCCTTTACACCTGCCCCTGCAGACGGATTTGCCCCAAGCTGCGCAACCGCGTGAGGTTGTAGCCCGCCATCGTCAGCACAAACATCTGGTCCACCTTCTTGATCCCGCGCACCACCACCTGACGCATGTGCCCCACCGTCTTGGCCCAGCCAAAGCCTTGTTCGATCAGCTTTCTCTTTTGCTGGGAGATGGCGTAGCCTTCGCTGCCCGCGATCCTGTCAGGCACCGCCGAT
>RRZT012828392.1_pt1 | contig 16216 bp, 15 predicted proteins | sample 2165551 | NCBI WGS metagenome assembly RRZT01 (sample SAMN10456910, study PRJNA506462) | wastewater metagenome | biome: wastewater; feature: sludge; material: wastewater sludge; isolation source: wastewater sludge with Escherichia coli K12::gfp cells carrying plasmid... | place: USA: Moscow, Idaho...
AAGCTCCCACAATTTTTATCAGTGAGATAAATAGATTCTCCGGACCATGGTGCGCAAACTCAGAAATGTCAAACAGGTCACTAACCAGTTTGCTCATCATTTGACCCGAATTATTTTGGCTGTAATAAGAAAAAGATAATTCTTCATAATGGTCAAAGAGTTGCTGTCTCATGTCACGCTCCATATTGGCACCCATCATATGCCCCTGATAACTGACATAATATTTGCAACATGCCTGAAGAACATAAATCAAGAACAACACAATCCCTATCGGTACAAGATTACGCATAATTGAAGACGCATTTTCCACAAACAACGTCCTCGTAAGTGTCCGTAAAATCTGAGGAAAAGCCAGATCCACCAGGCTGATTATCGCTGCACAGACAAGATCTAAGAAAAAAACAGCTTTGTACGGCGCATAATATTGAATAAATCTCTTTAACGTATGCATTTAAAAACCTCTTTCTACCCAAAATCGCTAGTAATATTATATATACAATTTTGAAAATATATAATTGGGGACGGGGTTTTTTCAAAAAAACCCCGTCCCCAATTAAACTTTAACCTGTCCCTTTTTGTAATCGTCAAAACAATTCCAATTATTTCAAAAAGTCTGGATCTTCAAAATAGTTTATCTTCATAGAATTTTTTACATCTCGAAGTGTTTCTGCAGCTTTTGCCTCTGCAACCTTGCTTCCTTCTTTGAGAATGTCGTATACATCCGGAAGTCTCTTCTCCCATGATTTTCTTCTCTCGCGGATTGGTGCAAGTTCTGCCTGCATTACATTGTTCAGGAATTTTTTTACTTTTACATCTCCAAGTCCACCGCGTTTGTAATGTTCTTTCAGTTCCTCCAGGTTTGCATAATCTGGAAGAAATTCGTCTACATAATCCTGCTTGCAGAATGCATCAAGATAAATGAATACCGGGTTGCCTTCTACCTGCCCTGGATCTTCGACTCTTAAGTGATTCGGATCTGTGAACATGGACATAACTTTTTTCTTAATGTCTTCTGCTTCATCTGACAGGTAAATACAATTTCCAAGTGATTTACTCATCTTTGCCTTACCGTCGATTCCTGGCAGTCTCAGGCATGCTTTGTTAGATGGAAGAATAATATCTGGCTCTGTCAGTGTCTCACCATACACGCTGTTGAATTTGTGTACGATTTCTTTACACTGCTCCAGCATCGGCAGCTGATCCTCTCCTACCGGTACAGTTGTTGCACGAAACGCCGTGATATCTGCTGCCTGACTGATCGGATAGCAGAAAAATCCGACCGGAATGCTTGCCTCAAAATTTCTCTGCTGAATCTCGGCTTTTACTGTAGGGTTCCTCTGTACCCTGGACACTGTAACCAGATTCATATAATAAAATGTAAGCTCTGTCAGTTCCGGAACCATAGACTGAATGAAAATATTAGATTTTGCCGGGTCGATTCCGCAAGCAAGATAATCCAGTGCCACATTCATAATATTCTGTCTTACTTTCTCTGGATGTTCCGCATTGTCTGTCAATGCCTGAGCATCTGCAATCATAATATAGATTTCATCATAATCACCGGAATTCTGCAATTTCACACGCTCCTGCAGTGATCCTACATAATGTCCCACATGAAGACGTCCTGTTGGTCTGTCACCGGTTAAGATAATTTTCTTCATTTTTTGTTCTCCTTAGCATATATTTTACATAATCTGTATCCATATACAATTACATGTCTTTATAATCTGCCTGCTTTCCTTATATTATCTATGCTTAAAGCATAGATTCAAAGCAAGCAATATCTAAGCAAGCAATATCTAAGCAAGCAATATCTACGCAGGCAATATCCTTGTTCATTATAAGCTTTTCTTAAGAAAGCGTCAATACACGAACACAGTAATTCGTTAAACTGTAGGTTTAGGTTTATCCTGTAAATCTATATTATAAATCTATTCTTTTATTATTATGCTACACCTTGTTGTCCTTTCTTACATGCTACTTCGAATTCTCTTAATTTTCTTTTTGCTTCTTCACTCAGATTTCCCGGCACATCAATCTGGACCGTCACATATTGATCTCCATGCTGATTCTTATCTTTCATAGAAACAATTCCTTTGCCTCTCAAACGAATCTTTGTTCCGGACTGAGTTCCCGGATTAATCTTGCACAATACATTTCCGTGAAGTGTCTCAACCTTCGCCTCACCGCCAAGTACTGCTGTTGTGAATGGAACTCTGACTGTTGTGTAAACATCCATGCCCTTCCGTTCATATCCTGGTTTTGATGCGACTTTCACTTTCAGAAGAAGATCTCCTGCTTTTCCGCCATTGATTCCCGGATTTCCTTTTCCGCGAAGCCGAATACTCTTACCCGTATCAATGCCGGCCGGAATCTTTACCTTCAATGCTTTGCCTACTGCTTTTCCATTATTTTCCGTCAAATGTATGACTTTCTCACAACCAAAGGCAGCTTCGTCAAATCCTACTGTAATTTCTGCTGTAACATCTGCTCCGTCCTGGCTGTAATTTGCATACGATCCACTTTCGCCAAAGCCACTTCCACTACAGCCACTCCTTGATCCTTTCGAAGAACTTCTTGTAGCGCCGCCAAAGCCACCAAAGCTTCCTCCAAAAATGTTCTTCAGGAAATCGTCCATATCGCCATTTCCTTCAAAATGATATTCATGGAATGTACCGTCCGGTCCTGCATACTGGTAAGTACCGCCTCCATTTCTGCTATAAGCGCCACCATAAGCACCACCTGCTGCACCGCTTCCATCGAATGCAGCATGACCAAACTGGTCGTACATTTTTTTCTTTTCCGGGTCACTTAATATATTGTAGGCTTCTGTTGCTTCCTTGAAGCGCTCTGCCGCCTGTGCATTTCCCTGATTTGTATCCGGGTGGTATTTTTTTGCCAGTTTGCGATATGCCTTTTTTATTGTGTTCTTGTCTGCATCCCGGCTAACTCCTAGGACTTCATAATAATCTCTTTTTGCTGACATAATCTGTTCCTCCCTTAGTTTGCTGTTTTTCATATTCAAGAATGTCTGCAGATTGTATTCTGATACCCTCTGATATCTTAAATTACCCCACAGGAATTTACCTGTGGGGTAATCATATCTGCCATAAAACATAATTTCTCGATTACTTCAGAACTCTCTTTTGTTCTACTTGTAATATAACACTCATTTTTTATAATGTCAACATAAGATTATATTTTTTTAACGCCCGGAATTATTCATATTTACAACCAATAGGCTCGCCCATTTTTACCAATGTCTCTGCCTGTGCTTTTGTATTGTGGATAATATCCTTGTCCGGTTCTGCCATGCCAGGCTCTGTCATCACCACAATCGTAGAACCACCGAATTCGAACATTCCTTTTTCGTCACCACGTTTTACCTGAGCAGAATCTTCTTCATGATTATTGATTTTTCCAACCATCAAAGCTCCTACTTCCATAAGAAGGATTGTTCCTAGCTCCTTTGTCTTTAGAAGACAGTATTCCCTCGAATTCATTTTGTAAATTGGATAGTAATCATTTGCCACTGGGTTCACTGTATGAAGTACGCCGCGAATCTTCCGCTGCCTTGACTTTCGTCCATCTGCCACATAGCAGTACCGGTGATAATCATCCACTGTCAGACGGATCACATAAATCCAGCCGCCCATATAACGTTCTGCCAAACGCTCATCTTTTAAAAGCTGCGCTGCCGAGTACTGTGTGTGTTTGATCCAGAATCTCCCTTTCTGCGTGATTGGATATGCAGTGACTTTTCCGTCGCTTGGGCTGATCAGAATATTTTTCTGTTCATTGATCGGTCTTTGCTCCGCCTTGATCTTCCTTGTAAAAAATGCATTATAGGAATCAAATTCCTGCTTTTCATAAATGCCAAGATCAATGTGATTCTTTTTTACAAAGGAAGGGATTATCCTCCTGGAAAGTCTTGTACTTAAAAACTTTCCACAAATATCAGAAACTGCCGGAGACAAAAATGGGTGGAGCAGCATTCTGGTCAGCGCATGACCATAAATAACTTCTAACAGGTGATCCTGTCCAGTCGTTCCGTCTATTTTCGTTCCATCACGAGTGATATATGTCACAGCCATGTCTTTTCCCTCACTTAATGTTCAATCTCTCATATATTCTTTCACGATTCCACCTGGCTTTGCAGGAATTCTCTACCAGATATGCAGTCCATGCAGCACTGCCAGTGCGACAATGACAACCATGACAGTCTGTCCCAGCTTCTTCGGCTTGCGGAGTCTGAAATTTGTGATAAACAAAAGTCCGATGATCAGTACAAGCGCATGCAAGGCAATGATAAAATCTTTGCCAAGTATCGGACGGAACACATATAAAATAGGAAGTGCAACTGCCATAGAAGTAATCGGAAGTCCTTGATAACATTCCCTGTTTTCCGTGGTCTCTTCCTGACGGATTTCTTCAGACACATTATACCATGCCAGACGGATCAGTCCTGCCAGCACATAGAACATCAGAATCGTAACTCCGATACCATGGTTCATTCCCATACGATATGCGATCAATGTCGGACCCACACCAAAACAGATAATATCTGCCAACGAATCAATCTGAATTCCAAACTTTTTCTCCACTTCAGTACGATTTTTTTTCGTCCGGGCAATCTTGCCGTCAAACATATCACAAAATCCTGACAGTGCCAGACAGACAATCGCCATTCTCGGATAACCATTCACGGAAAACAGCATTCCCCCCATCGAAATCAATACACTTACATACGTCAGCACTACTGTGTAATCATATACACCTAACATCATTCATTTTCCTCAACTTTCTTATCCCTTTTTAACATTTCTTCCTATTGTAAAATTCGCAACAATTGTAAGCAGTGCACTTAAGAGCAGCTCGGTGTAATATCCCAGGCCACGGCTTAAGAGCATTCCCGGAAGCAATAACTTACTTCCAAATATTGGTAAAAATATTCTTAAAAATAACTGTTCGCTGATTCCCATTCCTCCTGGCAGTGGCAACATATCCACAGCCACAGAGATGGTTCCCTGCAATATAATTATGACAAATGCAGAACTTCCGGAGAGTCCAAATGCTTTATATACAAACCAGGTTGCCGCGAACAATGCAAATCTCTGGAATACTGTAATTGCAAACACTTCCACAAGCACCCATACATGCTCCCGCAGATACACCGCCGTTGCACGGTACTGATCCATAGAAGCATTCAACTTTTCAAGTCTTGAACTCTTTTTCTTCATCAAATGCATTTTTTCCAGAAGGTCAAGTCCTTTTACAAGAATTGATCTTGCAAGCATCGGATGAAATACAAGTACCAGCATTCCTGACACACAGAATACATTGAGTGCCGTCCCCAGATAAAAAATGTGACGAACCCGGTAAAGGTGTGCCTTAATAAAGCCCTGACCAAAAATTGTCAGTGTAACTCCGATGACCACAAGTACCAGCTTATATGTAATAGTCACGATCATAAGAACAAGCGTAGACACCGGAATCGGAATCTTCTCTTTTTTCATATAATATATCTGAGCCGGCTGTCCGCCTGTCGCTGACGGAGTAATACAGCTAAAGAAAAAACCGACCGAGGAAAATAAAAAACAGGTCCATTTTTTCAGTTTGATTCCAAGCGTATGCATCATATAAAAAATGATGATGGATTCACCCCAGATAAAAATCACGACACAGATCACACCCGGAATCAGCCAAAGCGGATCCACTGTCTTCACAATGTGGACGATTTCTCCCAGATCCTCCCCGTGAAAGACGCCATACAGTGTTCCGGCAAATACAAGGATCAGGAATACTATATTAAATATCATTTTTTTCTTATCTGCCATTCTTCCTTCCCCCTGTCAGCTGTTTCCTTTTGGCCCGAAAAAACAAATCCTTCCATACATGTTTCAGCCGGTTAATGATATGTTGCAGCCAATCTGACATATTTTCAATGATTCTCTGATAAATCCGATATCCATTCGTACGTCTGCTGATCTGCCATGTTACTTCTGCCACCAAAATTCCACTAAATACATCAACCAGTACATGCTGTCTGAGCGCAAGGGTAGAAATAAATACCAGAACTGCGATAATCTCAGACAAATTTTGGTACCACTTTGGAACATTTTCACATTTTCTAAGTCCTATACAGCAAAACCAGCTCGCCATACAGTGAATAGACGGAAACAAATTTACCGGCTTGTCAATCTGGTACAGGAAACGAACTGCACCAGTAAAGATATCACTGCCTGTAAGTTCCGGTCTTGTATTTGTAGTTGGGAAAAATACAAAACAGACAAAACAGATCAGCCGCGCATAAAAGTCAGCAGTAAAAAATTGATACCTGTGTTCCTCTTTCTGCGCCGCAATGAGTAGATAATTCACAACCCAGAATATATAGCATCCAAAATAAATTATGATGAATTGCGGCATAAATGGAACAATCCTGTCAACAGAACTCGACAGATTGCGTGTTGCAATTCCTATTTTAATTAAGGGTGCACCCCAGTATACCACAGAATTCAACAAAAATGTAAATATCGGTGGCAATAAAATTCTTAAGATTTCTTTTTTCTCTTTTTTACACATTTTCTCTCTGCTTAATTTGTTCATAATACCTATTTTATACGCAGAAAATAAAATAACAACATACTTTAGAATATCTTAATAAAATTTATGAGTTTCCTTAAGAAACTGTGGAGTTTCGGCACTCTGCTAAGCTTTCCAGACCCTTTTGTCATATGCACACACGCTAAAAAGCCGACTAAATAAGTGATTTTCTCATTTAGTCAGCTGATATATATTTTCAAGACTCATTCATAATCCTCAATGTGAATTTCCAGTCTGCCTGGCAAACAGATTTTTTATAAGAAGTCCTTGCAGGATACAAGAAGGTCTATCTTCTTCCACTGCGTCTCTTCGTCAATACAGTTTCCTTCTTCCACGGAAGCAAATCCACACTGCGGGGAAAGTGCAATCTGCTCTCCCACTACCGCTTTTGCTTCCTCATAACGTTTCTTAATTTCATCGTGGGCTTCCAGAACAGGATTCTTTGTGGAGATCAGCCCTGCCACAAAGAGAGCGTCCTTATCTTTTAACACTTTCCAAGGTTCAAAAGAACCTGATCGCGCATCGTCATACTCTACAAAGAATGCATCATACGGAATGTCTGCAATGACTGGTGCCACTGCATCATAAAATCCAGAAAATAACGGATTCCCTTTGAAATTTCCTTTGCAGAAATGTGTTGCAACAACCATATCAACAGGCTTCTTTTCCAGTGCTTTTGTGGACACATTCCAAAACCAGTTCAACACCTCTTTCTGCGTATAACCAAGTGCTTCTACTTTCTGTAAAAACTTCTCATCGATCAGGTAGGTCCATGAAGTATCGTCAATCTGCAGATAGCGGCATCCATGATCATAAAAATCCAAAATTGCCTCCTGATAAGCCTTTGCAATATCATCAATCAAAGCTTTTAAATCTCTTCCATAATACGGAGTTTCTTTGTTGCCAAGCTGAAGGAAGTGATCGATCAGAATCATATTCGGACCGGAAATACATTTCTTCGCAGTCACACCTTCATACTGGGATGCCAGCCTGTGAAGATAATCCCATGCTTCCACCTCCGGGTGAACCTTATTCTTGTCATAGAAAATCTTTCCTGTTACTGTTCCAAGCTCGATTTCATTACTCGTTCCATTGATTTCCTTCGTAAAATGAATTGTATCAAATCCATCGAACTCTTTCAGCCAGTCCAGATGCCACCAGCGGCGGCGGAACTCTCCATCTGTGATAAATGGAAGGCCATGCTCCACTTCTTTTTTAACCAGCTTTGCAATCTCCTCGTCCTCAACCTTTTTCAAATCTTCTCTTGTGATTGCACCACTTTTAAACTCTGCTCTCGCTTTTTTAATTGCCTCCGGGCGGAGGAAAGAACCTACAATATCATACTTTATCTGAATCATATCAAAATCTCCTTTTCCCATGTTTTTTGCTATCCTCTTCATGCATTACACTATACAAGAGAAAAGAAGATTTGAAAAATACATAAAAAGCGCAGTTTGTCATAACTTTAAGTTATGGCAAACTGCATTTCTTAAGAAATCATTTTTCCATTGTGTCTGTTGGTCAGTATCGTCTAAATCTTCCTGATTTTGTGAAATATAATTGTCTCGAACAATATCTGCACTTTCTTCATATAAATGTTCCAGCGCCTCGAATTTTTCTTCAAACTGCCCGGAAAATTTGTTCCAGATCTGTGCATGATATTTCTGAAACCCGAAAAAATCTGTCAGATAACTAAACCGCTCCAAATCCTCAAATGTCATTTTTCTATTTTCAAGTAAAATATCTCTGTCCTTCTCTCCACAAAAATACAAAAATGCATATTTTTCAATATCTGCCTGATTCATATTCCGCCTCCTCTTTTTTGTTCCGTTTTGCCTCACTTTTACAACCGATTTTATCTTGATTCAACTGCAAAATCAATAGAAAAGGTGCAAAAAACGAGACAAAATTTGAGACCAATAAACAATACATTACAGATGTCGAAATCAATGCATTTACTATATATTTTGATACTTATCTTCGTGGTGCTCCAGCCAGATAAAGACACCAACACAAATCACTACAGAAATGAGTGAGCCTGCCGGAGCTGCACATCCCATTGGGAACAGCGTATCCTTAAAATGCACTGACGCATAGTAGGATAGTGGGATTCTCGCACACACAATCGATATCGAATTATGAATGAACGAAATCACTGACAGACCATATGCATAGAAATATCCACTCAGGCAGAAATGAATTCCTGCGAAAATGCAGTCTGACGCATAGCTGCGAAGATATCCGGCTCCACTTACTGCAACTGCACCATCATTTGTAAATAATCCTACCAGCGGAACTGACACAAACTGTACGATAATCGTCATAATTAATCCATATGTCACCGTAATCATCAGCACATATTTTAATGTCAGCTTTGCACGGTCGTGTTTTCCCGCTCCGATATACTGCGCCACAAGTGCTGAGATTGTAGACATCATAGACGATGGAACAAGGAATAAAATACTGATGATCTTCTCCACAATTCCAACTGCTGCCGCATCTGTCAGTCCTCGCTGGTTTGCAAAAATCGTGATTACAACAAAAGATACCTGGATGAAACCGTCCTGCAGGCACACCGGAACTCCGACCTTTAAAATATTTTTCATGGTCATGCATTTCGGTCTGAAATCCGATTTTTCCAAACGAATTCCACCCTTTCTTTTCAAAATCACAACCATCGATACAACTACACTGATTGCCTGTGCGATTGTCGTTCCAAGGGCGGCACCGGCTGCATCCAACCCCAGCAGCCCAATAAACAGATAATCCAATCCGATATTGGCCGCACATGCCACCGCAATAAAATACATCGGACTCTTAGAATCCCCCATCCCCCGGAAAATGGAGCTGATAATATTATAAGCTGTGATAAAAGGAATCCCTATAAAACAAATAGTCAGATAACGAACTGTCCCTTCTACTGCCTCCGCCGGAGTAGACATAATCCCAACAATTGGTCGGACAAGCACAAGAAGGACTGCCATCAGAACCATAGATATTCCCATAAACATCGTCACCGTATTTCCGATACATTCCGCTGCCTGCCGTTTATTTTTTGCACCGATACTACGACCGATCATCACTGTCGAACCCATGGCAAGTCCCACTATCATTACCGTTAACATATGCATGATCTGACTTCCGATCGACACTGCTGTCGTACTGCTGACTCCTCCGAACTGCCCTACAATGAACAGATCTGCCATTCCATATAATGTCTGTAAAAAGTATGACAACAAATACGGTAAAGAAAAATAAACTACCGTCTTGAACACACTGCCACTCGTCAAATCTCTCTCCATAATAAAAATTACCTTTAAATCCTACTTCTGGATTTTCTCCATTTTACATATATTCTGGATTATTTCTTTCCATATTTTCTCTTTAAGCCCGGCATCTTTTCTTCCATCATTTTCAAGAACCTGTCTTTTTCTCCTGAATCCATTCCATCTTTCGCAATAATTGTAATCTGCCACTCCTTTGTAAAGAGAAGGAAATAATGCTCTGTCTCAATTAATGTATCCATAACTTCATATCTGACTGCATTTTTCCCACCGGAAAGCGGATTCTGAATCAAAATATCTGCATCACGAAATACAATTGGTGCAATCACTTCTGTTTTTCCATAAAGCTCTTTCAATTTTTTCAGGAATCCTTTAATCTGTTTGCTCTCAATCATTTTTAATTCCCCATAAAAAATGACAATTGCAAATACTGCCAGCAACATCGTAGACGGTCTTCCTGTCAACATACAATATGCTGCCAGCAGCACAAATGCTGCACTGGCAATTGCACTGATCTTACGGATTCCCGGCTTGATCAGATATTTTCTCGCCTCTTTTAATGCTGACTCATTAATAACCGACTGTACTTCCATTTTAACCTCTCCTCATATTTTATTCCTTATCACTTTTCAGATATTACAGCATATTTTTCCAAGCCTCAGGCTGCCTCTGCCTCAGACTCGATTATTTCCTTGAAAAAATGTGTTTTATAAACACATAGAGTACAATTACAAATGCGCCTAAGTATCCAATTGCACCAAGTGCCGGGATGCCCAGAATCTTCGGCTTCATATCTGTCGTGCAGATAATGCTGGAACTAATAAGCAGCGCCATGACCCAAAGACCCATGACCACATTTCTCGTGACGCGGCGCAACAAATTCGCCAGGTCTTCTCCTGCATGCAGATCCAGATTGATCCTCGTCTGACCTTTCATGTAACCGTCTAAAAGATCTGCCACAAGAGCCGGAATATCCACTGCTTTTCTCATAGACAGATAAATGCTCTTCGCCCCGGATTTTGCTTCTTTTTTCCAGTCATGATTCTGGATAAACTGACTTTTCAGCCGGGATGCTGCAATCTCTACCATATTAATCTGCGGGCTGATATCCGCAAGTACCCCCTCTACATGAGCAAGTCCTCTCGCCAGCATAGTCAGTCCGTGGGGCATGGTGATTTTATTTTCCTTCATGACATCCATGAGATCCTGAAGGACTTCTGCCACGTCAATATTTCCCATATCTGCCGTTCCATACTTTGCCATCAAACCTCGAATGTCCTTATAAAGCTGGCTTGGATCTGGCTCTCCGCGAAATTCTCCAAGCGCCAGCACAGCATCCTGGATCATGCCGATATCATTAAGGGCAACACCTTCCACTGCCTTGGCAATCTGTTCCCGGTCGCGTTCTGTAAGTCGTCCCATCATACCCATGTCGATCCAGACAATCTTACCATCCCGGATTCGTACATTTCCCGGGTGCGGATCCGCATGAAAAAAACCGTCGTCCATGACCTGTTTGATGAAATTGTCCACATATTTGCTTCCTATTTCATTCATATCATAGCCATCTTCCAGCAAATGTTCCTTATCATCAATGGCATAACCATCAATGTACTCCATCACAATAACCGAAGACGTGGTGTATTCTTTAAAAAGAACCGGCGTATCCACAAATGCAACGTCCCTGTTCTTCTCTTTGAACTCTTCCATATTCCCGGCTTCAATGATGAAATTCATTTCCTCTTGAGTGACCTTCCACAGCTCATTCAATACCATTTTAAAATCCACCATGTCAGTGATACTGATTGGTGGAACAAGGGATACCAGCTTGTGCATGAGTCCGATATCTCGCGCCATGGTCTCATAAATACCTTTTCGCTGTACCTTAATGACCACTTCTTCTCCAGTTTTTAACCGTGCCCGATGCACCTGCGCGATAGACGCTGAACCAAGCGGTGTCTCATCGATCCACTCAAATTCTTCCTGCCACTCATATCCAAAAGAGTCCCGAAGTACCTCCTCCACCTCATAAAAAGGCATCGGAGGTACATCGGAACACAACTTCTGCAATTCATCACAATAATTCTTCGGTAAAATATCTGATCTCAGGGACATCAACTGACCGACCTTAACAAAAGTCGGTCCCAAGTCTTCCAAAATCAACCTCAACTTTTCCGGAGTGATTCCTTTTGAAATTTCATGCTTGTGAAGAACCGCCGCTATTTCTCGAAATCTTCCTTTGTATCCATTTTCATTTTTCTTTTCGGACACGTTATTCTTCCTCTGTCTCAGTTTCTTCTACAGTTTCCATCTTACTGTCCGTTTCAGCTTCGGCTTCTTCTGTCTCCGTTTTCTCATGGTCATCGACATCTTCCACCTCAGTTGCTGAACCTGGAATATCATCGTCCTCTACGACCTCCGCTTCCACAACCTCTGCCTCATGTACCGTATGCATCTTTCCATTGGAAGCTTTGTAATCTTTGATCGTAGACTTCACATTATGCTTTAACTCTTTGTTGAGCACCTTTCCCTGCTCAACTGTCTCCTCACCTTTTTTTGCAAGAGTATCCAGAATATCTGCAGATTTCTCCACTGCATACGCTGCTGTTCCGATTCCTGCAAGTGCCAGTTTCTTTAATCCTTCTCCTAATCTTTCCATAAGTCATATCTCCTTTACGTCTATTCTAAAACTTCTATATCACGGAAGTCTTGTTCTAAATTGGATTACTGCAATATCTGCGCTATCTTCGGCAAAAATATAATGCACCCTGCGATTGCTGCCATAATTGCCGCAATGAGCACTGCTCCTGCTGCGGTATCTTTCGCAACTTTCGCCAACGGGTGATATTCTTCTGTCACCATATCCACCACCGCTTCCACTGCCGTATTCACATGTTCCAGCGCCATGACCAGTCCGAACAGCACCATACAGATGCACCACTCAATCGCTGAAATCTTCAAAATCACACCCGCAATCACAACAAGCACTGCCGCCACACAATGAATCTTCATATTCCGTTCTTTCCGGACACAAGTAAAAATTCCCTGAAAGGCATAGCCGAAACTTCGATATAGCGGATCTTTCTTTTCCATTTTCATTCGAATCACCTACTTTTATATGTGTCACTATTATAACAAATTTCATTGATAATATCCAGTATGCCCGCAAGTTTTCCCTTTTCAAAATGTGTACCAAAATTGCACAATTCAAAAAGGGACAGGTTAAACTTCAATTGGGGACGGGGTTTTTTTCAAAAAACCCCGTCCCCAATTGAAATTGTATTAATTGTCTTATTTATTTTTCCACGGCCACCGTATCTCTGCCTTGAACAGATCTGCCTCTGTCTCAACATGGAAGTGTCCACCTTGCAGTTCTGTAAAGCTTCTTACGATTGCAAGTCCCAGACCGGAGCCCTCTGAATTTCTGGATTCATCACCGCGTACAAAACGCTCGGTAATCTCCTGTGGATTGAATGTCAATTCATCTTTCGAAACATTTTTCATCTGTACTACGATTTCATTTTCTTCTCTGAAAATATTCACAAATACCCTTGTATGTGGCATTGCGTATTTGGTAACGTTCACGATCAGGTTTTCAAAGATCCGGTATGTCTTTTGTCCATCCAGAACAGCCGTCATCTTTTCTTCAGGATAATTGCATTTGAATTCCAGATCTGCTTTTTCGATTTTTTCATCCAGTTCCAGCTTCACCTGTTTAAACAGGTTCACAACATCAACATCTGTCAGATTCAATGTTATATTTTTGCTGCTTGCCTTACTGATATCGAACAAATCTTCAATCAATACCTTCAGGCGCATGGATTTTCGTTCCAGCACATCGACATACTCTTTCTTTTTCTCTTCGTCTTTTTCATCTTTCAGAAGATTAACATAAGTAATGATTGCTGTCAGTGGTGTTTTCAGATCGTGGGACACATTTGTAATGAGTTCTGTCTTCATACGCTGGCTTTTTATTTCCTCTTCCACTGCTTTTTTGTAGCCTTCCTGAATCTTTTCAATCTCTGGTTTAAATGGATTGAACATGCCAAGATCTTCCTTGATTTCCACATTCATGTTGCCTTTTGCCAATTCTCCGGTTGCTTCTAAAAGTCTGGCGTATTTTCGCTTTATGTCTTTGTAATATTTCCGCAAAATGAAGAATAATATAATGGAATATATGACAAGTGCCTGCATGCGATAGTCCCAGAAAAGACATACTAAAAATAATACGGCAAAGTTGCAAATAACGATTCTGAGTAAAATTTTGTTGCTCTTATCCGTCAGATCTACTTCCTGCAGCGATTTCCATACTTTTGCAACAAATGCTTTAAATCTTTTTCCAAGGGATTTTGCAGTATCTTCTCCGTTGCTCCCTATCGTTTTGATTTTCTTCCAATGGCGTCCGACCATGGTCTGCTGTTTCAAGTATCCTTTTATTCCCAGCGGTATGACTCTTCTAAGGCTCGCTGCGATCCAGTATGTGGCTGCAAATGTTCCAAGCCACACCATCCAGTCTAAGAAATCCGGATACCCTTTCATTCGGCTTAACAATGCTCCGCTTTGATTCATCAAGACTTCAATCAGCACAAAAGCTGCAATCACAGTCACCTCCAACGGAGCATGGAAGATTTTTTCATTTCCCGTCTGAAAAGTCTTGAAGCAAGGATATAGCCATGCCGCAGCCGCTACGACCAGCATCCACAACAAAATTGTATTATTCATTTCATCTGGTGCGTAATACGAATCCGGATTTCCGATTTTATAATCATTGATATACTCCTTCAGATTCTCCGTTGACATTGCAAACAAGTATGTTCGGTTCTTCGGTGTCTGCAAGGATACTTCCTCATAATCCTCATCCGTATCAGGATAAATCGTCACTTCACAATAAGACAGCCAGCTGTCCTGAAAATAATTCCCGATAAGCTTTCTCATGGTTACTGTCTGTTCTTTTGCATAATCGCTTTGCTTAATGTTGACACTTGGTTTCCCATTTGCATCATAGGAAATAATCATTCCAAGGGCATAATTTTTTAGATTGCTTTCTGTCAGATTCTTCCCTGAACTGACCGTACTTTTTTCAACATCACCGCCATTTTCATCAAGCACCCGATAGTCCAGATAAGAATTAAAATGTGAATACTCTGACATTTCTGCATTGTAGGAATCATACAGAGATTTTTCAACATCATCTGCGTACTTTCTTCCACTTTCTGTATTATAGAGCAGATACGTACTCTCCAGAAAATGTCCCAGAAAATCTGACGATTTCTCTGCATTTTTAAATGCTTTTGTCTTCGTCTCAGTTTTCATCTGATACCAGCTAAAATACCCGGTCATCATTGCCAATGATGGAATCAATATTGTAATCATGATAAAAAATATAGCTAATTTATGCCTGTTTTTCAATTTTGTATCCAACTCCCCACACCACCTTCAAATATTTTGGTTCCTTCGGGTTAATCTCAATTTTCTCACGAATATTCCGCACATGCACCATGATCGTGTCTGTGTTGACTGCACGTTCATTCCACACACGTTCATAAATCTCGTCTGCTGAGAACACCCTTCCAGGATTCTTCATTAACAATAATAAAATTTTATATTCCATCGGAGTTACTTTTACAAGCTCCCCATCCACACGAACTTCCACTCGTTCTTCATCTAGTTCAAGACCTCCGATCACGTGAATGTTCTGCGTCTTTTCTTTGTCTCCTAATTTTTCCATAAATCTCCGGTATCTGCGAAGCTGTGAATTTACTCTTGCAAGCAGTTCCAATGGAGTAAATGGTTTTGTCACATAATCATCAGCTCCCATATTAAGCCCTATGATTTTATCGACTTCTTCTGATTTTGCAGACAGAAAAATCACCGGAAAATCGTATTTTTCCCGAAGCTTTACCGTCATCTGGATCCCGTCCATTCTTGGCATCATCACATCCACAATTGCCAGATGGATTTCTTCCTTCTCAATTACTTCCAGTCCCTCAACTCCGTCTGCCGCCTGGAATACTACATATCCCTGGCTTTTCAAATATATCTCAACACCCTCCCGGATTTCCTTATCGTCTTCAACGATCAGCACATGGTTCATTTCCATACTCTTATATACCTCTCACTTTCTCATACTTTTGCTGCCTTTCCAAGTATACCATATCCGGCACCTCCTTTTTCACTTTTCTTCAAGATTTCAAGAATGCCTCGGCATTCTTGCTGCGAGGTGCGCGTCATGCAATTGCATGACATACTTCTACTGCGCACCTCTGCAAGTCTACACTCCGTTTCGGTCGGCGCAAAACCATTGTCCACCGGACAATGTGCGCCCTGCC
>RRZT011910028.1_pt1 | contig 16204 bp, 15 predicted proteins | sample 2165551 | NCBI WGS metagenome assembly RRZT01 (sample SAMN10456910, study PRJNA506462) | wastewater metagenome | biome: wastewater; feature: sludge; material: wastewater sludge; isolation source: wastewater sludge with Escherichia coli K12::gfp cells carrying plasmid... | place: USA: Moscow, Idaho...
ATTGAATACTCACCGCGAGCGTAAGACTTAATGTAGTTTGGATCTTCAAGTTTTTCTTTTCGTTCTTGTAGATTTCTAGTTTCGTCTTCAATCTCTTTTAATTGTACATTCAGATCTTGAAGATCTCCTGTTAATTCCACAGTAACCATTACTTCTTTAGCAATGCTGAAAATTAGAAATCCAGACACAATAAATAACAATGCACTCATAATGACACGTGCTGAGTTAAATTTCACTCTTTTCTTTACTTTCTTATCAGACATTATTTTCATCAACCTCAATCATTTTATACATAATATCAACATCTTCTTTTTTGACATGATCTTTTAAACTTAACACCTGAAAAGCTGATGTATTATTTTTAAAAGTTATTTGTATTATATCATTTATCTCCAAGTTTGTTGACGGCTTAGCGAGACGACCATTAACCATAATTCGATCGGCATCTGCCAACTCTTTTGCTACTGATCGTCGCTTTATTAAACGGGTTACTTTTAAATACTTATCTAAACGCATCTTATATCGCCTTTAATAGTAACATTTCACATAGTTTTAGTGCCGCTAGTTGTTTGTCATCTAGTTTTGCTAGTTGTTTAAAGATGATAAACACTCCAATTATGTTTCCTTCATTAATAATAGGATACGTATAACCTGCATGTGTTTCATTGCTATCTACAAACATCTGAACGTCATTAAATGATACTGAATGAAACTCAGATAGAATACTCTCAAAAGCAGTTGTAACTTTTTCTACTCTTGGTGTATCTTCATCAGGATCGATGAATTCACTGTCATAATAGAATAAAATTTTCGAGTCTATAACTTCTTCTAAAACCTCACACATGTAATATAGTTGTGATAATTGTTTATCAATTGGAGAAAACTTTTGAAGTATTATTCTATCTTCCTCCACCGTGATATCGAAACTATCTCCAGCCTTGATCTTAAAATGATCTCTTACGTCTCTTGGAATTACAATACGACCTAATTCATCAATTCTTCTTTTGATTCCTGTTTGTTCCATATACTCACCTCTCAATATCTAATGATTCTAACACTTTCATTATATCACTAATCCACTCACTGTCGCGTTTTATTCTCACGCTTATCTTATCATTTTTGTAGTTTATTTTGATATTCCTATTAATCTTACTAATATCTGAGAATAACTTTATCCCATCAATTGTACTTGAGTACTTCGTTGTAAATGTAATTTCAGAGAATTCTCCAATTTCTTTATATGTAAATATATTTTCATTCGCTAACATAATTTCAAGACGTTTCTTCTCAAATAAAAGGTCAATATCATTCGGTAATTTACCATAATAGTCACTCACCTCTAAATAAAGATCGCCAAGACTCTTGAAAGTTTCTTGTTTATCAATATCTTGATAGAGTGTAATTTTATCATCATCAAATTCAGTAAACTTCTCAGGTATATGACCTGCGGCATTAATAAGGATCTTCTCTTGCTCAACTTTTTTTGTGTATGTTCCTTGCGCTTTATTTACAGCTTCATTCAACATCTCAATATACATATCGATACCGACGGTATCAATAAATCCTGACTGTTGAGGTCCAAGCATGTCTCCAGCTCCGCGAATAGTTAAGTCTCTCATCGCAATTTTATGACCACTACCGAGTTCGGTAAACTCTTTTATCGTATTTAATCGTTTACTAGCAATTTCACTTAATACTTTTTCTGGTTGATACATCAAATAGGCATAACCAACTTGATCACTTCTTCCAACACGTCCTCTGATTTGATAAAGTTGTGATAAGCCAAATGTATCTGCCTTATCAATAATAATTGTGTTTGCATTGGGGATATCAATTCCAGTCTCAATAATTGTCGTACAAACTAGAATATTTGTCTCATTAAGCGTAAACTCTACCATTACATCTTCAATTTCATCACGAGACATTTGACCATGAGCAATTGATACTTTTGCTCCTTCAATTTCATGTTGAAGATGAAGTGCAATATCATTTAAATTACTGACGTTGTTGTGTAAATAGAAAACTTGCCCTCCACGAGCTAATTCTCGCATAATAACTTGATTAATTGTTTTTAAATTTTTTTCAATAACATAGGTTTGTACTGGTTTACGATTCTTTGGAGCCTCTCTTAACGTAGACATTTGTCTTACCCCAACCAATGACATTTGAAGTGTTCTTGGTATTGGTGTTGCACTTAAAGAAAGTACATCTACGTTTTGTTTAATTTCCTTAATAATTTCTTTATGTTCTACTCCAAAACGTTGCTCCTCATCAATAATTAGAAGACCTAAATCTGCATATTTAATATCTTTAGAGAGTAATCGGTGTGTTCCGATTAAAATGTCAACATTACCTAACATCGTTTCATTAATGATTTCTTTTTGTTTAGCAGGAGATACGAAACGATTAAGAACTTGTATGTTTAGCCCAAAATTTCTAAATCTCTTTTTAAATGTTTCATAGTGCTGACTCGAAAGAATTGTAGTTGGACATAAGAAGGCAACTTGTTTTTTATTAGAAGCTGCTAAAAAAGCTGCTCTCATACTTACTTCTGTTTTTCCAAAGCCAACATCTCCAATTAAAAGTCTATCCATGGCCTTATCACTTTGCATGTCTGCCATAATTTCATTCGTTGCCATTACTTGATCACTGGTAAGTGTAAATTCAACTTCATTGTTAAACTCTCTTTGGAGGTAATCATCCATTTCATATTTATAGCCCTCTGCTAAGGTACGATTACTGTAAAGTTCCACTAATCTTCCCGCAAGTTCATTTACTGACTCCTGAACTTTAGCTTTTGTCTTTTGCCATTCATCCGTTCCAAGTTTATTAAGTTTTGGTCTTACACCATCTCTTGAAACAAATTTTCTTACTAGGCTAAATTGATGCAACGGAACATGTAATGAATCGTCATTACGATACATTATTTTTAAGAAGTCTCGTTTATAACCGTTAATTTCTCGTGTTTCAATGCCTACGTATTTTCCTACCCCATAAATGTTATGGACAACATAGTCACCTTTATCAAGTTCATTATAAGTTTCTAAAATTTTCCCTTTATTGAATTTTGATGAGAATTTTGTGACTGTGATTTTTGTATTAAATAACTCATAACTCGTATATACATAAAGATTATCATAATAGAATCCTGTAATTAGAGGATGGTTAATTAAATGGATGCCCGTATTATCATCAATTGTTGTATCATATTCTATTTCATGAGTTTTAAAATATATCTCTAGTTCTCTTACTTCAGCTTCGTTGACACATATAATAACGCAATTATTTTCACTATATTTTAGGATATCTTCCATAACATACTCAAATTGAGTTATTGGTGTATCAATCTCATGAATCTTTTTGTAATCAGTACTTGATCCTAACGTGTTTTTTATTTCTACGTACTTATGTTTTGCAAGAATCTGAGAAAAACTATTCCAAAGACTAGTGATCAGAGGTGCTTTACCTTCTTGGTATAATTCATCTGCATATTCTACTGTTTCCATATTTAGAAGTGTTTCATTAGATTTTATTGTATTGATATCACTCACAATAAATGTTGGATCTACTGTGTAGTCTAGTAAGCTATATGCCTCTGGTAGATAGCTATAGTAACTATATAATGAAGCACTAGGAATATTTTCTTCTAAGTAATTAATATTCATTTCCAAAGTGTGTCTGAGTTCAGTCACTTTTTCATGTTCATCTTCAACTTTTATGATTTCATTAATTCTGTTCACTATTACTTCAATTTCATCATCCGAATAAAGAATGTCTGTTGCTGGAATAATTTGAACTTTTTTTGTTTCTTTAATTGTTAATTGTGTGTCCACATCAAAGAAACGAATACTTTCTATTTCATTATCGAAGAACTCAATACGAATCGGATCATCATAGTTGATTGAAAATATATCGACAATCTCACCACGGATTGAGAAGGTAAGTGGGTGATCAACTCGTTTTGTGTGTTGGTATCCTGCCTTAACAAGTTTACTTTTTAATCTTCTATAATCTGCTTCCTTATTAACTTCAAAATCAAAAATCGACTGTTTAAAGGTTTCTATATTTGGCAGATATCTTAAAAGGGCAGCTGTGTGAGTTACTATAATTCCGTTTTCTTTATTATTTAGTAAACTCAATACTGACAATCGGTTTGCTCTGAATTCTGGGGATGATGCAATACTTTCGATACGCTTTGATTCTTCACTCATATAAATATAAACATCGTCACTAAGATGGGATAATTGATCATAAAGTTTCTCTGCATGATATAAATTATCTTTTACTATGATTACTTGTTGAGGTTCTTTATTGTAAAAACTCGCAATTGATACTGCTTCTTCAACAGCAGAAAAGACCTGAGTTGTCTTTTTAGACCCCAAGTCCTGTGTTAATTCATAATTTTCAAATCGTTTAAGAATCGTTTTCATAATTATTCTCTATTGTATTTATTCATAAAATCACTAAAAGGTTCATTGACAAAATCTTCTGGTAATTCTCTTAATTTTTTAAACGTATCCTCTAATGTACTCATATCCTCTTTAGAAAATCTTCCGAGTACGTAATCAACTTGATCGAAGAGTTTGTTGTTGCCAATGCCAATTCTTACTCTTTTAAATTCTTGAGTTTTTAGATAGTCAATAATGTTTTTAATACCATTGTGACCTCCGCCACTTCCTTTAAACCTGACTCTTAGTTTTCCGGTAGGTAGTGCTAAATCATCGTAAATTACTAATATATCTTCTTTATCAATATTGAAATAATTCATCATAGAGACTACTGCACTTCCTGATAAATTCACATAAGTCTGTGGTTTCATTAGGATGATTTTCTCATTATTGACTCTTATACTTGTGTAGATACTTTTAAATTTTGTTTCATTGAACTCTACATTATAATGATTTGCTATTGAATCAAGTGCCATAAATCCAACATTGTGTCTGGTGTTATCATATTCTTTTCCTGGGTTTCCAATCCCAACAATTAGTTTCATAGATCCTCCTTACTAAATTAAAAAAGGCTCACGCCTTTTTTATTGATCTTTCTCTTCAAAATAGCGAACTACAAGGCGGCGTTCTTTTCCTTCGCCAATACTCTCAGTCTTAATGTTTTCCATTCCACTTAAATAGTTATGGACAACACGACGTTCATCACTTGGCATAAAATCCAGTGTTGCGTCTATCTTTGATTCTTGTACTTCTCTAGCAATTCGATAAGCAGCTGATTCTACTTTCTCGTAAATGTTTGCTTTATAGTTATTTACATCCATTACAATTTTAATATGTTTTTTAAAGTAAGAATTTGTCGCAGCTCTTACAACATTTGTAAATGATTGTAGGGTGTTACCGTCTTTACCGATCACGACAGCATTATTACTTGCGTTAATAAAGATACGATACATTCCATCTGAATATCTAGCTTCAACATAAACATCTTGATCTAAGTTTTTGAAAAATGTTTCAATATATTCTTCAATAAATTCAATGATATCACTGTCTGTGAACACATTAAGAACCACTTCATCTTTAGTTTTACTTTCGATATTATAATGAATTAAAGAAGTATCAATGCCTTCTTCAATTGAAATATCTTCTAGGATTTCTTCGATATTTGTACCTGTATATTTTTTCATCGTCTTGACCCACGTTTCGCTTTATTATTCTCTGATTCTTTTGAAACAAGATAATCCCCTAAGAATGTTCTTACGATTGCCATCAATGATGAGAATACATAATAAACTGACATTGTTGTTGGTGTTGATAATGCAATCCACACCATTAATATCATCATCATGTTCGTCATTCCTGCCATTGGATCTTTCGCAGCAGTTTGTGTTTTATCATATGATTTATAACTACGATCAGATTCTAAACGTTTCTTGTTTAAAAACTGTGGTAATTTCATTGATAAGAATTGCATTCCTACCATTAAAATGATAATTACAATATATACCCAACCGTTTGGTCCGTTTTTAAATCCTTCAAATGGTTTTAAGTTTAAGTTAGCTCCCATAAATAAGTTTTTTGAATCATATAGAGACCCTGCATAATATACTGCATTTAACATTGCCATTAATATTGGGAACGGTAAGAATGATCCTACTAACATCATCCCCATCTTAATATCGTTATCTTTATATAATTTTTGAATTTCTTGAGTTTTCATCATCATTGATTGTTGATCATTTCTATTTTCATATTTCTTTTCGATAGAGTTGATCTTAGGTTGTAATAATTGCATTCTACTACTACTCTTTTGTGAATAAATCATAACAGGCATTGTAATGATGTTTGCGATAACAGTTGCAATCCCAACACCCATAATAATTCCTAATCCTAAGACTTCAATTACATAGTTAATAACATAAGTAATTGGAAGCACAAGTAACGCTCTAAACTTACTCACTGCCCAGACTTCTCCAAATGTAGTTGCTAAAGTATAGTATTCACTTGGGTCAGTACCATCTGGTCTTTTAGTAGCACATCCTGTTAAAACTAATAATACAACAATCAAAATAAATAGACGCTTTTGATTTCTACTTAATTGCTTCATTAGAATATCTCCTTTTTTCTATTTGTTTAAACATTTTAGTTAAACTCTTCAGATTTGATTCATAATCATTTCTAAAGTATTTATGTCGGACAATTATTACACAATCAAATGAATGATCATCCTTCAATATCTCTTGTAACATCATTCGAACTTGTCTTTTAGTTTTATTTCTAAAAACCGCGTTCCCTAATTTTTTACCAACAGATATTCCTGCTCGACTATTTTCTTCAGCCTTAGGTTGATGATAAATTACAAATTCTCCATTTAGATCTGATCGTTTCTTTTCGATTAGACTTTGAAACTCATCAGCTCTTTTTATTCTTAATTTTTTTTTCATATTTACATTATAAAAAAGTCACCATAAGGTGACAGTTTTATGCTGATAATACCTTTCTGCCTTTTTTTCTACGGCGAGCTAATACTTTACGACCTGCTGGTGTACTCATTCTTGCTCTAAAACCGTGTACTCTTTTTCTTTTACGCTTACTTGGCTGATATGTTCTCTTCATATAAAGTTACCTCCAATTCTGTTTTCTTTATATCTCAATCTACGTATCTATATAGATAGTAATTGCTCATTGATTATACATAAAAAGAGGCTATAAGTCAATAAATTATACTCTTTGTTTCTTCAGTTTTTTAAACTTTTCCACTTTTACTTCTTATCCACAACTTATACACCATTTTAGTTTATAGTTATCAACAGTGTGTGGATAAAGTGTATAAGTCCATTATAGCCTATATAAAGTAGGTATTATGCTGTTCATTTCTCAACATATGTACAATTGCTCATTCAAGTTATCCACATTATCCACAATGACTTGTTCACAATTATTTGTTTCTTTATACTTGTCTCCTAAAATTTGAGACTTATCCCCAAATAAACTTGTGGATAACTGTGGATAAGTCAAAAATAGTGGATAACTTGGCTACTTTCTATGTGGAAAGTATGTGGATAACTTTTATCCACGGTTTTTTCGCTTTTATTTATGTGTATTATATTGTAAAATGTGTGTAATTAGGGTGGTGAAATAAATGTTTGCACAAAATTCTTACTTATTAAAAATATGGGACGATATTTTAGAAAAAATTAAAGATAAAGTAGAAAATGTAGTATTCGAAACTTATTTCACTAATTCAGAAATATATGAAATTACTAAAAATAATATATTACAGCTAAAAGTACCTACTAATATGGAAAAAATGATCTTAGAAAAATTCAGTGGTTTAATCAATGAGATTGCTAATGAGGTTTTGGAAGGTGAATATAGTGTTCAAGTCTTCAATGCTGATGAACTTGACGTTATGTTAGAAAAAATTGGACCTCAAAAAACTAATTTGACACTACCTTTAGATTTAGAATTAGCTGATAACTTACAACCGCAATTTACCTTTGATAATTTCGTTATTGGGGACAGTAATAAAGAGAGTCACTCTGCAGCTCTTGCGAGTGCCATCAGACCTGGAGAGTTTTATAATCCGTTATTCATTTACGGAAACTCAGGACTCGGTAAGACTCACTTATTACATGCGATTGGGAACTATGCAAAAAAGCATAATCAAAATTTAAAAGTACTATATATTACGAGTAATGACTTTATTACTAAAGTTGTTAATAACTTTAAAACAAATAATATCGAAGAATTTAAACAAGATATGTATAACTTAGATATCTTGCTTGTCGATGACATCCAGTTTTTAGCTGGAAAAGAAAAGTCACATGAAATATTCTTCTATATTTTTAATGAATTAGTAAATAATCGAAAGCAAATCGTTTTGACGAGTGATAAGCATCCAACAGAAATCAATGGATTGGAAGAACGTTTAATCAGTAGATTCTATTCTGGTCTGTCTATTGGGCTTGATTCTCCAGGATTTGAGGTTGCGCATGCGATCTTACTTAAAAAATTAGAACAACAAATGATTAATCCTGAAAATATTGATGAGGAAGTTGTCTCATATTTAGCAACTCACTTTGCGAAAGACGTTAGAAAACTTGAAGGGGCACTTAATCGTGTCATCTTTTATTCTATAAACTTTGGTGAAAGTGATCGTATTACAATGGATATTGCAACTAAAGCATTTAAAAATGAGACAAAAAAACAGAATGATATTATAAGTTTAGATTCAATTAAAGAAGTTGTTGCGAATTATTATGGATTAACAGTTAAACAAATTGATTCTAAGAATAGAACACGTATCATTGTTAATGCAAGACACATCTCTATGTATCTTGTACGTAAGCATTTAGACATGTCTTACAGCCAAATAGGAAATGAGTTTGGGGGTAGAGATCACTCTACTGTTATTAGTGCTTGTGATAAGATTGAATCGTTTTTGAAGAAGGATTCGAGCTATGAAGTTGCAATTGCTGAGATAGAGAAAAAGATTTTAAACACATAGTTATCCACAGATATCCACTATCTTTCAACAGGTAAAAGTGTTAAAATATACTATGTATAAAGGGTTTTAGAGACTTATCCACGTTATCCACAGCCCTTATTGTTATTATCATTTAAAGAATTAGATAAAAGGAGGAAAATGCCATGCATTTTAAAATATCGAAAAAAACATTTTATCAAGCCTTAGATAAGGTTGCTCGTGCTATATCTTCAAGTTCTCCAATTCCTGCATTATCTGGAATTAAGATTGCTCTTATAAATAATGAAATTCAATTAACTGCAAGTAACTCTGATATGTCAATATATGACACTATTAAAAGTGATGAAGATAATCAACTCGTTATTTATGAAGAAGGTTCAATTGTAATTGAAGCCCGTTATATTTTAGATATTGTTAGAAAAATAGATTCTGCAATAATTGAAGTCGAAACTATAGAAGGATCATTAACTAAGATTAGTGGTGGAAATACAGAGTTCAAAATTAATGGAGTAAGTACTAGTGATTATCCTTTAATTGATTTTAGTAAACCACAAGATACATTTATCATTAGTTCTAGTGATTTACAAAAAATGATATTGCAAACAAGTTTTGCAACTACAGATCGTGAAAATAGACCAATTCTTACAGGTGTAAATATTACTTGTGAAGATGGACAATTAACTTTTGCTGCAACAGACAGTAATCGTTTAGCTAGAAAAACGATTGACATTAATACTCAAGATCACATTAACTTTATAATTCCTGCAACATCATTGGTTAAGATTGCTCGAATTATTGATAGAAACGTTGATATAGAAATTGCGGTTTCAGATAAGAAAGTACAATTCTATTTTGATGATATGATTATTCAAAATAGATTAATTGATGGTATTTTCCCTGATACAAATCGTTTTATTCCTGAGACCTATCAAACAATCATTAAATTAGACAGTAGGGATTTATTAAACGCAATCGATCGTGCCTCATTTATTAAAAGTATCGATGGTGTTTCTATCGTAAATTTCCAAATTTCAGAAAATGAATTTATTGTTTCAAGTAAATCACAAGAAGTTGGATCTTCAGTTGAAGAAATTGCGAAATATGAATTTGAAGGAGAACCTATTAAAATCTCATTTAGTGGTAAATTCTTATCTGAAGCAATACGAGCTATAGAAGGTTCAAACATCAAGATTTCTTTCGAAGGAGATATGAAACCCTTTGTTGTTCGAGAAGATGACGATTTGACTACAACGCATTTAATTTTACCAGTAAGAACAAATTACTAAACTAATACAAAAGTATTAGTTTTTTTAATCTCCTTTAAAATGGAATTAAAAGGGGATTTATGCTATAATTATAGTGTAAGATGTGAAAAGGAGTGATTTGATGAAGATTAATACTGAATACATTACATTAGGTCAATTACTGAAGTTTTCAGGGATGGCTAATTCAGGAGGAGACATCAAATACTTTCTTGAAACTAGTGAGATTTTAGTTAATAATGAAGCGGAAAATCGTCGTGGAAAAAAACTATATCCAAATGATGTTGTAGTAATTGATGGCGAAGAAATAATTATTAAACATGATCACAAAGATTAGTATTACTAATTTTAGAAGTTATGAAAATGCTTCAATAAACTTAGGCAAGAATATTAATGTGTTTATAGGAGATAATGGCCAAGGCAAGACTAATCTGCTGGAGGCTATTTATTTTGTGTCAAACATAAGATCACATCGAACAAAAGATGATTTTGACTTAATCAAAAGAGGTCAAGATTATTCACGAATAATTGTAGAAAAAAATGAAGAAAAAATTATTTGTATTATTCACGATAAAGGAAAATATTTTAGTGTGAATGATATTCCAGCTAAAACAACGAGTGAAATGTTAGGAAGAATTAATACAGTTTTATTTTATCCAACAGAAACGAGGTTGTTTTCTGACTCACCATCCGCAAGAAGAAGTTTCTTTGATGTTGAAATAGGAAAAGTATCAAAATCATATACAAATAATTTTCAGCAATTTAATAATTTGTTAAAAGATCGTAATAAACTTTTAAAAGAAGAAAATATTGATTCAATTCTTTTAGAGATTATTACAAAAAATCTCGTTAATACTCAACTTCCGATAATTAAGGAAAGAATGATATTGATAGATTACATAAACAAACAAATTAATAAATATTTAGAAAAACTTATAAAAAAAGATTTGAAAATCACGATTGAATATAAATCAAGTATAAAAGATTTGGATCAAAATTCTTTGTATCAAAGATACAAAGATAACGAACGCAAAGATATGTTCAACAAAGCAACAAGTGAAGGCATTCATCGTGATGACTACATCATTTATAGTGACGGTATTGAAGTTGATAAATTTTTGTCTCAAGGACAAATCAGAATAGTGTTATTGGCAATAAAGTTTGTTCTTGTTGAATACATTTATTTAAAGACAAAAGAGACTCCAATTTTATTACTGGATGATGTACTTTCTGAATTAGATGTAAAAAACCAAATTAATTTATTGAATACGATCCCAAAGAGTGTTCAAACCATTATTACCACAACAGATGATTATGAAATATTTAATCATTCAAACATAAAGAAATTTAAAATTTTAAACAGCAAGATCGTTTATGAGGAGGAATAAGATGTCAAATATTAACGGAAAAGAAATATATGAAGCCGGCGATATACAGGTACTAGAAGGTTTAGAGGCTGTTAGAACAAGACCTGGAATGTATATCGGTAGTACGTCTGAGACAGGATTACATCATTTAGCATGGGAAATTATCGATAATGGTATCGATGAATCTCTCGCTGGATTTGCTACAGAAGTCAGAGTCACAATAAATGAAGATCAATCATTAACTGTAGGTGACAACGGACGTGGTATGCCTACAAACATTCATGAGAAAACTCAAATTTCCGCAGTTGAAACTATTTTTACTGTGCTTCATGCTGGAGGTAAATTTGGTGGTGGCGCTTATAAGGTATCAGGAGGATTACATGGTGTTGGTGCATCAGTAGTTAATGCTTTATCAGAATTCTTAGAAGTTAAGGTTTACCGCGATTCAAATGTTCATTACGTTCGTTTTGAAGAGGGTGGAAAAACAGTCAAACCTCTAGAGATTATTGATAGTTGTGAATCTGATAAAAAAGGGACCGAAGTTACTTTTAAAGCAGATAATACTATCTTTAAAGAAGGTATCGAATTTAATTACGAAATAATTTATAACAGATTAAAACAAATGGCGTTTTTAAACAAAGGGATCAAAATTATCTTAAATGATAAACGAAATGATAAAGAAGAAGTAGTCTTTTACAATGAAGGTGGAATTAGTGATTATGTTTCTTACCTTAATACGACGAAACAACCTATCCATGAATCTGTTGTTTATGCAGAAGGAGAGGAAGAAGAGGTTATGGTTGAAGTTGCACTTCAATATAACGATTCTTATCAAACAACTTTATATTCATTTGCAAATAATATTAATACTGGTGAAGGTGGAACTCATGAAGAAGGATTCAGAATGGCGCTTAACCGTACGATTAATACATATGCTAAAGATAATAACCTGATTAAAAAAGATGAAGAGAATCTAATTGGTGAAGATATTAGAGAAGGATTAACTGCTGTAGTTTCAATTAAGCACCCTAATCCTCAATATGAAGGTCAAACGAAGACTAAACTTGGGAACTCTGAAGTTAGAGGGATTGTATCTCGTATTTTCTCAGATCAATTAAACAGATTCTTAATGGAGAATCCTGATCAAGCGAAAATTATAGTAGATAAGGCACTTGTTGCTTCTAAAGCACGTATCGCTGCATCTAAAGCAAGAGAAGTTACCAGAAGAAAAGGTGCATTAGAAATCTCTGCATTACCAGGTAAGTTGGCAGACTGTTCAAGTAAAGATGCTACACAAAGTGAAATCTTTATCGTGGAAGGGGACTCGGCAGGCGGAAGTGCCAAACAAGGCCGAGATTCAAAATTCCAAGCAATTCTACCTTTAAGAGGTAAGATTTTAAACGTAGAAAAAGCAAATTTAAATAGAATCTTTGATAACGCTGAAATTAAAGCAATGATTGCTGCCTTTGGTACTGGTGTTGGTGATGAAATGGATATCGAAAAATTAAGATATCATAAAATAGTAATCATGACGGATGCCGATGTCGATGGGGCACATATTAGAACGTTATTATTAACATTCTTCTTTAGATTCTTAAAACCATTAGTCGACGGTGGCTATGTTTACATTGCTCAACCACCTTTATATAAAATTTCGCAAGGAAGAAAAGAAGTTTATGCTTATTCTGATGAAGAAATGGAAGAAGTTCGTGCAGGAATGGGCGAAAGAGTAAATCTTCAAAGATATAAAGGGCTTGGGGAAATGAACCCTGAGCAGTTATGGGAAACAACAATGTCCCCAGAACATCGCGTACTAATTCAGGTTACAGTAGAAGATGCTATTGCAGCTGATCAAGTATTTGATATGTTAATGGGTGATGATGTAGAACCAAGAAGAAATTATATTATCGAAAACTCGAAATTCGTAGAAAACTTAGATATCTAGGAGGGATAAGATGGATCAAGATAACAAATTTGTAGGTCATGGAAAAATTGAGACTCGTGATATATCTAAAGAAATGAAAACATCTTTCTTAGATTATTCAATGTCGGTTATTGTATCAAGAGCCTTACCAGATGTTCGTGATGGTTTAAAACCTGTACATAGAAGAATTTTATAAACGATGAACGATTTAGGAATGTATAGCGATAAACCATATAAGAAATCCGCACGTATTGTTGGGGACGTAATGGGGAAATATCACCCTCACGGTGACTCGGCAATTTATGAATCAATGGTTAGAATGTCACAAGACTTCTCATATCGATATGAATTAGTCGATGGACATGGTAACTTTGGATCAATTGATGGGGACGGCGCGGCAGCGATGCGTTATACAGAAGCACGTATGTCGAAAATATCAATGGAAATGTTACGTGATTTGAACAAGAACACTGTTGATTTTGTAGACAACTATGATGGAGAAGAAAAAGAACCGTCAGTACTGCCTTCACGTATTCCAAACTTATTAGTTAACGGGACAACGGGAATTGCGGTAGGGATGGCGACTAACATTCCACCACATAACTTAAAAGAAACAATTGATGCGACAATCGCAATAATGGAAAACCCAGAAATTACAATTATGGAATTAATGGAAAACTATATATATGGACCAGACTTTCCAACTGGAGGATACATTTTAGGGCGTTCTGGAATCAAAAAAGCTTTTGAAACTGGACGTGGGTCTGTTGTTATGCGAGCAAAGATAGAAACTGAAACTCAAAGTAGCGGAAGAGTAAGACTAGTTGTCACTGAAATTCCATATCAAGTAAATAAATCAAGACTAATTGAAAGAATTGCTCAATTAGTAAGAGATAAGCAAATCGAAGGAATCACTGATCTTCGTGATGAATCAAATAGAAATGGTATTAAAATCGTTATCGAATTAAGAAGAGATGTTCAAGAAGAGGTTATTTTAAACCAACTTTACAGAATGACACCTCTACAATCATCGTTTGGAGTAAATATGCTTGCTCTTGTAAATAATGAGCCAAGAGTACTAAATGTTAAAGAAATTTTAGAATATTATATTGAACATCAAATTGATGTTGTTGTAAGAATGACTAAATTTGATCTTGAAAAAGCTGAAGATAGAGCACATATCTTAGAAGGATTAAGAATAGCTCTTGATAACATTGACGAAATTATTAGTATTATTAGAAATTCTTCGGATGATGCATCAGCACAAGAAAAGATGACCGAGAAGTTTGGCTTAAGTGAAAAACAAACTAAAGCAATCTTAGATATGCAGCTACGTCGATTAACCGGATTACAAAGAGATCGTATTGATACAGAGTATAACGGTTTAATTGAATTAATTGCAGACTTAAAAGATATCTTAGCTAAACCAGAACGTGTTGAAGCAATTATTAAAGAAGATTTAACATTAATCAGAGATAAATATGGCGATGATCGTCGAAGTGAAATTTCGAATGCTGAAGTAGGATTAGAAGATGAAGATTTAATTCCTGTAGAAGATATCTTTGTAACATTAACGTCTAATGGATATATTAAACGTGTTAATGAAGATACTTATAGACTTCAAAGTAGAGGTGGTCGAGGAATCAAGGGAATGACAATGAATGATGATGATGCAATTGATTCAATCGTTAAGATGTCGACCCATGATGACTTAATGGTCTTTACGAATAAAGGTAAGGTATATCGTATTAGAGGATATATGGTTCCAGCATCAAGTAGAACATCAAAAGGTATTCCTATTGTTAACTTAGTAGAACTTGATGAAAATGAAGTCGTAAATACAATATTCGCAACGGGTGATGATGAAACTAAGTACTTTGTCTTCGCTACTAAGACTGGACTCGTCAAACGTGTGGCAGTCGAAGAGTTTGAATCAATCAGACAAACTGGTAAGATTGCGATTGCTCTTAAAGATGATGATGAGTTAGTTGCTGTGCGTGAATCTACTGGTAATGACGAAATCATTATTGGAGGATCTAACGGTAATGCTGTAAGATTCAAAGAGACTGATGTTAGAGCGATGGGTCGTAATGCATTTGGAGTTATCGGATTTAATACTGACGGAAGTGATGTAATAGGAATGGCGACTGATCGTGGTGGTCAGTACATCTTATCAATAACTGAAAATGGATATGGTAAGAAAACACCGCTAGATACTTACCGTTTAACGAAACGTGCAGGTAAAGGGGTTCGTTCAATTCAATTAAACGAACGTAATGGAGAACTAATTTCATTGAGAGCTGTAGATGGTGACGAAGAATTAATGATTATATCAGATGATGGTATTATTATTAGAATTTCTCTTAAAGACGTTGGAACTTATAGTAGAAATACTCAAGGTGTTAAATTAATTAATTTAAATGAAGGAAGCAAGGTCTCTGCAGTCGCTGTAATTCAACCGACAGAAGAACATGAAGATGAAGAGAGTCAAGAAACAGTAGAAGATACTGAAGTAAATGACGAAGTTATTGATGTTGTAGATGAGACTACAGAAGAATAAATGTTACACGTGTAACAAAGGGGCTGTAACGAAAGTCTTTAGTCCTAAATAACAAAAATGCCGTATTTCCTATATTAGGATTTACGGCATTTTAGTATAATATACTTATGGAACAAATAAATTTGAACGCAGAAGTATATCCATCTATTCGCATAGA
>RRZT012657969.1_pt1 | contig 16204 bp, 13 predicted proteins | sample 2165551 | NCBI WGS metagenome assembly RRZT01 (sample SAMN10456910, study PRJNA506462) | wastewater metagenome | biome: wastewater; feature: sludge; material: wastewater sludge; isolation source: wastewater sludge with Escherichia coli K12::gfp cells carrying plasmid... | place: USA: Moscow, Idaho...
GCCGTGCTATTGGCACAACGCTTTCGCCCGCCATGCCCTGTATCCAGCATCGTTACCCATTTGGGCATGGATACCGAAAGCTCTTTGACAGGAAATTCATATAAAACGCTTTTTAAAATTTCCAGCACCGTTTCTTCGGTTAAATCCACACAGCTGATGGGCATTACCACGCGTCCGTATTTTTCCGACAAGGCGTTTGCCAGCGCAATGCTTTTGGGCGAATCCGGCGCAACGCAGTTTAAAAGAAAGATATAGGGTTTGCCTGTTTTGGCAAGCTCTTCGGCCACACGCTCTTCCGCCGCCTCATATTGCGCGCGCGGGATATCGCTGATGCTGCCGTCTGTGGTTACAACAATGCCGATGGTGGAATGGTCGGTAATAACCTTGCGGGTGCCTGTTTCGGCGGCAATATCAAACGGAATTTCTTCATCAAACCACGGGCTTTTTACCATGCGCGGTTTTTCGTCCTCTTCGTGCCCCATCGCCCCTTGCACCATATATCCCACGCAGTCGATTAGGCGCGTTTTAAACGACACGCCGCTGTCTAGCTCGATGGTGACAGCCTGCTCCGGCACAAATTTGGGCTCGGTGGTCATGATGGTGCGCCCCGCCGCAGATTGCGGCAGCTCGTCGCGCGCGCGCTGGCTGAACGCCTCGCCCTTGATTTCGGGGAGAACCATTAGCTCCATAAAGCGTTTGATAAAGGTGCTTTTGCCTGTGCGCACAGGGCCTACAACGCCCAGAAATACCGTGCCGTTTGTGCGCGTGGCAATATCGTGATAAATACTGTTAAAATCCACTGTACTCTCTCCCCTCACATTAATTTGCCGATGGTATCAAAAGCTGTTGTCTTGTTTGCAGCGTGCCTTGCTCGATGTTATTTACGCTACCAATTAAGCTGGGCGAAGCGTGATAGCGCTTGGCGATATCAAATAAATCCTCGCCTGCATCTGCGTAATAAATGCGCAGCGCAATGTCGCTTTCTTCGTTTGGATGCGCGCCCAGCTCCTCTACGCGCTCAAGCACGCCTGTTTTGATGCGATTGGTGATAAGCCCCTGCACCGAAAGCGTAATTTTTGCCTGCGCCTCGGCCCCTGCTTTACGCGCAGAAACAGAAATTACTGTGGGCACGCAGATGGCACTGGTGTTTTGCAAATCGCCCAAATAGCGTTTGGGCAGCACGTACTCGGCCGTTTTATCATAGCAATCAATCTCGCCCAGCGAATTGATGCAGATGATATGCGCAATCGCGCGTCCGCGCACCGTTAATTCGCCGTCTGCTTCAATAATCTCTACGGGCAGGGCGCTTGCACGCACATCAATAATCTGTGCGTTTTCATCGGGTAAATTGCCCTCGGCCACAGCCGAAACCTGCGTAATAAAATTATCGGTAACGCTTTCCAGCGCAACGGATTTGTTTTCCAAACTGGTTTCGTAAACTGTAGAAAATGCATCGCACACCGCAAGATATTCGCACTGCTGATAGGCGCGTGCCGTGATGAGCGCCGTGACAGAAATGGCACCCTCGGCGCCGTCTGTGCCTGCAAGCACGGTGCAGCCTGTGGGCTCTACAAACACAAAGCTTTGGCATTCTGGCATAGCGCCTTCCATATCCAAAACCTCGTTAAAGCTTAACACCTTTACAGCCTTTTGCACGGCATATCCGGGCGCGGTGCGGTATGTAATTTCTGAGGTAATATCGCCTTTTACTACCGCTTTGCCCGCTATCATTTTTACTTCGCTTACGGCGCTTTGCGAGCTGATATCCAGCACCATAACGGGCTGTGCATCAAAGGAAATTGTTTCTTCCACAGTGACAAGCTTTTCTTGCACCGCAACCGTGCGCACGCCTTTTAGCGCCGCAAGTTTTTGCTCCATGCCGCTTTCGCTTAATGTAGTAAGAATTTCCTGCTCCATGCTTGCGCTCACTTTTACGGAAAGCGCATATGCACCGCGGATATCGATGCGGCGTTGATTTACGGCGCGGCAGTTGAGGTATTCGGTTTCGCCCGTAACAAAGGCGTACCAATTGCGATATTCGCCCTCGCGCAGCTCTACCTGCTTTGAAAACGGCACCTTTTGTTCAATTTGGCAAAGGCTTTGCTCGCTGTCTGACTGGTAATACACAACACACCGCAGATATCCCTCCGCCGTCAGCCGCCCTTGCAAAATTTGTTTTTGCAATACTACAAGCCGCACAAAGCATTTCACAATTTTAAATACCTGCGGCAGATAATCGGGAATCAGAATTTCTGTTTCGATGGGCAGCTCTGCCTTCGTATCGCAAATTGTTTCTGCTGCCGTAATTGAATCTTTGTACACCTTTAAATCCATCTACTACTCGCCCCTTTCGCTGTTCTAAATTATCTATATTCGCGAAGGTTGGCCAGTATGCCAAAAACGCCTTGTGCACATAAGGTACAAGGCGTTTTTTTGTGTTTGCCGCCCAAATAAGCAGCAAAAAGCCACTTGCGCGCCGTAGTATCGGCTTACAAGTGGCTTTTATTTTATTGTATCTTTATTATTGCGGCGTCTTTTTGATTTTAAAAATCGCCCGCAGTAACCCTGCAAGACATTTAGGGCTTTTAAACACGATAACCTGCATAGCTGATTCCTCCTTATAGCGCTCTACACTATAATATACCAAAGGAAGGCAATGTGTTACTCTTTGCGCGAAAGCACTAAAAACAAACCGCCTGTTTTCACCTCAATGCTTGCGGGCACATAGCGAAACTCGTTGCTGGTGCCAATGGGAAAGGTGTTGTGCAAATCTACATTTTCAAGCGGAAATTTTACGTGTTTGAGCGTAACGCCCTTTGCAGTGGCCTCAATGGGATAGATAGAAAAATAAAAATCTTCTTTGGGAGTGATGTCGTAATGGCCTGGCAAAAGCACCGATATTTCATTGTTTTCATCGGCAAGCTTTGCCCGCACGCCATGCTGCGCAAGATATAAAAGCGCTGCCATATTGGCAAGCGAATGATCAAAACGCCCGCCGAGGCCCCCTAAGATTACCACATCGGTAAAGCCGCGTTCCACCGCCAGCTTTGCGGCATAATATGTATCCGTTTCATCTTTGTCCTGCGCAAGGCGAATGATGTTTTGCGCATTTTTTAAAGGTGGCGCACTGTCGAAATCGCCCACGTAAAGATCTGGCGTAAGGCACAGCGTGCGCGCATTTTCATAGCCCGCATCCACAGCAATTACATAATCGCCGTCTGAACAGTATTCGCGCATTTGCACCGTGACGGGCATTGCCGCTAAAATGATACATCGATTCATGATTGCATTGCTCCCTTTCCTGTAAAGCGGCAGTATTACCGCTGCCAATCCTTGATTTCTTTTGCTTGCTCGTACAGTGTTTTATAGCTTTCGTAGCGCGAAGGCGTAATCTCGCCGTTTGCCAGCGCCGCTTGCACCGCGCAGCCTTTTTCCACCGTGTGCGAACAGCCTGTGAACTTGCATTGGCCAAAATAGCGCTTGATATCCAAAAACGCAAATTGCAAATTTTCTTTTGGCAGCTGCGCTGCTTTTTCCATTTCTAAGCTGGCAAAGCCGGGCGTATCGGCCACAAGGCCGCCGCATGCTTCAAAAAGCTCCACTTCGCGCGTGGTGTGCTTGCCGCGGCCAAGCTTTTTGCTGATATCTGCCGCTGCAAGCTGCCTATCACCCAGCACCGCGCTTAACAGTGTGGATTTGCCAACGCCGCTATTGCCGCAGAAAACAGAGATTTTGTCTTTTAAAAGCGCTGTTATTTCGCCAATGCCTTCCCCTGTTTGCGCGTTTGCCACCAGCACCGGAATTTCGCTTGAGGCGTAAGCTGTTTGAATAAAATCGGCTGCGCCTAAATCGTTTTTGGTGATAATCAGATAGGGCTTTGCGCCTTTATCCACCGCTATTGCGGAAAGCGAATCAATAATCAGCGTGCTGGGCACCGGCTGCACCGTGCTGACAACGATGAAAAAGCTGTCTACATTGGCAATGGGCGGGCGCACAAACACGTTTTTGCGCGGCAGAATATCGGTGATTACCCATGTGCCGCCATCCTCGGTAACAGTAACAAAATCGCCCGCAACGGGTGTGATGCGCCGCTTGCGAAAGATGCCCTTTGGCTTGCATTCCAATATGGCGTCGGCGGTTTTTACATAATAAAAGCCGCCGATGCCCTTGATAATATAGCTTGTGAACATGCTTCTCCTTTAATGAACCATCCAAAATCTGTTGTGCTTGCCTTTTTTGCGCAAAATAGCTATTTTAAGGCGTAACCGGAGGTGGCGTTGGCGATGGCGGTGGCGCTGTGCTGCTTGGTGGTGGAGGCGGGGGCGAGTATGTGCCCGTAAAGTTCATAGCGCCAGGGTTTGTGCCCGTGGGCGTGAAATCGACTTCTGCTGTAAGGCTGCCGCCCGGGCCAGAAACGGTAATGGGCATTTTGCCTTTGCCTGACAGCGCAATGGTCCACACGGCGGCAACGCCGTCCTGTGTAGTAAAGGTGCTGGAAACACCGTTCATAGTGGCCGTCCACACGCCCGCGTTGACGGTGTTTGCAAAATTGACCGTTAGGGTGCGATTGGTAACGGGCTCAAATGTGCCCGAAAATTCTACCACTTGGTCAGCGCCCGTTGCAGAAAAGTTAATAATAACGGTTTTTTCGCCGCCAGGACCCTTAATGGTAACAGGTTTATCCCCGCCTGTAGACGTGAACGACATGGGCCATTCAACGGCTACGCCGTCTTGCGTTGTAAAGGTGGGGCGTTCTTCCTCGAAGCTTGCCGTCCAAATGCCCGCGTTTACTTTTGCGTCAAATTTCACAGTAACCTTGCGCGTGCGCGGAATTAAGCCCTCGGAAATCACCACATTTACCGGCTGCCCAATTTTGATAGGCGTGTCGGCCGCGGGGCTTTGCTCTAATACTGTGCCTACAGGCACTTCGCTTTCTTTTTTTGTGATGGTGCCCAGCACCAACGAGGATTTAGAAAGCAAAAGCTTGGCGCTTTCAAGGTCAATATTCGTGATTGTGGGTGTTGTAGTATCGGTTTCGCGCTTGGGCTGGCTGACGTAAACCGCAATGGTAGAGCCTGCTTTTACCTGCTCGCCCGCCGCAGGCTCTGTGCGCACAATTTTGCCAACGGGCACCGTATCGGTTACCTCGCGGCGAAATACGATATGAAATTTCAGTTCCTTCAGCTTCGCTTGCCCAGCATCCTTTTCCTTGCCGCCAACATCCGGAACGGTAACCATTTCAACGCCCTTGCTAACGCGCAGCGTTACCTTAGCACCTTCTTTAACCTTTTTGCCGTATTTGGGAAATTGGTCATACACAGTACCTTGCGGTGCATCGTTATATTTTTCTTCGTAAACAAACTTGAAGTTTTTTTGCCATTCGGCATTGTTTTTCACATCGGCCATTGTTGCATTGATAAAATTGGGCATGTCCACATCAATTTTATCATTAAACAACGGGTTGCCCGACAGCTTGAAAATCATAAACACCAAAATGGCCGCGCCAACGGCAAACGCAACCGCCATGCCCGCCATAATTGGCAATCCGTAATGCACTTTTTTCTTTTCCGCCTTTTCGCCGGCGGACGTGCGTGTTGTGTTGGATTTTTTCACGATTTTATCAATATACCTCGTTTGCGCCGGTGCGCTTAAATATTTGTAATCAAAACTGATGCTGGGATTTTTTTTGAATTCATCAATGTCCAAAAGCATCGCACGTGCACTTTGAAAACGCTGTGACGGCTCTTTTGCCATTGCCTTTGCCGCAATGGATTCCAGCGCGGCGGGCACATCGGGGTTAATCTCGCGAAGGGGTTTTGCCACATCGGAAATCTGTTTAATGGCCACAGACACCGTGCTGTCGGATTCAAACGGCAGCTTACCCGAAAGCATTTCGTACATCATAATGCCCACAGAATAAATGTCGGCCTTTGCGTCGGTAACATCGCCCTTCGCCTGCTCGGGGCTGATATAATGCACAGAGCCGATGGCCTTATCCGTCAAGGTAGAGGCGCCCTGCGCACGCGACAGCCGCGCGATGCCAAAATCCATTACGCGAATGGTGCCATCCTGCAAAAGCATGATGTTTTGCGGCTTGATATCGCGATGCACAATGCCCTTTTCGTGCGCATGTTCCAGCGCCAAAAGCGTTTGCGACACAAAAAACAGCGCTTCTTTATAGGTAAGCGGCTCTGCGCGATGATCCATATATTCGCGCAATGTCATGCCGTCAATGTATTCCATCACAATAAATTGCAATTTATCAGACACGCTAACGTCAAACACCTTGACGATATTGGGATGATTGAGCACGGCAATTGCCTTTGATTCGTTTTTAAAGCGGCGCACAAGCTCCTCGTTATCCAAAAACTCCTCGCGCAGAATTTTAACGGCTACATAGCGCTCGTCCTTTAAATCCATCGCCTTATAAACATTTGCCATGCCGCCAACGCCGATTAGCTCTTCAATTTGATAGCGGCCGTCCAGACGTTTACCGATGAAATTATCCATTACCATGACCATTCCTTTCTTGGGGCGTTGCGCTGAGTTGCCACGCGTGGCAATTGCGCTTTAGATGATGGGCGAAACACAAAACAAAAATGCAAATTTATTGCACCGTATGTTCCTGTGTCGCTTCAATCTCCACCAAAACAGCGGTAATATTGTCTTGCCCGCCGTTTGCCAATGCCCTATCCACCAAAATGTCGGCACGCTGCCAAAAAGGCACTGTGTCCATAATGCGCACCATCTCGCCGTTGCTGACATAATTGGTAAGGCCATCGGAACATAAAAGAACCAAATCGCCCACGGCAACGCGCCGTTCATTGTAATCAATATCAACGGTATCCCCCACGCCCAAAGCGCGCGTAATCAGGTTTTTATGTGGATGCACAAAAGCCTCTTGCTCGGTGATGCTGCCTTGCTCTACAAGCTCCTGCACCATAGAATGGTCGCGCGTTAAAAGCGTCAGCGTGTGTGGGGCGCCCACATGCGCTTCGTATAAATACACGCGCGAATCGCCCACATGCGCATAATGTAAAAAGCCGTTTTGTATCACAGCGCACACCAGCGTGGTACCCATGCCCATCATTGAGGGATCTTTTTGTGCTGCTTTAAAAATGAGTGCATTTGCGCTTTGAATGGTTTCGTGCATAAAAACGCGCAGCTGTGCACTGGACATTTTAGCCGAAAGATGCCCCGCAAATTCACGCTCTATATGCGCCGCAGCCACGCTGGAAGCCAGCTTGCCGCCACGCGCGCCGCCCATACCGTCGCACACAAGCGCCCAAACCGTGTCGTCCTGCTCGCGCCCCGCACGATAATTGTCCTGATTTTCGCTGCGCTGATTGCCAATGTCTGTTTTTGCCGCAATCTTCATGTGCTATTTTCCTCCTTTGGCCTCCCGCCGTAATTGCCCACAGGCTGCTGATATATCTGTGCCAAGCCTGCGCCGCACAGTTGCATTAACGCCCAAAGCCTCAAGCTGCTTTTGAAAGCGTTTTGTGTTTTCGTCATCCGTGGCGCTATAGGGCGAGCCATCCACCGGATTAATCGGTATTAAATTTACATGCGCGCCCATGCCCCGAATCAGCTTTGCAAGGGCTTTTGCGCATTCAAGTGAATCATTTACACCTTTTACCATAGAATATTCAAAGCTGATGCGTCGGCCTGTGTCTTTTTGGTATGCGCGGCAGGCAGGCAAAAGCGTTTCCAGCGGATACGCATCGTTTATCGGCATCATGCCGCTGCGCAAAGCGTTGGTGGGCGCATGCAGCGAAACCGAAAGCGTAAGGCCTAAATGGCATTTGGCCAGCTTTTCCATGCCGGGCACCACGCCGCAGGTAGACAAGCTGATGTTGCGCATACCGATGTTTATGCCGTTTGGCGAAGAAATAATACGTAAAAAATCCATCACCGCATCATAATTGTCCAGCGGCTCACCAATGCCCATTAACACGATGTGGGAAACGCGGTCATTGCAATCGTTTTCCACTGCGTAAACCTCGCTTGCAATTTCCCCTGCTGTTAGGTTGCGCACAAGGCCGCCGCGCGTAGACGCGCAAAAGCGGCAGCCCATGCGGCAGCCCACCTGCGTGGAAACGCATACCGTGTTACCATAATGATAGCGCATCAGCACAGTTTCTATACAATTACCATCTGAAAGCGCAAACAAATATTTTATCGTGCCATCCACGGACTCTTGCTTGCGCTCTATTATTGGCATATCAATGCAATACGATTCTTCCAGCTGCGCCAAAAGCGGCTTTGGCAAATCGGTCATTTCAGAAAAGGTGCGCACCTTTTTTTGATGCAGCCACTTAAAAATCTGCTTTGCACGAAATGCAGGCTGCCCCAGCGTTTGCACCACTGCCGCCAACGCGTCCTCGGTGTACGAAGAAATGCTTTCCTTACACATTTTATCACAATCTTTCCAAAGATGCTACGAAAAAGCCATCTGTGCCACAAGAAAAAGGCGAAAATTTTACAAAATGGCCCTCGTTTTGAACGCCGCTTGGCGTAAACGGCACAGGTATCGCTTTAAAATCCGAATTGTTTGATAGAAATTCGTGCACAATCTCCTCGTTTTCTTTCGGGTTGATGGTGCAAGTGGAATATACCAGCCTTCCCCCACGCTTTACATAAGACGCAGCTGTGTATAAAATGCGCTTTTGCAAAGCATATAAATCGGCAATGCCCTCTAAGCGTTTTGCGCGAATATCGGGCTTTTTAGCCAAAGTGCCTAGCCCCGAGCACGGCACATCGCACAGCACATAATCGGCATTTTCAAAAGCGGGATTGTGTGTTGACGCATCCTGTGCTAATACCGAAGCGCAGCTTACACCGTTTCGCTCTAAAAGCGTTTTTACAAGAGAAAGGCGGTTTTCGGCGGCATCCGCACAAAGGAGCGTGCCTTTGTTTTGCATGTATTGCGCAAGCGTGGCGCTTTTGCCGCCGGGCGCACTGCAAAGGTCTAGCACTTTACAACCAGGCTTTGGCGCCAATGCGGCGCATGCCGCCTGCGAGGCCTCGTCCTGCACATGAAAAAGGCCGCCGCGAAACGCTTTTGTGGCCGTGATATCGCCTTTGTATTCCACGTAAAGGCTATTTGGCACAGCACCGCGCGCGGTGGCAATATTTTGCTTTGCGTAAAGCGCTTGCAGCGCCTGCGTGTCGGTAAGCATGGTGTTTACACGCACGCAAAGGCGCGAGGGCGCAAGCGTTGCCGCCAGCTCTTGCTCTGCCATTGCGCCATAGGCACTTTGAAACACGTCTACAATGGGTGTCGACACGCTATATAGCGCGGATAAACGCGCTGTATCGTTTGCAAATGGCATTTGGGTGATATCGGCGGCGATTGCCTTGCGCAGCACGGCGTTTACAAGGCCGGACGCGCTGGTTTTGCCCAGCGCGCGCGCAAGAGCCACGCTTTCGTTTACCGCGGCTGAAGGCGGCACCGAGGACATGTAGTTTGCCTGATACAGCCCCGCGCGCAAAATGGCACGCACCTCGGCATCCAGCTTTGCAAGCGGCTTTGTTAGCATGGGCTGTAAAAGCGTGTCGAGTGTGATTTGCCGTTCAATCGTGCCGTAAAACACAGCCGACACAAACGCGCGCTCGCGCGGCGTGCCTGTAAAATTTTGAAGCACCTGCGAAAGCACAAGATTGGCATAGCCGCTTTTTTCTTGTTTGACAAGCGCGAGCACCGCAGTTCTGCGTGGATTATCCATAAGCCTGCTTACTTTCCTTTCCTGTGACGCATTGCGTTTGGGCTATGTACGCAGCGCATTCACGCGCTGCAAAACGCAATTTTCACGACAGCGACGCGCTGTAAAAACAGTAGTTTGGTATTTAATCGTTATTGCGCCGGCCGAAAAGCAGCACCAAACGCAGCAGCTGCGCAATGGAAACCAAAAGCGCCGCCACATAGGTGAGCGCAGCAGCCGTAAGCACCTTGCGCACACCGGATTTTTCTACATTGTCCACCACACCCATGCTGTCCAGCGTGGCCACCGCGCGGCGGCTGGCGTTGAACTCGACGGGTAAGGTGATCAGCTGAAACACTGTGACAGTGGCAAATAAAATAATGCCAAAATTGATTAAAAACGGCTGATTAACCAGCAAACCAACCAATAAAAGCGGCACCGAAAGCTTGGAGCCGATATTGGTGGCGGGGATAATGGCATTGCGCACGGTTAATGGCACATAGTGCGTGGCGTGCTGTACGGCATGCCCTGTTTCGTGCGCGGCAACGCCGATGGCCGCAATGCTGGAGGAATTGTATACATTGTCGGAAAGGCGCACTGTGGCAGAACGCGGGTCATAATGGTCGGTCAGTTTGCCGGAAATGTGCTCAACACGTACATTTTGCAAGCCGTTCATATCCAAAATACGCCGTGCAACGCCCGCGCCCGTTAGGCCGCTGCGTGTGCTTGCGTGTGAATAGCGATTAAAGGTGGACGACACCTTCATTTGTGCCCACGCCGCAATTAAAAGGGCGGGAACCACTAAAATAAGATAATAATAATCAAAATGCCAAAACATGCATCTGCCTCCTAATTTTTGTTTAAGCGGTTATCCGTCACGTTGCAAGCGCAATGCATTGGCAGGATATTTTCCGCTTATTTTACTATAAAGCGAAAACGTAGACCATGCTTTGCCAAGATGTAAACGGATTGTTAATTTTTGCAGCATTCTTGCAAAGTATCCCCTGCGGCAAAGCGTTTTCCCGCTGCCCAAGCCTCGCCCGACATGGGCTTTGCGCCCTCGGGCACCAGTTCCAAAAGCAGTAAAGCGCCGTTTTGGCAGGCAACAGTGAGTGGCTTTGTGGCCAATATCTGGCCGGGCGTGCCGTTTTGGCCTGTAATGGCTTTCGCCTTTACAACCTTGATGCGCTTGCCGTCATGCACAAAATATGCCATCGGCCACGGATGCATGCCGCGAATTAAATTGTGCAATTTTTGCGCATTTTCGCCAAAATCCACGTAAGCCATTTCTTTGGAAATGGGCGGGGCCAGCGTTGCAAGCGCATGATTTTGCGGTGTGCGCACCGCTTTTCCCTGTGCAATTTCGTCGATCGCCTGCAAAAGCGTTTCGGCACCTTTTTGGGAAATGCGTTCAAAAAGCGCGCCGCTGGTTTCATCCTCTGCAATCGAAAGCGGCGCCACCTTGATAATATCTCCTGTGTCCAGCCCTTCATCCAAATACATGATGCTAACGCCCGTTTGCGTTTCTCCGTTTATAACCGCCCATTGCACAGGGGCTGCGCCACGATATTGCGGCAAAAGCGACACATGCAGATTAATGCAGCCGTGCGGCGGGATAGATAGCACCTCTTTGGGCAAGATTCTGCCATAGGCCACCACTACAATTAGCGCAGGCGCAAGCGTTTGAATCAGCGCGTGGGTTTCGGCATCGCGCAAGTTTTTGGGCTGAAACACGGGAATGTTGCGTGTAATGGCATATTCCTTTACAGGCGGTGCTGTTAGAATTTGCTTGCGGCCTTGCGGCTTATCTTCCCGCGTAAATACGCCACAAATTTCATGCCCCGCACTGCATAAAGCCGCCAAGCTGTCGGCAGCAATGGCAGGGGTGCCCATAAATAGTATTCTCAATTTTCCCGCCCAACCCTTTCGCGTTTTACAATAAATTGGCTTTTTGGCTCTGCCACGCCTTTTGATTCACTGCGCGTGCTATAGGCGCATGCGCAATCCATCACCCGCAACCAGATGATGTATATTGGCCTTTTGGCTCTGCCACGGCCTTTTGATTCACTGCGTGTGCCATTATTACAAACGCTTACTCTTCTTCGTCTTCCAAAAAGTGTTCAGCCAGCTGCATAATGGTAACGCCGTCCAGATGATTGGATTCGTGGCACACGCAGCGTGCAAGCATGTCCTGCGTTTCCATCACAAAGGGCTTGCCATTGCGGTCAAACGCGCGCACAGTCACCTTTTGAGGACGCGCGATATAGCCATTATGTCCGGGAAAGGAAAGGCAGCCCTCGTAGCTTGTTACCTCGCCCTCTTTTGCGATAATCTCGGGGTTCACAAATTCCAAAAACTTCGGCTCATACTCTTCCGGCAGCACGGTGTCGCCCTCTTCGTCCACGGGCAATTCGCGTTCATCAACGCTGATAAACACACGGCGCAGCACGCCCACCTGCGGCGCAGCAAGGCCGTAGCCGCCCGCGTCATCCAGTGTTTCTTTCATATCGTCCAGCAGCTGCCATAAGCGCTCGTCAAAATTGGTGACGGGGCGGCACACCTTATTTAAAATTGGATCTCCCTCTTGTACAATTGTTCGTAAAGCCATTTTTGATACGTCCTTTCATTAAGCCGATGATTATAAATCGGCATCTGTATTAAAATCGAGATAAATTGCGGCCTTTGCCACCAACCCTTCTTGGTTGTATGTAGAAAGCGCCTCGCTCATCAAGGCGCGAAATGCCTTGTCGTTGCGGCATTTAACCGTTAGCTTATAGCGGTAACGATTATTCGCCATCAAAACATTCATCGGTGTGGGGCCTAAAACGCGCAGGGGCAGCTTTTCGTTTTTGGCGGCTAAGATGCCCAGCAGCTCGGTAAAACGACGCGCCGCCGCAAGCACGGATTCCTCTCGCTCGCCTTGAAAGCCCAGCATGCAGATTGTGCAAAAGGGCGGATACAGATTTAAGCGGCGAAACGCAATTTCCTCTTGATAAAACGCGCGATAATCCTGCCTTGCGGCAAGGCCCAGCACCGGATGGTTTACATCCACGGTTTGTATAACGGCACGCCCCGGGCTTGTGGCGCGCCCGCCGCGCCCCACCACCTGCGTGACAAGCGAAAACACATTTTCAAAGGCTTTATAGCCTTGTGCAAACAGCAATTGGTCAATGCCGAGCACGCCTACAAGCGTAACGCGTTCAAAATCAAGCCCCTTTGCCACCATCTGCGTACCAAGCATAATGTCGTATTCGCCGTTTGAAAAGCGGCGCAGCATTTCCTCATGCGCGTTTTTGCGTGTGGTGGTATCCATATCCATGCGCAGAATGCGCGCTGTGGGGAACAGCGTTTGCAGCTCCTCCTCGGCGCGCTGTGTGCCAAAGCCTGTAAAACGCAGCTTTCCGCCGCAAGTGGGGCACACCTCGGGCGGCGGGCAAAGTGTTTTGCCGCAATAATGGCAAAGCAGCTTGTTATCTGCTTTATGATACACCAGCGGCACACTGCACGCATCGCATTTCAGCACTTCGGAGCAGGCGGTGCACATGCCCACGGTTTTATACCCGCGCCGATTCAGCAAAAGTATCGTTTGCTTTTGGTCGGCAAGGTTTTGCGCAATTTCCCCCGCCAGCTCTCGGCTGACACCGCCCGCGTTGCCGGCGGCAAGCTCTGCGCGCATGTCCACCAAGCGCACAGCGGGAAGCGGCATATCGTTGTATCGGTTTTCCAGCGTAACAAGACCGATTTTGCCCATTTGCGCGGCATAAAAGGTTTCTGTTGAGGGTGTGGCGGATGCAAGCAGCAAAAGCGCATTTGCACCTTTGCTGCGCATCTTGGCGATATCTCTGGCGTCAAAGCGCGGCGAAAGCTCGGAATGATAGGTGTGTTCCTGTTCTTCGTCAATGACAATCAGGCCAAGCCGTGAAAGCGGCGCGAATACCGCGCTGCGCGTGCCCACAACGATATCTGCGCCACCGTTTTGAATGCGCTGCCATTGCAAAAGGCGCTCTGTGTTGCTTAGTGCCGAATGTTGCACGGCCACACGCGCGCCAAAAAAACTTTTTAAACGGTAAATCATTTGCGGGGTGAGAGAAATTTCTGGCACAAGCACCAGCGCTTGCTTGCCCATTTCCAGCACTTTTTCAATCAGCTTGATAAAAATTAACGTTTTGCCGCTGGACGTAACGCCATATAAAAGCGCGGTATGTGCTTCGGGCTTTTCCAAGCGGCCTGCCAATGTATCATACACGTGCTGCTGCTCTTGCGAAAGCGTGATTGGCTCTGCCTGCGGCTGCGCCGCTTCGTAAAGCAGCAGTTCCTTGTCTTGCTCCTCGGCTGTTAACAGGTTTTTAGATACTAGCGTATCCAAAACCGATTTGGAAATGCCTGCCGCAGTAAAGGCCGTACGAGGCACGCACCCGCTTTGCGCGATGCCCATTGCAATGCGCTGCTTTTCGGTAAGCTTTGCGGGCATGGGGCCGTTTGCGCTGTAACAGGTTTCTGTGTGACGGCGAATTTGCTTTTGCAGCGTGGGCTGCCCATTCAACATAGCGGGCTTATACTGTGCGCCGTACGGAATAACCGCTTTTACCGCATCGTAATAGGTGCAAAAGGTTTGCTCTTTTAAATAATACACCAGCGATAATAAATCGGGCGTAAGGCGTGCTGTTTCAGGCGCTGCATCAAAAATGGATTTTAAGGGCTTCGTGCTGACATCTTGCGTTACATCTAGCACCACGCCCATGCGCACTGCGCTGCTGCGCCCAAACGGCACAAGCACCATGCTGCCCACAAACACGCGCGCCGAAAGCGCCTCGGGCACAGTGTAAGAATATAGCTTATCAAAATGAAAGGTGGCGTTATTCACTGCCACAAAAGCGGTAAGCGCCACACTCTCACTCCCCTGTCTAATGATAGTATTGCCCAAAAGGGCTATTCGTGCGCATGCGTCAGAATTGCATAGATTTCTTTTGTGCAATCCTCAATGGTATCATTGGTAACAATGTAATCGTAATCGACAGCGTAATTCATTTCTTCCACGGCGCGCGCAAGACGTGCGGCAATTTTGTCTTCGCTTTCGGTGCCACGCGCATATAAACGGCGCGAGAGCTCCTCATAGCTTGGCGGGCGCACAAAAATGCTGGTGCACGCGGGATAAATGCGTTTGATGGCGGCCGCGCCCTGCACTTCAATGACCAAAACTACAAAGATGCCGTTTTGGATGCGCCTGTCCACCTCACTTTTCAAGGTGCCATAATAATTGTCACAGTATTTTGCGTGCTCTAAAATTTCGCCCTGTGCCAATTTGGCCTGAAAAGCCTCTTCGGAAAGAAAAAAGTAATTTTCGCCTTCTTTTTCCCCAGGGCGTGGCGCACGCGTAGTAGCTGAAACGGCCACTTCAATGTTTTCGTGTTCTGCCGCAAGGCGATTGATTACCGTGTCTTTGCCAGAGCCCGAAGGGCCCGAAATCACCAAAAGATATTGTTCGTTATTCATCTTCGAGCTCTGTATCCTCCATATCCTCATCGCTTTCATTTAAGCGATTTGCAACTGTTTCCGGCTGTACTGCCGATAAAATTACATGGTCAGAATCTGTGATAATTACTGCGCGTGTGGGGCGTCCGCAGGTGGCGTCAATCAATGCGCCCTTGCCCCTCGCCTCTTGCACAATGCGCTTGATGGGGGCAGAATCAAAGCTGACGATAGCAATTAGGCGGCTGGCATTTACAACATTGCCGTAACCAATTCGGATGAATTTCATGTTAAATAACATTCCCTTCTTAGAAATTGCGCCGTTTTAGCGCGCAAGGCGCGAACGCAGGCGCAAAAAATGTGTTTTCGCGCTTTGCGGCGTTCCGCTTACTCGATATTTTGAATTTGCTCGCGAATCTTTTCGATTTCTGCTTTCATATCTACCACAAGGCGCGTGATGGATAAATCCTGCGCTTTACTGCCAATGGTGTTGACCTCGCGGTTTAGTTCCTGCGTAAGAAAATCCAGCTTGCGCCCCACAGGCTCGTTTGCCGATAAAATTTCGCGGTATTGGGCGATATGGCTTTCCAGCCGCACGGTTTCTTCGTCCACAGCGGTTTTATCTGCAAAAATCGCCGCCTCGGTTAAAATGCGGCTTTCATCAATTTCTTTGCCTTGTAAAAGCTCGTTCAGACGCGCGGCCAACTTTTCGGTGTATTTGCCCACGCGCTCGGCACTGGTAAGTTTAATCTCTGCGGTTGCATTTTCTAAAAAGGCAAGGCGCGATAAAATGTCGGCTTTCAGCTTTTCGCCCTCTACTGCGCGCATGGTGATAAACGCTTGCACCGCGTCTTTTGCAACAGCCTCAATCAGCGGCCAAAGCGCATCCTCGTCCTCCTGCACTCTTGTAACGGCAAACACATCGGGAAAGCGCGCAAGCGCAGCCACCGTGGTGTCATCCGCAATGGCAAAGCGCGCCGCCATGTCGTGCATGGCCGCGCAATAAGCAGCGGCAACGCCCTCATTCACGC
>RRZT010746071.1_pt1 | contig 16199 bp, 12 predicted proteins | sample 2165551 | NCBI WGS metagenome assembly RRZT01 (sample SAMN10456910, study PRJNA506462) | wastewater metagenome | biome: wastewater; feature: sludge; material: wastewater sludge; isolation source: wastewater sludge with Escherichia coli K12::gfp cells carrying plasmid... | place: USA: Moscow, Idaho...
GAAGGGATGGATGCTCTCGAACCACAGGTGCGAGATGGCCGCACGGGTGATCGCCGGAAGCGGATTCGGTGATGACGGCGCGCTATCGTTGCACCACGCGATGAAGCGGGCCATTTCCGCAATGTTCTTGTCCTGCCCGCGACCGTAGATCAAGGTTGGACGCAGGATCACCCATTCCACGCAGTGATCTTCAGCCCATGCCTGCAGGCGTGCCTCGGCGTCGGCCAGGCGATGGGCCACGGCGCGTTCCTGCAGATCGGAGGAATCATCCTTGGTGAAGCGACTGGTCGAAGACAGTGCGACCACGCGCCGCGCTCCATGCGCCGACAGCAAGGCGAAATACTCGGGCAATACCCAGATGGGCGCCACGCAAATCCACAAGGGTAAACTCCCTGCTGCAGATAGAGGTTTGGGACTTGCTGATGAGGGAAAATCCGGGTTCGACAAGCGTCTCCACTCCACCCCCTCAGACACTTGTCCAACTTGTCGAGTCTGCCGCCGCGAGAAGGCGGCCACGTGCCAACCGGCCTGCGTCAGCAGGGGCAACAAGCATTCACCTACCAGGCTAGTGGCGCCGAGGACGCCCAACTGGCACTCAGCCACGGCCCATTCCCATCCTGACCAGAGCGTAGCGGATGCCATGATAGCTGGCAACCACGATGAACCGCATCCATACCCCCACCACGACCAGCCCCCAGAGGAGGCCGGGGTACTGATGATGATAAAACTTGCGATAAAACCGCAACATTCCATGATGCTTGTGCCATTCCACAAACAGGGGACGGTTGCGGCCACACGCGCCCCGGACATGAACGACTTTTGCATCGGGAACGAACATCACTTTCCAACCCCGTTGTGCAAAGCGCATGCACCAGTCGAGATCCTCGCAATGGAGAAAGTATCCTTCGTCCCACAGACCCACATCATTCATTGCCGCACGTTTGACCAGCATGCAGGCACCGGAAATCGCCTCGACAACCGCCGGCTGAGCAGGCAATGGCTCTGCGTGCTGCAGAAAATCCGAAAACACATCAGGGAAGAAGCGGGCCAGGCGAGACAGGCCAAAAGCCCGCAGGAAAGCTCGTCGGGGGGTGGGGAAGGAACGTCGGCCCCCAGCCTGTTCAGATCCATCGGGATTGCACAGCAATCCGCCGACCATTCCTATCGTCTGTGAAGAATCCAGCACCTCGATCATGCGTGCCAATCCGCTCTCGGTCAGAATACTGTCCGGATTCAGGAACAGCAAGCGGCTGGCCGATGATGCTCTTGCGCCAATATTGCAGGCAAAGGCAAATCCCAGATTCTGGTTGTTGCGGAGTAGCGAAAGTTTCTTGCTCGGGATGACACGTTCGAGATATTCCAGGCTGCCATCCATTGAACCGTTATCCACGACGATCACCCGCGTGGCATCCGCGCGGAGCACGGAGGAAACGCAGTCAGTCAACAGTTCGCCTGCGTTGTAATTGACGATGACCACATCACAATCAGGAGGGGATGCCGTTGGCGTCAAGATGCCCCCTGTAGGTTGCTTTCCCAGTGTTGTTATTATTATTCATCTATTGCAGATTTCCAGGTGATTGCCGAGTGGACCAGTCTGGCCAGTGAGGATGAATTCTATCTTGATCACCTCGCTGTGGTGAGATTGCCAGCTTTCCCTTGTGGTCCGACCGCCAATTTTGGCAACTTCTCCGCTTCGCGTACTGTGTCTGGAAGCTCCCAAGTGGTAGACTCGCAGGCCACTCCACTGATGATCTGTCTCGACTGGAAATATCTGCATGAAACGCAAAGGCATCATTCTTGCTGGTGGCTCTGGCACCCGGCTTCACCCAGCCACCCTGGCAATCAGCAAGCAGTTGCTCCCGGTGTTCGACAAGCCGATGATCTATTATCCGCTCAGCACCCTCATGCTGGCGGGAATACGTGACATCCTGATCATCTCGACGCCACAGGACACGCCGCGCTTCGAGCAACTGCTCGGTGACGGTTCGCGCTGGGGGATCAATCTTCACTATGCCGTTCAGTTCAGTCCCGACGGCCTGGCGCAAGCGTTCATCATCGGCGAGTCGTTCGTTGGCGATGATCTGTCGGCCTTGGTGCTGGGCGACAACATCTTCTACGGCCATGACTTCCACCACCTCCTGGCGAATGCAATGGCTCGTGACGAGGGAGCAAGCGTCTTCGCCTACCATGTGAAAGACCCCGAGCGTTACGGAGTGGCCGAGTTTGATTCCTGCGGCAAGGTGCTGTCGCTGGAAGAAAAACCCAGGCAGGCAAAGTCCAATTACGCTGTTACCGGTTTGTATTTCTACGATCGACAAGTGGTCGAGCTGGCCAAGAACCTGCAACCCTCCGCGCGTGGCGAACTCGAGATCACCGACCTCAACCGCCTGTATCTGGAACAGGGGAAGCTCAAGGTCGAAATCATGGGACGGGGCTACGCCTGGCTAGACACCGGTACCCACGAATCGCTGCTCGATGCCAGCCAGTTTATTGCCACGCTGGAAAACCGCCAGGGACTCAAGGTGGCCTGCCCGGAAGAAATCGCTTATCGACAGCGATGGATCGATGCCGAGCAACTGGTCCACCTGGCGCAACCAATGGCCAGGAACGGCTACGGGCAATACCTGCTGCGCCTACTGAACGAAAGAAGTCTGGCCGGTTGAAGCGGATTGTTTCGGTCGCCTCCACCACAGCATCTTGTCGCGGCACCGCCGACCAATATGAACTTGCCACATACACACCACGAAAGGCAGTCCAGACGCAATGAAAGCAACCGCTTTGGCCATCCCCGATGTCATGTTGCTCGAACCCAAGGTATTCGGAGACGACCGAGGTTTCTTCTTCGAGAGCTTCAACCAGGCACAAATCGAAACCGCACTTGGCAGGAAAGTCCATTTCGTGCAAGACAATCACTCCCGCTCCGCAAAGAACGTACTGCGTGGTCTGCATTACCAGATCAGACAGCCTCAAGCCAAACTGGTACGCGTTGTGCTTGGCGAGGTCTTTGACGTGGCGGTGGATATCCGCAAGTCCTCGCACACCTTTGGTCGATGGGTGGGCCAAATCCTGAGTGCAGAAAACAAGAGACAGATGTGGATCCCCGAGGGCTTTGCCCACGGCTTCGTTGTGCTCAGCGATGCAGCCGAATTCCTATATAAGACCACTGACTACTGGGCGCCGGAGCACGAGCGTTGCATCGTCTGGAATGACACAACTCTGGCGATCGACTGGCACCTCCAGGGTGAACCGGTGCTTTCCACGAAAGACGCGCAAGGAGCGACACTACAGCAAGCTGAACTCTTTGCGTGAAAGAGCACTTCGCCGTCTCTCCACCCGTTGGCACGGCCAAGCAATCGCCGGGATAGTTCATCGAATTACGATGCACATCATGCGTCGCCGGTCCTCGCCAGGGAACCCGTCTCTCACCAGGAATGCCGCCCTTGAGAGCCGAAAACCATTGTATAGATCATGAATCCTCATCAAAGACATCCTGCTACGCCCTTGGCGATGGTACTGAGCCTGTGGCGCAACCGGCAACTCGTTATCCAGATGACTCGTCGAGAAGTAATTGGCCGGTATCGTGGCTCGATCATGGGCCTGGCTTGGTCTTTCTTCAATCCGGTGTTGCTGCTGCTCGTCTACACTTTTGTCTTTTCCTTTGTTTTCAAAGCCCGTTGGGGAATTGGCGCGGATGAAAGCCGAGCGGATTTCGCCATCCTGCTGTTCATCGGGATGATCATCCATGGTGTGTTCTCGGAATGTGTCAATCGGGCTCCGTCTCTGATTGTCGGCAATGTAAGTTATGTCAAGAAAGTGGTCTTCCCTCTGCAAATACTACCTTTGGTGGCACTGGGCTCAGCCCTTTTCCATGCAGGTGTCAGTATTGTGGTGTTGCTCGTTGCAAAGTTGATCGTCCATGGTTCTGTACCCTGGACGCTGGTCTTTCTACCGATGACCCTGCTACCTCTGCTGATCGGCACCTTGGGCATCGCCTGGGTGCTTGCGGCGCTTGGCGTCTTCATTCGTGATATTGGGCAGATTACCGCATTATTGACCACCGTACTGCTGTTCATCTCGCCGGTGTTCTACCCGATTTCCAGTCTGCCTGCGCAGTATCAGAAAATTCTGTTGCTCAACCCTCTGACTTTCGTGATCGAGGAAAGTCGCAGGATCATGTTTTTCGGTACCGTTCCAGATTTCCAGGGGTTCCTGCTGGCCACCGGTGTTTCTCTACTGCTGTCCTGGGCAGGGTTCTGGTGGTTCCAGCGAACACGGAAAGGCTTCGCTGATGTCCTTTGACGATCCCGTCATTCGGGTCAATAATCTGTCCAAGTGCTATCAGATCTACGATAAACCACAGGACAGACTCAAGCAGGCCATTATGCCTCGTTTGTGGCGCCTGACCGGGAGGACGGAGCGGCCCTATTACCGGGAATTCTGGGCGCTGAACAATGTTTCCTTTGAGGTCCGGCGCGGCGAGACCATGGGGGTAATTGGCCGTAATGGTTCAGGAAAATCGACGCTGCTGCAGATACTGTGCGGCATCCTGACGCCTAGTTCGGGTTCGGTAGAGATTGCCGGTCGAGTAGCCGCCCTGCTTGAACTGGGCTCTGGCTTCAATCCGGAATTCACCGGACGGGAAAATGTTTTTCTCAACGCATCCGTACTGGGTCTTGCTGACGAGGAGATACGCGCCCGCCTTGATGACATTGTCGAATTCTCGGAGGTTGGCGATTTCATCGATCAACCAGTGAAAACCTACTCAAGTGGAATGTACGTTCGTCTGGCCTTCGCAGTCATTGCGCATGTCGATGCCGACATACTCATCATCGACGAGGCGCTGTCGGTCGGGGATGTCTTCTTCGTCCAGAAATGCATGCGCTTCCTGCGCAAGTTCATGGAGCGGGGAACCGTCCTGTTTGTCAGTCACGATTCAGGGGCCGTAATTAACCTGTGCCACACCGCCCTCTGGCTGAACCACGGCGAAGTGGTGAGCCATGGGGAACCCAAAGCGGTTTCGGAAAAATACCTGGAAAACCTGGCCAGATCAGCCATTGGCATTGACCATCAGCCGGGTTCACGGTCTGTGCAGCCGGCCGCGACATTGCAGCAAGTGCGGCGGGGCATCCCCAGGGACATGCGCCAGGATTTCCTGAATAGCTCAAGCCTGCGCAACGATATCCAAATTTTTGCGTTCGTCGAAGACGCACACAGCTTTGGTGCCGGTGGCGCCACGATTACCGGAGTCTGTCTGACGGACAGGGATACGCAGCCGCTGAATTGGGTGGTGGGTGGAGAGGACGTCTGTCTGATCATTTCTGGTGTGGCACATCAGGGAATTGTCGGTGCGATTGCCGGTTTCCATTTGAAGGACAGGCTGGGACAGGTTCTGTTTGGCGACAATACTTTTTTACGTTACCTGGATACGCCTGTGAGGCTTCACGGCGGGCAATGTTTCGAGGCACGATTTGCCTTCCGTATGCCCATTCTGCCCGCTGGTGACTACACGGTCGGTGTCGCTTTTGCCGAAGGCAGCCAGGCCCAGCATGTGCAGCATCACTGGATACACGACGCTCTGGCGGTTCACTCCATCAGCTCCAGCGTAGCAACCGGTCTGATCGGCATTCCTATGGAAGAGATTGTTCTGGAGGTATCGGCATGCGCCGTTTCCGGATTGCCTGGCAAGGATGATGAATATTCGGTGCATGCGGCAGGAAATGGGGAAGGCAAATGAAATTTACCGGTGAACGCTTCATCCCTACGGAACACGGTGAAATCTCGCTGGAACACTATCATCGCTATGCGGCTACCAGCGAGTATGTGAAGGACAAGGTGGTTCTCGATGTCGCTTGCGGTGAAGGCTATGGCTCGGATCTGATGGCATTGGGGGCGGCGAGCGTCGTTGGCGTAGACCTGTCTACCGAGGCTGTGGAGCACGCCAGACAGACTTATGCTGATCGGGGAAATCTGAGATTTCTGCAGGCCAGTGCTATTGCCCTGCCATTTCCCGACAGCAGTTTCGACGTCGTTGTCTCGTTTGAGACCATCGAGCATCTGGCCGAACAGGAGCAGATGCTGTGTGAACTGCGCAGGGTGCTTCGCCCGGCAGGGATTCTGATGATCTCGTCACCCAACAGACCGGTCTATTCGGAAGAAAGTGGGCGGCACAACGAATTCCACGTCAAGGAACTGGATTTTTCCGAGTTCGACAGCCTGTTACGCAGCAAATTTTCACGCATTCGCTACTTTGGTCAGCGTTTCATGATGGGCTCGGTTCTTCAACCGCTTGAGGGTGGTGGCAACCGTTTTGACGCGCTATGCGAACACAACGATGGGATAAGGAACGGCATTTCGCCCCTGCAGCATCCCGTCTATTTCGTCGCAGTCTGTGGTGACGAGGCATCAGTTTTCCCGGAAGCACGTTCATCCTTCCTGCTTCCCAGGGAACTCGACCTCTTGCGGCAGTATCAGGGTTACGCGCAATGGGCTGCGCGTGTAGATGCAGAACTTGCTACTTGCCGGGATCTGTATAGCAATCTTGACGATGAGCATCATCGCGTCGCCAATTGGGCGAAGAGCCTGCATCAGAGATGTGAACTTCTTGAGCGCGAGCTGGCCGAGACCGAGGCGAAGCTCAGCGCGACCCAAGAGAAACTCACTCAATCCATTGGTTCCAGTTCCGGTGGAGCTGCCAGGCTCTCACCATTCGCTGCAGGTCTTGCCCATGGACAATGGACTACGGTCATGAAACCGCTGCGCACCTGGCTGCGCTCCAACGGGCGGCGGCTATACCACCAACTGCCGCTATCGCAAACATACAAACTCAAGCTTGTTGGCGGTATGTACAAGTTCGCAGGTCCCCTTTTTGCAGGCATGGGCCATTACGAATCGTGGAAACGCCAACGGGATGGAGTGCTCCTCCCCATGGCAACGCAAGGTGCCGTGCAACCGGAGGAGATTGATTCCGCGCTTCAGGAACTACGCTTCGAGCAGCCAGAGCATCCGCTGGTTTCGATCGTCATTCCAGCTTATGGCAATCTGCCCGTTACCCTTGGCTGTCTTCGCTCCATCGCGAGGAATCTGCCGGCTGTCCCGGTGGAAGTCATTCTTATGGAGGACTGTTCGGGAGATCCGGAAATCGATCGTTTATCGGAAGTGCCAGGATTGCGCTACCTGCGAAACTCGCAGAACCTGGGATTCTTGCGCTCCGCCAACCGGGCTGCCGATTTCGCCAAAGGGAGCTATTTCTATCTCCTCAATAGCGATACCGAGGTCACCGCAGGCTGGCTGGATGCGATGCTTGCCGTATTTGCATCCCGCCCCGACTGTGGGTTGGTAGGTTCCAAACTGGTATATCCGGACGGGCGCCTGCAGGAAGCTGGTGGCATAGTCTGGAACGACGCATCTGCCTGGAATTACGGCAGGTTCCAGGATCCGTCGCTGCCCGAATTCAATTACCTGCGCGAAACGGACTACTGTTCCGGCGCCTCAATCATGATTCCACTGGAACTGTACAAGAATCTTGGCGGATTCGACGAACGCTATGTACCAGCTTATTTCGAGGATACCGACTTGGCTTTTGCGGTTCGTTCTGCTGGAAGCAAGGTGTATTACCAACCTGCTTCCGTCGTCATCCATTACGAGGGGGTTTCGCATGGCACGGATACTGGTGAAGGTATCAAGGCCTATCAGGTGCAAAATCAGCAAAAATTCAGGGAGAAATGGCGAAGCGTACTCGAAAGAGAGCATTTCCCAAATGCGCATGACCTATTCCAGGCACGTGACCGTTCCCGTGCCAAAAAAACCGTTCTGGTGATTGATCATTATGTACCGCAACCGGATAGGGATGCCGGTTCCCGATCCATGCTGGCGATCATGCAGGAATTGCTCACCATGGGTTTCAATGTCAAGTTCTGGCCTCACAACCATTGGCAGGATCCTGTCTATACCCCGCGCTTGCAAGCCCTGGGTATCGAGGTTGAATATGGTTCCCGTTACTGGGGGCGTTTCGCGGCCTGGATCGAGGAGAATGGTAAATATCTTGATTATGTTCTGCTCTCGCGTCCAGACGTCGCCGCGGATTTCGTACAGGCTTTGAGGAAACATACAAAAATACCACTCATTTACTATGGACACGATATCCATCACCTCCGGTTGAAGGAGCAATTGAAACTGGAGCCGGAGAATCATACCGTCCGCAATGAGATGAAGCGCATCGAAAAGATCGAAAAGCAACACTGGCGACAAATGGATGCCATTTATTATCCGTCCAACCTGGAGACCGAGGAAGTGGCCAAATTCCTCAGGACTGAAGGACTCGATGATAAATCGGCAACGCTACCGGTTTATGCGTTCGACTCATTTTCAGATAATGCAGCCGAAAATCTGGCCGATCGCCAAGATATCCTTTTCGTGGCAGGATTCGGTCATCCGCCGAATGCTACTGCCGCCCGCTGGTTTGTGCACGAAGTCTTGCCGCTGGTACGGGAAAGCTTCCCTGATGTGCGGCTCACGCTGGTGGGTTCGAATCCAACGCCAGAGGTGGCTGCTCTGGCTTGCGAGCATATCGCTGTAACCGGCTTCGTTACTGACGAGCAACTTGCTGGCTATTATCTTAATGCTCGTGTTGCGGTTGCCCCTCTCCTGTTTGGTGCCGGCATGAAAGGCAAGGTGGTTGAAGCGATGCGCTTCGGTATTCCGATGGTGACCACACCGATCGGGGCGCAGGGGTTGGTGGAGGCAGGAAGTGCACTGGGGGTTTTCGAAGATCCCTCGGCCTATGCCAGAGATGTAATGCGCTTGCTATCCGACGATGAGGAGTGGCGAATTCGATCAGCAGCTGAACTTGCTTATGTCCAGGAGCACTTCTCTTTGGCAGCGATGCGTTGTTCATTGGAAAGATGGTTTGTTCCGTAAGCTTGCCGGGCATGGCCGACCTGCTTTCGCAGATTATCTCCTGCACTTGTTTCGATAATCGCATATATTGATTCGCCTAATCGGAATGATGCTCTTATCCATCAAGCGCCAGATTTCACGCACCGTTGCAATGCGGGATGATTGAATCGACCGCCGTTTCCACCACATTTTCGGAATGCCCTTGAGCGCATCCCGCTTGGCGCGCAGCATCGTTAGTCCCTGGCCGCGCCAGGTGAACACCGTCAGGGTGACCAGATTCATCGCCAGATGCAAGGGCAGAAACGCCCAGAACAACAGCCAGGGCATGTTTTTCACATAGGTCCACACCAGATTGCGATGCCCGTGATACACGGCAAAATCGCTATGCTGTCCACTGGTCGTTCCCGAGCCAACATGATGGGCCACCGATGCGGATACATAAAGGCAGCGGTATCCGGCCAGTCGTAAACGGAAACCGAGGTCCAGATCTTCCAGGTAGCAAAAGTAGTCCTCATCGAAACCACCGGCCTCAACCAATATGCGCCGCTGATACAGCGCCGCTGCCGCACAGGGCGAGAATTCCTCCCGTACCTGCTCGGAAACAGACGCGACGGGTGCTCCATGTCCCCGCCGCCAGACCAGGCCACTGACGTGATAGGCATCACCTGCCCCATCCAGCACGGCCGGGTCAGCGGCAGAGACCAGCTTGCTGGCGAATACCTCAAAGGCGGGATAGTCGCGCGTTGCCGACAGTAATGCTTCCAGCCAGCGCGGCTCGACGAATGCATCCGGATTGAGCAAAGCGATCCATTCAGACTCGGCTGCGGCCTCTTCGATCGCCAGATTGTTCCCGCGCGCAAAGCCGAGGTTTCGATCCTGCGCCAGCAAACGCACCGAGGGAAATCTGCGTACGAGGTCGAGCGAACCGTCGGAACTCGCGTTATCCACAACAATGATCTCATGCGGTGCCACCGTTTGAGCCAGCAGCGCCGATAGACAACGGTCAAGGAATCGTTCGCCGTTCCAGTTGACAATGATCACCGTCACCTTCGGCCATTTCTCATTCAGCAGATCACTCAATGTGTTCCTTACAATAGATGAAACTTTGGGGGAGTCGTGTGCCTCTGTGGCCGCATGTTAACGCAGAGGCGCGATCCTGGACATTCTCGAGGCCATCGTCAATGGGAAGCATCACATCAGCAGCTTCGGGAAGTACAATCGTCCCTGTCTGATCCAGCCATTGCGCTGGTATCCATCGCTCTTCTGATCGCTGCCGGCAGGCCGGTGCAAGGTGACTGCCAGATGAACTGGAACCCCGAGCAATACCTGAAATTCGCTGACGCCAGGCAAAGACCCGCGCTGGATCTCCTGGCCCGGCTGGACGGCAGGTCGGCAAGCCGCATCGTCGATCTCGGCTGTGGGGCCGGCAACATCACGCAGTTATTGGCCGAACGTTGGCCGGGCGCGCAGATCATTGGCATCGACAGCGATTCAGCGATGCTTGCCAAAGCCGCTGCCAGGGTGCCGACGATCGACTGGCGCTTGGCGGAAATCGCTCACTGGCAGGCAGAGGCTCCGCCCGACCTGATCTTCTCGAACGCAGTACTGCACTGGCTGGACAATCACCCGCGTCTGCTGCCGCAGTTGCTCGTTCAACTCGCTGCCGGTGGCGTGCTGGCGGTTCAGATGCCGGCCAACTTCACTGCACCGTCCCATCGAATCCTGCGCGAACTGGCCGCCGAGGCCGACTGGCACGAGGCGCTCGGCGGTGTCCGCATGGGGAGCATCTGCTCGGCTGCCGAATACTGGCGGCTGTTGATGCTGCATTGTCGACACCTGGAACTCTGGGAGACCACGTACTGGCAACTGCTCAGCGGCGACGATGCCGTTTTCGAGTGGATGAAGGGAACCACATTGCTGCCTTACCTGGCGTGCCTCGGCACGGTATCCGCCGGGCACTTTCTGACGGTCTATCGAGAGCGGCTGCGCCGTGCCTATCCGCGGCAGCCTGACGGACACACGCTTTTCCCGTTCAAGCGCATTTTCTTCGTGGCACAGCGCTGAGCAGCGATGTCGGCGCTGGATGATTCGCTGCTGGCCGGCCTGGCCGTGGCTGCCCTGTTTGCCGGCTTCATCGATGCAGTGGTCGGAGGCGGTGGTCTGATCCAGATTCCGGCCTTGTTCAACGCGCTGCCGCAGGAAATTCCGGCGACCCTTTTCGGGACCAACAAGTTTTCGAGCGTTTTCGGCACCAGCAATGCGGCCTGGCGCTACGCCCGGCGTGTCGAGATGCCCTGGCGAACGACACTGCCGGCAGCACTGGCGGCGTTTGCCTGTTCCTATGCCGGTGCGATGGTCGTCGCCTGGCTACCAACGGCGATGCTGCGGCCGCTGATCCTGGTGTTGCTAGTAGGCGCTGCGGCTTACACCTTCAGTCGTCGAGACTTCGGGGCGATTCATCAGCCCCGGCACGAAGGTCGGCAGGAGTTCGCCTATGCCTTGATTCTGGGAGGTGCGATCGGCTTTTACGATGGTTTTTTCGGACCCGGAACCGGCAGTTTCCTGATCTTTCTGTTTGTCCGCTTTTTCGGATTTGATTTCCTGCATGCTTCGGCCGCCTCGAAAGTGGTCAATGTCGCCACCAACATCGCCGCGCTGGGCTTTTTCATTCCGCACGGTCACTTCCTGCCCTTGCTCGCATTGCTGATGGCCGGCTGCAACGTGCTCGGTTCACTTCTTGGCACGCATCTTGCGATCCGCCATGGCAGTGGCTTCGTCAGGAAGGGGTTTTTGTGTGTGGTCAGCGTCTTTATTATCAAGTTCGCGCACGATACCTTCGTTTAGACTTGTCTCATAATTCCTGCGGCGGCACAATGGTCGTTCGCTGCAAGTCGGTAGGCGGCGTCATCACACCGAACAATCGTGCTGGGGGAGACCATGAGAAATAAAACATCAATTGCCAGGCTTGTCGCTCTTCTGGGAGCGGCATTTGTTACCTGTGTCCATGCCGAGGTCAACGTCGGCGTGACGCTTTCCGCAACCGGGCCGGCAGCATCGCTGGGGATTCCCGAGAAGAACACCGTGGCCTTGTTGCCCACAAGCATCGCCGGTCAGAAGGTCAACTACCTCATCCTCGACGATGCTTCCGATACCACCACTGCGGTCAAGAACACCCGCAAGCTGCTGGCCGAAAACAAGGTCGACGTCCTCATCGGTTCGACGATTACTCCCAACTCGCTGGCGATGATCGACGTGGCCGCAGAAGCCGAGACGCCAATGATCGCCATGGCCGCTTCGGCACGCATCATCGAGCCGATGGACGGCAAACGTTACTGGGTGTTCAAGACGCCACAGAATGACGCGCAGATGGCGACGGCCATCGTCGAACACATGCTCAACAACAACGTCCGGACGGTCGCTTACATTGGCTTTGCCGACGCCTATGGCGAAGGCTGGTGGAACGAGTTCTCGAAGATTGCCGAGGCGCGCAAGATCCAGATCGTCGCCAACGAACGCTTCAATCGCTCCGACACCTCGGTGACCGGTCAGGTTCTGAAGGTGCTCGCAGCCAGGCCGGATGCGGTGCTGATCGGCGGCGCCGGCACGCCGGCGGCTTTGCCACAAAAGTCGCTCAAGGAAAAAGGCTACAAGGGAATCATGTATCAGACGCACGGAGTGGCCAACACCGACTTCCTGCGGGTGTGCGGCAAGGACTGTGAAGGTACTTTCCTGCCGGCTGGTCCGGTGCTGGTGGCCGCGCAGTTGCCCGACAGCAACCCGATCAAGAAGGCAGCGCTCGAATACGTCAACAAATACGAGGAAGCGCATGGCAGGGGCAGCGTGTCGACCTTCGGGGCGCATGCCTGGGACGCCGGTAAGCTGCTGGGCAATGCCATTCCCGAAGCACTGAAGAAGGCGCAGCCGGGGACGCCGGAGTTCCGCAAGGCGCTGCGCGACGCGCTTGAAAAAACCCGGAACCTGACCGCTGCGCATGGGGTATTCAATATGAGTCCACAGGATCATCTCGGTTTTGACCAACGCGCGCGTGTGATGGTCAAGATCGAAGGCGGCAACTGGAAACTCGTGCAATAGGATTGCCGGCGCACCGCGCGCTGGTGCATGGCAGTCACTCAGCGTCGCCCCGCATTCGGGTAGCGCCGCGGCCGACCCTGGGTATCGACTGGAATCGTCTTGATGGACTTGCAGATTGCATTGCTGCTGGGCCAGGATGGCATCACCAATGGCGCCATCTATGCCCTGCTGGCGTTGGCGCTGGTACTGGTTTTTGCGGTCACACGCGTGATTTTCATCCCGCAAGGCGAGTTTGTCGCCTTCGGCGCCCTGACTCTCGCCAGCCTGCAGGCAGGCAAGCTGCCAGGGACGGTCTGGCTGTTACTGGCAATGGGCACGCTGATTGCTGTGATCGAGAGCTCCCTGGCGCTGCGCGAACGGCGCTTTCGCGAGATTCCCCTGCTCCTGATGGTCAATTGCGGCGCACCGCTGCTGCTCGCCGGCACGCTATTCGCCATTTCGCCGGCCAGTCTGCCGTTGCCGGTGCAGGTGCTGCTGGCGTTGATGCTGGTAGTTCCACTGGGGCCGATGATCTACCGTCTCGCCTACCAGCCAGTCGCAGAAGCGTCGGTGCTGGTGCTGCTGATCGTTTCCGTGGCAATGCATGTCACTTTGATCGGTATCGGTCTGCTTTTCTTCGGTGCCGAGGGTTCGCGGACGCCGCCTTTCACCGACGTGACCTTCGAAATCGGCGATGCACTGTTGCAGGGGCAGACGATACTGGTGATGGTCGCCAGCGTGCTGCTGATTGTCGCGCTGTATTTCTTTTTTGAACGCACAATCTACGGCAAGGCCCTGCGCGCGACCGCGATGAATCGCACTGGTGCCCGTCTGATGGGTATTTCGGGGAACCTCGCCGGCATGCTGTCGTTTACCCTGGCAGCAGCGATTGGCGCCTTTTCGGGAATACTGATTTCGCCGTTGACCACGATCTACTATGACTCTGGTTTCCTGATTGGTCTGAAAGGGTTTGTCGGCGCGATCATTGGCGGTCTCGCCAGTTATCCGGTGGCTGCTGCCGGTGCCATTCTGGTCGGACTCCTCGAATCGTATTCGTCTTTCCATGCCAGCGCCTTCAAGGAAGTGATCGTATTTACCCTGATCATTCCGGTCCTGCTCTGGCGTTCGCTGACGACGCGGCACGTGGAGGAGGGATGAAACGCAGTTTGCATTCGACGCTCCTGCTGCTGCTCTTCATCGCCGCGTTGGCGATCGCGCCATTGCTGCTGCCCGAGTTCTACGTCACGCTGCTCAACTACATCGGTCTCTACGCCATCGTTGCCCTGGGTCTGGTGATGCTCACCGGCGTCGGTGGCCTGACGTCCTTCGGACAGGCTGCTTTCGTCGGCCTGGGCGCCTACACTTCGGCCTACCTGACGACCGTACACGGCGTTTCACCCTGGCTGACGCTGCCTGCCGGCCTGCTGGTCACGGCGGTGGTGGCTCTCTCGCTTGGTCTGGTCACTCTGCGGCTTTCCGGCCACTTTCTGCCGCTGGGCACGATTGCCTGGGGAATGAGCCTTTACTATCTGTTTGGCAATCTCGATGCGCTCGGCGGGCACACCGGAATCAGTGGCATTCCCCCGTTGCGGCTGCTTGATCTGGAACTCAAATCGGGGCGCGAGTTCTTCTATCTGATCTGGACGGTGCTGCTGGTTCTCGTTCTCGCCACACGCAATCTGCTCGATTCGCGTGAGGGCCGCGCCATCCGTGCGCTCAAGGGTGGCTCGGTGATGGCCGAAGCGATGGGGGTCAACACGCCGCGCTCGAAGATCGTGGTGTTCACGGTGGCCGCACTCTACGCCAGCGTCTCGGGTTGGCTTTATGCGCACCTGCAGCGCTTCGTCAATCCGACGCCGTTCTCGCTGACGCAAGGCATCGAGTACCTGTTCATGGCAGTGGTCGGCGGTGTCTCGCACGTCTGGGGAGCGATCCTCGGCGCCGGCTTGATTACCGTGCTCAAACAATGGTTGCAGGATTGGTTGCCGAGATTACTCGGGCAAAGCGGCAACTTCGAGATCATCGTTTTCGGTCTGCTGATGATCTTCGTTCTGCATCGCGCACGTGACGGCCTGTGGCCGATGCTGCAGCGTTTTTTTCCACAGCAGGTGTTGTTGCGCATGCAGGCCGAAGGCGCGGCGCCGCTGGCGCGGCGGGTACAGCCCGAGGTGGGTTCAGTGCTGCTGGAGGTCCAGGATGCCAGCAAGCACTTTGGTGGCCTGGTGGCCAATGACCGGGTGAGTTTCAAGGTCAGGGCCGGTGAGGTGATGGCCTTGATCGGGCCGAACGGTGCCGGCAAGAGCACCCTGTTCAATGGCATTTCCGGCGTTGACCCGCTGACTTCCGGGAGCGTCAGCTTTCGCGGCGAACGCGTCGAGTACTTGCCGGCGCGCGAAATTGCACGCCGTGGCATGAGCCGGACCTTTCAGCATGTGCGTTTGCTGCCGGCAATGAGCGTCATCGAGAATGTCGCCATCGGCGCCCACTTGCGCGGCCGCAAGAGCTTTGTCGCCGCTGCCTGTCGCAGCGAACGTGCAGAGGAGGCGCGACTGCTGCACGAAGCTGCCTTGCAGCTCGAGCGCTGTGGCTTGGCCGAGCAGATGTACGAAGCTGCCGGCAGCCTGCCGCTTGGCAAGCAGCGCATCGTCGAGATTGCCCGTGCATTGGCTGCCGATCCCTGTCTGTTGCTCCTCGACGAGCCGGCTGCTGGCCTGCGCTACCTGGAAAAGCAGTCGCTCGCCGGTCTGCTGCGGCGCTTGCGAGCTGAAGGTATCGGCATCCTGCTAGTCGAGCATGACATGGATTTCGTGATGGGTCTGGCCGATCGAGTGTTGGTCATGGAGTTCGGCCAGAAGCTGGCTAGCGGCCTGCCCGAAGAGGTGCAGCGCAATCCGGCGGTGATTGAAGCCTACCTTGGGGGGGTCGAGTGAACGCACTGCCGGAAGAGAGTGAAAGAAACCTCGTACTCGAGGTGCGAGGTCTGTCGGTCAGCTACGGCAAGGTGGAAGCGTTGCATGGTCTGGCGCTGCAGGTGCACCGGGGCGAGATTGTCACCGTCATTGGCCCCAACGGTGCCGGCAAGACTACCTTGCTATCGGCGCTGATTGGCCTGTTGCCGGCGCGCGGCGAAATCATCTATCTCGGTGAGTCGCAGGGCGCAGGGCGCAGGGTAGAGCAGCTGGTACGGCAGGGGATGACCCTGGTACCCGAGAAACGCGAGCTTTTTGCCGAAA
>RRZT012650117.1_pt1 | contig 16196 bp, 16 predicted proteins | sample 2165551 | NCBI WGS metagenome assembly RRZT01 (sample SAMN10456910, study PRJNA506462) | wastewater metagenome | biome: wastewater; feature: sludge; material: wastewater sludge; isolation source: wastewater sludge with Escherichia coli K12::gfp cells carrying plasmid... | place: USA: Moscow, Idaho...
GAGCATGAGCAGTGGGGCTCCTTCGTGCTGGTGCGTGGTCAGAGACCACCAGCCTCGAAGGAGCCCCACCCGACTCGGTGGAGCCACACGGGTGGGGAATTTCAGTGAGCAGGTCTGGGGATTTTCAGACGAGCCTCATCAACGAGTCGACGCACCGCGCGCAAGACCGCTTTGTGCCCGTATGCCGCGTGCCGGACGCGTCGTGGCGGCCTGGCGCCGAACCTGATAGGAGTGGAGCGTGCCTCCCTCTCGGATCATCAGATTCGGCCCGCTCGACACCGACCTGTACGAGGTCTGGGAGCCGTCACCCGGCACTGCCGCCGGCATCACCGTGCCGCTCGTACATGGTGGCCTCTGGCTCGCCGACTACGACCGCGGCTATCTGCGCCCACTCGCCAACGCCCTGGCTTGGGAGGGCCTGCACGTGGCTCTCATCGAATACGCCCGGGTGGGCATGCCCGGCGGCGGATGGCCAGGCACGGGAGAGTCGGTGCTTGCGGCTATGGCCGCCGCCTCGGCTGACGCCGACCTGCCGGATATTCATGTCTCGGTGGGTCATTCGTCCGGTGGACACCTCGTCGGGTGGGCCGCGAGCGAAGATCGCGCGCCGTGGCTGCGCGGAGCGGTGACGATGGCTGCGGTGCTCGACCTGCCCTCGGCCGACGCCGCGGATCCGGTCGCGTCCGCGGCGATCCGTCAACTGCTCGGGGGTGGGCCGAACGAGGCGGTCGGCGCGTGGGCCGATGCCGACCCGATGCGCCAACGGCTCACCGTGCCGACCGTCGTCATGCATGGGCGCCAAGACCCCGATGTGCCAGTGCAATTGGCCATGCTCTACGTGCGATCCCGCACGGCGCAGGAGCCGGCCTGTCGGCTGGAGATCGTCGACGACTGCGATCACTTCGGGCTGGTCAACCCGGGGCATCCGGCCTTCGAGACACTCGTCTCGGCAATTCGCCAGCTCGCCGCCGCCGAGCCGTGAACCGGCAATACCGAGCCGTGACCACACCGGGAGCGTGGCCGGGGCACAGCGCACTCGTCGTGCCGGTGCCGGCCCTGGAGCCCTTGGTGCGGGCACGCCACCAGTTCTACGACACCGCCTATGTCAGCGCCGATCCCACCTTCGCCCACGCGCACGTGACGGTCCTGGCACCCTTCGTCGGCCTCGACGCGCTCTCCCCCACCATCGACCCCCACGACGCCCGGCCAGCCATCACCATGATGGCCGAGATCGCCTCGCGGACAGCGCCTTTCGAGCTCACGTTCCGCAGGGTAGCCACCTTCCCGAATGGCATCGTCCACCTGGTCACCGAGCCGGCCGATCCATTGCGGGAGCTCACCGCGCAGGTGCGGGCCGCCTTCCCTGAGCTGATCCCGTATGCCGGTGTCTACGGCACCGATTCGGGCGACGTCGCGTCACACCTGACCATCGACGCCCTCGGTCCTGGTGTCACCGAGCAGATCGTCCGCGACTGGGTCGCCGACCAGCTCCCCGTGCAGTTGATCGTCGACCGCGTGCAGGTCTCCTGGTATGAAGCCTGGGCCTGCCGCACCGTGGTCGAGTGGCCGCTGGGGCCAGCGGTGCCGGCGACGGCCAGAGTGAGCGCTGAGGACCCGCCAGCACCAGGGCTCGGGCGGCCGGTGGGTCGAATCGCGTTGCCACGCAACGCGCAAGGCCTGATCCGCAGGTCAGGAAAGCTCAGTCTCTCGTGAGCTTGCGGTAGGTGACCCGGTGCGGCCGGGCCGCCTCCTCGCCGAGGCGTTCGACCTTGTTCTTCTCGTAGGCCTCGTAGTTGCCCTCGAACCAGTACCACTTGGCGGGGTCGTCGTCGTCGCCCTCATAGGCGAGGATGTGGGTGGCGACCCGGTCGAGGAACCAGCGGTCGTGGCTGATGACGACGGCACAGCCGGGGAACTCCAACAGGGCGTTCTCCAGCGAGGCGAGCGTCTCGACGTCGAGGTCGTTGGAGGGCTCGTCGAGCAGCAACAGGTTGCCGCCCTGTTTGAGGGTGAGCGCGAGGTTGAGCCGGTTGCGCTCCCCGCCGGAGAGCACCCCGGCCGGCTTCTGCTGATCGGGCCCCTTGAATCCGAACTGCGAGACGTAGGCCCGAGAAGGGATCTCGACCTGGCCCACCTTGATGAAGTCGAGCCCATCGGAGACGACCTCCCACAGCGTCTTGGCCGGGTCGAGGCCCGCCCGGGCCTGGTCGACGTAGGAGATCTTGACCGTGTCACCGACCTTGACCTCACCGGCGTCAGGCTTCTCGAACCCGACGATGGTCTTGAAGAGGGTGGTCTTGCCGACCCCGTTCGGGCCGATGACCCCGACGATCCCGTTGCGCGGCAATGTGAATGACAGGTTGTCGATGAGCACGCGGTCACCGAAACCCTTGCGCAACTTCCTCACCTCGATGACCTGTGACCCCAGCCGCGGACCGGGCGGGATCTGGATCTCCTCGAAGTCCAGCTTGCGGGTGCGCTCGGCCTCGGCGGCCATCTCCTCGTAGCGCTGCAACCTGGCCTTGCTCTTGGCCTGGCGGCCCTTGGCGTTGGAGCGCACCCACTCGAGTTCCTCTTTGAGGCGCTTGGCGAGCTTGGCGTCCTTCTTACCTTGGATCTGCAGCCGCTCGGACTTCTTCTCCAGATAGGTCGTGTAGTTGCCCTCATAGGGATAGAGCCGACCCCGGTCGACCTCGGCGATCCATTGGGCGACGTTGTCGAGGAAGTAGCGGTCGTGGGTGACCGCCAGCACGGCACCGGGGTACTGGGCCAGGTGCTGTTCGAGCCACTGCACCGACTCGGCATCGAGGTGGTTGGTGGGTTCGTCGAGCAGCAAGAGATCAGGCTTCTGCAGCAGCAGCTTGCACAGCGCGACCCGGCGGCGCTCACCGCCGGAGAGCACCGAGACGTCCGCGTCGGGCGGCGGGCAGCGCAGGGCATCCATGGCCTGCTCGAGCTGGGAGTCCAGATCCCACGCGTTGGCGTGGTCGATGTCGTCCTGCAGCTTGGCCATCTCGTCGCCGAGCTTCTCGTAGTCGGCGTCCGGCTCAGCCATCTCCAACGCGATCTGGTTGTACCGGTCGAGCTTGGCCTTGATCTCGCCGGCACCCTCCTCGACATTGCCGAGCACGGTCTTGGACTCGTTGAGCGGCGGCTCCTGCAGCAGGATGCCGACCGAGTAACCGGGCGAGAGCCGGGCTTCACCGTTGGAGGGCTGGTCGAGACCGGCCATTATCCGCAGGATCGTCGACTTGCCCGCGCCATTGGGCCCGACGACCCCGATCTTGGCGGTCGGGTAGAACGCCATCGTCACGTCGTCGAGGATGAGCTTGTCGCCCACCGCCTTGCGCGCCTTGGTCATGGTGTAGATGAACTCGGCCATGCGCCGAAGGCTATCCGCCGGGCCGGGCGGTCACCCAATCGCGCCCGGCCCGGCCGCGTTCGTCGCCCGGGCCCGGACGGCACCGGGCGGCGGCACCGCACTTGGCCCTAGCCGGCCCGCCGCACGAGGTAGTCGTCGGTCTCCGGGTCTCCGGTGTATGCCGCCCACGTCGACCCCGACTCGGCACCGGCCGACTCCTCGCTCTCGCCGGCGTCAGCACCCTCGGCGTGTTCTGCTGCTGGCGGGCTGGCCGCATCGGGGGCCTCGGCCAGCCCGGTGACGTCGACGAGCGGCCGCGCCCACGGGTCGTTGTGTTCCACCGGCTCGGACAGCTCGGGCGCGTGCGGTGCGTCGGCGTCGACGACGACGGCCAGCTCGCCGGGGCGCAGGGTCTGCTCGCCGAGGGCCTGCAGGTCACCCTGCACCGCCGGGTCGGCCATCCGGTCGAACGGCTCGGTCTGCTCACGCCGCTGCCTGGTGAACCGGCTCACCCCGAACAGCAGGCTGTGCCCGACCGTGCTGGCCAGCAACTCCAGCGAGGTGATCTGGCGGGCCTCATCACCCCAGGTGCGCGCCCGCACCCGCCCTTGCACAAGCACCGGCTCGCCGCGGCTCACACTGTTGGCGATGTTGACGGCCAGGGCGTTGAACGCGATGACCGACAGGTAGGTCGTCTCGCCGTCCACCCAGGTGCGGCTGCGTGCGTCGAAACGTCGTTGTGTAGAGGCCAGCCGGAAGGTGACGTACTGCTGCCCCGACGTTCCGGTGCGCAGGATCGGATCCGCCGTGACATTGCCCGACACCGTCATGTAGCTGTCGTTCATCTCGGTCCCTTCGCCGATTCGGTATGCCGCGTGGGCCGCGCCCACGCTCATGCCCACGGTGCACCGTGGGTGGAGAGCCCGGCACCCGGAAGGAAGCTGCCTGTGGACGATGTGACTCGGTGTTGGGGGGATGTGGACATGTCGAGCTGCTCCCCGGCAGGCCACCGCACCGCACGGCACCCACAGCAGCCCACCGCACCGCACGGCACCCACGCAGCCCACCGCAGCAACCCGGCACCCTCGCGCGACGAGGACGACCGGTGGGGTGGCGCAGAGTCAACCGAGCCGAGCGCGCTCCAGCAGCTCGCGGGTGCGCCGGTGTCGGTCGAGCACCTCGGTGACGGGAGCGACGACCCGCTCGGCGGCGACGGCCCGGATCGCCTCCCGGAGCCGTTTGTCGACGAGCCGAGCCCGGTAGCGGGCACCGACGATGCCGGCCGAGCGGGTGATGAGCGCGGCGAGGAATCCGAGCAGCAGGCTGCCGGCGAACAGCAGGAAGGGCCACGGCAGGGCGCCGAGGGTGGGGGTCGGCAGCGGCGGGAGTTGCAGCCACCCCACGACCCCGAGCACGAGCAACCAGAGGAACCCGACGATCGCGGCCAGCCCGAACGCCCACTGCACCGCGCCCATGATCTTCCACCACAACGGGTTACGGGCTCGCAGACGGGTGCGCACGACGGCTTGGTCGAGGGCGTCGGCGAGGTCGTCCTGGTGCGGGGTGGCCGCGTCGGCGACGGTGTTCGCCCAACGCACCGGCAGCCCCTCGCCGGCCCGGTCGGCCAGCTGCCGGATCGCCAGTGCGACCGCCGCCCGCGCCGCCGGCGACGGCGGCGGGATCGACGAGCGCCCCAGCACGGCACGCACCTCGGCCTCCTGCACCTCGCTGCGCACGAGAGTCTTGTCCAGCCGCAGCCGAGCCAGCGGGTCGGCCCGCAGCGAGGTGGCCCACCGAGTAAACAACCATCCGCCGGTCTGCGTGGCAGCTCGTCGATAGTCGTCGGCGACGGCCGCCAGCACGACCGGGACGCCCGCGCTTCGGGCGAGGGCGTCGACGAACTCGTCGTCGGCCTCGCCGGCCAGCGACACCTCCGTGTCACCGACCCCCTTGCGCAGCCGGGTGGCCACCCCCACGACGTCGGCGGACAGCCGCTGGCGGGTCGCGTTTGCTCCGGCCACGTGGTTGGCCAACCGCTGGCGCAACTCGTCGACGCCGTCGCCGGTCGTGGCCGAGGTCAGCAGCACCGGCACCTGCGGCAGGCCGTCGGCAGCGAGCAACCGCCGCAGATCCTCGCGACACTGGGTGGCGGCAGCGGGGGTGAGCCGGTCGGCCTGGTTGAGCACGACCAGGGTCACCGCGTCGTGGGTGGCCAGGGCGGCGACATGCTCGTCGTGCAGCATGGCATCGGCATACTTCTGCGGGTCGGTGACCCAGACGAAGACGTCCACAAGCTCGAGCACCCGCTCGGCCTCGGTGCGGTGCGCGGCGACCCGGGAGTCGAAATCGGGCAGGTCCAGCAGCACGAGCCCGGCCAGCGACCCGAGCACCTCGGCCGCCCCCGACTCGACGTGGTGGCGTTGGGGCACCTGCAGCCAGTCCAGGAGCGGCCCGGCCGGCTCGTCGCCCCAGATCGCCGCGGTCGGTGTCGACGTGGTCGGACGGCGGGCACCGATCTTGCTCACCGCCCCCCCGACAAGAGCGTTGAAAAGGGAGGACTTGCCGCTGCCGGTCGCACCGGCCAGGGCGACGACGGTGTGACTACCGGCGATCGAGGTGCGTTCGCGGACCTTCTCCACGAGGTTGGTGGCCAGGTCGACGGCGGCCGGCTCAAGGTCATAGGCGGACAATTCCAGTGCCGCACCGAGGGCTTGGGCCTGCTCGGCGAGCACCTGCGCCGGCACGGCGGTCACGTCGGCGGACCCCATCCGCATCGGGCTCATCGGGCCGCCTTCACACCGAGCGCCGCGGCCCACAACAGCCGCTCCTGATCGCGTGGGACCTCGACCTGCGCCACCGCCGCACCGAACCGGGCCGCCTCACCGGCCACGAGCTCGCGCACTCGAGTGTCGAGGGCGGCTCGCGCCTTGTCGGCAAGGCTGCGCACCGCCTGGTCACCGAAGACGGCTTCGAGCAGCTTCTGGGCCAACACCGCGGTGCCGCCGGCGATCCCGACCTCGGCGCCGGTGATGCCCGCGGTGTGCGCGAAGGTCACCAGCATGACGACCGCACCGAGCGCGTTGACCCCGTATGCCGCGACCTTGGCCGTCGTGCGCCGGTCCTTCCCTTCGCCGCGCACGAGGTCGAGCACGTCGTCCTGCCAATCCCGCACCATTCGATCAACCCGCTCCTCGAATTCAGCGCTGGGAGAAGCCAGCCCGGGGTCACGATCGAGCAGCAGCTGACCACCCGGCATACCTCGCCAGGAACGCACGACATGCGAGGCCGCCGAGCGTGCCTCGGCGTTGACGAGGGTGGCGACCCCCGAGTGCAGCGCCTCGCCCAGCTCGCGGGCCGGCGGTGGCTGCCCCTTGAAGGCGGCGACGACCCGGTCCCGCAGTCGGGAGACCGTCGACTCGACCTGTTTGAAGAACTCGCCGGTGCCCACGAATTCCTGCCAGCGGGAGAGCACTTCGCCGCGCAGCAGGGTGCCGTCGCTGAGCCCGCGGGCGACGTTCGTCGCGGCGTCCTGGTATGCCGCGTCGGCCACCCGAGCCAGCGCCTGAGTGGCCGACGATTGCTCCTGGGTCGCGTCCGTGAGGACAGCGATCCGGGCGTCGATCGAGTCCAACGCGCCGCTGAGCGTGTTGCGCACGACGATGGCCCGGGCCCGAGCGTCCAGCGCCAGGGTGCTGAGCCATTGGCGTAGCTTGGCCACGTGCTCGGGGGCCAGCAGCCCGTCGGGCTGCAGCGCCACCTCAGGCACGGTGAAGATCGGTGCGAGAGAGAGCCACTGCTCCTTGAGCATGCTGGCCAGGTGGTCCCGGATCTCGTCCATCGCCTCGGGAGGCACCCGGTCCAGGACGATGGCGATCGAGGTGCCGCGCTCGGCCGCCTGACGCAGCAGGGCCCAGGGCACGGCATCGGCATACCGGGCTGCCGTCGTGACGAACAACCACAGGTCGGCGGCGGCGAGCAGTTGGGTGGCGAGGTCACGGTTGCGCGCCACGACCGAGTCGATGTCGGGAGCATCGAGCAGGGCCAACCCCGCCTCGAGCGACTCGGTCGCCACGAGCCGGACCGCGGACTGGTCGCCCTCCCCGGCGTCGACCGGCCCGGTGATCCGGGCCAGCCCGGGCAGCACCCGATCGTCCTCGAACCAGTGCCCGTCACGGGGGTGGTGCACGAGCACCGGAGAGCGCGTCGTCGGGCGCAGCACACCCGACCGTGACACGACATGACCGAGCAGGGAGTTGACGAGGGTGGACTTACCGGCGCCGGTGGACCCACCGACGACGGCGAGCAACGGAGCGTCGATGGCCCGCAACCGGGGCAGCACGTAGTCGTCGAGTTGATTGAGCAACTCGGTGCGCACCCGACCCGCTGCCGGCGCGTCGGGCAGGGCCAGTGGCAGGGTGGACTGGGCGATCGCAGCCCGCAGCGACTCGACCGCAGACAGCAGGCCCGAGAGCTCCCCGCTGTGGGTCGGTGCGGCGGTCACGGCGGCATCCTGTCAGACTCCCCTGCTCGCGACCCGCAACGTGCGGGCGAGTCGTCGTGACTCTCGTCAGGGCGCGCCCCCGGCAGGACTCGAACCTGCAACCTGCGGATTAGAAGGCCGCTGCACTATCCGTTGTGCTACGAGGGCCGGACGAGGGCTGCCCCGACCGTCTTGACGCACCAGTTTAGGCGGCCGCGGCGGCATACCGGAGCAGGTATGCGCCGTCCCCGGACGGTGCCCGACCCAGCGCCCGGCTCGACGCCCGACCAAGGCCCGCCCAGGGTCGCGGCGGGATGTCAGAACCCCGCGAAGGTATGCCGGTGGGCCGTCACAGTCTCCAGTAGGGCTCGTTCCCGGGCGCCGGCCTGGGGCTCGGCGACGCCCCGGTGCATTCGGGAACGCAGCAGCGCCAGGTCGCTCGCGGCATCCTGGAAGGCGCGCATCGCCGCTGCCGGTGCGGCCCCTCGGGACCGAGCCCAGACCCGGGCCGCGCGCCGCCCGCCGGCGGTCGCGAGCATCGCCACCTCGGGGTGGGTGAACCAGCCGGCGTCGGCGTACTGACTGAGGAACCGGCGGATGGTCAGCGACTCCCGATGCCGCAGGACGACGACGAGCACGACGAAGCCGACGAAGATCGGCACCTGCACGGCGAAGTACACCGTGAAGTAGGCGTTGAAGGCAGCGCTGGCGTTCCAGATCCCGTGCAGCAGGACGGCCACCGCATAACCGCCGACCCCCAGCCCGATCCGCGCGGCGGTGCTTCGCGCGACGGTCACGGCCAGCCCCAGACCGATGCCGAGCGCTGCCGTGAACAGCGGGTGCGCGAAGGGGGCCATGACGCAGCGGGCGAAGAAGACGAAGGTGAGCGCCTCGGTGCCGCTCTGCCAGGCGTGCGAGAGATACATGACGTTCTCACTGAAGGCGAAGCCGGCGCCGGCCAACCCGGCATACACGACCCCGTCGATGACGCCGTCGAACTCCCGCCGACGGAACAGCACGATCGCCAGGACGGCGAATCCCTTGAGTCCCTCCTCGACCGGTGGCGCGCTGATGATGGCCGCCCACGCGTCCGCGTCGGGGGTGCCGTTCATCGTCAGCAGGATCTCGGCGGTCGTGTTGAGCACGAGGGCGCCGACGGGCGCGCACAACGCTCCCCAGAGGAAGGCGAAAACGAGGTAACGGGTCGGCTCGGCCTCCAGCCGGTCCAGCCACAGGAAGGTCGGGATGACGACGAGCAGCGGGATCGCGGCAAGAAGCGCCGCCAACGAGGCCAACTGCCAGCCCACGTCGATCTCATTGACAACGGCCAGCACCAGCCAGCAGAGCAGGAAGAGCGTGCCCAGGCCGCCGTAGAGCAGCACCCGACGCAAGCCCGAACGGCTGCTGGTCACGGCCGGCCCGGCCGCCACAGCCCCGCCGGCCGTTGCAGCCCCCACGGCCACCGGCGGAGCTGGCGACGAGGGGCCGTACGACATGCGGGTCAGGGTAGTGCAGGCCTTGGTGCGGTCGCCTCCTGACCACGCACCGAGCGTCCGGAAGCCACCGGTTGGGGGCGGCCCGTGCAGCCGGTCTCCTAGGCTGTCGCCGTGACTCCCCATCCGCACGACCCTGCGCAGTCCGATCGCCCCCAACCCGCGCGTTCGGGCGAGCCCGACTCCTTCGCGGGCCTGGCGGGCGCGGCAGGCGCGGCAGGCGCGGCAGGCGCGGCATACAAGCCGAGCGAGCGAGCCCTGGCCGACCGCATCGTGTGGATCGACTGCGAGATGACCGGGTTGTCCTTGGAGCACGATGCGCTCGTCGAGGTGGCCGCGCTCGTCACCGACTACGAGCTGACCGTGCTCGGCGACGGGGTCGACGTCGTGATCCGGCCACCGGACGCGGCGCTGGCCCAGATGGACCCGTTCGTGCGCGACATGCACACCGCGTCGGGACTGCTCGACGAGTTGGCCGACGGCGTCCCGATGGCTCAGGCGCAGCAGCAGGTGCTGGACTACGTGCGCGCGTGGGTGCCCGAGTCTCGACGGGCGCCCCTGGGCGGCAACACCGTCGGCACCGATCGGGGGTTCTTGGCCCGTGACATGCCCGAACTGGAGGCGCACCTGCACTATCGGGTCGTCGACGTCTCCTCGATCAAGGAGTTGGCGCGACGCTGGTATCCACGGGCCTATTTCAACGCCCCGGCCAAGAGCGGTGGGCATCGGGCGCTCGCCGACATCCGCGAGTCGATCGCGGAGTTGCGCTACTACCGGGCCGCAATCTTCGTCCCTCCCCCGGGCCCGGACACCCCGACGGTGCGGGCCCTCGGTGAGCGCTTCGCCGTCGACCACGGGCCCGACCACCCGGCGCGTGGAAACCGCGTCGAGAGCACCGGCGCCGACCCGGTACGATAGGCGGCTGTGCGCGCGACCGACAGGGCGCCGCTCATGGTGGGTGTAGCTCAGCTGGTAGAGCACCGGGTTGTGGTCCCGGGTGTCGCGGGTTCGAGTCCCGTCACTCACCCCACTGCCGCAGCGGCCGTCCTGGCCTGCTGTGCACCTGTAGTACGGCATTCCCGCGGAGGCGCCGATGATTCCCTCGGTCGATTCGGGCCGCGTCGGGCCGGCGTCGAGGACCGCTCGCCTACGACGCCGGTGGGGTCTGCTCCTGCTCCTGTATGCCGCGGTGCTCACCCTCGGCGCCACCTCCGCGCAGGCGCGCGGCACGTTCTCCGACCGCGGCGCCCTGCCGGTGCACAGCGCGCTGGTGAGCGTCGTGCCGGCCGACAAGTCGGTGCTGGATCGGGGGCCGAGCGAGATCGTGCTCACCTTCAACGAGGACATCGCGCCGTCCTTCGCCCAGGTGGCGGTGAGCGCCGAGGCCGCCGGCGCGCCCCCCGGGGGATCCGGGTCGGCCGGTGTCGTGGCCACCTCTCCGGTGGCGGTGTCCGGCCGGGTCGCCCGGGTGACCCTCACGCCGCCGGGCCCGGGCACCTATCGGATCGCCTACCGCGTGGTGAGCGCCGACGGGCATCCGATCTCCGGCGAGAGCACCTTCGCGGTGCGCGGGGCCACCGTGCCGAGCACCGGCCCCGGCGGCAGCGGCTCGCCCACGACGTCACCCGCCGCCCAGGTCTCCACCGCGCCCGCACCCGGCATACCGCCCACCCAGCCCTCCGGGGGGTCGACCGCGGCGGCTACCCCGCAGGGCACGTCCGCCCCGGCGAGCGCCGATGCGCGTCCTGACGTCACGGGCACGACTGCCGACGAGGGGCGGCCGGTGCTATTGGCAGGCGTGGGCCTGATCCTGCTCGCCGTCCTGGTCGGCGGCTGGGAGTGGCGCCGGCGCCGCTGAGGTGCAGCCGCGGCATACCGGCGCACGGACGGCAAAGGCGGCCTCCGGGTGGGAAGCCGCCTTCGGTCGCCTTGTGGGCTGGTGCGCCGCCAGGGATTCGAACCCCGAACCCAGTGATTAAGAGTCACTTGCTCTGCCATTGAGCTAGCGGCGCGCAACGAGCCAGAACGATACACGCTGAGCCGACTCGGGGTGAAATCAGTTCCCCGCGCGCGGTCCTGGCATCACCCGGGATGACCGAGACGCTGCCGACCGGCCCGCCGAGTCACAAATAGAGGCCGGTCCGACCGTCGTCGACCCGGGAGGCGGCGACCGCGTGGATGTCCTTCTCGCGCAGCACGATGTAGTCCTTGGTCTGCAGCTAGACATCATGCCGGTCCTCGGGGTCGAACAGCACCCGGTCGTCGACCTCGATGTGTTGCACCGTGCCACCGGTGGCCACGACGGTGGCCCAGGACAGCCGCTTGCCCACCGACGCAGTCGCCGGGATGAGGATGCCGCCGCCGGACTTGCGCTCGCCCGCCTCTCGGTCGACCGACACCAGGACCCGGTCGGCGAGCATCCGGATGGGCAGCCGCTCGGCGCCCCGCCCGGCCTTCGGGGTGGGGGCCATCGCTCAGCCGCGCCGGCGCCGCAGCAGACCCATGCCGAGAAGCACGAGGGCCACCGCGCCGAGCACGGCCGCGATCCGGTCGGTGCGCAGCTCGCCGTGCTCGTCGCGGGTGGCCTCGTGGAACGACAGCGCCAGCGACTCCTTCTGCCGGCGGACCAGTTCCTGCGGGGAGGCGCGGAAGGTGAGCTCGTCGACGGTGCGGGCGAGCCGCGCCCGGGTGGCCTCGATCTCGGCCTCGAGCTGCTCGATCGATCTGCCCTGCTCGCTCATCGCGGTCCCTTTCTGCTGCCCGCCCAGCGTAGCGACGCTGGGTGCTGGGATGCGCCGCCGGAGCTCACAGCCCGAGATCCTGGCGCAGTTTCGCGACGTGCCCGGTCGCCTTGACGTTGTATCGCGCGTCGCGGATCGTGCCCGCCTCGTCGACGACGAAGGTGGAGCGGATCACCCCGACGACGGTCTTGCCGTAGAGCTTCTTCTCGCCATAGGCCCCGTATGCCGCGAGGGTCGCCTTGTCGGGGTCGGACAGCAAGGTGATGGTCAGGTTGTCGCGCTCGCGGAACTTCGCCAGCTTCGCGGGGGCGTCCGGGGAGATGCCGAGCACGGCATACCCCTTCGCAGCGAGCGCGTCGAGGGAGTCGGAGAAGTCGCAGGCCTGCTTCGTGCAGCCGGGGGTCATCGCGGCCGGGTAGAAGTAGACGATGACCTTGCGCCCGGCGAGATCGGCCAGCGACACCTGCTCGCCGGTGTCGCTGGTGAGCGTGAAACCCGGCGCCGGGTCGCCCGGCTGCAGACGGTCGGACACGTGCACTCCTTTGCTTGTTGCAAGTCTTTCGCAATAAGATCCGCTTGGGCCCGCGGCGTGACACCACCGTAGTCGCCGCATCCGACCGTGGCAGCGTGCCGCCGGGCCGGCCGCCCGTCGCACGAGCACACCGGCCGTCGTGGCCGGCGAAGGGAGCAGCGCATGCACGTGCCGGACGGCTTCCTCGACGCGCCCACCTCGATCGGCACCGGGGCCCTCGCGGCCGCCGCCATCGCGCTGTCGCTGCGCGGGGCACGCCACGAGCTCGACGACCGCACCGCACCCCTGGCCGGTCTCGTCGCGACCTTCGTCTTCGCGGCCCAGCTGGTGAATTTCCCTGTGGCAGCAGGCACCTCCGGGCATCTGCTGGGCGGCACCCTGGCGGCCGTGCTGGTCGGCCCGTGGACCGCCACCCTCTGCTTGACCGTCGTGCTGCTCGTGCAGGCCCTGCTCTTCGCCGACGGCGGGCTCACCGCCCTCGGCACGAACATCACCCTCATGGGCGTCGTCGGGGTCTGGGTCGGGTATGCCGCCTTCCGCCTGGCGCGCGCCGCCCTGACCCGAGGCCGGCTCGGACTGCGTGCCGTGCCGGTGGCCGCCGGCCTCGCCGGGGGCGTGTCGGTCCTCGCGGCGGCCTTCGGCTTCGTCGGCCTGTATGCCGTGGGCGGCGCCGCCCCGGTGCCCCTGGGCACCTTGGCCGGCGCGATGGGCGGCGTGCATGCCCTCATCGGTGTCGGTGAGGGCGTGCTCACCGCCCTCGTCGTGAGCAGCGTCGTCGCGGTGCGCCCCGACCTCGTGCACGGCGCCCGCGGTGTGGCCCGTCGGCCCGAGCCGCTGGCGGTGACCCGGTGACCGCCCCGCGCCAGGACGCGCGCCGGGGCGAGACGGCCGGGAGCCCGGCCGCCACGGCAGAACCCAGCGTCGGGCGGGGTGGGCGAGGCCTGTGGCTGACCGCCCTCGGGGTCTGCCTGCTCGTGGCCGGGGTGCTGGCCCGGGTCGCCTCCGACCAGCCCGACGGCCTGGAGCGGGTCGCCGCCGACCAGGGGATCGCCGAGCACGCCACCGGAGCCTCGGGCCTGCTCGACTACGCTCACGCGTCGTCGGCCCTGCTCGGGCTGGGCATCGTCCTGCTGCTCACGACCGGGCTCAGCTGGGCGCTGCGTCACCGGGAGCCACCGGCCCATGGGCGCTGAGCACGGGCACACGCTGCACTACCACGGGCATTCGCGGGTGCACGCGATGCCCGCGCACCTCAAAGTGGTGTCGCTGCTCGGTTTCGTCCTACTCGTCGTTGCCACCCCCCGGGAGACACTCTGGCCGTATGCCGCCCACCTCGCCGCGCTGGGCGCGGCCGTGCGGGCGGCGCGGGTGCCCGCGGCATACCTGATGAAGCGGTTGGTCCTCGAGTTGCCCTTCGTCGCCTTCGCGGTGGCGCTGCCCTTCGTCGCGACCGGGCCCCGGGTGGTCCTCGCCGGGCTGACGGTGTCGCAGCCGGGGCTGTGGGCCGCGTGGGCGGTGCTCGCCAAGGGCACTCTCGGGGTGCTCGCGGCGCTGCTGCTCGCTGCGACGACCGAACCGCGCGACCTGTTGATCGGCCTGCGCCGGCTGCGGCTGCCCGATCAGCTCGTTCAGATCATGGGATTCATGGTCCGCTATGTGGATGTGGTGGCGGCCGAACTGCACCGCATGTCGATCGCCCGGCTGTCGCGCGGCTTCGACGCGCGTTCGCCGCGGCACTGGCCGGTGCTGGCCCGCTCGCTGGGTGCCCTCTTCGTGCGCTCCTACGAGCGGGGTGAGCGGGTGCATCTGGCGATGCTCGCCCGTGGGTATGCCGGTGCCCTCCCCGACCTCGGTCAGGCGCCCGTGGCCCGGGCGGATCTGCTTGCCGCCGTGGCCCTTCCGTCGGCGGCCGCCGTCGTGTGGGTTACGGCTCGACTGGCTGGAAGCGGCCTGGCCGACAGCGGACTGGCCGGCCTGGGGGGGCTGCCGTGAGCCCGCCGGTGCTGCAGGTGCGCGGCCTGTCCTACGCCTACCCGGACGGGCAGGTCGCCTTGCGGGGCGTCGACCTGCATGTGCACCGCGGCGAACGGGTCGCCCTGCTCGGGCCGAATGGCGCCGGCAAGACCACCCTCGTGCTGCACCTCAACGGCATCCTCGGTGCCGCCGCGCCCTCCGGCGAATCGGCGGGGACCGTGCAGATCAGCGGGCTGCCGGTGGTGCGCGAGCACCTGCGCGAGATCCGGCGCCGGGTCGGCGTCGTCTTCCAGGACCCCGACGACCAACTCTTCATGCCGACAGTGCGCGACGACGTCGCCTTCGGCCCGGCCAACCTCGGGCTGCGCGGCGCCGAGCTGCAGGACCGGGTCGGTGAGGCGCTCGCGGCGGTGGGCATGGCGGCATACGGGGACCGCCCACCGCACCACCTGTCCTTCGGGCAACGCCGTCGGGTGGCCGTGGCCACCGTGCTGGCGATGCGCCCGGAGATCCTCGTGCTCGACGAGCCGTCGAGCAACCTCGACCCGGCCTCCCGCCGCGAGCTCGCCGAGATCATCCTCGGCCTCGACGTCACGGTGCTCATGGTGACCCACGACCTGCCCTACGCGCTGCAACTGTGCGAGCGCTCGGTCATCCTCTCCGACGGCGCCATCGTCGCCGACGGACCCACCGGCGAGGTGCTCGCCGACGCCGCGCTGATGGCGGCCCACCGGCTGGAGCTGCCCTTCGGTTTCGACCCGAGCGCCGCCCGCTGACGCTACGGCGTGTGGGTCGAGCGCCGGGACCAGGTTTGGGTTGGTTCGCGGATTCTGGGATCGGTATCGCGGCACATACGCCGCGATGCCGATCCCAGATTCGCAGAGCCAACCCAGCGACGGCCGGGACGGGCAAGAGGGCACGGCCGCAGGGCAAGAGGGCACGCCGCCGGGGCGTCAGTCGGTGGTGGCAGCGCCCTCGGGAGCCTGCGGGTGATGGTTCTGCAGCCTGTCGAGGGCCTTTTCAGCGCGCCCCAAGTCGTCAGCAAAGAGCGTGGGGTCCACCCCCGCGAGAGCTCTCCAGAGCGCGACCGACTCTCGAGCCGGTCCGATCGCCTCGTCGTGGCGGCCCACGTCGTTCACCCGAGCCGAGAGGTTGCCCAGCGACCGCGCCAGACCGGCGCTGAAGGCAGCGGGGTTGGCGGCGGCCAGCTCCCGGTAGATGGTGACCGCTTCCTCGGTGGGGTCAAGTGCCTCGGCCCGCCGCCCCAGCCCACTGAGGACGACGCCGAGGTTGTTCAACGAAGCGGCGAGGTCGGGTCGGAAAGCGGGGTTAGCGGCCAGCTCCCGGTAGATGGTGACCGCTTCCTCGGTGGGGGCCAGGGCCTCGGCCCGCCGCCCCAGCTCTCCGAGGAAGACGCCGAGGTTGTTCAACGAGCCGGCGAGGTCGGGTCGGAAGGCGGGGTTGGTGGCTCCCAGCTCCCGGTAGAGGGTGACCGCTTCCTCGGTGGGGGCCAGGGCCTCGGCCCGCCGCCCGAGCTCACTAAACCGGATACCAAGGTTGTTCAACGAGCGGGCGAGGTCGGGTCGGAAGGCGGGGTTGGTGGCTCCCAGCTCCC